>Ga0187891_1003755_pt1 | contig 10326 bp, 10 predicted proteins | sample June2016WEW_21_4_FD_132990 | JGI IMG/M metagenome (GOLD analysis project Ga0187891, IMG submission 132990) | Peatland microbial communities from SPRUCE experiment site at the Marcell Experimental Forest, Minnesota, USA - June2016WEW_21_40 | ecosystem: Environmental > Terrestrial > Soil >...
CTGGCCGGGATCAGCCGCTTCATGTGGTTCCTCGTGCTTTTCACGGGTTACTGGATCGTCTTTTGGCAGCAGTACATCAGCTTGCCGGTATACATTCACGGCTACATCACTCCGCATGCAAATGTCGAAAAAATTCTGGTTACCGACGGGCTGACGGTGATCTGTCTCACTCTCGCGGTAAATTATCTGACGCGCAAGATACCGGCATTCCAGGCTGTAATTCTGGGGACTCTGATCACTTCCGTTTCTTGGATAATTCTTGTTTTTCGGCCGACAATCTGGGGAGCGATTCTTTCGCTCTTTGTGCTTGCACTGGGGGAGATCGTCCAACAGCCGCGCTACTACGAATACATTGCGCTGCTTGCGCCTCCCGGACAGCAAGGCACCTACATGGGTTTTGCATTCTTGCCGATCGGGATTGGGTCGCTGATCGGCGGATGGTTCGGCGGCACGCTCCTGCATCATTTCGGAGAAGTCACGCACCAACCGGAGCGCATGTGGTGGGTTGTAGCTGGCGTGGGCGTGTCGACCACCGCGCTACTCTGGATTTATGACAGGGCGTTCAGAACTGTACGTGCTCCTCCCGCACATTAGGCCTGGCTCGCTTGACTTGAGCCCCGGCCTCTGGAATCATTCGCTCCCAGTTAGTGAATCGCAAGGAGGTTCTATGCCACATTATCTTCACCAAGTCGCGTATTCCCGCGAGGGCTGGGAAGCGCTCCTGGCGCATCCCCAGAACCGCATTGAGGCGGTAAGGCCTGCGATCGAGAAGTTGGGAGGCAAGCTGGAAACCGCATGGTTCGCCTTTGGAGAGTACGACGTGGTGGTTGTTACCGAACTGCCTGACAATGTGAGCGCTGCGGCGATAGCCATGGCATTCGCGGGCGGTGGTTCCTGCAAGGCTGTCCAAACCACGCCGCTGATGTCCCCGGAGGAAGCTTTGCAAGCAATCAGAAAGGCCGGGGAATGCGGCTATCGGCCGGCAACAGTGACTGCTCGCGCCGCGTAAACTAGATTGCCACTATGAAGAGCCAAGGCGGCCTGGGAAGGCCGCCTTGTTTGCTGACCAAACCCATCACTGGACTTTAGCCTGGTAAGCCATGCCTCAACCCAAGACCACGCCTGCCCTCATCGCCGCCCAGATCCGCCGTGCACTGAGAAACGGCGGTTCCGCCGAGCATGCCGCGGGTGTGCAGTGGTTTTTCAAAGACGAAATCAAATCGCACGGATGGTATACGGCGGACTTGCGGCGTGCAGCCGTGCGTTTCCGGCGGGAAGTGAGAAAAGAACAAGGGCTCGATTTTCTGGTTGAGGTTGCCAATCAGCTTTTCTCCGGCTCGGTGCTCGAAGAAAAAGTTGCCGCCGTGTTCTTGCTGGAGAAACTGGATAGCGAGTTTGGCGACCTCGAATTCAAACTGTTTGAGTCCTGGCTCGACCGGATCAGCAGTTGGGCCGATCATGATGCGCTGGTGCATGACCTGATCGCGCCGATGGTGGCGTCCAAGCCCGCGCGTGCAAAGATAGTCTCGCGATGGGCGAAGTCGCGGAACCGCTGGCGGCGGAGGGCGGCTTGCGTGGCCCTGATCCGGGGAGCACGCGCGAAGATGTTCTTCCCGGAGATTACGAAGCTTGCCGACTCGCTTCTCTCGGACCAAGATGACATGGTGCGGAAAGGATTAGGCTGGCTGCTACGCGAGACCGCCAAGTACGACGCAAGGCGGACGGTTCCGTATCTGGTGAAGATTCGCGCACGCGCGCCACGGCTGGTGCTGCGCACCGCCTGCGAGACGCTGCCGGCCGCGATGAGAAGACGGATTTTGGCCGCCTGAGTGTTCCGAGGTGAGCATTGCGTCAGGCAATTTCGATGAAAAATCCTTGGTCGCAGTATTGGGACAAAATCAGGGCTCGCCGGAACAATTGGAGGGTGGTTCTGAAGGCTGAAATTAAGAAATGGTCGGCTATGTCCTATAACCAAGTCATGTCTCAGTTGCCTGACTGTGAATGTTACGAAGTTGAATTCAAATCTAAGAAATACCAGGTGGAAGTCGAACTGTTGGAGGACACAGAACTATACATCCACGTCGGAATATCTGCGGACGACGGTAGTCTTCCGGCCTCTCTCTGGCCCGCGGCCTCTAGTTTCGTTTGCCTCAAGAACGGGCCCACCACCGCCATCCTGGTTCAGAAATAGCTAAGCCAGGCATCGCTGCGGCGCTGCTTCAGAGCAGCAAACCAGCGGCACAGCGGATAAAGCGCCAGCACGACGAAAGCCCACACCAGGTAGACGATCGGCAAAGAGTATCCCCATCCGGGCGGCGGGGTAATAGGAAACTGACCGAGGCTAGGCGACTCGAACATCCAATAAACCTGCCCGTAGCGGACATAGCACACCGCGATCGCAAGCAAATGGATTAGGGGTATGTGCAGAAGGTAATAAAACATGGGCACCTTGCCGATGATGAGCGCGGGCCGCAGCCATTGCGGCGTGCGGGCGTCCACCGTTCATAAGAAAAGCATCGCCGGGCCAAGCGTCATTAGAAGAAACAGCAGCGACGGCGGATACTTCGTGCTATTCAGAAATGAGAGCACAGTAAAAGCCGCAGATTTCTGCGTGGTCCAGCGTACGGGATCGCCGTAGAGATTGATCGCGCGCAGAACAAGAAAGGTTACGGTCAGGCCGGTGCCCGACGACAACAAAAACGCCTTGCGGCGTTCCGATGGCCAGCTATAGATCTGTCCCAGGCCGTAGCCCACCGCTGTGACTCCGATCCAGGGGATGAGCGGGTAGGCGACGAAAACGATGTGCCCAGGCTCGTTCAGGATGAGGTTGGGCGAGTGCAGGATGGACCAAATCGGGTTGGAGGATTGTACGGAATCGAACAGATTGTGGGTTGCGATCATCAACAGACCGAATGTCGCCACGACGGAAGCCAGCAGATAGACCAGAACCGAGAGTGTAATCATCGCCCAGCCCAGTGCCCACAAAACATTGAGCAGGATCAGATGGTAATCAAAGTTAAACTGCCAGCCGAAACAGCGCACCACCACGAGTTCCAGAAAGATCAACCAGAGCCCCCGAGTAAAGAGGAATCGCGATAACTCACGTTTTGATTTCTTGCGCAGCGAGAGATAAGCGCCGGTGCCAGTGAGGAGGAAGAAAACTGGCGCGCAGAAATGAGTAATCCAGCGCGTGAAGAATAGTGGGATCGTCGTCGTGGCGGGGTCGGTGGGGTTCAAAGCCGAATTGCCGAAGAAGTCCCGCGTATGATCGAGAGCCATGAGAACCATGATGACGCCGCGAACCACGTCGATCGATTCGACGCGTGGGCGCTTCATGGTGACGGTTTCAGTCATGACAGACCAACGGCGCAATGGAGCATCGTAGTTGACCAGGAACCAGCCTGGAAAGTTCGCAGTCAGGATACTGCCTTTGCGTCCCGGATTCGCCCAAATCAATTCCATTGTTTACAATAGAGGTTTGCCCATGGACCTGGCCGCCATCCAATCTGCGCTGCGCGAACGCAACATCGACGCGTGGCTTTTCTACGACCACCATCATCGCGATCCAATCGCCTATCGGGTGCTCGATTTGCCGGCGGGTCTGATGGTCACGCGGCGCTGGTTTTACCTGATACCGGCGCAGGGGGAGCCCGTGAAACTGGTACACAAGATCGAGGCCGGACACCTCGATTCCCTGCCTGGCGGCAAGCGTCAGTATTCCGGATGGCAGGAGTTGTTCGACAGCTTGAAGTCAATGCTCGCTCCCTATCGCGACATTGCCATGCAATATTCGCCGAACAATATTGTGTTCACCATTTCTTTGGTGGACGCCGGGACCGTTGAACTGCTGCGGGGCTTAGGCAAGAACGTAGTCAGCTCCGCCGACTTGGTCGCGCAGTTCGAAGCCACTTGGAGCGAAGAGCAGATCAAGACGCACTTTGCGGCGCGCGATAGCGTGGATTCAATCGTAGCGGCGGCCTTCAAGGAAATCGGCAAGCGCGTGCGCAACGGCGGGACCACCGAACATGAAATCCAGCAGTGGTTTATGGAATCGTTCCGCCGCGAGAATCTGCTCACCGACGATCCGCCGATCGTGGCCGTCAACGCCAATGCCGGCAATCCGCACTATGAGCCGCGTGCCGATCATCCAGTTCCCATTCGCGAGGGCGATCTGGTCTTGCTCGACGTGTGGGGAAAAAAGGACGTTCCCGATGCGGTTTACTATGACATCACTTGGATGGGCTTTGTCGGCTCGGCTCCATCTCGACGCATACGCGAAGTTTTCGAAATTGTGCGCGACGCGCGCGACGCTGGCGTCAAAACCGTGACGGACGCGATCAGCGCCGGGCGCCCGATTGCGGGATGGGAAGTGGATCGCGCCACCCGAAACCACATCAAGAAAAAGGGCTACGGCGATTATTTTATTCACCGGACAGGACATTCCATAGGCACCGACGTCCATTCCAACGGGGCCAACATGGACGATCTGGAAATCCACGACGAGCGCCAACTTCTTCCCAACTCGTGCTTCTCGATCGAGCCCGGCATTTATCTGCCGGAATTCGGGGTGCGCAGCGAAGTCAACATGCTGGTTCGTCCGAAGTCGGCAGAAGTGACCGGCAATATTCAACGCGAGATCGTAATTATCTGATGGCAAATTCCACCACAGCAAAGACAAAAGCGGTTGAACCGGCGCGGCCCGCCAGCATGATGTCGATAATCGCGCCCGCCGTGGGCTGGCTCATTCCCGGGGCAGGCCACCTCATCCAACGACGCTGGATTCGCGGCCTGCTACTGCTCGTCTCGATCGGAACTTTGTTTGTGCTCGGACTGCTGATGCAGGGCCACATCTACAAGGCCAATGGCGGCGACATCCTCGATATTCTTGGATTCATCGGAGATCTGGGCGCGGGCGGAATGTATATTGCGACCCTCGCCTTGAACGGAGGCCAGGGAGCGATTGCCTTTGCGATTGCGGATTACGGCACCAAGTTCATGATCGTTGCCGGTCTGCTGAACTTCATTGCGGTGGCGGACGCCTACCACATCGCCATCGGAAAGAAACAATGAACCAGCCATCAGCCATCAGCCGTCAGCTATCAGCTAAGAACTCCCGCACCGTGGTGAACCAATGACCGTTCAGCTCACTCATTTCAGTGCGGCTTTTGTATTCGCGCTTTTTGCTTCCATAGTCTTCGGCATTACGCATCGCGAAACTAGTCGCGATATGATCCGCTATGGCCTCTACTGTTTCGTGATGTTCTTGGGCGGTATTCTGGTGGCGGGCTGGGTAATGTGGCTGGTGCGGCGTTAGTTTCTAGCGCCTAGCTTCTGAGTCGGACTTCTCCAGTTTGAAATTCTTGTGAACTCCAACAGCTTCCGCCAGGTAAACTGGATCGGCAAGAAGTCAGAAGCTAATGCTGTTAGCCTCTTTTCATCCCTCCCACACGAAGGCATCAAATACTCGCTTCGACTCAAAATTCAGGCGGCGGTAGAGGGCTACTGCGCGGGAATTGGCCTCGGTCACGGTGAGCGAGAGCATGGAAAAGCCCCGCTTCCGAAGGCTGCCCGCAGTCGCCGCCAGAAGGGATTCGCCAATGCCACGCGAGCGATATTCCGGGAGCACACACACTTGCGTCACATGGCCCACGTCGCCGCGCACGCGCGAACAGAGAATTAATCCGATCAGGTTTTTGGCTTTGCGATCCACGGCTGCGAATGATGACTCCGCGTCGAACAATCCGCATCCCGGAAAGCGGACAATATTATTCAGGAAACGCAGCGATCCGCCCAGGGTGTGGTACTGATCATTGATCTGGGCATCGACGTGGCCGCGATACGCCGCGGTAATCACGGCGGCTGCGGACTGGTAGTCGGCTTCAGTCCAACGCCGGATTTCAATTTCGCGATGGGTGGGCGGCACGAGCGGCGAAATCTTACCCAGCTCGAGAACCATGAACAGGCGCGGATGGCGCTGAAATCCCTGATCCAGAAACGGCCGGGCGACGCTTCCCGATTCGTGCGCCAGCAACTGGGCTTCGACGCGATGGATTCCGGGTGACTGCTGCAGCGTCTCTATCACGTGCGTCAACAGCTTAAGCTCCACTTCGCGCGAATTTGGAAGACGGTTGCCATTAGCCACGAACAGATCGCCGACCACGCCCTTGCTGCCTTCATACACAAAGAAGGTGTAACCGAAGATGCGGCCGCGTTCGATGGCGGCGTAGCCGGGAAGAATTTTCGCATCCACGTAGCGCAGAATCATCTCCGCCGAACCGCTGTAGTCCCATGAGAGCAGGCTGGCCCACACTCGACCCTCGTCGTCGAGCAGAGGGCGCAGATCCACGGAGGAAAAATGTCTGAGGTCGAGAATCTCCACGAGGCTCCTGCAAACTTAGCCCAGCATTCTGGCTTCGTTCGCGGCGGCAGAACTCCGAGTTTAGTGCGTTCGAAGACACGAGGCAAACGGGCGGAACACAGGGCGGCAACATTGATAGCTTTGCCGAGCGTTTAGTGCGGGGAATCTGCCGGTACGGCGGCGACCCAGTAGTAATCAACATGCCGCGGAGCATAGTGGCCAAGATAAGAGACGCGGCGCCCCGCTACCAGCTTTGCGATCTCCACCTGTGAATTCTCCGGGGCCACCAGCAGGTGCTCCTCTTGCGGGACTCTGCCCCAGTCATAATTGAAGGTTAAATGGTTGTGATAAAAAGTCAGGCCGTACTCGAGCTCGCGAGAAACATGGAAGACAGCGAGCGTCAGTGGATGTGTCTCTACCGCAGCGATTTCCTGGGCCAGTGGCCGCGCCGAGAGTGTTTGGTCGATCGCTGCGGAACCAAGTTTCAACACGGCTCCGACCGCGAGCACCACCGGAATCAGAGTCACGAAGCGCAGCATGCGTAGGCCAGTCTTGCGCACCAGAGTGAGCGCGATTCCGGCACAGAGTACAAACGCGATGGCGAGAGCCACGAGCATCGGCTGGCCTCCGGGAAGACGGTGCTGCGTGATTAAGTATGCAATCAGCAACGCTGGAACAATCGGAGCCGCGGCGAACAACGCGTGCAACACCACCACCCAGGTGGCGATTCGTTCGTCTTCACTTCTTTGCAGATGATGCCTTAAGTAATCCGCTAACAGCAGCGCTCCCGCCGGAATCGCGGGAAGAATATAGCCGGGAAGTTTCGATTGAGAGATTGAGAAAAATACCACAGGCAGGACGAGCCAGCAGCAGGCGAAAATGCTGATTGGATTTTCGATACCATCTCGCGACGCCGCAATCGATTTTCGCTCGGCCCACCATTTTCTTAGCGACTGCACCAAAGCTGCGATCACGAACACCATCCACGGAAGCAACGCCATGGCGGTGACTGGCAGGTAATACCAGAACGGCTCCGTATGGTGATAAAGATTCCTTGAGAGTCGACCGAGATTGTGCTCGACAATAAACTCACGGAAAAACTCTGGGTTGCGCACCTGCACTGCGAAATACCACGGCAGGGCGATGACGCAGAATAAGCAAATTCCTGGCAGCCAGAGAGTCTTCAGAACCAGCCGCAATTCGCGAACCGCGGCTGCGTAGAAGACGATCACCACCAACGCTAGAAACGGCGCGACTGGACCTTTCGCCAAGGTCCCTAAAGCCATGAAGCCATAAAACGCCGCGAGGTAAATTTGCTTTCCGCTTTCGCGCCACCCCCACCAGCCCAGCATGCCAACGGTGAAAGCCGCGGCCAGCGCCATGTCCATTGACGCGGCATGAGCGTAGCCCATGATTCCCGCAGAGGAAGCCGCGATCAGTGCGCCGTCAAGCTCAAATCCGCGCCGAAAGCGGCGCAGAAAGAAGTAGACTGCCAGCACGAGGAAAGTGGCGTCAATCGCTGAAGGCAGCCGCGCGGCCCAATCGCTCACCCCAAAGATGCGGTAAGCCAGCATGGCTTGCCAGTAATAAAGTGGCGGCTTTTCCAGCCACGGCTGGCCGCCGAGCGTGGGTGTAATCCAATCGTGGCGTTCCAGCATTTCGCGCGCCACCTGCGCATATCGTGGCTCGTCGGCTCCGATCAGCCCGAATTGTCCCAGGCCATAGAAAAACAAAAATGCACAAAAACCCGCAAGCAACAGCGAGTCGGTGCGAGTGCGATTCGTCATGCGGCTGAGATTCCGGGATCTGCGGGCATCAGTAGCGATTGATTGTTGATTTCGGATTAACAAGTCGCGCTGCCGAGAGCTGTCAATCAACAATTAAAAATCAGCAATCACCAATTCCCGGAAGAGACACGCTCATATTCTATTGTACGGAAGGACCGCGGCACAGATTCTCCAGAATCTGGTGAACCGCCTGGGCTAGTGGACCATCGACGGAACAGCCGCTGGCGCACTTATGGCCGCCGCCGCCAAACCTTTCGGCCACGTGCGCCACATCGAGCTTGCCCTTGCTACGCAGGCTCACGCGGAAACGTCCGTCGGGAAGCTCGCGGAAGAATGCAGCAACCTCGACTTCTCCAACGGAAAGCACATAATTCACCAGACCTTCGCAATCTTCTTCCTTCGCTCCGCAGCGGTTCATTTGCTCCTGCGTCACCCAAGTCCAGCCGACGTGGCGTTCGGTGTTAAGGTTCCGCAACGCTTCTCCCAGCAACCTAATCTTGGCGACGGAGTGGGCAAAATAAATATTGCGCGCACAATGGGAAGGATCAGCGCCGGCGAGCACCAGTTCGCGAGCCAGTGCGAAGGTATGCTCGTTCGTCCCCTGAAACATGAACGACCCGGTATCGGTCATCAGCGCGGTGTAAAGGCAGGTCGCCATTTCCGGAGAGAATGGCGTCCCAGCTTCGCGCGCCAGGCGAAACACCATTTCTCCCGTGGCTACGGCATGAGGATCGATCCAGTTCACGTGCGCGAACGGGCGTCCGCTAACATGGTGATCGATACTGATCAGGAAACGGTCTTCCAGTCCTTCCAGCCTGGTGCGGTTGATACTGTCGCACTCCAAAATAATTGCGGCTTCGTAATTCCCGCCGACGCGGTTCGCCTGCAGAACCTCGTCGGCAAAGGGTAACGTACGGTAAATTCGCGGGACACCGTCGTGCAGCACGACGTCAGCTCGCTTCCCCATGGCACGCAGAACCTGGCAGCACGCCAGCGCCGATCCGATCGCGTCGCCGTCCGGGCGGGCGTGCGATGTAAGCACGAACCGGTCACGTTGCTCGATTTGCTGGAGAACGTCCCGCAACATTGCTATACCTTTTCGGAACCCGGGTTGGTAGGAGGTCTCATTCTTTTTTTCGCTCGCGCTAAAAGCTCTTCCACCCGCGCTTTTTCCCGCTCCGAGCGGTCCAAGCGGAAATACAATTCTGGCGCGCGCCTCAGCCGCAGACGCTCCACCAATTCATGCCTTATGTATTCTTTGGCGGCGAGCAAGCCTTCAACACTTCGCTCCGCTTCCTCATCGTCGCCGTCCACATCCACCAGAACCTGCGCCGAACGACCATCGTCGGCGACATGCACGGCGGTCACGCCCACAAGACCGATGCGCGGATCCGCCAGTTCTCCTTCCACCAGCGTTTCGATTTCCTCGCGCAAGGCCTCGCCTAACCGCCCGCGATGGTACTTCACCCCGCGCTTCTCCACCTTTCACCTCGAAGTAAAACGCATGAGAATATCAGAAAACCGACCGCAAGTGTTGGCTCGCAAGTGCTATTGTCGCGCACAAAGGAGCGATCGTGGTAAGTACAGAGGTAACAACGCGATAGCGGGGCCGTTCCGCGCTGCAACAGCCTCCCGGCCCACGCCAGGGGCCGTGGCTGGCCTTAAGCCGCGTCCTGACTGCGAGTGGGCGCAAAGTTTTCCCTTGACCTAGAGTGCGCTCTAGCGTGTGTAATGGAATTGTGAACCTTTCATCGCCGGTCGGGGCCCAGACATCGATCTCCGAGAGCTTTCACATCGGCACACTTGCGGCGCGGACGGGCCGGAGCATTCATGCCATTCGCTGGTATGAAGCCCAAGGACTGATACCCGGCGTGGTTCGCGATAACGGCAGGCGGCGCGTCTACAACGAACTTCACCTCGGTTGGCTCGATCTTATCGATCGCCTGCGCCGCACTGGTATGTCGATCGCACAGATGCGCGAATATGCCGCCCTCGTCAAGCAAGGGCACCGCACACTGAGGAAAAGGCACAAGCTCCTGTCTGCGCACCGCGCGCGCGTCAAAGAAAAAATCACAGAGTGGACGCAGGCACTGAAACTGGTTGACCGCAAAATCGATTTCTACGGAGAGTGGCTTACGACAGGCCGAAGGCCAGCAATGTTGCCGCCGCAAAATCTACGAA
>Ga0187891_1003767_pt1 | contig 10298 bp, 6 predicted proteins | sample June2016WEW_21_4_FD_132990 | JGI IMG/M metagenome (GOLD analysis project Ga0187891, IMG submission 132990) | Peatland microbial communities from SPRUCE experiment site at the Marcell Experimental Forest, Minnesota, USA - June2016WEW_21_40 | ecosystem: Environmental > Terrestrial > Soil > Wetlands...
CCCTGCCACCGGCGAAGTACTCTCGAAAATGCCTCCATCTTTGCGCCGTCACACCTCAAGCGTCGAAACCGCGCTGATTCCGCCTCCCGTACGCCGCTGCTAACTAGCTTTGCGAAACTGCTGTCGGCCGCGCCAGGCGCTTGACAATCAAGGGGAGCCGAGCCTACACTCAACGTCCGTAAATTCGAGCTTATCACTTCGCGGGTATCGCTATGCGAATTCTTGCGACGCGCCGCTCGCCCGCAAACCTGGGGAATCGCCCCCCAAAGCGCACACTTCCATCCCACCTGGCGAAAGGGGAACCTCAATGCTAAAAGCACTGCTACGGCAAGGTCTGGCTGCATGCTGTTTACTGGGCGTGGCCTTCGCTTGCATGCTAACGGTCGAAAGTTGGAACAAGGTAAGCCTGGTTCCAATCGTTCGAGCCCAGGATGCCTCGGTGGGTGAGTTGAAATACGTGGATATCGAACCAAACTGCCCGCCCGAGGCGGCAAGGGTCGTCAAGGTTACGGTTGGGAAGCGAGTGGTTACGCCAGGGTTTTTCAACAGGAAGTTGCCACCCTCCGGAGTACCGTTCCAGGCCGGGGATGACTGGCTGAAAGAACTTGCATTTACGATTAAAAACCGCAGCTCGAAGACTCTCGTGACACTCTACATGGACATTGCCTTTCCAGAAACCATCGAACAGTTTGGGTATGAGGTCGGTCAGCAGATCAAGCTCGGGCGAAGACCTGAGCTTGACGGCTGGCCGACAGACGAGGACAGGAACCGGCCCCTTGATTTTCGGCCCGGCCAGGAAATCGTGATCTCTTTCGCTCCTTATGCAGATCAGATTCGAAAGAGAATTGAAGAGCGCCAGCCGTTTTCCACCATAACCAAGTGCTTTATTAATGTGCACACGGGGTACTTCGCTGATGGGATGGTATGGATTCTAAGCCACTATGACGTCCCCGACCCGGGGCACCCCGGCAAGTGGAAGTCTGTAGATGTGTCGGAGTATCCTGTCGAAGACAAGCGGATAACCTACGCGCCCAATGAAAGCCATGACTGACTCGCGCACTCAACGGCAGTTATTTGTTCCCCTCCACGCACACGAAGTTGGCAGCGTCGTTCGGGTCGCCCGAGCCTTTGTACTTGGGAACCTGGGGATAGGAGCAGAGGGGCCGAGTCATCTCGACGCCTTTTGAGGGGTCGGTGTCTTTGACGTATTTGGAGGCGGTGATCTTGGAGGGCGCCGCGCCCTTCTCAACCCACTGCTCGAGGGCCGTGTAGATATTGTGCTCAGGATCGAAGGGAGGGTAATCGGCGCCTTGACCGAAGGAGTTCGCACCCGGCCCGCCACCGCAGTGCTGCATACCCGGCACCATAAACAGCCGCACAAACGAGTCGGTATCGTGCCGCCCCATCTTTCCAACCACGCTGTTGTAGTAGTCGATTGTGTTCGGTGCGGGGATGGCGGCATCGCCCCAGCCATGATACAGAATAAGCTTGCCGCCGCGTGCCATGAAAGGTGTGAGATTAGGGTCGATGGCGTTGAGTGCGCGGGCCGTCTTGGAGTCCGCCAACTTCGTCGCTTGATCAATGTTGAAAGTCTTATAGTCCCAGCCCGCCTGCTCGTACACCATGTTAGTAAAGAATTGAGTGCCGAAAAATGCCATCAAGCTGCGGCCGGGCGCCGGCCCGGTGATCCACAGCGACCAGCCCCCACCTCCCTCTTCAGCGCCGGGCACATAGCCTGGGAACAATTGATGTCCAGCCGAGTCGTGCGGCCCGGCGTAGATCTTCTTGAGAGCGGCTACCTGCGGGGCGGTCAAGCAACGATCGGAGTCAGCCTCTTTGCAGAGCATCGTGGCGGGGTCGAAGTTGCATTGCCTGGGATCATTGAGGATCCCATCCGGCACGCCGTCCTGAGCGGGGCAGGCAGCGACGACCGCGGCGGCAACGGCGCTAATTTTGCCGGCGGGAATGTAACTTGCCGGATCGAGAGTGGTGGCCTCAGTAACCCATATCGCTTCGACGAGCAGATGTGTCCAGAAATTGGCGGGAGCGCCGGCCAGGATGCCTTCGTAATCCTGGGGAAAACGCTGGGCTTCCATCAGGGCCTCGCGGCCGCCGTCCGAGCAACTGGCGAAGTAAGAACGCTGGGGAGGATCGCCGTAAAAGGCTTCAGTGAGAGCCTTGGCCTTGACGGTCATCTCGTGGAGGCCGCGATAGCCGAAGTCGATCACCTTTTCGGGATGGCCTAAGGCCCACGCCGCGTCGAAGCCTGCGTGCCCGGTGTCAGTTCCTGCCGTGGCGTAGCCTCGCTTTATGGCTGCGCCCAAGCCCCGGTAGTCGATCACGCCTGCAAATCCCCCGTTACCCTGCCCTTGGAATTTGCCGTTCCAGCCGCCGGCGGGCAGCCAGACCTCGATTTTGATATTCGAGTCGGTCGTAGGCGAAACTTCTGCCACAATCCTGCAAAAGGCCGGGACGTCGTTGTAGTTCGCCGGCATCCCGGGAGCGGGATTTGGCCCCGGAGGCGGAGTGAACGCTCCTGCCGCCACACTTTCGGCTAAGGTAATCTTGGTGTAAGGCAATTGAAGCTGGCCGAGGCTTTCGCACGATTTTTGAGCCGCGTTCAACCCGTGCGTAATAACTCCCGAAAGCACCAGGGCCGAAAGGAATGAGAACACCAACCTTCTATGCATCGGACGCCCCCTGCAGATGGCCCCCGAAATGGCGGGCCGCGCTACGCGCGGAAATCTCTTTTGAGCATCGCACCCTTGCCGTTTGCCTGTCAAACAGAACCGTATTCAAAAAGACTGCATTGACACTACGCGGAACGGATGTTATACAAGGCGTTACCGTTTTGAGGAGGTCTCGAATGGAATTGTTTGACAAGGTCGACCCGCGAACCCTCGACCGCCGCGACGGGCAATTGTCCATGCTTTCGCTGGGGATCATTGTTGTCCTGGGATTGGGTTTGGCCTTGCTGATGTACCCCGCCGTGTTTGGGAGTAACGCGGGCGCCGCGGGGCACACTACGCGAACGCTTTTCTTTGGCTTCTGTGCGTTGTGCGTGCTGGCGGTCACCTACCTCATCAATCGGCAATATGTAGTTCAACGACTCCGCCGCAACCTGCTCGAACAGAAAACGGAAATCATGCACCTCCGCCAGGAGGCAAGCACCGACTTGCTCGAAACCCTGGCGGGATTCAGCCATTTTCAGGATCAGTTGACGATGGGATTTCGCCGCGCCGCCCAAGCGAGCGAGCCGTTCTCTCTGATCCTTGTGCGCCTGAGACACTCCCCGATGTTCGATGGCCCGACAGAGGTTTCAATAGCCTTAGGGGACGCAGCCAGAGTGCTGGTGCGCAAACTGCCCGCCGATGGCTCGCTCTACCATTTGTCCGGGAGTGCTTTCGCCATGCTTCTGCCGAGCACCAATGGGGAGCAGATGAACCAGGTCTCGAGTCGGGTCGCGGAGGGCCTTGCGGACGCGTCCGGCGCGATCAACCGTTTCACCTTCGAGACCCAGATGGTTAACTACCCCGAACAAGCCTCCACGGCCTACGAGATTGAGCAGATTGCCCACGCTTTTTCACTATTGAAGAGACCCGGCCCAGTGGCCAGAACGAAATAGCGCCGCGTCATGATTTCCGCTTGGCAGCCTTTTTAGCGCGGCAAGGTCATGTTGCCCGTGATCTGGAACTTGGCCTCGACGCCAGGCACGCCCTCCGCAGGTTGGCGGCCGCCAACAAACACGCTGTAACTGCCGGCCACGATCCGATGTTCGCCCGCCTTGGTGACTTGGCTGAGGTCACGCGGATCGAGCTTGAAAGCGACGTGTCGAGTCTCTCCCGGGACCAAGTGGACGCGTTCGAAGCCTTTGAGTGCGCGGAGAGGGGCGCTTGGGGAGGGAGCGTACTCGAGGTAGAGCTCTGCAACCTCATCGCCGCTTATTCCGGTCGTGTTCCGGACGTCGGCCTCGACCGAGAGCGGTTGGCCGGCCTCGAGTTTCTCCGCCGAAAGCCGCAGGTTGCTGTACGCGAAGCTCGCGTAGCTCTGGCCGTAGCCAAAAGCGTAGAGCGGAGTGCCGTTGAAATACCGATAGGTTCGGCCTCGCATCGAGTAATCTTCAAAGGGTGGAACTTGGTCGAGCGAAGCGTAGAAAGTAACAGGCAGCCGGCCGCCGGGGTTGTTCTTCCCCGCCAACGTCTCCGCAATGGCCGTGCCGCCTTCTTCGCCTGGGTACCAGGCTTCGAGAATGGCGTTCGCATGTTCCGCAGCCCAGTTCGCCGCCAACGCACTGCCGTTCAGCAGCACCACCACCAAGGGCTTGCCGGTTGCCGAGATCGCTTCGAGCAGATCTTGCTGTGCGCGTGGCAAGCCGATGTCCGTGCGGTCGCCACCGCTGAAGCCAGGGACTTGGATGGGCATTTCCTCTCCCTCCAGGTTCGGGGAGAGTCCGACGAAGGCCACGACAATATCCGCCTGCTGTGCCACGCGCACCGCCTCATTTCGCAGAACGTCGACGGGTGGCTTCCAGCTCAGCGTCGCCCCGGCGCCGAAGAGCGGCGCATTGTGCACATACTCGAGCCGAAAGGCGTGCGCCTCCGCGTCCTCGAAATGCGCCTGGAAAGTGGTCTGCGGCTCTTTCCTTCCTTGTTCAAGCCACGTCGTGGGGGCGAGCAGGGTTGAGTCAAGCACCAGCTTGGAATCAAGGTAGACTCGAAAGATCTCCTTTCCCCCTGATGGGTTCCACCCCGGCTTCGGAACGCTGAAGGTGTAGTCGCCGGCTCCGGGAGGCACAAGCATGCCCGTCCAACGCACGGCGAAGGCTTTCATGGGTACACCGGGAGCCGGCGCGGCGGAATTCCAGTCAAACTGGATTTGCGGGTCGGTGCGTGTGAGCGTCGGCTTCCCCGAGAAGTCTGCGTTGGCGAAGTAATCTGCTTTCAGGCCCGGTGCGCTCGCGCTGTTCTCCGTATGAAACACGGTCCGAGGCACGGGGACCGCCAGTTCCTCCAAATATGCAGAGCCTTGCGAGTATAGGACTTTCACATGGGGTTCAAACTGCGTGCGGATTCCATCCAGCGGATAAACCGGCGCCGAGGGTATGCCGTTGTAGTTGCCTTCCAAAGCAGTCAAGGACTCCGCATTCGGCCCGATTACAGCAATGGATTTGATGCCGGACTTGAGAGGCAGTTCGTTGTCTTGGTTTTTCAAAAGCACCATCGACTCGCGCGCCGCGGCCAACGCAAGCTGTCGGTGCTGTGGTGAGTCGGACTCCGAAAAGGGAATCTGGTTGAAAGGAACCGAAGCGGGCGGGTCGAACATGCCCAGGCGGAATCTTGCGATGAACAGGCGCTTCAGAGCAGAGTCGATTTCGGCTTCTTTGATCAGGCCATCGTGCACAGCCTTCACAAGGGCCACGTATTCAGAGCCGCAGGTGGTGTCCGTCCCGGCTTTGACGGCCAGGGCGGAGCCGTGCTCATTGTCCGGCGCGAAGTGGTGTCCGCTCGAGATGTCGCCAACGGCGCCGCAATCGGAAGTTACGAAACCCTGAAAGCCCCAGTCTTGGCGCAGGGTTTTCTCGAGCAGAAACGTGCTGGCGCAGGCGGGTGCGCCGTCGATGGCGTTGTAGGCGCACATGACGGAATCGGCGTGGCCGTCGACGACCGTGGCGCGGAAGGCCGGCAGATACGTATCCTCGAGATCGTACGGCGAGACATTCACGTTGAACCCATGGCGCAGGCTCTCCGGCCCGCTGTGCACCGCGTAGTGCTTGGGCGTCGCCACCGTCTTCAGATATTTGGGATCGTCGCCTTGCAGGCCGGTGACGAAGGCCAGTCCCAGCTTCGAAGTCAAGAAGGGGTCCTCACCATAAGTCTCCTGGCCGCGTCCCCAACGGGGGTCGCGGAAGATGTTGAGGTTGGGCGACCACAAGGTAAGTCCGTAGTAGATGCTATGATTGCCTTCGCGCTGCGCCTGGTTATACTTGGCGCGGGTTTCGGTAGCGATGACTTCGGCCTCGTGATGCACCAGGCGTGCATCCCAGGTAGCTGCCATGCCGATCGCCTGCGGAAACACCGTGGCATACCCGGATCGCGCGATGCCGTGCAACGCTTCACTCCACCAGTCGTAGGAGGGAACCCCGAGCCGCGGGATGGCGGGGGCGGTGTGCTGCATCTGCCTCACCTTTTCTTCCAGCGTCATGCGCGCAATCAGATCGTCCACTCGCTTCTCGATGGGCAGAGACGGATCGCGATAAGGAGGTGATGCTTCCTTGGTCGCATTCTGCGCGCACGCCGAGGGAATTAGAGCGCAACCCATGACCACCGCGGCCAGAAACTGAGAGAGCGCGGTATGTTTAATCGCACGCGGGGCCCCGTTGCGAACACCGCGAGCGCGCACCATGTCACCGTTCCAATCGCCGGGGGTATTGTCACAGTTTGTTCTGGCCATACTCTGCTCTCCCGCGAAATGAGGTTGGAAATTTGAAATTTGAAATCAGTTACACTCCGCCACCAACGGCCCGGCCAGCGCCTTGGTAAAGAACAGGACACCGGACCCCTGGGCAAAACCGGGCAGGGGGATTGTACACCATTGTAGTGCGGGCGTCTCGCACGCCCTGGCGCAGACGCGCTGCTCGCGTCGCAGCCGGCGCGTTGCCGCCTGCCGGGGTGTATCGGAAAATCCGGCCTAAGGCCCTTGCCGCGCTGCACTGGGAAGAGGCTTGGGTAAGAATGCACGCCTGAAATCTCAACTCTCCGGTCTGAAATCTCGAATCTCCGGTCTGAAATCTCAAATCTCCAATCTGAAATCTGACATCTCCTATCGGGTACCCTATACGAGTCGGCTGCCCTCGGGGTTCGTCAGCGAATTCGACGGGCGGGCTGTTCATATACCTCGCAGGCTTCACACCAAATCGCTTGACTCCAGGCGCGTGCATGAGAAACTGTCTTAACGGGGTAGGGCATGGAGCAACAAGTTTTCATCAGCTATTCGTCCGCTGACAAGGCCACGGCCGAGCGCATTTGCGGCGCGCTCGAGGAGGCCGGAGTTTCGTGTTGGATCGCTCCCAGAAACATCGAGCCGGGGACCGACTATCCGACCGCGCTGGTGGAAGCGATTCGTTCGGTTCGTGTTCTGGTGCTGATTCTCACGGAGCCGGCGGCGGCCTCGCCGCACATCCTCAGTGAAGTCGGCCACGCGTTCAATGGCAAGAAGCGGATCATACCCTTCCGCATTTCACAGAAGGCCGTGCCCGAAGATCTGGAGTACTTTCTTTCCCTGACCCAGTGGCTCGACGCCGCAGACGGCTGCACGGACCAGAACTTGAAGCGCCTGGTCGAGGCCACTCGTGCAGCACTGGCGGGCGACCCTATTCCGCACCTCACGACCCCGTCCAAGAGCCGGGTAAACTGGCTTGTGGGCGCGGCCTTGACGCTGGCGTTAATCGCCGCGGCAATCCTCTTCGTCAAATCACGCCGGCCGACGGTTCGCAACATGCCCCCACCGCAGACTACTTCTCAACCAAAGACTTGGACCAATCCGGCGGACGGGCTGAATTACGTACGGATACCTCCCGGAACATTCATGATGGGGTGCTCGGAGCAGGACAGCGAATGCAAAGACGACGAAAAACCGACGCATCAAGTGGTTATCGAGAAGGGCTTCTGGATGGGGCAGACCGAGGTGACGGTCGCGGCCTACAAGAAATTCAACCCCAAATTCGTCCCGCGTGGTCCATCCAGCGACGGAAATCTTCCCGTCTGCGGCGTAAGCTGGGCCGACGCAAAGAACTACTGCGCCACGACAGGTGGACGCCTGCCGACCGAGGCGGAGTGGGAATATGCGGCGCGAGCGGGCAGCCCTCAAGCCTACTATGGGGTGCTCTCCGAGATCGCCTGGTATGCAAAGAACAGCGAAGATGCGCCCCATGCAGTGGGAAAGAAGAAACCGAACGCTTTCGGCCTTTACGATATGCTGGGTAACGTCTGGGAATGGGTTCTGGACCGCTACTTCATCAAATACTACGATGACTCAGTAGCAACCGGCCCGGAAGTTGAGCAGCCCATCGCTCCAAATGCTACCGCAGTGGCGCGCGGGGGATTCTGGGAGAGCGATGCCGTGAGCCTTCGCGTTTCGCACCGCTTAGAGCAGGAAAAGGAGGGAAACGATATCCCCATCGGCTTCCGCTGCGCGAGAGATCGACCCTGACACTGCCTGACTGTTTTGAAATAGGCTGTCATTTCATGTTTTCTGTGTACGCGCCAGCGGACCGGCATGAGCGACTGGTCCGTCGCCGGGCGTCCAAGGTTGACCTCGGTCCCGATCCGATCGGTTAAGGCTCGTTATCCAAGTACTCTTCGGGGACGTCGTCCTCAGGGACCTCGCGGGTTCGGACTTCTCCCTGATCGGCGTCGGGAGCGTCTTCCACGCCCGCGATGATTCCGGCCTCCAAGGCGTTTCCTTCCTCGAGCAGTTCATCCACGCTTTCAGGCGCCGCCTCGGGCAGATCGGAGAGGCCCTGTAAGCTCCCTGACTGGCCTGCCGAGCGCCCTTGGCTTTCCTCACGGTCCAACGCCGCCGCCTCTTCCGCCTGGGGTGGTTTGAGGATCCGCAGGTCGGGATCGAGACTCGCGTGCAGTTTTGGAGCATCGACCGAGGGATTCGGCTTGGTCGCGGACTTGACTCGGTCCGCGCTCTTGCTGGTTCTCTTCGTGGTTCTCGTCCGCTGCTTTGGGTTGTGTTTTTTGGTCGCCATCGTCACCTTGGTTGAAACGTTCGACTCGGGCGCCAAGGACGCGGCCCTCGAGACCGCGAGACCCGGCTGCCTCCCTGCATTAGATGCGAGTAGATACGGACCGAGGTGCAGATTTTTCTCGCGGACGAGGTGTTCCGTATAGCCGAGCTTAACCAACTGCCGGTAGCAATCCAAAACCTTCTTTGGAATTCTCTGCGGAATCTGAAATCCCTTTTGGGGGTAGAGGGCGATCTTCTGCAAATCGCTCAGCATTATTGCAATCACATCTCGTTTCGAGATCGATCGGTTCGGATAATCTTCAAACGACATCGGCGGCGAGGTGACGATGATTTTCTTTCGCGGCCACACTTTCTTAAACGTGGCCCAGGTTCTCCGCTCCATGTAAGGCTTTTGGACGACAAGAAAGCTCCCAGCATTGAGACCTCGTTTTTCCAGCAGCCTTTTCGTAAACAATACATTCTCTCCGGTATTCGTCGCCTCTTTCTCGATGAGAATTTTGCCTCGCGGAACCCCGGCCCGAATGGCGATTTGAGCGAATTTCTCAGCCTCCGTCTTTGACCACTTCCGGGTGAGGCCACCGCGCTTTCCGGAAAAGAGGATCAGCGGGGCCAGTCTCCTCAAGAACAGCTCGGCGCCGTACGTCGCGACGCGCGGGTCGTGGCTGCCGAAGACCAGGATGCAGTCTGCCGGCCTGAGCTGTTGGTTCAACTTCATGTAGTCCCAGATAATTCTCGCCAGAGCATCGATTTGTTTTGGATTCATCTTTGTTCACTGCAGCCGAGCGTCTTCCATTTTGGCTTGCTTGAAGATCGGTGTCTCGGGGTCGGCTTCTTTCCACAGGGTGAGGAAATCCTGGTACGCAGCCTTGGCCTTGGTTTTGTCTCCCGATAAAGCGAACGCCCTGCCGAGTTGCAGACGCGCCATGGCTCCAACCGGGTCGGCCACAACCAGGCCGCGATGGTCCAGAATCTTCTGGAATTCGGCCGCGGCTTTCGCGGGCTCGCGCACAGCCAGATAGGCCTCGCCACGCACATAGACCGGGTAGAGCGCTCCGAAAGACTCGTTGAAGTCGATCGCCGGAACCGCGAAGTCGTAGGGAGCGGCGACTTGCAACAGATCGATGGCCTCTTGCGGCTTACGATTGTTCAACGCGAAGAGTGCGCGAAGCGCCGGCAGGTAGTTGAATTGCACCGACGTATCCTCGGGGAAGCGTTTTTCGAGATCGCGGGCGAGCGCTTGAGCCCTGTATAAGTCGCCCGCCAGCACCAGTGCAAAGGCTGCGCCGTACTCCACGTCGCGGCCCTTAGAAAGCTCAAGCGCCGCCACAGCGCTCTGCTTTGCGGCAGGGGCAATCCCGTAGAAGGCTTGCCACACCGCCTTCCCGGCTTCGTAAGTCGCAGCTCTTTCCCGCTCACCGGCTCGTTGCGCCAGGTCCGTGGCATGGCGTGACCTCTCTGCGGCTGCCCTCAGATGGCCCGAACGAGCCTCGACCAGGGCTTCTGAATGAGCCATCCAGTCTTCCGCTCCCGGCTTCCCTTTCGCC
>Ga0187891_1003769_pt1 | contig 10295 bp, 8 predicted proteins | sample June2016WEW_21_4_FD_132990 | JGI IMG/M metagenome (GOLD analysis project Ga0187891, IMG submission 132990) | Peatland microbial communities from SPRUCE experiment site at the Marcell Experimental Forest, Minnesota, USA - June2016WEW_21_40 | ecosystem: Environmental > Terrestrial > Soil > Wetlands...
CAAACAGACCACACAAGCAGGCAGACAGCCGACGTGATTTCATGAGATCTCCTGTCATTCGAGCGAACGTACGTTCGATTCGCACCCCAACGCAACACTTGCTCCGACTGCAGAACGCGGGAGCTTACCCACAACCTACATCAACACTGGATTCCTGCTCCCCACCTCCCGTTCAACACCCAGTGGCATCACCGTCTTCACCATCTTTCCGTGCGGAACTCTTTTGCGTTCCGCCGTTGTTCATCAAGCTCTGCGCGCCAATGGGACCGACCGTCCCCACACTTCCTGCGCGGTTTCGGCGACCAGGTGCAGCTTTGCTTGCTGGTCTGCCGCTGTCACGGCATTGCCTTCCATCGTGGAAGCGAAACCGCACTGCGGACTCAGGGCCAGTCGCTCAAGCTCAACAAAGGCGGAGGCGGCTTCAATCCGCCTCTTCAGTTCGTCCTTGCTTTCCAAGTTGGGTTTCTTAGAACTGACCAGACCGAGCACAACCGTGCGATCTGCTGGCACTTGGCGCAGCGGCTCGAAACCGCCAGAGCGTTCGTCGTCGTACTCCAGCAAGAATCTCTGGAACTTTGTATTGCGAAAAACCTTTGTGATCGGGCCATAGTCGCCGGCGGCGTAAAACTTGCTCTGATTATTTCCGCGGCAAAGGTGCAGGCCGAACGTGATGCCGGGATGATCACCGATCACCGCATTGTCCATTTCGATCGACAAATCCAGCAGCCGGTCGGGATCGTTGCCCCGCTGCCGATAGCCCTCCCGCAGATCGGGATCCAGCAGCGCAGTGTACTGCGGTGAGTCAATCTGAATGTAAGTGCAGCCCAGGCGAATCAACTCGCCAACTTCATCGCGCAGAATGTCGACCAAATCGGCGAGGTAGGCGTCAACCGTCGCATACGCGCCGGTCGATTTTCTGCTGTCGTAGTACGCCGCGGCCTGCTGCGCGCTGATCATGGTGGTTTTGGCCGGGTGCTTCGTGCGCGCACGCACGTAAGTAAATTCTTCAGCGCAAAGAGGCCTTCTGCGACGCAGCTTGGAAACGACTACCGGACGCGGCAAAACCAACTGTTCGCCCTTTTCGTCCCGGAAAGGAATTGCCCAGCCGCCATATTTGTCGAAACCTTCGACGGCGTCAATCAAGTGTCCGTAAAAAGCGTAGCGGCGCACTTCGCCGTCTGTGATCACTTCCATGCCGGCACGAATCTGCAGGTCGATGCATTCGTCGACGGCCCGGTCTTCCACTTGTTTGAACGCGGCGTCCGTGAGATTTCCGGCCGCGAAGCGATCGCGAGCTTCCTTTAGATACGCAGGACGCAAAAGGCTTCCGACTACATCACTACGGTACACAGCCCACCTCCACGAATGGCGCGTCATCGAAACAGCTTGGTCCGATGGCCTCAACCTTCTCGTCGTGGTTCACGAGAGCAACGAAGCGGCATCACTCTAATCCAGTTTGAACCAGACTTACAAGTGGAAACTATGAGCCGGGAAAATGGTATGTTGCTTGATATTTGGTTACTTTTCTGTGCCCTTCGTTGGTTACTTTGAAGTGCCTTTTTCCTAAGCGGCTTTGCTCGGGAGTATGATGGCGCTCCGACCGGCAGCTGCACAGTGAAGCGGGAGTCGACAATGAATCCGAACATCAAAGCTACTGTCGTGGGAAGTTATCCCGTGCCCTCGTGGCTGGTCGGTAATACTTCGCGGCTTGTTCTCCGGGATGCGGTGATGGCCGTGTTGAAGATACAGGAGCTCGCAGGTTTGGACATGGTGACCGACGGTGAACTCATGCGTTTTGATCCGAGCCACCCGGAGACCAATGGAATGGTGGACTATTTCGTTTCGCAAATGGAAGGAATCCGCAGCCATTTTGCGCTCTCCGATTTCGACCGGTTCCTCTCCGATCGCGCCTCGGCGACTCGCTTGCTAACCGCAGGCATGGTGGTCGGGAAAATCGGCGAAGGAACGCTGAATCTACCCCGAGACTACGAGATCGTAGCGCCGCTCACGAAAACGGCGCTGAAGTTTACATGTACTGGACCTCACATGCTGTCGCGCATGGTCACAAACTGCTACTACAAGGATATTTCCGAATTGGCCATGGATCTGGCTGCCGTACTGCGCCGCCAGCTGGAATCAATTGAAGCCGATGCAGTCCAGCTTGATGAAGCCTGTATCGCCGGCTACCCGCAGGATTCATCCTGGGCCGCAGAAGCGATTAACTATGTTCTCGATGGCATCCTGAATGAGCGCGCGGTGCACATCTGCTTCGGCAATTACGGTGGACAGCCGGTGCTGCGCGGCTTCTGGCGGGATCTGGTCCCTTTTCTCAATTCGCTGCATGCCGACCATCTGGTGCTCGAGTTTGCCCGTCGCGGCTATGACGAACTCGATGTCTTCACCGATCTGGATCCGAAAATCGCACTCGGCGTCGGCATGATCGACATCAAAGACAACGAAGTGGAAACACCCGAACTCGTGGCCACACGCATCGAGCGGGTGGTGAAGACATTGGGTGCGGAGCGTTTGCGCTATGTCCATCCCGACTGCGGATTTTGGATGCTGCAGCGCAGTGTGGCAGATCGCAAGATGCGCGCGCTGGTCGAGGGAAGGAATCTGTTCGAGGGCAGGGCCTAGGGCGCTGCGATGCCGGGAGTCGAAGTTCAGAACAGGATTATAAGAGATGGCACCAGCGGTGACAGCTACATTCATTGGCGGGGATGAAAAGGCACAGGTTCGCGCCGTTCTGTTCGGTCACCTCGCGGGTGTGGTTCTGGCGCCCACGGTGAAAGCCTTGTGGGACCGGCGTGTATTTGATCTCTTCGGATCGGCTGGCGAGTGGGTAGATTTCGACCGGATCGCACAAGAAACTCGTGCCAATCGCGGCTATTTGCGAGTTGCCTTGCGCCTGCTGGCATCGTGCGGCTGGTTGAAACAGCAAGTTGAAAGCGGACACGCTCCGCGCTACGCACTGACAGCCGAGGGCACAGTCGCAGTGAGCACGGCGCCACTCTTGTACGGCGAAGCTCTCTCTTTTGTTGCGAAGGCAGTTTTCCTGGAAGATTTTTTGTTCGGAGGCTCCGACCGGCCAGTGCTTCCGTCGCTACAGGAACTGGTTCGCCGGTCAAGAGAACGATGGGGTCTGCAACCTGACGCCGACCCTGTCGTCAGCCAGGTACGAAATCAAATCCGCGAACACCTCGATGGCATGCTCATTGGCCCGGCCATGGTTGCCTTGGCCCGTGCAGAGATTCTGACTCAACTCGAGCAGCGGTCAGTGGATATCAATGACATTGCCGCTAACCGCGCGAGTCTTACCTGCATCCTCGACTTGCTGGTCACGCAGGGATGGATAGCACGCGACAAGAATTCCGTGAGCCTGACCGCGTGCGGTCGTTACGCGGCCCAGGTTGCGACATCGTACGGGGTCACCGTCTCCTACCTCCCACTGTTCGACAATGTGAGCACTCTCTTGTTCGGCAATTCCCGCATTCCGCGAATGGACGAAAGTGGAGTGGAACTTCTTGTCAACCGTGGCATGAACGTGTGGGGCAGCGGCGGCGCGCACCGTACATATTTCAAGAAAGTGGATGAGATCATCGTCGAGATCTTCAATCGGTCGCTGCATCTGCAGCCCCGGGGCATTTGCGACATGGGTTGCGGTGACGGAAGTTTTCTCGAACATTTGTACGCCACGGTGAAGAACAAAACCGAGCGCGGCAAGGTCCTCGACAAACATCCATTGATCATTATCGGCGCCGATTTCAATAAAGTGGCACGCCGGGTTACCAAGCAAACGCTGCGGAGAGCTGGCATTCCCATCTATCACGTGATCCCGGGCGACATTAATCGGCCGGCACAACTAGCGAGTGACCTGGAGGAACTGAACCTGGACGTCCACGATCTGCTCCATGTGCGTTCTTTCCTTGACCACAACCGGCCGTACATTCCGCCTGCGAATTATACGGCCGGGACACGCAGGGGGAAATCCACGGGAGCTTTCGCCCACCTTGGGGAAGAGATTTCGTGCGACGAACTGGAAGAAAACCTGACCCGCCACTTGAGGCGCTGGGCACCGTATGTGGGACGATTCGGCTTGCTGGTGCTGGAACTGCACACATTGCCGCCGGAAGTCACAGCGGCGAATTTATCCAAGACGCCGGCGGTGGCTTACGACGGAACTCACGGATTCTCCGATCAATATCTTGTAGAGTTGACGGTTTTCCTGGATGCTGTCAAAGAAGCAGGCTTGAAAGCCGATCCGCGATTCCAATCAAAGTTTCCACCGTCGGAGTTAGCGACCGTAAGCATCAACTTCTTCACCACGGCCGGCGATCCTTTCGATGCCGGATTGTGAAACAAGGCGCGGAAGCAGTCCGCACCGCAAAATAACTGCAGGGGACTCCAATGTTCTTGCACGACTACTGGTACGCGGTGGCGTGGGATCACGAGATTAAGCGCTCGCCCTTCGGACGCATCGTTTGCGGTGAACCCATAGTTCTCTATCGTCAGACCAGCGGTGCGCTCTCGGCTTTTGAGGATTGTTGTCCCCATCGGCTGCTGCCTCTTTCCAAAGGCTTCTTGCAAGGCGACACCTTGGTTTGCAAGTACCATGGCCTGCGCTTCGACCCAGCTGGCCAGTGCGTTTGGATGCCGGGCCAGGAAGGGATCCGCGCGGAGGCCAGGTTACGGGCCTATCCCGTAACCGAGAAACATCGCTTTGTTTGGGTGTGGGTCGGCGACCCGGCATTAGCAGACGAGAAGCGTATTCCAGATCTTTCCTGGTGCTCGGACCCGAACTGGGTTTTCGAAGGCAGCACGTACCACCTCAAATGCAACTACCAGCTTCTGGTGGACAACTTGATGGACTTATCGCATGAGACATTTGTCCATCCCTCGAGTATCGGCCAACACGAAATTCTCGAAGCTCCGATCAAAGTGACTTCTGACGCCACGTCGGTGCACGTCACGCGCTGGATGCACAACATCGATCCACCACCATTCTGGGCGGCGAATCTGAGGTCGTTTGAGAAGTGCGATCGTTGGCAAATTTGCAATTTCACTTTACCCGCGAACGTTATGATCGACGTAGGAGTGGCACTGGCGGGAACGGGCGCGGAGAGTGGCGACCGCTCGAAAGGCGTGACCGGAATTGTGGTCAACCTGATGACTCCGGAAAGCGAAACCTCCACGTGGTATCACTGGGGGATGGTGCGCAATTTCCAGACGGAGGACCGCGGCCTGACTTTCCGTATTCGCGACGGTCAAGCTGCTGTGTTTACCGAAGATACGGAGATCCTTGAGGCACAGCAGGAAAACATTCTGCGGCGCCCGGACCGCCAGCTTCTCAACTTCAAGATTGACGCCGGCGGCGTGCATGCACGGCGAATCATCGAGCGCGAACTAGTACGCCAAGCTACGCGGTAAGCTTCCTACCGACGCGGCCACTTTGGATCTTAGTTCTTAGGTTCCTGTACGTCCTCGGTTGCGCCAGTTGCGGGGGGCTTCGCCTCGCCCACGCTCTGATTCGCACGAAAGATGACGTAGGCGCGAACGTCTGCCGCATCTTGTTGTGACACTTCCTTGCCAAAGGACACCATACCCAGCGATTGATATGCGCCGTCCCGAACGATTTTAAACCATTGCGGGTCCGCCAGGGCGGCGGAGTAACGAAGATCCGGTAGCAGTCCTCCGCTGACGGCAACATCTCCGTGGCATCCGGAACAAAAGCGCTGGTAGACTGCTTCCCCACGGTGAATTGCCGCCACGCTCGCGGTTGAAGCCGGCGGGTTCAAAACTGGTTCTTCGAAGGGCGGCAGGGGCGGGAGGCTCGCCCTGCCATCCAGTTTGAAAGCCAGCATCCGGCTGACATTGCGTACTCGTCCTGACTTGAACGAGACCTCGCCAGCGACCAGCGGGAAAACTCCGCCCCAGCCAGCGAGCACCGCGACGTACTGCTCACCATTCACGGTGTAGGTCACGGGGCCTGCCATAACGCCTGTTTGCGCATCAAACGACCAGACCTTTTCGCCGGTATCGGCGCGATACGCTTCAAAGCGTCCGGCGGCCGTGCCTTCGAAAACAAGATTCCCTGCCGTGGCTAGCGTCCCCCCATTCCACGGTCCCGGCCGTTCGACCGCCCACGCCTGTTTCTGCTGCACCGGATCCCACGCGACCATTTTCCCTTTGATGCTGTCGAGAATGGATTTCTTGATCTTGGGATCCTGCGGCATTCCCGCAGCTACCATGTCGATGCCGAAATTCAGCGCCGAATTCTTGAACCCGAAATCCTTCGGTGACTTAAAGTTGAATCCGACTTCGTTGACTGGAATGTAGGTCAGGCCTGTCAGCGGGCTGTAGGACATCGGCTGCCAGCTGTGCGCTCCCAAAGGTCCGGGAACGATCGGCGAAGAAACGATCGGCTGTGAGTCGACGCGGGAGTAGCGCGCTATGTCAGTTTCCATCGGGCGCCCGGTTTTCATGTCGACTCCGCTGGCCCAGTTGATAAAGGTGTAGGGCTTCGCTGAAATGAGTGCACCGCTCTCCCGGTCAATAACGTAAAAGAAGCCGTTCTTCGGAGCGTGCAGTAGCACCTTCCGCTGCTTGCCTTCCATGGGGATGTTGGCCAGAATCATCTGTTCCGACGAATCGAAGTCCCACTCGTCGGCTGCATTTTCCTGATAATGCCAAACGTATTCGCCTGTGTCTGGTTTGAGAGCAACGACGGAACAAGTGAAAAGATTCTCGCCGCCCTTCGGACTCCGATACTTCTCGTTCCACGGTCCGCCGTTGCCAACTCCGATGTACAAAAGATCAAGCTCCGGATCGTAGACGATGGCGTCCCAAACCGCGCCGCCGCCTCCGATCTTCCACCATGTGCCGGTCCACGTCTGTGCAGCCTGCGCGAGAATCGGCTGTTCGAATGGTTTCGAAGGATCGCCAGGGACGGTATAAAAGCGCCACACCAACTTGCCTGTCTGCGCGTCATAGGCCGACACGTAACCGCGCACGCCGAATTCGGCACCACCGTTACCGATAATGACTTTGCCCTTCACGATCCGTGGCGCGCCCGTGATGGTGTAGCGCCAGTGCGGGTCGATGGTCAGCCGTTGCCAAATGGGTCGACCGGTAGCCGCATCAAGCGCGATCAGCCGGCCATCGAGAGTCCCGATGTAAATCTTCCCTCGCCAAACGGCGACGCCCCGATTCACCACATCGCAGCATGCATTTGCGCCCCACTGCCGCGGTACTTTTGGATCGTAGGACCAGAGGCGGGAGCCGGTCACGGCATTCAGCGCAAACACCTTACTCCACGCGGTGGAAAAGTACATCGCGCCATCGACAACGATGGGAGTGGCTTCTTGCCCGCGGTGGGTGTCGAGATCGAAGTACCAAGCCAAACCGAGTCGGCCCGCGTTCTTATCGTTGATCGCCTGCAGGGGGCTGAAGCGTTGCTCGCTATATGTGCGCCCGTATGTCAGCCAGTTTCCCGGCTGGTTCTCGGCGTCCACGATCTGGGCATCGCTCACGTTTGCCGACGCCGATGCCGGAGGCTTTGTTTCTCGCGCAGTCGAGAGGTTGAATCCCTGGAGAATCAGAACAACGAGAACGACTGCAACAATTCCAAGGTAGGGCTTGCGCATGACTCTCCTTCGACCGGCGCGTCTTTGGATTTTAATGCTTGCGCGCTGGGCCCTTCTTCGCGACGGAAAGTCTCCGGATCACTTCCCGAGGCAGGGGCACACTCTTCATCCGGTGAGCCTCACTAGGATGGGCGGCCGCCCAGACACGCGTCTCCCAGCCCTCCAGGGCCAACGCACCATCGCGCAGGAATTTATGGTTGATCACGAAACTGCTCTTTCTCCATTCCGTGACGCAGGATTCCGCCACCAGTTCGTCGCCGTAAGAGGACGGGGTGATAAATCGCGCTCGCGCCTCCACGATTGGAATGCCGATGACGCCATGGGCTTTAAACAGCTCCTTCAGAGGAAGCCCCGCAGCGCGAAACAGCCCCGAAGTGCAGTGATCGAACCAGCGAAAATAGTTGGCGTAAAAGACGATCTGGGCCGGATCACAATCTCCGAACTCGACCCGGATTCGAATACGATTCACGAACATAATTAACTCGTCGCAAGAACATCGCGTTCTGAGAATTGACAATAACCAAGCTTGAACTTCTATGACTGAGCCTCGGCGGAAACCGCGGCCTTGTTCTCGTATGCCCTTCTCACAAGTTGCCCTTTCATCTCGAAGCGTGGGAGCGTTCCAGCACCCTGTAATTCGACCGACGCCGGAACGCCTAGAGCGGCTTTGATCTTGCGCTCGATCGCCAACTTGAGCCCAGCCGAAGCCGCGGGCTCGCCGCAACACTCCGCCATGACCTTCAGCGGCGGCGCGACTCCGGGCCCTGGCGTGTCCAGTACGATCTGAATTTCCCCTGTCGTTGCCGGATGGAAACTCGAGACCACATCCTTGACCGCCGAAGGAAAAACATTCACCCCCAGCACGATCAGCATGTCGTCCGTCCGTCCGATGCAACGCAGTTTGAAACCGGTGCGGCCGCACGCGCAGGAAGTACCCAACACCTGAACCCGGTCGCGCGTGCGAAAACGTAATAGAGGAACGCACTCCCGCTGCAAGCTGGTATACACCAATTCTCCAGTTACGCCTGCTTCGAGCGGAAGGCTCTGGCCGGTCTGCGGATCGTTGCTCTGAGGATCGATGATCTCCACCACTACAGCGTCCGGACCATTAAAGTGCATCCCGGATTGCTCCGGGCATTCGCTGAAAATGATGGGCGCCATGTCGGCATTTCCCAGTCCCTCCGTGACTCGTGCGCCCCAGTCCTGCTCCAGTTTGGCGCGTATCGCAGGAATTCCGGCCCCAGGCTCGGCTCCGCAGAATAGTTTTTTCAATCCCAGTTCTTGCGGATCCGTCCCCGCCCGGCACACGAAATCGGCGAAGTAAGCGGCGTAAGATGGCGTGCAGTGCATCGCATTCACGCCCAGCAACGGAATGATCGTCAGCGCTTTCTCCGATGCACCTGTGCCCAGCGGAACAAAAACCCCACCGACAGATTCGATCGCGTCCTTCGAAGTTAATCCCGCCACGAACAACGTGAGTCCCGCGGCGTGAACCACGACATCCGTTCTTCTTAAACCCTGGGTGTAGAAGGATCGCGCTGTCAGTCTCGTCCAGACCTTTGCGTCGCGGCGCGTGATTCCGACGAAGCTGGGCTTGCCAGTGGTGCCGGTCGAGCTGTGAACGCGAATCACGTCGTGCCAGTTGGCGGCGATATGACTTCCTAGTGGTGGATGCGCCGCCTGGCTCGCGCGCAACTCCTCCTTGGTCGTGAAAGGAAAACGAGCCAAATCGCGCAACGCGCGAAAGTCCTTGCGACGAAGCCCGGCGGTACGGCACTTTTCCCGATAGAACTCGGATCGGGAGAATAAGTAGTCGAGCTGCGACGCAAGAAGTCCTTGTTGCAGTGCGGCGGTTTCCTTCGCTGTCGCCGTCTCAATCTTGCGATCCAAGTATTCCTTCGGTCTCATAAGCCGGGGTGCCCTGGTGCAGTTAAGCGAGGAGCGCGACAGATTCTATCGAACGTCCGTTCCACCTGGCAACCATTTCCTATGTTTCGCTTACAAGAACTACGACCACGAAGATGTTTCAAGCTCGTAAGCGATCTTTGAGTTCGATAATAACAATGCTGATCTCCAATGGTCCCAAATTTCCACGGTGTGCGGCGGCAGCGGTTGCATCCACTGCGCACAGGGGATCGTCGGCGGATCTCCCACCTGGCGGCTATCGAACAGAATCTCGCCTCTCTCGTCCCGCCGGATGAAATGGCTCCAGCTCTGGAGGTAAGCCACCCCGCCCCATCGATGCGTGTGCAGCGGAACTAGATCTCCCGCCCCAATGCGGGTATGAAGAACACGCACCCGCTGGTCTTCCAGCAACAGTTGATGGTGGCCCGGTGCAGCTACGAGTGCGTCGAGCGAGTCCGGCCACGGCCACGATTTCGGTTTCGGAAGAACAGCGTCTTGGCTCATGCGGTTTTGAGAGAACTTAAATACCACACTTTATTTCTGAAGAGCACGGAAACACCGGGTCCCTGAGACCGGAGACTTACCCCTCCCCGGATTCCCCGAACATCTACTGAAACTGCGCCATCGTCGTCCGAAACGCGCGCGTCGTCAACTCCTCAAGCGGCAGCGTACGTAGTTCTGCAGAGAGAACTTCAATCCCCCAAGGCCCCGTGTAGCCCGCCCTCTGCATGTCCTGAACAAAGCCCC
>Ga0187891_1003770_pt1 | contig 10293 bp, 10 predicted proteins | sample June2016WEW_21_4_FD_132990 | JGI IMG/M metagenome (GOLD analysis project Ga0187891, IMG submission 132990) | Peatland microbial communities from SPRUCE experiment site at the Marcell Experimental Forest, Minnesota, USA - June2016WEW_21_40 | ecosystem: Environmental > Terrestrial > Soil >...
ATCGACGAGCCAGATAAGGAGTTCGCAAAGCATCAACGGCGCGCCCATCCGATCCCGATCGCCCCGGCTTGGATGGCCGCACACTTTCGTGGAACCGCGCAGCAGACGGCCGGCACGCAGGTGCCCTCACCGTGATAACCTCAGGCCCCACGACGGACGTCAAGCTGCGCGTGGCTCCGTGGATGATTCGATTACCACCACCACGAAGACCCGGCCGACTGCCGATCCGCCGCCGCTCTATAATACGTGATTGGGCAGGGTCCACGCCACCGGGCCACCCTGCCAGTCGAATCGGCGTTAAGCTAGTTGCTGCTCTTTTCCGTTGTGGACTTCTCGGTCGTGGTGTTGCTGCCGGAATCCGGCGCGTTGCTGTTGGTCTCCGTCGTGGTGCTCGACTCCGATGACTTCGACGACGTCTCCGGCGCGGCGGGCGCCGCAGGCGCACCTTCTGCCCCTTGAGCACCCGTCGCCCCGGTCGCTCCCGGAGCTCCGGCTGGTCCTTCGGTCGGCGCTTCTTTTACGGTTTCCTTGCATCCGACACCCACAGCCCCCAGGGTCCCGAGCAGGAATGCAATAGCGGCATAAGTTGCTGCACTTCTGATATTCTTCTGCATTCATTCAGGCTAGCAGGATCGCCCTTCTGGCACACATTCCGAAACGGCGGGGTGTGTTCTCCAGATAACCAAATGAGCGTGCCGCCCCGCGAAAACACGGCATTCTACTAGACCGCCACTCTCGGAGTCGCCATCGCTTGCGCGATTGCGCGTACCCCACACCACGCCACCGCGAACACGGCCAGCGATGCGGCCAAAGTGAACAATAGTCCGTTCCAGTTATAAATCTCCTGGTATCTGCCATAGATAGCTCGAAGCTTGAGATTATTCTCGACCAGCCGATAGCCCACCGGATTCATGCTATGTGCGATGAATATCGCGTAAACCGAACAGGTCTCTCCCGCAATGTATCCGGCGATCAGGGCTCATCCTTCGCACCGGCGGCGGTGCATTCAGTAGTTGCCTCATTTTCATCGGCCTTACCCCACGCCCGAAAATCCTTTCCCGACGGTTGATCTCGCAAAGCATCCTTCCGTCTCGGCACCAACATAAGGAGGCCGCACCGACGCTATCATCAGTGCGGGCATCTCTGCTCAGAATTAGCGTCTCTATGGGCTATCCAGGTGGTTCAGCCCCATCGACTGTTAGTGTCTCTGCTGTCCGCCGTTCCCGTGCTGCTCTTCCGGCTTCTGATTCTCGTGATGTTGCTGCTGCTGATGCGCCGCCTGCGGCCCCTGTTGATGTTCTTGCCGCTGCGCCTGCTCATGCTCCTGGCGCGGCGCTTGTGGCTGCTGGCGATTCGCCTGCTGCCGCTCCTGATTCCTCTGCTGATTCATTTCCTGTTGATGCTGATTTCCCTGGCGCATCGTCTGTTCGTGCTCCACGTTCGCTTGACGCTGCTCGACCGCGCGCTGCTGATTCTCATGCACCGCTTGCTGCTGCTGAACACGCTGTCGCTGTAGCGCTTGCTCGTTGTGCTGGCGCATCGTCTGTTCCTGCTGCACGTTCGCTTGACGCTGCTCGACCGCCCGCTGTTGATTCTGCTGATTCTGCCGACGCTCGTTTTCATTCGGTTGTTGCGTCGCCTGCCGCGGCTCGATCGCCCGCTGCTGATTCTGCTGGACCATTGCGTGCTGCTGGCGATAACGCTGCTGCTCCGCCGGTCTTGCCCACTCCCGGTGGCGCGCGACCCAGTTCGGATGGTTACTCGTTACCCAACTTGGATTCTGGTTGTACCACCATTCCCCATAATGCCACTGGTGCTGGTCGTCATACGCACCGTCTTGGTTGAGCCACCGTGAATCGAGCGCGGCCCAGTCCATATGATTGTCATAGAACCAATTGGGATTGTTCTGATGCCACCAATACGCATCGCGCCACTGGCCGTTGTCGTAGTCTCCCCACTGCGTTTCCGCGGGCCCCTCCGACCAATACTGGTCGTTCAGTGCCTGCCAGACGTAAGGATGGTTCGCAAAGTACTCCTCCAACGCCGGATACTGCGACCGCCAATTAGCGTCGTAGAGCAACCCCGGTTGGCGTGCCAGTGCCCCCGCGATGTCCGGATGATTCGCCATGAACCAACGAAAGCTCTGGTTCCCCTGATACTGCGGGACGTTGTTGAACCACGGATAGTCGTTCGAGAAGCCGGAAACAGACGGCTCTCCATACTGAGCCATGGCGGGCGTCGTGATTGCCAGAGCGAAGGCTATGGTGGCTCCACAGACCCCCGCGACGGCAACTTTCGGCAATGCTTTGGCGACCGCAATGGCCGTCGCGATCAACCTTCGCATCGGATGAAAACGAGAATAATCCATAGGGCTCTCCTCCAGCCTTTCTGTCTCACACTTGAATTGGTCTAGCGGCACGTGGTCGAAAGGCGAGCGGAAATGCCACTGTCTGGCCGGATCAATATCGGACTCGCTTCCTATGGCGATCTCGACTCTTTCAGTCTGGGCCGGTACGCCGTTGTGATCAAGGCAAATGAGTCGCTGGTTCGCGAATTAGGTTCTCCAGAGCACACTCAGAAACTCGACGCCGCGACCTGTGGATCTTGTGCGCCAGCCCTCCGGGTTGGCCCCGCTCGCGCATCGCTTCATGGCGACACTCTCGGTTAATGGCGTTGGAATGAATGAATCGCAGCGTGTTGCCATGAACTGAGCAGTCGAACTCGTCCAAGGCGCAGATCTCAATGCCGTCTAACCGCGATATAAGAGCGACATTTCGCGCTCAGGATCTGCGTTAGCAAATGGGATTTAATTCCGAATCAATTCGATAGCAATTCTCGCAGCCGCTCAAATTCCGCTTCGAATGGATTTTGTAGGGGAACAATAGTAACACCACCACGCCCCCTATCGCTCGCGATTTACCTGCTGCAACCTGCGCTCCTTGCTACGTGGGACACGCTCCCAGGTTTTGCAGGATGATCGTCAGATCGGCACCGTTGGTCAGCCCGTCGAGATTGAGGTCGGCCCAGCTGGAATTCCCCATCGAAAGCTCCTGGAACATTGTCCATTCTGCGACGTCCAGGTAGTTCACGATCCCGTCGAGGTTAATGTCGCCAGGGCAGGCAGGCTGCGACGCCAGGAGCTTCGTAAACTGCGCCCTCAAGGCATCGTAGTTCTTCTGCTGCTCCCGGTTAAGCGAATTTCCAGTGGCCAACAGGTCGGCATTTGCCGTGTCGAGCTTCGGTATGGGAACGTTTTCGTTGATTATGTAAAACTCCGTGGTGGTCTTGGCTACGCACGAGTTGGAGGTTGCGTCATAGGCTTGGTAGCCATTAACCACCAGCTTGTAGCGATCGTTGCGGATGCCGAACGCCTCCAACGGGTAGATGTCGGTGGAAATTGTCTGGGCGTGGTTGGCCTGCCACACGGCCACGTCACAGCACAGCTTCAAACCGTCGCTCGGAATGCCTGCGGTGCTGGGGTCTGTGGCGCCCGCGCCCCACCATATCCCATTGTTGTCTTCGCACACGCTTTTAGTCGGAGCGATCTGTGTGCAGGTAGTAGTATTATATTGGCAGGGACCGTTGATTTCGCTATTGGCGTGCAGGTTAGTGCCAATCTCCGTATAGTTCGTTTTGCGGATGCTCGGCTGTGTGGGGTTGACCAGGTACGGAAGCATGGACTGTGCGTCGACGGTCTGCGAAACGCTCTGGTGTACGTCGATCCCAGCCAGCTCACCAATCAGTTCATAGAGATCCGCGATGTTGACCATCGCCAGCACCTTGCGTCCAGGCGACTTCACTGCAGGACCCGCGACAATTCCAGGACACCATACGCCGGTTTGATAAACAGTGGATTTCGAACGGCTGCCATCGAACGGCGCCTTCACCACGCTCCCTAAGCTTCCATTGTCGGTGACGAAAATGACGTAAGTGCTGTTTTTTTTCGGGTTGTATACTAGCTGGCCATTCTGGCCGCGGCTGGCAAGTCCAGTTGCCACCATTAGCCGCCCGACTTCCATGTCGAGCGCCTCTTCCATCTGGTTCGTCAACACTCTTTGGTCGATCAGGTCGGAGCAGTTAAGGTTGCTGGTGTCTGCTTCCGATGTAGGCAGCAACTGACTTGGTGGTTGCATGACCGGGGTGTGGGCCGTCGCGAAAGCCAGGCTCGCCATCCACGGCTGGTCCTTGGGCTGCTGGTTGATCCAGGCGATCGCTGCGTCAACTACCTCGGTACCGCGATAGGTCCGCGCTCGAAGGTCGGTCGATGGCACCTGAACGATCGATCCATCCTCATTGTTAATCACGAGCGGCGACACATAATGCCCGCTGAGCGTGCCAAAGCTAATATAGCCGGGTACAGGGTTGGCACACGGCTGATTTGGATCAAAGATGCCACCGCTGTCCCGGCAGACACGGCCAGGCGCCTCCGTCCCGGATTTGGTCATCACTGCGCAAGTGTTGTTGCTGGCGTAGCAGGCGCCCGTATCTGCGCCGCCATGGTTTGCATCTCGGACGAAGCCGCACGACCAGGTATCTGCCGGGGACACACCGCCGGCGGTTTGGTCGATCGACGAGGGATCGCCGGTGGCGTCCAGCCAGCCATCAAAGTAATCCCAGCCTAGTGCCTGTACCATGCCGTAGCCATAAGGGTTGTTGCTCTGGATCCCTATATGGAATTTACCGAATAGCGCGCTTTTGTAACCGCGTTGCTTGAGCAATCTGGGCACAGTTACCTCGTTCGGGTTGACCATGAAGTTCGCCAGATCATCGTTACCGATCGCGGTGTAAACGTGCGTGCGGAACGGGTAGCGGCCGGTGAATAGCGCGGCGCGCCCGTTCGAGCACGCCGGCATCGCCCAGAGGTTCTGAAATCTAATCCCGGCCTGGGCGATAGCGGCGATATTCGGCATCGCCGCCGGAGTTGTGCCGCCATATCCGAACAGCTTCCATTGGTCGATGCCGATATCGTCCATTACGATCAGCAAAATGTTGGGTGGTGGATTTTTGGCGGCGCGTACCGGCCCGGAAACGACTCCAACACCGACCAGCGCAAGCAACGACGCTAGGCTGAGCAGACCAACCCACGAGCGCCAATGGCGTCGCGACTCCTGCCTCGACCGCGGTGACGAGCCCTTCTGCTCCGTGCGCCTATCTTTCATGGCATTGCTCCTCGCGCAAACCTCGCTGAACGCTTCCACGGATATATATAACCGGCTACCAGCGCTCGGCCGGCGCCCCGGCCCCGCCCGCTACTGCATTATCTCATTCAAGCCATTCGCTGTACTGTAACGGGTGACGTCGTTGTACTCTTTCGGCGCTAGTTCATTTACATAAAAAGGGCTACTCAAGCCGGGATCGCTGAAGCTGCTGGAATGCTTGTTCTGCATGTCCCACATCGCCTCAACCGCCGCGCCGCTGGAAGTAACCGGTCCAACGCCCGGCACGTCCAGCGTCTTGAGGAAGAAGCCGCCGAATTTCCAGTACTTCATCTGCATGTCGTACAGGTCGAGCCACAAGGTCGCGCTCGTGGCCTTATCCACGTACATCACGCGCTTGCCGTAACAATAGCCATTCGCTGCCGAAGGTATCTTGCTCGCGCTGATGACATCGACGTCGCGTACCTGCCATTTCCCCCAGGACGGCTTGGGCCATCCCAACGGCATGTCGTAGTCAGCCGGATATGCGCCGGTCGGAAACTGCGCATCGACCAGCGCGAGGATTCTCTTTGCCGCAACAAACTCAACCTTCATCTGCGTCAGGTTTGCGTTGAACCCATAGCGATATTCATCCGACGTGAAATCGGTCCCGGAGTATTGCGAACAGCGCGCGCTCGACGCCACCCGCTGGGCGCGCCGCAATGAAGGAATGAACGCGTAGATATCCTGTTCCCGCGTCAAATCCGTATAGGATATGACCACGCTCGCGTTGTATCGTTCATTTTCGGGCTCCAAAGTCATGAACCATTCGGTATAGAATTTGTCCTCGGCACCGGGAGTCGTGCTTGGAATTCCCGGATCGGTGTTGAAACTCAGTTGCCGCCCCACAAATTCGTCGGCGCCGCAGTTGATACTGCCCATGCTGTTCTGGCTGCATGTGGTTCCGTGCGGATCGACGATCAGATGCGGAATATAACGGTACCAGACGTCGGCCAGAATTTTCCAGCCTTTATGCGGCTCTGCCGGATTCGGAAATGGCGCACCGCCCTTGTAATTACGCAGATTGAGCCCGCCCGAAGGCAGCTCTTCAATACTCACTTGCGACGCGTATTTCTCGGTCGCCGCAACGTAGTTCGTCGGCAATGGATGTATAATCGTCGGCCCGATTTCCAGCTTAACGTCGCCCGGCATCTTCCAGTAGTACTGACCCTCGAACAGCGCGACCATCCCGTCCGGCATGAACGACTTGTAGGTTTGCCAGTTCTGCGTCGTAATCGCGGTATCAGCCGGGATTGAATCCTGCACCTCACTGGCAGACGCGGGCGCCGAAGGAGCCACTGCCGCAGCGGTTTGCGCATACAGCGCCCCTGCGTTCAATGCGAATACCAACGAACCAATCAGACTGGCGAATACCTTCATTTCAAATCCTTCTCAATTCTCACGGCGCCGTGCTTCTCGATAACATCGAGGACACGCGAGGTAAAGACCAACACCTCGCCGGCATACAGCGCTCGCGCGTAGATCATTTCCTGCTCGCCGAACATTGACGTTCCAGTGCGCTGGTCAAGGTAAAAGTCACCCTCCCAGTCGATCGACCGCAGCAATGCGAGCTTTTGCCCAGCGCGGTATCGCTATCGAATCGCCAATTGCCGGCCCCCGATGCCTGCCGCGCCGAGCAGTGATATTGACGGTCTTGTGCCCGTTTGCGATAGAATCAGGTGCGCTGTTCCCTGGAGGTCATGCCGATGCCAATCACCGTATTCCCGATCACCCCGGGCTTCGCCGCCGAGGTTGGCGACATCGACCTTTCACGCCCGCTCGCGCCTGACCAGGTCGCCGCTATCAAGCAGGCCTTCTGGGATTTCGCCGTCCTGATCTTTCCCGATCAGCAGCTCACCGAGCAGCAGCACCTGGAATTCGCGAGCCACATCGGCCCGCTCGAAACCAGCATCGCCGCGCTCAACAAGGACGCAAAACTGCGCATTCGCGCCGAGTTGGCCGACGTTTCGAACCTGAATTTACGCAATGAAGTCTGGAAAGAAAACAGCCGTCTGCGTGCGCTCGCGCAAGCCAATCGGCTCTGGCATACCGACAGCTCTTTCAAGTATCTGCCGGCGCGCGCGTCGCTGCTCTATGCGCGCAAAATTCCTCCGATCGGCGGCCACACCGAGTTTGCCGATATGCGCGCCGCCTACGACGCCCTGCCCGCGGACCTGGCGCGCATCCTCCCCGGACTCGTCGCCGATCACGCGCTGGCGCACTCGCGCGCCCGCACCGGCTTCGATAGCTTCACCGAAGAGGAACGCAAGAATCTGCCCCCGGTGCCGCAAGTAATCGTGCGCACGATTCCCGAAAATGGAAGGCGGTCGCTCTACCTCGCCTCGCACGCCGGCCACATCCGCGGCATGTCCGCGGCAGACAGCCTTGCGCTCATCGACCGTCTCATCGCCCACGCCACCCAGCGCCAGTTCGTCTATACCCACCGATGGCGCCTGCACGACCTCGTGATGTGGGACGATCGTTGCACCATGCATCGCGGCACCGACTTCGACGACCTGCGCTGGTCCCGCGACATGCATCGCGCGACCGTCTCCGACATCGCCAACACCTGCGAGCAGCAGGGCATCGCCGTCGCCGCAGCATGACTGTGCCGGCCTGGCATCCGCGACGAGGTTGCACGAGCCCGCGCCATTTGGCAGCCTGCACTGGTCTTGAAAACACCACAATTCATTTTCGCCGCGGCCGCCCTCGCGCTCTCGCTGGGCATCTCGTTCCCCACTAGCGCACGCGCGGCCGCCACCGACTCGCGCACCGACGTCGCCGTCGATTGCCATTGTCCCGATACCGTCGGAGCGGGCTTCTGCGCCGCCTTCAAGCAAAAGGTCATCGCCTCGCCCGGCTACCGCCTCGTCGCGAATACCGGCTCTGGCTACGGCATCGGCGTGCATTTCTCGTCAGTCGATCTGTGGCAGGGCATCAACGCCGAGATGTCCGGACGCATCACCGCGGTCTCCGTCGCGTTCACGATTTATGCGGAAAAACTCCCGGGCGAGGTCTATGCGGACTCCTCGGTCTTCCGCGTCGGCAAAGATACCTTCCCCGAAATGTCGTCCAAGATCGTCGGCGCGCTCGGCGAGATCGTGAATCTCAACGCAGCCCTCTTCAATCAGATGCGCACCGAATCGCAAAAAACTCCGCCGCCGGGTCCCGCACTGAAGCCCGCCCCGTCGCCATAATAGTCAGTCGGCGCCTATCTCCCCTTCCACTCGGGCGGACGCTTCTCGGCAAACGCGCGCGCACCCTCGCGAGCGTCTTCCGTCCCCTGTAGCCATTTGTAGAGCTCGCGCTCCAGCCTGAGTCCCTCCGCCAGCGGCATATCCAGTCCGCGCATCGCCGCCTGCTTGATTCGCTGCACCGCCAGCGGCGCGCTCTTGCAAATCTCCCCCGCGATTTCCTCGCTCTTGCTCATGATCCGGCTCATCGGCATTACATAGTCAACCAGGCCCAGCCGCAGCGCTTCTTCCGCGCCGATCCGCCCGCCCGTGTAAAGCATCTCGAGCGCCCGTCCAAACGAAATCAGTCGCGGTAGCCGCTGCGTCCCGCCCCCACCCGGCAGCCATCCGAGCCGCACCTCGCCCAGCCCGAATTGCGCGTGATGGGCCGCCACCCGGATATCGCACGCCAGCGCCTGTTCGAGGCCGCCGCCGTTGGCGTGGCCGTTTATCGCCGCGATTATCGGCTTGTAGAGATCGTACATCACCGGAAACGGCGACTTCGGCACATCCTCGCCCGGCCGCGCGACGTAGTTGTCCTTGATATCGCTGCCGGCGCAAAACGCGCGATCCCCGGTCCCGGTCAGAATCGCGACCCGCAGTGCCGCGTCGTCTCGATATTCGCACCAGATATCGGTCAGCATCCCGTACGCCTCGAAATCGCAGGCGTTGAGCCGCTCCGGCCGGTTGATCGTGACATACGCGATCGGACCTTTTTTCTCGAACAGCACTTTCATCGAATTAACACCCTTCGCCGCCGGCACCAGGCTGAACCTCACCTACCACCGCCGCCCGTCTCATGCCAGCGCGTCGAGCCAACCGCTGGATTACGCGCAGGCGCGCTTTCTTATTGAAACTTGCCGCTTGCCGTCACCGTCCTGGAAATCTACGATCGTCATTCGCCATTGCAACGAGTCCGACCCGGATCGCCGAAGGAGCAAACCCATGGACCTCGACGCGCAGTGCAAAAAAGCCGAAGTCTTCCGCCAGATGCACGACCGCACCCGGCTCCTCGTCCTGCCCAACGCCTGGGATGCCATGACCGCGCGAATTTTCGAGGCCTCCGGCTTCATCGCTATCGCCACCACCAGTGCCGGCGTTTCGTATGCGGTCGGCTACCCCGACGGCGAGCTGGTTCCGCGCGACGAGATGGTCGCGGCCGTTGCCCGCATCGCGCGATGTGTCGATGTGCCGGTCACCGCCGACATGGAATCCGGCTTCGGACGCCACCCCGATGACATCGCGGAAACCGTCGAAGCGATAATCAATGCCGGCGCGGTGGGAATCAATCTGGAGGACACCGTCCACGGCGCCGGCCGCACTCTCTACGAACTGCCCGATGCGATCGAGCGTATTCGCGCCGCCCGCGAAGCCGCTACCGCCGCCGGCGTCCCCATCGTGATCAACGCGCGCACCGACGTCTACCTGCTCGGCATCGGCGAGAAATCCACCCGCTTCGATCACGCAGTGCGCCGCCTCAACGCCTATCACGCCGCCGGCGCCGATTGCCTCTACGCGATGGGCTTCTTCGACGCCGACGCCATCGGTCGCCTGGTCAAAGCCGTCGATGGACCACTCAACGTCATGGGCCTGCCCGGCACCCCGCCGGTCGCCGAGCTCGAACGCCTCGGCGTCGCGCGGGTCAGCACCGCCTCGGGGCCGGCGCGCGTCGCGATGACGGCGACGCGCAAGGCCGCCGACGAACTCCTGCGCACCGGCAGCTTCGAGGTCTTCGGCGGCGACACCATCAGCCATCAGGAGGCCAACGCCCTGATGGCGAAACGCGGCTGAGGGGCCCCCCGCGCGCCAATTATCGTGCGATCGAGCAACGCGAGCAGTCCGAAAAATCAGGTCAAGACTGTTGG
>Ga0187891_1003772_pt1 | contig 10290 bp, 9 predicted proteins | sample June2016WEW_21_4_FD_132990 | JGI IMG/M metagenome (GOLD analysis project Ga0187891, IMG submission 132990) | Peatland microbial communities from SPRUCE experiment site at the Marcell Experimental Forest, Minnesota, USA - June2016WEW_21_40 | ecosystem: Environmental > Terrestrial > Soil > Wetlands...
ACGGCGACCAAGACTGCGACGGCGACGCCAACTTCAACGGCAACTGCAACCGTAACGCCGACTGCGACCGCAACGGCGACACCGACGGCGACCAAGACTGCGACGGCGACGCCAACTTCAACGCCGACTGCAACCGTAACGCCGACTGCGACCGCAACGGCGACACCGACGGCGACCAAGACTGCGACGGCGACGCCAACTTCAACGGCGACTGCAACCGTCACGCCGACTGCGACAGCAACGGCGACCCCGACGGCAACCTCAACCGCGACCCCGACCGCAACGGCGACAGCGACCACCACCGCAACTGCGACGGCGACCAAGACTGCGACGGCGACCAAGACTGCGACGGCGACGCCAACTTCAACGCCGACTGCAACCGTCACCCCGACGGCGACCGCAACGGCGACACCGACCGCACCGGTCGGTCCGCTCGACGTGTCGCCACCGTACTTGAGCTTCTCGAGCTCGGAGATTGAGGGTACGAGCTCAAGCCAGACGGTGACGCTCAGCAACCCGAGTGGCAGCGGCACCGCGACCATCGCGAGCATTCTGATTCTTCAGGACGGCGGCGGCTTCTCGGTCGCCAGCACCACCTGCGGCGCGCAGCTGGTGGGCGGCTCGTCGTGCGTCATCACGGTGGAGTTCAATCCGTCGGCGCTAGGTTATTCGTCGGGCGTGGTGATGATCACCGACAACGCCAGCAACTCGCCGCAGATGGTGGATCTCTTCTGAAATGAAAATTCTGCCCACGCGCCGCTGAAGCGCGCGGGTCGCGGCTGGTTCACTGTTTCTCGCCCGCCCTTGTTCCTGTTAGCTTCAATGCGTATTTGCGGGCCGTCCGCGACGGCGGCCGCGCTTACAGACTCGAAGACACAAATGGACAATCGACACGAATCCAGCGCGACGGCGAAACCGCGCCATGCGTTACTCACCGGATGGGGCCGCTATCCGCTCTCAGAGAGCGACATCTACCGGCCCGAGAAAATCGCCGAACTGCAAGCGGTGGTGACCGCCGACGCGAGCTCGCTAATCGCGCGCGGCGCCGGCCGCGCCTACGGCGATGCGGCGCTGAACGATCAAAATCGCGTCGTCGATCTGACGCGGCTCAATCGGATGCTCTCCTTCGACGCTGCCACCGGCATCCTGCGATGCGAGGCCGGCGTCACGATTGCGGAGTTGATCGACGTCTTTCTCCCGCGCGGTTTCTTTCCGCCGGTCACGCCGGGCACCCGCTTCGTCACGCTTGGCGGATCGATCGCCGCCGACGTGCACGGCAAGAATCACCATCGCGACTCCTCATTGGCCTCGCACGTGACCAGCTTCGACCTGATGATCGCGTCGGGCGAGGTGCTTAGATGCTCGCGCGAGGAAAACGCCGAGCTGTTCCGGGCGACGGTCGGCGGGATGGGTCTGACCGGCGTGATCCTCGAACTTGAACTAAGGATGCGGCGCGTCGAGAGCGCTTATCTCGACGGGAAGTTGATCCGCGCGGGCAATATCGACGCCGCGATCGAGGCCTTCGAGCGCGCCGACGCCGAGTGGGGCTATTCGGTCGCGTGGATCGATTGCGCCAGCCGGCTGGGCGCGCTGGGCCGCTCGGTGCTTAACGTCGGCAACTTTGCGACGCTCGACCGGCTGCCCCGAAATCTGGCGCAGGATCCGCTGGGCACGAGACCGCGGCTCAGCCCAATGGTTCCGTTCGACCTGCCTGGATTTGCGCTGAATCGGCTTACCGTCAAGGCGTTCAACGCGGTCTATTACGCCCTTCATCGCGAGACCGCCGCGCACACCATCTTCGACTACCAAAGTTTTTTCTACCCGCTCGATTCGATCCGGAACTGGAATCGAATCTATGGCAAACGCGGCTTCGTGCAGTATCAATGCGTGTGGCCGCCCGACGAGAGCCGCGCGGGCCTGGTTGAAGTGCTGGAGACGATCAGCCGGAGCCGGCGTGGATCGTTTCTCGCCGTACTCAAAAAGTTCGGCGCACAGGACGGCCTGCTTTCCTTCCCGATGCCCGGTTATACGCTCGCACTGGACTTCCCGATGACGGAAGGACTGCTGGAATTTCTCGACTCGATCGACGCGATGGTGCTGAAGCGCAGTGGGCGCGTGTACCTGGCCAAGGATGCGCGCCTTTCTCCGGAGACGTTTCGCGCGATGTATCCGAATCTCGCCAAGTGGCAGGCGGCGAAGGCCGTCGCCGATCCCGACAACCGCTTCTCGTCGAGCCTGTCGCGCAGGCTTGGGATGTGTCCCGCCTGAAAGACGGCGCAAGCTCTATCGTACGATGACAAAAATTCTTATTCTTGGCGCCACCAGCCCGATCGCGCGCGCACTCGCGCTTCGCTTCGCATCCGACGGAGCGCGATTGTACCTGGCCGCCCGCGACGGCGATGAGGCGCGGCGGGTTGCGGAAGATGTCAGCGTTCGCGCGGGAGTGACCGCTCTTTCCGGGACCTTCGACGCGTCGGATTTCGCCTCGCACGACGAGTTCATCCGCCACGCCGCGGGCCGGCTCGGCGGACTCGACGGGGTCGTCGTATGCTTCGGCACGCTCGGCGACGAAGACGCCGCCCAGACCGACCCCGGCGCCGCGCTTGCCACGATTCATCAGAATTTCACCGGCGCCGTGTCCTTGATTACGCTGGCCGCCCGTCATCTCGAACAGCAACTCTCCGGCTTCATCATCGTGATCGGATCGGTCGCCGGTGAGCGCGGCCGCGCACGCAATTATGTGTACGGCTCGGCCAAAGGCGCGCTCGCCATCTTTGCGCAAGGCCTGCGCGGGCGGCTGGCCGCCAGCGGCGTGCATGTGATGACGGTGAAGCTCGGCACGGTGGATACTCGAATGACCTGGGGACGCGAGGGCGCCATCCTCACGATTTCACCGGCCAAAGCCGCCGATTTGATATACGCGGCGTATCGCAGGCGCGCCGAAGTCGTGTACACCCCGTGGTTCTGGCGCTTCATCATGGGCGCGATCCGGCTTATCCCCGAAAGCCGCTTCAAACGCCTCAGCTTCTGAAGATCTTCCGATTACCGGCCGGGCAGACTCGATACTCAAAAAAAAGGCCCGCGAGATGCGCTCGCGGGCCTTCGTGCATTCGCTACAAAATGTTCGCGGATCAGTTCACGGTCCAGGTATCGCCCTTGCTCAGCAGCTCCTTCAAGTCGCCCGCGCCCTGCTTGGCCTTGGCGTCCGCGAGCTGCTGGTTGACAGCTCCGTCGTAAGTCGGCTGCGACACCGCGTAGAACACTCCCACCGGGGTCGGCAGAGGAGGCTCGAAGTGGCCAAGCATGAACGCCAGCGAGAGATTGGTCTCGTCGTGCACGACGAGGTCCTTCTCCGTGACGGTTGCGCTCAGGCGCACTGCCTCGGGGCGCATTCCGTTCATCCTGATTCCCATGTCGCGATTCTTGCCGAAGATGAGCGGTTTGCCGTGCTCGAGAACCAGCTGATGGTCCGCCTTGAGCGCTTTGTCGGTGACATCGTTGAAAGCGCCCTCGTTGAAGATGCTGCAGTTCTGCAGAATCTCGATGAACGACGTGCCGCGATGCGCATGCGCGCGCTTGAGCATCTCGCCGAGATGCTTCTGCTCGATGTCGATCGAGCGCGCAACGAAGGTCCCATGCGTGCCGAGCGCCACCGTAATCGGATTGAACGGAAAATCAACCGAACCGGCCGGCGTGGACTTGGTAATTTTGCCCACTTCCGAGGTCGGCGAGTATTGGCCCTTGGTGAGTCCGTAGATTCGATTGTTGAAGAGCAGAATCTTTATATCGACGTTGCGCCTGAGCGTGTGGATTAGATGATTGCCCCCGATCGAGAGCCCGTCGCCATCGCCGGTCACCACCCACACGTCGAGATCGGGCCGTGAAATTTTAAGCCCCGTGGCGATCGCCGGCGCGCGGCCGTGAATGGTGTGGAAGCCGTAGGTATTCATGTAGTACGGAAACCGGCTCGAGCATCCGATCCCTGAGATGAAGACCGTATTCTCCGGCGCGATGCCGAACTCGGGCATCGTCTTTTGCACCGCGGCCAGAATCGCGTAGTCGCCGCATCCGGGGCACCAGCGCACTTCCTGGTCGGAGACGAAATCCTTGCGGTTAAGAACGGTTGCCATTTTCGATCAGCCCTCCAGTACCCGGTTGATGCGGTTTTCCATCTCGCTGACTTTGAACGGACGGCCCTGGATTTTGTTGAATCCGAAGGCGTCGATCAGGTATTCGGCGCGGATCAGCTTGAGCAGTTGTCCCATGTTCATTTCCGCGACCATCACCTGCTTGAAACGCTTGAGCGTCTCGCCCAGGTCGCGGGGCAGAGGATTCAGGTAGCGCAGATGCACGTGCGAGACTTTCTTGCCCTTGGCGCGCACATGCTTGACGGCTTCGCGAATCGGACCGAAGCTCGAGCCCCATCCGAGCACGACCAGGTCGCCGCCGCCGGCATCGCCGAACACTTCGGTCGGCGGAATCTCGCGCACGATACCGGCAATCTTGCGCGCCCGCGTCCGCACCATCAGCTCGTTGTTGGCCGGCGAATGGCTCACGTTGCCGGTCAGGTTTTCGCCCGACAGCCCTCCGATGCGATGCTCGAGACCCTTGGTTCCCGGCACCGCCCACGGACGCGACAACGTTTCCGCATCGCGGGCGTAGGGCAAGAAACCCTCTGGATTGGTCGCAAATTCAACTTTGATCGGCGCAAGCTGCTCCGGGTCGGGCAGCAGCCACGGCTCCGCACCGTTGGCCAACTGGCCGTCGGTGAGCAGGATGACCGGCGTCATGTACTTGACCGCGATTCGCACCGCCTCGTATGCGCAATCGAAGCAGTCGGCCGGCGTCGAGGCCGCGATAATCGGAACTGGCGCCTCGCCATGGCGTCCGTACATCGACTGCAGCAAATCGGCCTGCTCGGGCTTGGTCGGCATCCCGGTGGACGGTCCGGCGCGCTGGACGTCGGTAATCACGATCGGCAGCTCAACCTTCATTGCCAGCCCGACCGCCTCGGCCTTCAAGTCCATGCCGGGGCCCGAAGTCGTGGTGATTGCGATCGCTCCGCCGAATGCCGCGCCAATCGCCGAGCATACGCCGGCGATCTCGTCCTCGGCCTGGAAAGTATAGACCGGGAAATTCTTGTAGCCCGAGAGGTCGTGCAGGATATCGCTGGCGGGGGTAATCGGATACGAGCCCAGAAACAGCGGACGACCTGCCTTTACCGCGGCCGCCACGAAACCCAGCGCGGTCGCGCTATTGCCCGTGATATTGCGATAGAGGCCGGGGGCGATTCGCGCGGCAGGCACCTCGTACGAACTCGCGAACATCTCGGTCGTCTCGCCGTAGTTGTACCCGGCCGTGAGCACGCGAATATTGGCCTCGATCAGTTCGGGCGCCTTCTTGAAGCGGTTCTTGAGGGAGACGATCGTGCTGTCGATCGGCCGCTGAAACAGCCACGACAGCATCCCGAGCACGAACATGTTGCGGCATCGGAACGCCGCGCGATTATTGAGCCCCAGCCCGTGCACCGCCAGCGACGTGAGCTTGCTCACATCGACTTCGATCACCTGGAATTTGTCGAGCGAATGATCCGTCAGCGGATTGCTCGCGTAGCCGGCGCGCTTGATGTTGGATTCGTTGAACGCCTCGCGGTCCACGATTATGACGGCGTTGGGCTGAAGATCCTCGACGTTGGTCCGCAGCGCCGCGGGATTCATCGCGACCAGCACGTTGGGCTCGTCGCCGGGGGTGAAGACCTCGTTGCTTGAAAAATTCAGCTGAAAGCCGCTGACCCCGGCCAGCGTACCCTGCGGCGCGCGGATTTCAGCGGGATAGTCGGGCAGTGTTGCTATGTCGTTACCGGCCAGCGCCGATTCCGACGTGAATTGCATCCCCGTCAACTGCATTCCATCGCCCGAGTCGCCCGCAAACCGGATAACGACATGGTCGCGCTTCAGATGCGGCTTGGGCGCGGACGCGGCGGATTCATGCGACTCGGCAGCTTGCTCAGCCGCCTCAGGTGGTACAGCCATCTCAGTCCAATCTCCTTGTGGTTAGAGCCTGATTGAAAATTACTCCGATATCTCGAAGTCCGACAAATATTCAAACACGCGGGTTTAAAGCATAGCTAATCTAACCGGGCCGTTAAAGCCCCACTTTTCTGCCCGCCCCATCAGCGAATCCGAAACTCGGTGAATTCCCCCATAAAATCCAGACAGTCTTCGCGTACCTCAGTTACATGCGCCGACGGCGTGCCCAGATGCGCCCACGCCGCGAAAATCTGCAAACTCTCCTTGCTGCCTTCCGCGACGATTTCGACCTCGCCGCCCGGGAGATTGCGCGCCCATCCGGCAAGCGCGAGATCGTTTGCCTGGTCGTAGGCCGAGAATCGAAAGCCGACTCCCTGCACCCGCCCGCTGATTATCAGATGCAGCCTGGCGCGACCCGATTGTTTTTGAGTCGTCATGCCTCCAATACCTCGCCCAAGTCAGGACGATTCGCCCGCAAGAATCGACGCGAGCCCTTTCTCGTCGAGCACCCTCACTCCCAAGTCCTTTGCCTTCTTCAGCTTCGAGCCCGGCTCCGCGCCCGCGACCACGAAGTCCGTCTTGCGGCTGACCGACGACGTGACTCGCCCCCCTGCCGCCATGATTTCGCGCTCGGCCTCCTCCCGCGTCATCGATTCGAGCGTCCCGGTCAGCACGAACGTCTTGTCGCGGATTGGGCCGCGCCCCTCGACCTGGGCCGGCGCTTCGACATCCAGGATTTTGATCAGCCGCTTGACGGTCTTCAGATTTCGGGGCTCGTCGAAGTAGTCGCGGATGCTGTGCGCTACTTCCGTCCCGATATCGCGCACGCCGAGCAAATCGTCCTCCGAGGCGGTCGCCAGCGCGTCCATCGTCTTGAACTTCAACGCCAGTTGACGGGCGGTATGCTCGCCGACGTGCCGTATCCCAAGCCCGTTGATAAACCTGTCGAGCGAAGTCTTGCGCGCCGCCGCAATCGCGTCCAGCACGTTGTGCGCGCTCTTGTCGGCCATTCGCTCGAGCCCGGCGAGTTGCTCCCTGGTCAGCCCGAATAGATCGTCCATCTCCTTCACCAACCCCTTCTCGACGAGTTGCGCGACCAGCTTGTCGCCCAGCCCTTCGATATCGAGGCAGCCCTTCGACGCGAAATGGCGAATCGATTCGCGCATCCGCGCCGGGCAATTCGCATTGACGCAGAAGTAACCGACCTCGCCCTCCTCGTGGACGATCGCCGCGCCGCATTCCGGGCAATGGGTGGGCATCTCAAACGGCTTCGCGCGCGGATGCGCTTCCCTGGTGACCCGAATGACGTACGGAATCACGTCGCCGGCGCGCTCGATCAGCACGGTGTCGCGCTCGCGGATGTCCTTGCGCCTGATCTCGTCTAGGTTGTGCAGCGAAGTATTCGAAATCGTCACGCCGGCGAGCTGCACGGGACGAAGTTTTCCGACCGGCGTGAGTGAGCCGATTCTGCCGACCTGCACGTCGATCTTCTCGACCACCGTCTCCGCCTGCTGCGCCTTGAACTTGTAGGCAATCGCCCAGCGTGGCGAACGCGACACCTCGCCGAGCTGTTCCTGGAGCGCGTACGAGTTCACCTTGGCCACCACGCCATCGGCCTCGTAGTCCAGCGCGTGCCGTTTTTCGGTGATTTCGTTCCAGTATCCGAGGATCGCGTCGATGCCCCCGGATACGCGCGACAACGGATTCACGCGCAACCCCAGCGCTTTGATCCCTTGCAGAAATTCCCACTGCGATTTGAACGCGACGCCCTCGATCACGCCAGGGGCGTACAGGAAAACGTCGAGCGGCCGCGACGCGGTGATCTTTGGATCGAGCTGGCGAAGCGCTCCCGCCGCTGCGTTGCGCGGATTGGCGAACACCGGCTCGCCGGCCTCGTCGCGCTCCTGGTTCAACCTTGCAAACCCGGTCCGCGGAATAATCACTTCGCCGCGCACTTCGAGGAGGCGCGGGATTTTGCCGTGCTCGGGACGGCGCAATCTGAGCGGCACGCTCTTGATCGTGCGGATATTCTGGGTGACGTCCTCGCCGTTGATTCCGTCGCCGCGGGTCGAGCCGACGATCAACCGCCCGTCTTCGTAAACCAGCTCGATACCGAGTCCGTCGAGCTTGATCTCGGCAACGTACTCGATTTCGGCGTCGGATTTCAGCAGCCGCTTGACGCGTTTGTCGAACTCGCGCATCTCCTCGGCGTCCATCGCGTTGGCGAGCGACATCATCGGCCGCCGATGCGCCACGGCGCCGAATTTTTCGCTCGGCGCCGCACCCACCCGCTGCGTGGGCGAATCGGGCGTGGCAAGCGCGGGATGCTCCCGTTCGAGCGCCTGGAGCCGGCGCATCAGCTTGTCGTATTCGGCGTCGGAAATTTCCGGATCGTCGAGGACGTAGTAGCGATAGTTGGCGCGGTCGATCTCGTCGCGCAGCTTTTCGGCTTGCGCGGCGAGCTTGTGCGAATCCTCACGCATGGCTGGAGTTCACGACCCTTGCGCGAATCCCCGGCTAGCGGCGCGGGTAGCCCATCGCTTCGAGAAAATCGTCGAGCGTAGGGAATCGCATGTACATGTTGTGACGCTTCTGATCGCCGATCGTCGTGCTCGATTCCGACGAGTACGCGTGCCCCGGATACACCACCGTCGAGTCGTCGAGATTGCGCAGCGTATCGTTCAGGCTGTGATACATCGCCTCGGGATCCGAATCCGGCAGGTCCACCCGTCCGCACGAGTTCACGAACAGCGTGTCGCCGGAAATCAGGTTGCCCTCGACCAGGAAGCATTGCGAGCCCGGCGTATGCCCGGGAGTATGCAGGAACTTCACCTCGAGCTCGCCGACTTTGACCGTGTCGCCCGCATCGACCTTGACCATGTCGGAGTCCGACAATCCCGCGACCTGCTTCACCCCGCCAGCCTCGTGCTTGTTCACATAGACCTTGACCTTCACGTGTTCGAGCAGCTTGGCGGCGCCCTCGATATTCTGGCCCATCATGTGCCCGCCCAGATGATCGGGGTGATAGTGCGTCAGCAGGATTTTGTCGATCTGGTAACCTTCCCCCTCGGCAAATGTGCGTATCGCATCGACCTCCCATGCGGGATCGACGACCGCGAGCTTGCGCGTGACCGGATCGCCGATCAGGTACACAAAATTCGCCATCGGGCCGACCTGAGCCTGTCGAAGATAGATTTTCCTTTCGCTGGATTCAGCCATCGCCAAATTTCCCTCACTCAGGATTTCACGCTGCCGCCGCGGCTCGGCTTACTCTTCGCCGCGCGCGCCGTCTTCTTATTCTCCTCGATCCGCAGCGCCCGGTCCCACAGAAATTCGGGCTCGCCGAGCCGCTTCGCAACCCATCGCGACTGCACGAACAGATGATCGCTCAGCCGGTTCACATAGATGATGAGATTGTCGCTGATGTCTTCCTCGCGCTTCAGCCGCCAGCATTCGCGCTCCGCACGCCTGCACACCGTGCGCGCCTGATGCAGGAACGCGTTGAGCACGCCGCCGCCGGGAAGCGTGAAAGATTTAAGCCCCTCCAGCTCCTTCTCCATCGCGTCCATCTCTTCTTCGAGCCGCTTGATCTCGCCGGCGCCCATCTTGTGCATCTGCGGATATTCGCCGTCGGGCGGCGTGGCGAGTTCGCTGCCGACGTCGAACAATTCGTTTTGTATCCGCCGCAGGATGTCCGAATATGACTCGAAGTCGGCGCCGAACCCGTCGCGATATTGCGGCAGGTAGGTGCGAACGATTCCGATAATCGAATTCAGCTCATCGGTCGTTCCATAGGCCTCCAGCCGCGCGCTCTCCTTGGGCACGCGCCTGCCGCCGACCAGCGCCGTATTCCCCTTGTCGCCCGTGCGTGTGTAAATCCGGGTCAGGCGTATCGCCATTACAGGCCCGCCTTGGTCCGCTGCGCCGCGTAGGCGGCGTCGCCCAGCTCGGTCGTCACCGGCAGTCCCGCGTCTCTCCATCCCGCGACGACCACCTGCCCCGACGCGTCGCGCTGGCCACCAAAGCCGCCGACCACGTTGGTCAGATCGGTGAATCCGGCCTCTTCGAGCATCTCGCACGCGCGCTGCGAACGTCCGCCCACCATGCATCCGACGACGAGTTTCTTGCCGCGCGGAATTACCTTCTCGGCGACCTCGACAAAGTCGAGATTCAACTGCATCTGCCCCGGGCCCTTGGCAACCATGACCGGGATATTGATCGCGCCGGCCGCGTGTCCGGCCGCAAATTCTCCTTCGGTGCG
>Ga0187891_1003776_pt1 | contig 10284 bp, 13 predicted proteins | sample June2016WEW_21_4_FD_132990 | JGI IMG/M metagenome (GOLD analysis project Ga0187891, IMG submission 132990) | Peatland microbial communities from SPRUCE experiment site at the Marcell Experimental Forest, Minnesota, USA - June2016WEW_21_40 | ecosystem: Environmental > Terrestrial > Soil >...
CGGCAAACGTGTCCGCGCTGCTCGTGTCAACCTCGGGATTCTGCGTCATGACGCACCTCCGCCATTAAGTGAACGCGCGAAATGCGGCGCACGGAATTCTGCATTTTCGGCCTTGATTTTGGGGTGAAGTAATGCCCTCATGTCGCGTAAGGCGTTGGTATGCAGCATGTTACAGAAAGGAGGACGCGAGCATGGCGACGAAGAAGGACGTATGGGTCAAGACGTGGAAGGTCGTGGTGAACAACTCGGCGCAGAGCAACATGGCGACGGTCGTGGGCCGGTACATGACGCCGGAAGCGGCCGACCGCGTGGCGCAGGCGTTCCGCGAAGCCCTGTACGCCGACCCCTACAACTACCGCACCGAGTACAGCCGCAACATCGAGACGCCGGACGCGGTCGTGGCGGACATCGACGTGCGCGTCGAGTCCGACCGCGCCGACCACAACCTGATGACCGCGAAGAGCATCCTGCTGGCGCGGCAGCATGGCATCGACGTCCTCGACGAGCACGGCAAGCCGGTCACCGTGGACGCCTGAAGAATTCCGGAAAGGAAAACGACGATGGCGAAGAACACGAAGAAGGTGGTCAGGCTGAAGATGGAGGTCACCATCCGAGGCGAGGACCGATACATCAGCCAGATTCGAATCAACGGCAAGCGCATCCCGGAAAAGGCGGTGCTGGCCTTGGCCGTTCCGCTCCAGAGACACCACCTGCGCTAAGAAAGGAAAGCACGAACCATGACGACGCGAAGCGACCTGCACATGAATGGGGAGTACCAACGCGCCCCCTGGGGCTACCTGGGGATGACGGTCCACATCTATAGGCCCATTGTCAAGGGGCCGGCGCGCATGACGCGCCTGTACGCCATGCGCTCGCTGAAGGGCGTGATCGCCACGGCCAGGACGATGGACGCCCTGGCCGACCTCGCCCGCCGCGAGCAGTGGGTTGCGAGGTATCGGCACGTGGACGCGGACGGCCGCGAGGTTTGGGTTACGGTCCCGGAATAGGAGGTCGCGATGGGAACGCGGAAGACGAACGGCGCACTCGAAGGGCATGTGGACGTGAAGGACGCTTACCACATGGCGCACGATGATGTTCTCACGCTGTGCAAGATGATTGCCCTTGAGACCCGGATGCATGGCCGTTACGCGAAGAAGGCCGGTCTGCACTTTGGCCACGTGGGAGACCTGGGAGCCGTGCGCAGGTCCCTGGTCGAGGTCTTGGCGCAGCTCGCGCAGCAGGACGAGCAGTTCGTCTGGAAGCGCCTGGCCGAATCGCGCGAAAGGAGGAAGTAGCCCATGAGGAAAACGGAGATGAAGAACACGCGCCCGGCGGCGAAGGAAGTCATGACGCCGGAGCACCCGCGCTGGGAGGAATTCTGCGAGCGCCTGGCCGGGCCGGAAGGCTGCAACTTCAAGAAGGGTTCCACGCCGGAGACGACCACGTGGAACTGCGCAGGCGGAACCGGCAGACCGTTCGCCGTGAAGATTCTGAAGGCGATGCGCATGGACGTGGCGGCGTCGCTCGCTTACTTCGACGCGAACGGCGGGCATTGCGACTGCGAGATTTTGTTCAACGTCGGCGCATAAGACGACCGCCTTTCCGCCCACCCGCGCGGTGGGCGGGGATGGCGGCCGGCAATGGGCCGGCCAAGACGACGCAGGCGCATTTTGGGAGGACGTGCTATGAAGTTGGAGAACGTGAAACTGGGCGAGACGTACACGCTGGCGATCGGGAAGAACGCGGTCGAGGTGACGGTGACGCGCGTGGACGAAAAGGGCAAGATCACCGTCCTGACCGGCGGCGGCAAGACGCTCACCGTGGCCGACGCGGGCCGCCTGGCCGTCCACCACACGAACGCGCCCCGGGCGGCCAAGGGCGCGAAGGCCGAGGCGACCACGCCCAAAGGTACGAAGGCCGCGTCCGGGCGCAACGTGGCGCAAAAGGGCGCGCCCCAAGGCGAAGGGAAACGCCTGGGGTTGGTGGACGCCGCGATCCAGGTCATGAAGGCCGCCGGCAAGCCGATGAACTGCCAGGAGGTCGTCAAGGCGATCCTCGAGCAGAAGTTGTGGGAGAGCGCCGGCAAGACGCCCGCCGCGACCCTCTACTCGAGCATCCTGCGCGACATTCAGAAGAAGGGCGCTGAAGCCCGGTTCAAGAAGGTCGAGCGAGGGCAGTTCGCGCTGGCCGAGTGACGCGATCATCGTTCCGCCTTTCGGGAGGCCCGGACGTTCTTCCGGGCCTCCTGCGCTTTAACCGCCGAGGTCAGTTTCTTCCAATCGCAGTTCTTGCCGTGTGCGAACTCCGCCCACCGCTGCCGGATCACGTCGCAGTACAGCGTGTCCAACTCCATCAGGAACGCATGCCGCTTGGTCTGCTCACAGGCGATCAGCGTGGAACCCGATCCGCCGAAGAGATCGAGGACGTTTTCGCCGGCGACGGACGAATACTGGATCGCGCGCACGGCGAGCTCCACCGGTTTCTCGGTCAGGTGGATCATGCTCTGCGGGTTGACCTTCTTGATCGGCCACACGTCGGGGGCGTTGTTCGGCCCGTAGAATTTGTGGCCCGCGCCGAGGCGCCAACCATAAAAGCACCACTCGTGGTTCCCCATGTAATCTTTGCGGGTCAGGACCGGATGCTCCTTGACCCAGATGATGGCCTGCGAAAAATACAGTTCGCACGTCTTGAGGACGGGCGGGTAGTTTCCGCAGTTGGCGTACCCGCCCCAGATGTAGAACGCGCGCCCCGGCTGGAGGACGCCGGCGATGTTGCCGAACCACGCCCGGAGCATCTTCTCGAACGCCTCGTCCGAGACGAAGTCGTTCTCCAGCGGTCGGTCTTTCGGGCGCAGTTTCTTCGTCGTGGCGTGGAACTTGCTCTTGCCGCGCGCCAGATCAAACGCCTGGTGATGGGTCAGCCCGCTGCCTTCTTCGTGTTTCGGGTCGCGCATGGTCTTGTAGAGGTGCTGGCGCTTCGCAGTGCCGTTATCGCCGAATGACGACAGGCCGGCGGCGATGGCGTTGTTCGACCTCGGCTCGACCTTCACGTTGTACGGCGGATCAGTGTTTACGAGAGAAATCCTCGCGCCGCCCAACAGCAGATCAAGGTCGGTCACGGAGCCGGAGTCTCCGCACATCAACCGGTGCTCGCCGAGTTGGTAAATTTCCCCGCGCACCGATACCGCCTTGTCCGGCGGCTCCGGCACGGCATCCGGGTCGGTCTGGCCGCCCTGAACGCCGGCGTCCAGAAGCTGCGCCAGGGATTCCTCGTCGAAGCCGAGCAGGGACAGGTCCGTGCCGGCGGCGCGAATCGCCTCCAACTCCAGGGGCAGAAGGTTCTTGTCCCATTCCGCCAGTTCCGCGAGCCGATTGTCGGCGATCCGGTAGGCGCGGACCTGTTCTGGCGTCAGGTCTTTGGCGACGTGGACGGGCACTTTTTCTAGGCCGAGCTTTTGCGCCGCCTTCCAGCGCGTGTGGCCGCAGACGATCACGCCTTCGGCGTCCACGACGATCGGTTGCCGAAATCCGAATTCCTTGATGCTCCCCGCCACGGCGTCCACGGCATTGTCGTTGACGCGCGGGTTCTGCTCATACGGCTTAATCTCCGACAACTTCCGCATCTCGATCTTCATCGACTGCCTCCTCAAAGTTTGTACGCCGTCGGCGTCCAGGCGTCGTTCGGGCCGGGCCGGCCTTCCCGCAGCCGGCGGAATTCCTTTTCCTCGGCGTCGAGCGGTTCGCCGAAACCGCTGCGCGCGGGTTGCGCTGCTTCCATGTCGGCTTTCCTCTGCGCGTCCACGACGCTTCGGGCAGGGAATGGGCCGCGCTCCTGAGCGATGTACGAAGCGGCGACCTGGTAGACCTCGCAGTCGAAGAAGTCAATCGTCGCGCCGTCGGACACCGGGCGCCAGGCGGTGTCGATCTTGTTCCCGGCGCGCTCGACCACCTTGACGCAGTTGGAAAGCTCCTGGTTATATTCCGGGTCGTCGCGCCGGTTCAGGTGCCAAACCTCCTCGTCCGGGTTTTCGCGCCCCTTGTCCACCATCCAGGCCAGTTCGTCGGCGAAATGGTGCACGTCGAGCAGCCGCTCCTCCAGGCCCGGATGCTGGACGCGTTTCGCGCGCTTGATGAAGTCCGCATGGTTCTGCCGGCGCGCCGTTCCCTTGATCGGGATGACCCCGAACGGCTGCCGGGAGAGCGCCCAGCGGTTCACCTGCTCGGTGCGCGAGATCGCTTCGTCGCCCAACCTCGTGCCGCCGGTGTCGATGAGCAGCACGGTGATCTTCGTGGACCTGCCGCGCCCGGCGTCCTCGGACGGCCACTCTCTGGCGAGCAGCGCGTCCAGGTCCTCGAACCTCTCCAACCGCCCGTGCCATACGCGCGCCGATTCCATGCTGCTCTCGTCCAGGGACCGTCCCCAGGCGCGGACGACAATCTTGAAGAACCTGTGCTGCACGTCCACGGTCGCCAGCAACGCGCTGGCCCAGATCGGGACCACGCCTTCGCCCAATTTCGCCCGCGCCGATTTGAGCCTGAACAGGTCGCTCCTGAGCCGCGTCTCCTGCTGGTCGAACGGCTCGCCCAGGGTGTCGGTCTTGAACGCAAACATCTTCGCCAGGTCGCCCTGCGCGAGGATGTATTGCGCCGCGATTTCCACCCACGACAGCCAGAGGCAGCACAGGCCGGATACTTGCAGCCCGACGCTGGTGCCCGGCAGGAAAGAGCGCACGGTCTCCAAACAGTCGTGGCGGTTGCCTTCGGCGTCGCGGATCAGCGGCTCGCCCGGAAGGGTCTGATAGCGGCCCTGGCCGATCATCGCGGCCTTCTGCGCTTCGGTGATCCGGCCCTTGCAGCTGGCGCACTCGTACCAGACGCCGCCGGTGCGCCGGATATGCTCCGCGCGGTCGATGGGCTTGGCCGTTGGTCCGCGCTCGTATTTCAGCCTGTCGAACACGAGGCGCTGCCACAGGCCGCAATGCGGGCAGGGAACGGAGAAGTACGCCCGGATGGAGCAGTCGTCGAACAGCCGCCAGATGCGGCCGAAGCGATTGCTGGGCGTGCTGGCGGCGACCAGCAGCCCGCGGGAGCCGAACGTCCGCAGCCGAGCGGCCAGAAGGCCGACCGGCTCGCCCTGGCCTGCATTCGCCCACGCCGGAAACTTGTCCGTCTCATCGCAGATGCCCAACCGCATCGGGTCGGCGGCCAGGCTGAACCCGGATCCCGACCACATCAGATGCAGGATGAAGCCGTTCGCCAGTTTCACCTGGTCTTTTCGGATGTCGGACCTCCGGCCCGTCATCAGTTTTCGAAGGGGCAGAGTACCCCGGAAGAGCGGCAGAATGCGGTTGTCGAAGATGTCGCGGCCTTTGCTCTCTGCCGGCAGGACGATGCCCGCCGGGTCCGGTTCCAGATGCGCAGCCCACCCAATGACGTTGCGGAGCGCTTCGCTGGCGCCGATTTGCGCCGCCTTGATGATGACGAGTTGCGACAGCCCCGGCACGGCGCAGAGGTCCATGATCGTCCGCGAATAGGGCGACAGCGCGTTCTGGTAGCGGTCGGACAGCGCGCTCTGGCCCCTGGGCAGCCGGCGATACTTCTCGGCCCAGGCCGAGGGCGTCAGTATTTCAGGCGGCTTCAGGAACGGCCGCCAGTATGCGTCAGGTTTCAACGGCATGATGTCTGGTCTCCTGCGATTTGCAGAACACTTCCTGCGCGAGATGACGCCGTCCGAGAGGGCATGGAACGGACCGGCAATCCGCGCGATACGGCCTGTTTGCGCGATGAGGCCGTACGTGTCCGCAGATGCGCCTGCCGGCGCACTTATTCCTCTCCGGGCACAGAAGCATCATCGTCAGTGATCTCCTTGCTTGTTGCGAGCGCATCGAGCGCAGAGCGCATTTCCGCGTCCAACATGGCGACTTGCGCGGGGTTCAGAATTTGCGCGAAGCGCGCCGGCACGGCGAGCATCGCCGTGCGAATTTCCGTCGCCATCCGCCCGAACTCGGCAATCACTTCTTCGCGCGGCATGAAGCCCTCTTCGAGCTTGCGCGCCTCGATCCGGCGCTTTTGCTTCGCGCCCAGCCGCCGCTCGCGCAGGAGCGCGATGCGCGCGGCCTTCTCATCCTCGGTCTCCGGGCGCGGAAGATGCGGCGTTTTCGCCCGCTCTCCGGCAAGCCACGCACAAACCCGCAGCAGGTTGAATGAGCCGTCGCTCTCGCGCGGGCAGCCGGCCTCGACCCAGTTTCGCAACGCCTGGGGCGTCAGGCTGACGATGCCTGTGCCGGTCAGAACCGTCGCCAGCTGCAGCCGCGTCAGGTGCGCGGGGTCCATTTTTTCAGGCGCGTCAGGCATGCGGCGTCATCTCCACAGGGGCATGCGAGAAAAGAAAACTGCCCGATTTTCTTAAAACTCGAAAATCTCCCGAAAACCGGGGTCTGGAACATCGCGGAGGCCGGCGCGCCGGGGAAGTACCTATAGCCCTGGTCACGGCCTGCTCCTCGCCCGTTGGGTGGCGCAGTCGTTCAACGCCACGCGGATCGCGTCGGCCTCGGTAAGACCGCCGTCGAACATGCAGATGGCGACGCGTTCCTCGAACGCGAACCGCTCGTCCGGCGTCATGGTCGGGAGCATGCGCGCCAGGAGTTGCGCGGTCATGCGCTCACGGAAAGAGGCGTGCGGGGTCTCACTGGGGGTCGTCCCCAGTGAGACGCTGACCGAACGAGTCGGCGGCGCGCCGAATCTGGTTGTGGGCCGGGTGAAATTCATGTGAGCGACTCCTCGTGCAATCTCTGCAATCTCAGTGCAATCTCCGAAGATGAGATTGCACGTCGTAACTCCTGTCCAAGGCGGCGGTTGGATCGGGCCGTGCAATCTGTGCAATCTTTTTCAGCATTACTCCTCATGCGCATGTGCGCGCGTGCGCGTGCGCGCGCATCATTAAGACCAAGAAAAAGATTGCAAAGATTGCACAACCTGTCCGAACCCAGGTAGCCACCGCTGCTTATGACGTGCAATCTCTGAAGAATAGATTGCACGAGATTGCAAAGATTGCACAGTTCTATTGGAGTTATGACAACCGGAACGCTCATCTCTGACCCTCGAGGTAGTAATTCGAATGCGTTCCGTACCCTTGCCGGCGAATCAACGTGCTTCCCACAGGCATCCCAATTCTCCGGCGCAACAGACTGCCGAAGGCCACCTGCCGCCCGCGCTCGGTCTTGCGGCTCATTGCCGCTTGAAAGCAGCCCAGCTCATCGGCCATCTGCATCAAATCTGCGATAGCCGTCGGTTCCTTCCCGAATTTCTTCCACCATGCAGAAACGAACGCCTCCCATTCCTGCCCGACCGGGTCGGCAGACTTGCGCCACTCTTCTTCGTTCGAGCGCCATTTGTTGAAGCAATTCGCATGCAGAATGCCGCCGATCGTCTCCGACCACGTCTCGAATCCGCCGAACCGGTTCTTGTGCAGCGGCCGGCCCTGCGCCAGCCAGTTTTCGATCATCCCCAGGAGTACGGAGAGGATGCGCCGGCGGCTCTGCTTCACGTGCGCGCGGAGATTCGGATGCGCGAAATCGCGCCGAGCTTCCGGGTGCGCCGTGCGCGGCTGCAATTGAATCGGAACCGTGCGCTTGGCGATCTCCCCGCTGCATTCGGTGTTATTGCCCGACCCGACCACCGTCAGCGTATTGGGCAGGCAGACGATCCGCGACGCGCCGAGGATTCGGCCCTGATAAGTCGTGGCCGTCAGGATTGAGGCCAGCGCGGCGCTGTCCACCGTCGGCGGCAGATTGTCGAGGTGGACGATGGTCTCGCCCTGAAGCAGGAGCGCCAGGAGGCGCTTGTCGCGTTCTTCATCCCGGTCGGTGATTTGCAGGGCCGGCGTCTCGCGGCCGAGGATGACCCCGCCGAAAACCTCTTCGGCCAGTTTCGTCTTCCCGGTTCGTTCGAGCGGCGAAAGCAGAAGGTGCAGCGGGCGATTGCCGTCAATCGCGGGCGCCAGCAAAGGCGTGAGCAGAAGGCCGATGAAATTCTGGCGAGAGGCTTCGTCCTTGAATGGGAAGTCTACGAGGAGCTCGTGAAGCTCGTCCTGGATTTGCCGGATGTCCGTCTCCGGCTCCAGGCCGCGAAGCTCTTCCGGCTCGTCATAGAAAATGCCGTCGTGCCATCCGGGCCGGACGCGCTGAAAACCAGGACCATAGACCGGATAATGGACAAGCAACTCCAGATCGCGCACGCGCGGATCCTGCTGCGCGCCGGCGATGACCAGCCCCGCGTTGTCGCGGTTGCACGGTTTGTAGACCAGCATGGCCTCGCCGTCCTTGCGCGTGTGCCATGCGGCGAGCTTCAGCCGCTGATCCACGATCAGCCGCGCCCGGTCTTGGACAAGCTCGCTCCAGTGACGGCTTCCGGTCTGACCGATCAGTTCGCCGGGGATATGGCCCTTGCGGTAGAGAAGGTTTACCGGCAATGCAGCGATGACCTGATCGGCGAAATCCTTGCTCGATTGCTCGACGTATCGCCCCATGTCATCGGTGTGCGGGCCGGGAATGAGGATGACGCCGTTCGGCACGTCGGGGGCGGCAGCAGATTCGTCTTCAGACGGCGCTGAAGTTGTCCGGATCGGGCGCGGTTGAATCGTTCGAGGCTCACTGACGCCCGCCTCGATCCCGCTTCGGATCGTGCCGGCCGTTTCGCTCTCGCCCAGGCCGATCATCGCGGCTGCGGCGGAAAGCTCGGACTCGACGCGCGCGCGGTCGAGATATCCGCCGCCGACAAGCTGGCCGAGGTTGAACGCGGCCTTGTTGAGCGTGTCGTTCCGTGTGCCTTCGGCGGCTTGGCGCAGATTCTTGATCTCCAGCTTGAGCGCCACTTCAGCGTAATGTGAACAGGCGGCGCGGGAAGAATGAGCGGGGGCAGGCGGTCGTGGCGCCGGTTTCACGGACGGCTTCTCCTGCTTCGCGTTCGCCAAGTCCGCGATCCATTGCGGCAGCGAAACGGACCCGTGCCCGTTGAGCTTCACGTAGGGCTGCTCATGGCCTTCGACCACCGAGGGCGGCGCGACGACGTATCCGCCGTCGCCCTTGATGTCCAGGCCGGGCCGGATGCCGGTTCGGGTTTTCACCTCAAGGTCCGGCGAATCGAAGTACAAATGCCGTCCCTGACGCGGCGTGCGCGCTTCCCAGGTCGTGGGCAGTTTTCCGTGTTCGGCTTCGAGCGCCGCCAGCGATTCTTCGCCGTCCCCCTTGCCGTGCCGATCGACGTCCACGACGACGGCGGAGCCTTTGCCCGTGCGGATGCCGATGTTTGCGTTGGGGCGTTCCGCCCACCACGCCCGGATTTGTTCCCGGTCAACGCTGGCGTCCTTGAATCCGTGCGTGCCGGGCAACGGCACTCGTCCGCCTGGCGTCAGCGGAAAGACCGGCCATCCGCGCGCGGCGTAGGCGAGGGCCGCGTCGAGGAGCGGGTTGGATTGTGGATCGGCCTGTTCAGGCATCTTTCTCTCCGCACACGGCGCGACGATAACGCAGCACAGTGGAGCGGGCGCGGTTCAGCATCGTCCCGGAAATTTCCTGCGACAAATCTCCGGCGATATCCGCCTGGCCGCACGCCCGGCAGATTTCTTCCAGCCTGGTCGCCAGCGAGTCGGCGAGCGCAAGCAACTCCGTGCGACGAGTGCGCCTCCGTTTCCTCATCGAGTTTCTCCCCGCATTGCTTTCACAACCCGCTTCCCGATCCATGCCGCGACCGTTCGCGTCACGGCGTTTCCTCCACTTCGTAGCCGGCTGCTTTCAAAGCACAGGTAACGTCCTCGACCGACCGCGCCAGGACGTAGACTCCGCCGAACCGCTCGATCATCCGCTGGAAGTTGCGCTGCTCTTCGGTCTGACGTCCGTCGGCGGACTTCACTTCCACTTCAAGACGAACGCCTCCTGGAAGAATGCCGGTCAGATCGGCTTGCCCCGGAACTCCGAAATGCACAACCCGATTGCCGATCCGGGCAACGCCGACGTTGGCTCGCCACAGGCGCATTTCGCGCTTTGTTTGGAAGGCGCGCAGTATTTCGTTCTGGACTTGGCGCTCTTTCACGCGCTGGTCGCCTCCATGACCCGCTCGCGCATCGCCTCGCGGCGAACGTCCTCGACAAACCCCTTCGGCCAACAACCGAACGCCTCACGGTATTGGTGCGCCGCCCAACCGGGCCTGAAGCCTTTCAATTCTGCCTGGCGAACTAACCCCAGATACACCGCCCGCTTTTCCTCGAACGTCGCGTGCGCCGGGTCTA
>Ga0187891_1003777_pt1 | contig 10282 bp, 10 predicted proteins | sample June2016WEW_21_4_FD_132990 | JGI IMG/M metagenome (GOLD analysis project Ga0187891, IMG submission 132990) | Peatland microbial communities from SPRUCE experiment site at the Marcell Experimental Forest, Minnesota, USA - June2016WEW_21_40 | ecosystem: Environmental > Terrestrial > Soil >...
ACGGCCGCCGGCGACTACACGTATCACTTGGCCGTCAACACCTACGCTCCGAGCTTCCTGTTACGCGAGCCGCGCAAGACGTTCCGCTTCACGGTGGCGACCACATTTTGAGACTGCGGCACGTTGTATGCAGTTTGACGGCGGCTCAGAAGGCTATCTATAATTGCTTCGATCCACACCATTGCAGAAAGTTGACCAGGGGTGGACGACACGTCCGCAACCCCGGCGTGTGACGCTGGCAATCTAGTGCGCCCGATCCGATAACGTCTGACGGCGGCCGTTTGAACAGACGAAGACCTCGTGAGTACGGCCCAGCGTTGCCTGAGAAGGGTAATCTGAGTTCATTCCCGGAACCATATTCACCGGAACAATGTTCCAAGGAGTTTAAGCGATCCAATGACAAGCAAGCTCGTGCGTTCTGTCCTGGCCATTGCGGTTTTCTCGATGATTTCCGCCTGGGCCCAAACCGGTGGCGCGGCTGCCCCCGCGGGCGCGGCTACTTCCCCCGCAACCACGGCGCCCTCCACTCCGATAACGACTGCCAGCGGCAGCAAGCTCGGGACCATCAACATTGAACAAGCCGTGATGGGCACCAACGAAGGTCAACGCGACTTCGAGGCTTTGCGAAAAAAGCTGGAGCCAAAGCAAAACGAATTGAAGGGTCAGAACGATGAACTCGAGAGCTTGCAGAAGCAGCTGCAGACCCAAGGCGACAAGCTCAACGAGGAAGCTCGCGCGAACCTCGTGAAGCAGATCGAGACCAAGAAGAAATCATTTGATCGTTCGGTGCAAGACGCTCAGGAAGATTTCCAGAATCAGCAGAAGGAGATTTTTCAGCGAATTCTGCAGAAGATGGCGCCCGTGATTGTGAAACATGCGCAGGATAGCGGCTTCGCCATGGTTATGGACACCTCGAACCCCTGGCCGCAAAGCCCGTTGCTGTGGTATGGCGAACAAGGAGACATCACCAAGGCGGTGGTGGACGTCTATAACGCGCAGTCCGGCGTGCCGCCCCTGGCCGCTCCTGGTGCGGCAGCCAAACCCGTGACTCCAAAGCCGGCGGCTCCCAAGTCAACTGCACCGCCCGCCAAGTAATTTTTCACGACACCGCGTGTGTCGCGAAAGTTCCAAAGGCCGCGCCCCGCGCGGCCTTTTTTATTTCTCATCCCTTCCTCAGGTGCGAGCCTGCAAAGAAGCGCTCGGTGTCCTTAGCAGCACATCTCAGGAGGACACCATGTTTGACGGAATGATGTTTGATGACACGCTCGATCCGTCGTGGACGGAGCGCGCACGCCGCGGATGGACAACCTTAACGTCATTCGGATTGCAGGCGCTGGTCATCGGCGTTCTGCTAGTCTTGCCGCTGCTCCGTCCCACGGGCTTGCCCTCCTTTCACCACCTCTCGACGCCGATCAGTTTGGGTCAACCGCTGGAGGAAGCTCCCGCAGTGAGAGCACACGCCAGTTCAAACTCTGCTCCAGACAATCCGTCAGAATTTATCTTCCGGCGACCGTCACCGCTCCCGATGAACATGTACTCTCCCGGCGACGAGGGCCCTCCACAGATTGCGGACGTTGGTCCCTACACTCCCGGCACGCCAAGAACCGGTGATCTTCATGGCGTTCCGAATTTGTTTGGGAGCGGTGCACGGCCGGCTTTGCCAGCCGCGCCGCCAGTGACGGTCGCTCATCCCCTGCGCCTCTCGCACATGAAGGAGGGAGATCTAATCCACAAAGTGCAGCCGACATATCCCGCGCTTGCACGCAGCGCCCGCATTCAGGGGGTTGTTATGCTGCAAGCAGTGATCAGCAAGCAAGGCACTATCGAGAATCTCAGAATCCTGACCGGCCATCCCATGTTGGCGCCGGCAGCAATTGACGCCGTGCGCCAGTGGCGCTACCGGCCTTACATCCTGAACAACGAGCTCGTAGAAGTGGAAACTCAGATCACGGTGAACTTCTCGCTAGCCGGTAACTGATCGGCGAGCATTTCGCAGCACTGACAGAGGGAATCAGGCGGGAGTAGCCCGAGCGTAACCTGAGGATCCGCGCCAATCCCGCTATAATCGAGCCCAGTGGCGACCACTGTAGAAATCATGAGCCGGGTGGCGACCCGTCCCACATGGGCGGAAGTTTCACTGGTCACTCTGCGGCAAAACTTTCGCACTGTTGTAAAGCATGCTGGCGCGGCCGTCTGCGTGTGTGCGGTGGTGAAGGCCGATGCTTACGGCCACGGAGCTGTCGAATGCTCTCGCGCACTGCAGGCAGAAGGTGCGAAGTGGCTGGGAGTTACATCACTCGATGAGGCGATTCCGCTGCGCGATGCGGGCATCGAGGCGCGAATTTTATTGATGACGGGTTTCTGGCGCGGAGAAGAAAGCGAGATCGTCCGCTTGCGGTTCACTCCCACCGTTTGGGAGCCTTGGCATATCGAGTCTCTGGAGAATGCAGCAGCGTCCCGTGTGGGACGTCATGCTGTGCATTTGAAAGTGGACACTGGAATGGGCCGCCTGGGTGTGTCCCTTGACGAGCTTCCGGCAGTCCTGAAAGCTTTGAGCGCGGCACCGCATCTTGCTCTTGAAGGGCTTTCGACGCACCTGGCTTCTTCCGAAATTATGGACGCGCCTTCGGTGTCCGAGCAGGAGCGCCGTTTCGAGGAGACGCAGCGCATCGTGCGAGCGGCCGGTTTCCATCCGAGTCTGGTGCACATGGCCAACACCAGCGCCCTGATCTCGCGGCGGGAGACGTGGAACAACATGGTTCGTCCCGGCGTTGCTCTCTACGGTTATTATTTGCCGTTCCAGCGCGCTGGGAGAGAAGTGAGCGGCGGCACGTTGCGCCTTCCAGTGAAGCCGGTGCTGACGTGGAAGACTCGCATTCTCTCCATGCGAAACTTTGCCGCCAATCAGGCTCTGGGCTACGGTGGAACCTACGTGACAAAAGCTCCGGCGCAGGTTGCCGTGTTGCCTGTGGGATACGCCGACGGATACAACCGGCAGCTTTCCAATCGCGGTCGCGTCATCGTCCGCGACCATTACGCGCCCATCATCGGCAGCATCTCCATGGACCTCACGCTGGTGGATGTGACCGGCATTCCCGGTATTGCCGTTGGCGATGAGGTGATCCTGCTCGGAACCAGCGACGGCCTCAGCGTCGATGCGCTTGAGCATGCCCGCTTGGCCAACAGCTCGCCCTACGAAATCCTGTGCAACATTTCCAAGCGCGTGCCGCGTCGGTACGCAAGCTAGAGCAGGCCGTTTCTAGCAGGTTTCATTTCGCTCCGATACCTGCTCCGCTCAAACATCAAATGCCAGGTATCAACCGCTGTTTGCGACCGTTGAGTGAATCCGGATGAAGCTCCCAGTCTCTGCTTGTTACACTAGAAGATTGACTATGCCCTCGCGCTACGCACAATGGATGTATGACTGGGAGCACCGGCTCACCTCGGTGGATAACAACCGCGTGGTTCGGCCGCTGGAGTGGGGTGTGGAATGGGCCCGGGACTGGCCTTGCCAGAATGGCTGCCGTCCGGGCCAGGCAGTGGAAAATCCCGAGAAGTTCCTCATAGATTTCAACCGGCGCATCGTCGCTTCCAGCGATGAGTTTTATTCTTATAAGACACCAACCGATTTCCGCCTGGAGAAACGTGAAGTGCAAGTTTTCTCCACGCGCGAAGTTCCTGACCCGAAGCTCGAGGCGAAGGTGAAAGGAACGTTTGGCGAGTTCTTGCGATTCACCGCGCCGGTGAAGACGCCGTATGCCGAAAACAATCTGGTGAATGCGCGCTGGTTTCCCGCGCGGGGGCGCCGCGCCATCGTGCTTCTGCCGCACTGGAACGCGGATGCGATCGCTTACGTCAGCCTGTGCCGGGTGCTGAACATGCTGGGCATCTCGGTGTTGCGGCTGAGCATGCCTTATCACGATATCCGCATGCCGGCCGAGATCAGCCGCGCGGACTACGCCGTCTCCGCCAATATTGGCCGAACGCTCGACGCCGTGCGGCAGGGAGTGGTCGATATCCGCTGCTGTCTCGATTGGCTGGAGCAACAGGGCTACAGCAAGCTTGGGATCGTGGGCACGAGCCTGGGTTCGTGTTATGCGTTCATCGCGGCGGCGCATGATCCACGCATTCGTGTCGCCGCGTTCAATCACGCTTCAACTTACGTTGCCGATGTGGTGTGGCACGGACAGTCGACGCGTCACATCCGGAAGGGCATGGAGTCGGAGATCGCGCTGGAAACCTTGCGCCAGTCATGGCTCGCCGTGAGTCCCATGGCCTACTTCGATCAGTTTTCGCGCTGGCCGCGAAAGTCGCTCATTATTTATGCGAAGTACGATCTGACTTTCTTGCCGGAACTTTCCCGCGATGTGGTGGTGGAATTCAAGCGCTACGGACTGGATCACAAGGTCGTCGTGCTGCCCTGCGGTCACTACACCATGGGCGAGGCACCCTACAATTACATGGATGGGTGGCAGCTGGCTTCGTTCCTGCGTACAGCGTTTGAGGGGTAGCCCGAACGCCGTCGGGAAGCCGCGCTGCGCTGCGGCGCTGGGCGAAGCGGTAGAATGTGAGCATGGCGGCGGGTCGCGCGATTGAGGTTGACGCGGTGGTAGAGTACAGGCGCGGTGAGTTTCTGATCAGCACCAGGCGCGAGCGCCTGAATCTGGATGTGATTCACGGTTTCCTAACCAATTGCTACTGGGCCAATAGCATTCCGCGGGAGGTCGTGGCGCGGTCGATCCAGCATTCTCTGTGCTTCGGCATCTACGAAGGCACCGGTGCTCAGGTTGGTTTTGCCCGCGTAGTCAGCGATTTTGCCACCGTAGCATATCTTGGCGACGTATTTGTTCTGGAGTCGCATCGTGGACGCGGATTGAGCAAGTGGCTAATGGAGTGCGTTATCCAACATCCCGCGCTCGAGAATTTGCGGCGCTGGATTCTTCTAACCCGCGATGCACACGGACTCTATTCACAATTTGGCTTTACTCCGGTGAAGGCTCCGGAGCGATATATGGAACTGCACCGGCCCAACGTATACGAGGCACCCTAGGAAAACGACATGAAGACTTCCTCAGTTTCTACGAATATGTACCGCCCGTTGTACGAAGCTGATCCGCAGATCGCCGCTGCGATCGACAATGAAACGCGCCGCCAGCACGAGGGTCTGGAACTGATTGCGTCGGAAAACTTCGTCAGCGAGGCCGTGCTCGAAGCCGCGGGCTCAGTGTTCACCAACAAGTATGCCGAGGGATATCCTGGCAAGCGCTACTACGGCGGATGTGAGTTCAGTGACGTTGTCGAGAACCTGGCGCGCGACCGCGCCAAACAGTTGTTCGGTGCGGAGCACGCGAACGTGCAGCCTCATGCCGGCTCGCAGGCAAACATGGAAGCCTATGCGGCGGTGTTGCAGCCGGGCGACACGATTCTTGGGTTGAACCTGGCGCACGGCGGGCACCTCACGCACGGCCATCACCTGAATTTTTCCGGGAAGACGTACAAGATCGTCCCCTACGGCGTGACCAAGGAAACCGAAACGATCGACTATGACGCGCTGCAAAAGCTAGCGGAGCAAGAACGGCCCAAGCTCATCATCGGTGGTGGCAGTGCTTACCCCCGCCTCATCGACTTCGCGCGCATGCGACAGATCGCGGACAAAGTAGGCGCGCTCTATCTGGTCGACATGGCTCATTTTGCCGGACTGGTGGCGGGCGGGGCGCATCCTTCGCCGGTGCCGCATGCGCACATTGTGACTTCTACCACGCATAAGACGCTGCGGGGGCCGCGATCGGGCATGATTCTTTCCAAGGCGGAGTTCGCCTCCGCGATTGATAAAGTAGTTTTTCCTGGGATGCAGGGCGGGCCGCTGATACACATCATTGCGGCCAAGGCGATCTGCTTTCAGGAAGCGATGCAGCCCGAGTTCCGCGACTATGCCAAACAAGTCGTGGCCAATGCGAAAGTGCTGGCCGAGACGCTGGCCGCTGAAGGCTTCCGTATCATTTCCGGCGGGACCGATACGCACCTGATGCTGGTTGATGTCTTCTCGAAAGGCATGCTGGGCAGTGAGGCCGAGAAGGCATTGGGCGAGGCTGGAATCACCGTCAACAAGAATGCCATTCCGTTCGACGTCAACCCGCCGCTGAAGCCGAGCGGCATTCGGATCGGTACGCCCGCCCTGACCACTCGCGGAATGAGAGAGGCAGAGATGCGCCAGGTAGGGCGTTGGATCGCGGACGCGCTTCTTCACCGGAACGATGGATCCGTGCTGACGAGGATCCGAAAAGAAGTGCTTGGCCTCTGTGAGGCATTTCCGCTGTATGCTGAGCGCCGAGCCAAGGCGCAGGCGGAAGTGCGGGCTTAGGCCAAGCCGCTGTAATTCTACTGTTAGGTCACGCACTGTCTGTGGTTAAATGCCTTCGGTGAAGATCGCCATCGACATCCGGCGGATGACAGAGTTCGGCGTCGGCACGTACATCCGCAACGTTGTTCGCACTCTGGGCCGGCTGGACCACGAGACCACATACGTCCTCATCGGCTCCCCATCCAAGGTCAAAGAGATCGGCCCTCTGCCGCCTAACTTCCACACGGTTGCGCTGGCCGAGCCGGAGCGCTCCCTCATGGGCTACCGGGAGTTCCGCGGGGTAGTAAGGCGGCACGATTGCGATCTCGTCCATATTCCCAATTTGTTTTCCATACCGCGAGGTCTGTCTTGTCCCTACGTGATGACCGTGCACGACATCCTGGAGCATCTATCGCGGACGCGCGAGCAGACCGGAATCTGGAGATCATTACACTTCCAGTTGACCAAGCGGGTTTTGAGTGGAGCCGCGCGCATCTTCGCGGTCTCAAACTTCACCAAACTGGAAATTGAAAAGCTGTTTAACATTCCGCCGGGGCGCATCGAGGTGGTTTACAACGCCATTGACGAAAGGCTGCTGCAGGGACACGCGCGCCCAGGGGACCGCCAGTTGATCGTCGAGCGCTATCAGGTGACCTATCCTTTTCTGCTTTATGCCGGAAGAATCAGCCCACATAAGAACGTCGTGCGCATGATCGAGGCTTTCTCCGCGCTGAAAACGGAACTGGAAAAAGATCACTTGTTTCCTGATCTGAAGCTGATCATTATCGGCGATGACGTCTCCGGCAACCCTGACTTGCGGCGGACGGTGATCCGAAGCGGCGTGCAGAACGATGTGCGCTTCCTGGGATTTGTGCCGATCGAAGTGTTGCGTACTTTCTACGATACGGCGAAGATTTTTGTCTTCCCGTCGTTGTACGAGGGCTTCGGACTGCCTCCCTTGGAGGCGATGGCACATGGGACGCCGGTGGTGACGTCGAATGTGTCTTCGCTGCCGGAGGTGGTAGGGAATGCCGCGGTGCTGGTTCATCCGGAGAATGTATTCGAAATCATGCGCGCGTTGCACCGGGTTCTTCTGGACCAGCCGCTGCGCGAGAAAATGAAGGAACGCAGTTACCGGCAGGCGGCCAAATTTTCCTGGGAAAAATCCGTGCGCCGGATCATGGACGTCTATCGGGAAGTTCTGAGCACAAAGGGGAACACGGAACCGCCCTGCCAGCCCGCCACCACAGGCAGCGAGACCACGGCAGGTGTAGCGTAATTCGGCGCGTTCCTCACCCGCCACATCCGTCAACAGCCATATAAACGGAATCTACTTCACTAATGGTTGGCCAGGCGAGGCGATCGCGAGCTTGTGCAATTTTGCGGTGACCCGGGTGCGGTCGGCATCGGTCTGCGCCGAAGCCAGACGCTTGCGGAGCGTGGTGATCTTGTGCTGACGAGCGCGGCGTCGACGAATCTCCGGCCGGCGGCTGGGTGCGGACATGGTGTGGGCTCCTGTGGGAAAGAATGACTTGCGGCCGCGGGACGCGGATGTCACGTTGCAGCCACTTCAGTCATTGAATCTGAGACGGCGACAACTGTCAATGACGCCAACTTTGGCGGCAATGACAGGGTTACGTCACAGTCTGGTTTCTACGTGCCAAAGTTCGCTAGTGTTCATCGAACGGACCCATCAATGATTTCGCGAACGTCTCACTGCGAGGTTGGCACCGCCGGTACCGCCGACCCCGGCGCCAACTCCGGCTCCGAGGCCACCCATCGCCAGGCGCGGCGGCCGTTGTCGAGCGCTACTGCCTGGGCTTCTCCGTAGGCCACCAAACGATTGAGCACGGTGGTCACCGAAGCCATGGGATCTTTGTGGTGCTCCAGTATGGGTGGCATTCGTTTCTTAATCTGGTCACACACCTCTCGCGCACTCAGGGCGTGTTTAGCATCCATCAAGATCATGCGGCACGCTTTGGTGAAGCCGGGCTGGCGCCCGTTGCTCTTGCGATCGACCAGTTCCAGCAATTCATCGCTCAACACACTGTCGCCAAAGAGGTTGGCCAGTCCGGCGATGGTTTGTTTGATAGTCCCGATGCGACGCATCACTTCTGCACGTTGTTGAAGAAGTTGCCGCAACTCTTCATGGGCCTGCCGCACAACTTCCTGAACATGTCCGTTCCCATTGCTGGTAACAGTTCCAATCGCGCTCGGCTGACTCTCCATAAACCCTCCACAACACTTCGGACTCCGACGCCAGTACTCCTAGACAACCGCCTCTTTAGACGATACGCAGGAAGCCCTATTAGTGTTCCCTGGTTTCCATGCCGGAGAGGCGCAACCCCACACGCCAGACCCCGTCCGTTAGACGGACGAGCTTAGAGATGGTTAATGATCGAACAAGGAGAGAGATTCAGATGAAACAGTCATCCACTGTCTGGTTTCCCATGCAGTTTTTCCCTTATCAGCCGATGTGAGGAGAGTGGAGGATTATTTCCGTGTCGATCGAAGCAAGAACCGAGCCCTCGCCGGATGTTTTGCGAGTTCTACTGGTGGGAAACCAGGAGGAAGACTTTTTCCTTATGCGCGAGATCCTGGATCGGCACCGGAGTACCTTGCCAGCGGAACTTGACCACGCGGGTTCACTCGAAGAGGCGCAGGCCATGTTGCAACAAGGCAAATACGGTCTGGTTTTGTTTGAACACGAGACGGGAGATGCCGCTGCCACCAGCCTTCTTGCAGATTTTCTTCAAAGGGGCCGGGCCATACCTTTCATCGCGCTGACCGAGCAAGCGGATGAGAAAGCGGTTGCCGCCATCGTCCACGCCGGCGCTTGGAACTGGGTGGAGGAATCGCAACTGAACGGAGCCAACCTCCTGCGCACCATTCGCTGCACGCTCAATCTGCACTCGACGCAGCAGCAGCGGCAGTTGGCGGAGCACTCACTACGCAAGCTTTCTTGCGCGGTAGAGCAATCGGCCGACGCGATCATGATCACCAATAGCGAAGGCGTCATCGAATACGTGAATCCGGCATTTGAATTGCTGACCGGCTATTCGCTACAGGAGGCCGTTGGCAAGACCCCGAGAATTTTGACTTCAGGTCAGCAACCACCAGCTCTTTACCGTGAATTGTGGGAGACCATCACGATTGGCAATGTCTACCACAGCGTCTTCGTGAACCGTAAGAAAAACGGTGAGTTGTATTACGTCGACCAGAGTATCAGTGCCATCCGGGACGCTACTGGCCACATCGCGCATTTCGTCTCCAACGGCCGCGATCTCACCAAGCGATTGCATCTCGAAGCGCAGTTGCTGCAGGCGCAAAAAATGGACGCGGTTGGGCGTCTTGCCGGAGGCGTAGCCCATGACTTCAATAACCTGCTAACCATCATTACCAGTTATTCGGAACTGGCGATGGACTCGGTGGCAGCGGGCAGTCCCACCCAGGACCGTCTCCAGGAAATCCTGTCTACGGCACGCCGAGCTGCCAGGTTAACCCGGCAGCTGCTGGCATTCAGCCGCAACCAACCACAAGCCCTACGCGGGGCAGAACTGAACCCGGTGGTTAGTGGCATCGTCAGCACTTTGCACCGGCTCATCGGAGAAGATATCGACTTGACGTTTATCCCGGGTGCGGGATTGGGAGAGATTCGATTGGATCCCACGCAGATCGAGCAGATCCTTATGAATCTCGCGGTGAACACTCGTGATGCCATGCATGAGGGGGCAAGTGCACCATCGAAACGTTGAATGTGTGCCTCGACGAAGAATACGTCGACCACAAGAAAGTGGCTATTCTTACGGGACGCCCTAATCGTGAGCGACACGGGCGCCGGGATTTCCGCGGATCATCTACCTCATATTTTCGACCCCTTTTACACAACGAAGCCTTCCGGCAAAGGCGCTGGCCTTGGACTAGCGACGGTTTACACGGCAT
>Ga0187891_1003778_pt1 | contig 10278 bp, 17 predicted proteins | sample June2016WEW_21_4_FD_132990 | JGI IMG/M metagenome (GOLD analysis project Ga0187891, IMG submission 132990) | Peatland microbial communities from SPRUCE experiment site at the Marcell Experimental Forest, Minnesota, USA - June2016WEW_21_40 | ecosystem: Environmental > Terrestrial > Soil >...
CCCGCATCGCAAATCACAACTTCGGAAGATCGCCGCGATTGTACCAGTTACAATCGAACAGCTAAAGCTTCTGGCGGCTATCACTGAACCTGCGCCCGCCAAGAAGCCGGGGCTCGTGATCAAACCTAAGGCGCTTGAAGGGTACGCCACTGCGGAGACCCATGCCGATAAGTTGGAAGAGTTTCTCGACTTCTATGACATAGATTATAAGGCGCGGCACAAAGAAAAAGACGGGTACAGTTGGCAGATCATCCCCTGCCCATTCAATGAGACACATAACATCGGGGAAGTGGGTGTCTCCTGCGATGAAGCAGGGAAGAAGGGTTTTAAATGCTTCCACGAGTCCTGCAAGGATAATCACTGGCAAGAATTTGTGCTGCACATGCAGCTTACTACCGGCAAGAGATTCTTCTTCACGACTAATTCGACGGAAGCAGTCCCCGCTTTTGCTGAGACAAAGACAAAGTTAACGCATCAGAAGGCTACCAACATAGAACCGGAAGTGCTGGATTGGATGTGGCCTAGTCGAGTGCCTTTCGGGAAGTTGACTCTTTTCGTAGGTCATCCGGGCATAGGCAAGGGTATGGCGACCATGTATCTCGCCGCCTGCGCAACAACCGGGTCTGGGTGGGCCGACTGCGAAAACGTAAACGCCCCGATGGAAGTCGTGGTCATCAGTTCAGAGGACGCCGCGGGGGATACCATTGTTCCTCGGCTGATAGCCGCGGGTGCCGATCTTGACAAAGTTTATGTTGTAAGCTGCGCCAAGACTCCTGATGGGGAAAAAGAATTTAGTCTTGACACTGACCTGCCTGCCCTGCGAGTTATGCTCGAAGAGAATCCGGGGATCAGGTTGGTAACTATTGACCCGATCATGAACCATCTGGGAAAGGTAAAAGGAAACTCTGAACAGGAACTTCGCAGCGCACTTACCCCGCTGGGAAAACTCGCGGAGCATTTCCACGTCGCGATTGTAATCGTGACGCACTTCAATAAAACTATCGGCACAGAAGCGATCCAGAGAGTTGGCGGGGCGATGGGGATGGTCGGGGCAGTTCGTCTAGCGTGGTCATTCTCTGAAGACAAAGACACCGGAACTCGAAGCATGATCCCCCTGAAACAGAACGTTGCTAAAGATATCGGCGGACTCGATTACGAGATCGAGAATAAAGACCTTGAGTTTGCAGGTAAGACAGCGCCGACAGGGTACATTGTATTCGGTGGAAAGTCTCACATCACGGCTGATTCCGTCATGAAAGGAAAAGATGGGCACGCTCCGAAGATCACGGAAGCCATGGATTGGTTAGCGCAATATCTATCAGACGGTGACCCGCACAACGCCAAGGATGCGTACAATGCTGGCGCGGTAGCAGGGCAGTTTACCGAAAAGGTTTTGCTCAACGCCTTGAAGAAATTGGGCGGCACCAGCACAAAATCTAAGGGGTTGAGTTCAGTGAATGTGTGGCAGATTCCGAAGAAGGACGCATGATAATCACTAAGGGGGAAGTTATCCAAGCCGTGGTCTTTCATGCGCCTTTGACTGATGCTGAGAAAGCCGAAGATGCAGAGGAGATTGCCCAGCACCGCGCAATGATGTCCCGAATTATGGTGGAACGCAAAAGACAAGAAAACGCCCAAGAAGAAGCCTTAAGACAGGAAGCGCAGGAACTTTCGAAGAAGGAACGATGAAAAACGAGATTGGAAACAGATATGGTATGTTGGTTGTCGTTGAATCACTATATCGGCGGGTCAATCATCAATTTATGTGGTGGTGTGTTTGTGACTGCGGGGAATCAAAAGCTATAAGGGGCGCGTCCTTGCGTAATGGGGAAACTAGGAGTTGTGGATGTCTGAGGGGTGGGAATGCTCGTCTTGCGTATGGTGAATCCTCAAAAAAGCTATTATACAAATCTTATAAATATTGCGCTAAGCGTCGAGGATATGCGTGGGATTTATCCCCGGAAGAATTTTTTGGGCTAACCCAAGCCCCTTGTAATTATTGTGGTGTTATGCCTGCTCAAGTCTATCAACCAAATCGGGGCTCCTATGGTTCCTTCGTATACAATGGAATAGACCGAGTAGAAAATGAATTTGGGTATGTCCCGACAAACGTGGTTCCTTGTTGCACAATATGCAACGTCGCGAAGAATAAACTAACCAGTGAGCAATTCAAGGATTGGATACGGAGGGTCTATGAAACATCTGTGGCTTGACTTTGAGAGTCGGTCATTACTAGATATCCGTAAATGTGGGCTTGATCGGTATGCTCAAGACACTTCGACGGAAGTTCTCATGCTCGCATGGGCCTTCGATGATGAAGAAGTCCAGTTGTGGGAACCGCGACTTGGCCCAATGCCCGAGCGTTTGAAATCCGGGTTGTTAGACCCGACCGTTCAGAAGGCAGCTTGGAATTACAATTTTGAACGTGACATCCTCAAGTTTAAACTTGGAATTTTTACTGATCTAAATGAGTGGTATGATCCCTCAGTTCTTTGCGCGTATATGTCTCTGCCTATCGGCTTGGATCGAGCAGGCGAGGCTCTGGACATTGATCAGAAAAAGATTCACACTGTGGGGGACAACCGACTTACAAAAATCTTTTCGGCACCTTCAAAGGCGCTTAAGAAGATGATCAAGGAAGGCCACTCTCCTGTCTATTTCAAGGACTGGAACACACATCCCGCGGAATGGGCTGCATTCTGTGAGTATTGTAAACAGGACGTGGCAGCAGAACGAGCCGTGCATTATGCCGCCGTCTCTCTCGACTCCCCGATGACAGAAGGGGAAAAACTTGCCTTCGCGATTGATCAGCGCATGAATGAAGAAGGGATTTACATCGATCAAGTATTTGTCGAGCAGGCAAAGAAGTTGGCTGAGGAAGAGGCTAATCAACTCGTTGCTCAGATGAAAGAAATCACCGGCGTGGACAACCCGAATAGCGGGCCGCAATTGAAAGCATGGTTGAAGCCCCGCGGGTATATGTACGACAGCCTTGATGTCGAACACGTTGAAGAAGCGTTGAAGAAAGACCTTGACCCGCAGGTAAGGCAAGTTTTAGAGTTGAAGGAGAAACTCGGCGGATCAGCTTACAAGAAGTTACAGGGCATTCAAGACCGAATCGGTCCTGACGGACGATTGCGAGACCAGTTCGTCTATCACGGTGCCCACACGGGTCGGTGGTCGGGACGCGGCGTGCAACCGCATAATCTGTACAAGCCCGATAAGGCAGCTTCTAAGCGCACGGACGAGTTCGTGCAAGCGATCAAAGCAGGGACGTTCAAACCCGACACGATAAGTACGATGGTTGCGGTGGCTTCCGTCATGCGGGCATCTTTCGCTGCGGCACCGGGCTGTAAATTAGTGGTGGGAGATTTATCTCAGATCGAAAGTCGTGCCCTCGCTGCTCTCGCGCAATGTAAGACCATGATTGATGCTTATGCGCAAGGCCATGACTTATACAAAGAATTTATGTCATGGCTCCTTGAGAAGCCTGTTGACCAAATCGACAGTGACGAACGAGCTCGCGGCAAGGTAGTAATTCTGGGATGCGGGTACTCCATGGGTTGGAAGAAGTTCATGGAGTACGCTTTGACTTTTGGCATTGTATTGAGTGAACATGATGCCAAGGCCGCGGTCAAAGGCTTCCGCGAAAAATATCCTGAGATACCGCAACTCTGGCGAGAATTGAATAACGCCGCCATTGTCGCGGTGAAATCCCATAGACGCATTTACGTCAAGGGGTTGGTGTTTGATGGCGCAGACCCACGGTGGTTACGGATCAAGTTGCCGAGCGGAAGATACCTCCATTACTTCAAGCCATTCCTTACGCAAACGGAAAACTGGCGCGGGGAAATGGAAGATCAGGTCTGCTATTATGCGTTTGACAAGAAAGGCATGCAAGTCAAACGACTGTATGGCGGGCTGATCACTGAGAATGTGATCCAAGCTATTTCTCGTGACATCCTGCTAAACGGGATGATCGAAGCGGAGCGGGCTTGGTTTAAGTTAATTATGACAGTCCATGATGAGATCGTGGCGGAAGTACCCTTAGATTCCCTGTTGAATCTAGAGATGTTACTAAAGTGCATGTCCGCATGCCCAGATTGGGGAGCAGGGATGGGGTTTGTGCTCGCCGCCGAGGGGTACGAGAGTCCTTATTATCGAAAATAGTGCTTGACAAGTTGCGATCCAGTTGCTATCCTGATAGTGGATGCAATGAGCACAGAACGGGCCGCGCCAGTATCGCGGATGGTGGAAGGCGGGGAAGCCCGCCCCTAATTTAAGTTTGCTGTCGTTCAAACACCAAGGATATCTGTCCGGCACCTGTAATGGGAAAGGCAGACGATGCGGGACGATCCCGCCAGCAAAAGTTTGGCTAGATGTGACTCAGTCCCTAACGGGAGACCGAAAGGTTCGAAGCATAGCCAATTTATGAACGTATGACGCTGCGGTACGAGTTGCAAGACCCGGTTTCGATACCGGCAGGTCCACCAAAGGGGCATTTCAGGAAGGTCGGCGGTTCAATCCCGCCCTTCCGCGCACCGTACGCTTCGGCTATAGACGGATGGTGGGTGTAGCTCAGTAGGCAGAGCATCCTACTTGCCTCTTTGATGGGCCTGAAAGGTTTCGATTGCGACTACGAGATCACAGTTGACGTTCCGCGATGACGTGGCCAGCGTAATCAGGACACGTAACGAACAAATGCTGAGACCAAACCTCTCGCGTTTGCTGCTGCGGCTGGCCGCAAGGCTTAGACTGCAGCGGGGTGCAGGCGGCGACCCGGCAACAGAAAGCCGCTGTTAATGTGGACGGGGAATTGGACGCCTTTGGCCATCCATAGACCCGCCCGCATCCAAATTTAGGAGGATTATGTCAAACGTCAACCTGCTGGACTGCCCAATTTGCAACCCGACTGTCGCTGATGCTCAGGGTATCCGGCGTACTGTGGTGCCTACTTCTACAGAACTGCTCAACTTTGTGAAGCACGTCATTGCTAATCACCTTATGATTGCTGGTAAGGGTGTAGAGGACACAGACGAGTAATGGCCAAATACCTTGCGCTGGGTAACGCCGCGCTGAACTTGATTGTCGCGGGATTTTACGCAGTACAGGGGGATTGGCGACACGCGTCCTATTGGCTCTTTTCGGCCTGCATCATCACGAGCGTGACAGTATGACACCCAAAAATAGACGTTGGATTTTATCTGACAGCCACCTTGGGCATAGTAACATCCAGAAACATTGCCGCCGACCCGCGGATGTGGACAAGCGATTTACTGATGCTTGTAAGCGACTGATCGGGCCAGAGGATTTGGTTATTCACTTAGGTGATGTTGCATTCGGTTTCTTCGACTTGAAGTCTTGGTTCACCGATATGCCGGGGAACTGGATTCTTGTCCGCGGCAACCACGACGCCCATACGATATCTTGGTATATGAACAACGGGTTCAAGTTTGCTTGCGATTCATTTGTGATGGGCGGCGTATATTTCACACACAAGCCAGCATTCTGGTTACCAGAGGGATGTAGTATAAACGTCCATGGCCATTTGCATAATCGCGTGGCGGCGGATCATCGGGTATTCCCTCATTGCCGGTTGTTCGCATTAGAACACACGCGATATGAGCCGATGCTGCTTGAAAAGTTTCTACGTAAGGGGTGTCCGGGCGGGGTAGTTTTGCCGCAGGATGGGGAGCCATTATGAAGAACCTTGTCGTCATCTCGACATGCCTGTCCTGCTGGACCTGCTTCATGCTTACGGGGATGGCCCTGCTCGTGGCCAATAACGAAGGGCTCGTCTACTATGGGATCGGGTTGGTTGTCTCAGGTGTAGCGCTGAAATTGGAGTTAGACGCATGGCTTCGATAGACATGACAGTGCTAGGAAAGTTCCTTGAGACGGCATCCAGCGGATACGTGCAGATGGAATATGCACCTGTCACTAATCGATGGCGTCTGTGGTGCCGACATTGTGATGCAACATTCACGATCATAGATGCGGCCACTCTCGCAGATGACTACAATAAATTAGGGCTGTTGCCTTCAGTAATAATGACTTTTGCAAAAGCGCACAGACACTCGCCCGAGGAGCGGGCGGTCATCGCGGCTAAGTTAGAAGTGGCTAAGCAAGAAGCACAGGAGAAATTGCAAGGTCTGCTAAAGGATATGAACTTTAAGAATCCTGCCGCGGTCGTAAAAGAGTTGAGCAGCACGACGTGCAATGAATGCGGCGAAACGTGCCCGTGCTCACAACACGGATTCGGTTTCGCGAAGTACACAAGGACGAACATCATGAAGCAGGGAAGGAGGTTCCGACAATGAAATTGACTTTCAATGAAGTAGTAGAGAACATAAACAGGCTGTGGGAGATCACTGCGGCGTGCTATAAGGGGGTTGAGTGTCCTGACTGGCAGACATTCGAACGTTTGATGGCCCGAGGTGATGTGTTCGTTATCTTCAACTGGATGAATAGTGGAGTTATAGGTTATGCACTTGTGACCCCCGACATTTCGCCACTGTTGGTCAGCCTCGCGGTAATGCCTGCGAGTCAAGGCTATGGGGTTGGAAAAGAACTTTTGCAGGAAATCGCGGCTTATTATCGTTCGCAAGGTGTCCACGAGATTGTGTTACATTGTAAAACGGACAACCCCGCCCAGACTCTTTATTTCAAAGAAGGCTACCGGGTAACTGCGTATCTCAGGAATTACTACAAGCCCGAAGGTGATGGGCTGGAAATGAGGAAGGTGTTATGAGTTGTACTGATTATAAAGACGGATATTGTTGCGGGGGAGCAGGGCCATGTCAGTCGCCCGATGTGCCCTCAGATTACTTGACACTGGCAGAGTTAGCCCCTGATCAATCTGATTCGGACGCCCAGATAATCGATGACATGCACAAGCAACTTGCTGAGAAAGACGAAGAGATATTCCGGTGCTGGGAAGAAATTCGCGAACTGCAGATGACAGCATGGCAGCGGTTTAAGCGTTGGCTCAAGGGTGAGTGGGAAACTGACGAAAGGATTAGGTTGTTCTAATGGCCTTCCCTGAAGTTGCACCAGAAACCCTTTGCGGGAATTGCAGGCATCGATTCGACGCACATGCGCCAGACGTGAATTACCCCGCCGCTCAGCGATGTTTTCACAATGCGATCACTGGCGAAGGTTGTGCGCCGAAGTATATTGATCGCTGCAAAAACTTTGTTTACCCGGAGGAGAAATGATTCGTAAAATAATAAGTGGTGCTTGTTTTGCCTTAGGACTTTCAATTCCGTTAGGGATCATGGCCGCTGTTGCGGGCTGGTATCTATTACTGATTATGCTGGTGTGTGTTCTCTTTACCACCGCCGTCAGTGCGCTCTTAGTTGGGGGTGTTATACTTTGGGAGGAAAATGACTTGTAAGCAGGCGAGGAGGATCATATCCCAACACCGGGCTGAGGATGAAACCCTACGCACGGCGGTTAGGATGTGGCGAGATGAAGACACAGGTCGGGAATTCGTTATACCTACTACGAAAGAGTTGGTGTTCTTCATAATGCGGAAGTTAAAGAGGTCGAAGCAATGCCTCAGGTCCCCGTGCAGGTATTCGAGGTGGGGAGACAAAGTACCAGAGAACGTAATCCAGTTGTGGGAAAAGGAGTTGAGATGACATTCTGTTGCTGTACGTATTTCGCGACGGAGCCTTGCTTCACTGGCATGCTCTTAAAGTTTCGGTGTATTATTCATGGCGCTGTCGAACTGAATCGCAAGAATTGTGGATTCATGCCCGATGCGGGCACACCCTTGCCTTCTGTGCCTTCTGTGCCTTATCCAAATGTGCCTTATGTTCAACCGTCCAATCCTTGGTCAGTCCCTTGCACGTGCACTCGATCAGAAGTCGAAGCTAATGGCAAATGCTGGCCTCGTGAACCAGAAGGATTCATCACGGGTAATAGGGGTACGTGTTGCTAGCCGATCTTCCATGCGATCATCCGGGCTGTCCAAACCCCGGCATTGTGTTCCAACAAGGGACTGATAAGGTCTACTGTCCTGATCACGCATGGAGATCAGATCGCGAGACATCAGGGGAGACCGCCGCCCGCGAAGAGGCAGATCAGATAGCAGAGGAGACTAGGAGGATGTTGGGATGAAGATGATATCACATTTTCTGACGGTAAGGTTTTTGAGTTTCGCTGCAGCTTGCGGAATTCGCAACGTAGAATTCGCGACTGAGGGTAAACGGGAGGTGACTTGTAAACGTTGCCGCAAAACTAAGCAATTCAAAAAGAGGTCAAGATGATCAGACTTGTAATTATGGCATGCGCAGTCTTAGGACTGCCATTCCTAGTTCGCAACTTAAAGACGCACAAGGCGTTGCCCGCAGCGTGTGGGTTGGGAGTCTACTGGTTAGGCGGGCTCCTTAACTTCCTAGCGAGTAGTTTGAACGGTTGGCGCATGCCGGTAATGACTGACGGGGATGTCTCTGGGGCGTGGCAAGTAGCAACACCCGCGACCCGCCTGCCTTGGCTCATTGATCGGTTTAGTTATATGCATGGAGATTACTTGACTATTTTCTCGATAGGTGATGTCCTGATCTTGTCCGGGGCGGTACTGACAATCGCAGGAGTAGTGTATTGGGCGGTGAAGAGACTACAGAGTTTGAATCCAACAACGTCATTGCATCCATCGTGACTGTGCGCCAGAATTGTACGCGCCTTCCGCCCCGCCAAGTGCATATGACCCCGCAGGAAATTAGCGAAAGACAAATCGAGCGGGTCTACGCGCTAGTAGATGATCCCGAGCATGTCGTATTTGACCGCGTGGGGATACTTGACCTGCTCAAGGCGATGTATCCTTCTGAAGTCGCTGAATATCTGTTAGGCAGGGCAGGCGACCCTTAAGAATTATACGGAGTAAAATGACCCGCCTTGATCCAAACCGGTATCTCTTGATGGCGTGGCTCGTCGATATCCTAACGACCCGCGGGATGTCCATTTACGGCCAGAACCTTTTGCGCCAGATGATATCGACTGAGCACCTGCGGACCCTCGATCCCGCCCTTCCGCCGCCGATCTCGTGGTCGCGCCCCGTGCGCCCCGGTCCTGCGACCGCCCCGCGACCTCGGCCACTGATTTAAATACATATAGCAGAAATCGCTCCAAGAGACCTTTCCCTGCCCAAAACCGTCATTTTGACTTCCCTCAAAAATTCCCGCCCGGCCTGCCCTGCGGCCCTGCTGTCTCAATCTGAGATAAGTGTACGCGTATACGGGAGATGGGAGGTGGGTAACCACTACCGACCACCCTTTCCCGCAGGGAAGCAGGGGGTGGATGTTACCACCCTTTTTGGCCCGGCAAGGCGCTGCGCACCTGCGAGCCCCCCGGAGACTCCCCGCCGGGGTGCCCGCTCGACTGGGAGGTTGACACCCTGCTAACCTGCTGATCCCAAACCCTTTATCCCTGACCCCTTTTCTAAGATCAGAACACTGATCCTGCCTGCTAACCTGCTTTGAATCAATCATGTACCACGATACGCCGACGCCGATACGCGCAGGTCCATAAGTCCTTTGCTGTCAGCAGGGTAGCAGGGTGTAACATTATGACGAAACGTGGTGCATATTGTTACACTCCACTTTCTGATCTCGAAGCGATTGGCAAGCGCCGTGCGTGGCCCTACCCTGCTACCCTGCTCCAAAGTCATTCACCATTCGTTCCCTCCTAACTGTCGTAATGACCTGTCCGTAATGCGAACATACAGCGTAGGCATCGAATAGTAATCTGTCGTATCATTATGAGATTCCATTTTGTGGCGGGTTTCGGCCCTGCTCCCGTTTTACTTGGTGCAACCTAAGATTGGTGCAGGGCATCGAATTTGCTTGACATTGTAACACTGTAACGTGTAGACTGAGACTGGAGGCAACTATGGGACTGATCAACAAATGGCCGTGCTCGCTGCACCCTGCGGGCCATGCTAACACGACAGGTCGCTGTAACATCTGTCATCAGGAATATCGGCGCAAGCAATATGACAGCAAAGGCGCATCGCTTACTGACAGGTATTGTGCGCTCAAGTCAGCGGCGGGTCGGCGCGGTATTGCCTTTGAATTGACACAAGCCGAGTTCGAATCGATTGTGGCGGCACCTTGTTTTTACGCGGTACAATGGCATGATGGCATCAGGTCGGGTGTTGACCGCAAGGACAGCCGCCTTGGTTATACTAAAGACAATTGCGTCCCGTGCTGTGCCAAGCACAATCTGTTCAAGTCATACATCCTGACAACTGACCAGACGAAGGACGCAAGCCGC
>Ga0187891_1003782_pt1 | contig 10271 bp, 7 predicted proteins | sample June2016WEW_21_4_FD_132990 | JGI IMG/M metagenome (GOLD analysis project Ga0187891, IMG submission 132990) | Peatland microbial communities from SPRUCE experiment site at the Marcell Experimental Forest, Minnesota, USA - June2016WEW_21_40 | ecosystem: Environmental > Terrestrial > Soil > Wetlands...
GGAGAAGCTCGAGTACTGGGCGCTGGTCTGGGGGACCGTGGTCATGGCGGTCACGGGCATTTTCCTTTGGGCGCACAACTTCGTGCTTGAATACCTCTCCAAGGTCTGGCTCGACATCGCCACGGCCGTCCACTACTACGAGGCCATCCTGGCCACGCTCGCCATTGTCATCTGGCACTTCTACGCCGTCATCTTTGATCCGGACGTCTACCCCGTGAAGTGGACCTTCGTGAGCGGCCGCGCGCCTGAACACGAGGTGAGAGAAGAAGAGGAAGAAGCCGCGCCTCAAACTGCTCCGAAATCAAAATAAGTCAGTTGTCGTTGGTTCTTGCTTCGCTTGTATCTACCTTCTGCGGCCAGTCCATGTATAATGAGCGTATGGGTAACCGTGTGATCCACATCTCGGCCACGGCAGCGGCAAGCAATTTTGCCGCGTTATTGGATCATGTACGCGCTGGCGACGAAGTTGTCATCGAGCACGATGCGCGTCCGGTCGCGGTGCTGCGCCCTGCCGCGCCGGCGCCCTCCCTTGACAAAACCTTCGCGGCCATCGCCCAAGACGTGCCGGACGAAGAATGGGAGCGCGTCCCCAGGGACCTCGCTAAGAACCTCGATCATTACCTCTACGGAAATTGACCATGGAAGCGGAGGGGATTGGATCTGCCCTGACCCACGATCAGCACTTCGCCCAGGCTGGTTTCAAAGCTCTGTTGCGTTGATTGCGCCCGAAGTCCCCGCTCGTCAATCTGAAACCCTCAACTAACAATCGTCAATTGCTAACCCCCTTCCGGAACCTCCAGTAACCATTCTTGAATCTGAAATCGCCGATTCCCTAGTCCCGAGTTCCGTGTCCCGTATTCCGTGTCCTGTCCTGGCTTCGTAAGGGTCGCCGACATAGAAGGCGATGTCGGCGCCACCCGCGAACACGTGCTTTGTCGTCTCTCCCGGGTGTTTCTTTAGTGCAACTGATCTTCCGGGATTCGACATCCGCCGCCCATCAGCAGAATCAGGCCGTCGGCGAGAGTGCCGCGCCAACTCAGGTAATCGTGCCCACCCGGGAATTCCTGGTAATGGACTTCGTAACCCTTCGCCAGCAGCACATCGCGCAGGTTCCGGACGTTGAGGAGGATGGATTTGTCGGGTCCGGACAAGTCTATCTCGTCGCTGCCAGCATCCAGGTAGAACCGGAGCGGTAACCGCGGGCTCGCGATGAACTGTTTTGCCATCCAGTTCGGTTCGGCATCCGGATCAAAATCGGAGGGATTGCAACTCTTCGGCGGAGTCCACCAGTAGGAGCCGGATTGTGAGAGGATGTTCCCGAACGTCTCTGGGTGACGCAGGCCCGCGTAGGCAGCCGCCAAGCCGCCTAAACTCGAGCCAGCAACAACTGTCTGGTGCGGATCGGTCGTCACGTTATACAAACGCCGCGCCCAGGGGACAAGTTCAAAGTTCAAGAAGTCCGCAAAATTCGGATTGCAAGCAAGGTCGCGGGAGCGCGCGCCCGGCGCATTATCGACGAGGACCGCGATCATGGGCGGAATGCGCTTCTCCGAAATCAGGTTATCGAGGATGGTCGGCGTGGGCACGAGGATCCCGTATTTTTTGTCGCCCAGGTACGCCCCTTCGTCAAAGAGAACCATCAACCCATAAGGTTTCTCACTCTTCGAGTATCCCGGCGGAAGATAGACGGCGATTTCGCGCTCGTTCTTCAGCAGAGCACTCCTGAGCTGGTGCTTTTCAATGCTGCCTGTGGGGACACCCTGCCTGGGAGCCAACCATGGCTGCACGGGCGCTTCGGGCATCTCGACGGCGGAAAACCCCTGGTACTGCGGAGGGTTGACATCCGCCGGGTCGACGCCCCAGCGCTTGGGGTTCAAGGAATCGGGCTGCCCTGCGGCGCGAGTCATTGCGAACACATCGTCGTTAGGACCCTCCGGAGCTCCGCGCGGACGAGGAATGTTTGGTGCGAGCCTGTACATGAATCTCTTCCGCTTATCCACCTTCACCGTCTTGTACCAGACGTCGGTTTCGCCCAGGCGCGTCATGTGATAGTCGTCGGGGCCGTCGGTGAAAGGGAACCACAGCACGAAAACGTTCTGCGTGCCCGGCGTTCCTTTCCAAAGAAATGTAACCAGCATATTTTTCTCATCGCCTTGGAGTGGCTCGATCAGTGGCGCGCCCTTCTTCTTCACCTCGTCCCAAAAGGCCGCGGCGCTTCCCCGCTTCCCGCTCTCGACAGCGGCGCGCAAGATCTTGATTCGTGGACTTTCGTATTTCGCTGTAGCGGGTGCTAGACGGTCCGCTAGTGTCACGATTTTGTCGAGTGTAATCGTGTATGTCCCCTCCTTCGCCTTTTCCCCAGGGGTAACTTCTAGCCGGTATCGGCCTGTGGTCTCGGCCACGAACGCAATTTTGCCGCCATCGGGACCGAGCTTGGCTCCGCGGGCCTTGCTGCCCGACGGGTCATAGGCAATGATGACCAGCTCCGCTCCATGGGGCTCAAGCTCGACTTCGACGAAATCCCAAGCATTGAGCATAAGAGCATAGGATTGCGGCTTGCCTGCGGCCAGGGCGCCCTCCTGCGCCTTCCCGACCGCAAGTTCCGTTTCGGTTGCTGCGGGGGTGGCGGAAGAAAGCATCAGAATCAGAAACGCGAATGTGGAAGTTCGTATGGCAGACATGGTAGAACTCGTTAATTGATTTGCACGGGACCTGTTCTAACAAGAGCCCCAGAGCAGTCCTTCGAGACCCTACGTCAAAAAACTAACCTCAAAGAGAGCTGCAGCGACCGGGGACCGCCTTCTTGGAAAAGCGGGTTCAATCCTCCCAGCCCTTGGTTCGACATTTCGGTCGATTGCAAATATGTTGGTCCGTACTCGATGTAGCCTGCTGGGTTTGTAAAATTGGGGTGATTAAATAGATTGAAAGCATCCGCGCGAAACTCAAGATTGAGCCGCTCGGTGATGGGAAACCCTCGATTAATTGAGAAGTCCAGCTGAACCAACCCGAAACCTGGAATGTCGTCGCGTCCCTCTGTTCCCTGCCGGATGGTGGTTGGGAGCGAGAAGGCTGCGAGATTGAGGATTTTGCCTCCGGGCGCGCTCGAGTTCGAAGTCCAGAAGGGTTCTCCCGCCACGAGATCGGGCCGAGACGAGGCATACCCTTCAGGATCCGGCGATGTCGAAAAGACAATGGCATTAAAAGGAAATCCTGTCCGGGCGACAATCACTGTCGCCATGGACCAGTCTCGTGTCAGGCCAAAGACAGGACCCGACTTCGCTGCGGGAGGAACTGCATACGTAAGCGCCCCGGAAAAACTCTGACGAGCATCAAAACTGGAAGATGCATGGTCATTGGCGGCTGTAATTACAACATTCGAGAGCCCCGCGACGACGTCATTTGAGGCATTGTCCAAGGAGTGGGACCACGTGTAGTTGAGAAGTCCCTGGAGGCGTCTCGACATGGGTCTGCGATATTGTAGTTGCAAGGCGTTATAGTTTGAACGCGCGCCGTTTTCTGTCAAGAGAAACTCGCCTTGGAAGCTGGAATTGGGCTGGTAGAATGCCCCCTCCCTCAGGAGATCCCTTCCGGTTTGCCCCACATAAGTTGCCGAAATCACTTGCTTCCCTGCGAATGACTTTTCCAGAGCAATATTCCACTGATACGAGCGCGGCAACTTTAGGTTCGGCGCAAATGCGTAAGTTCCGTCGGGGTAGGGAGGCAGAGGCGATATTACAGGAAGATAGGGCGCCGCCGAGCTGATGGGGACAGACGCAGCGGGGAAGAATCCAGTGAGATAATTGGGGAACGTTGACGCCAAATGCGCGGCGGCTCCCAAGCCGGAGTCATAGAAAATCCCAGCACCCGCTCGCAACACGAAATCTCCTTTTTTTGTGAGTGCGTGGGCAATTCCAATCCGTGGAGCAAAGTTTCCATATGTGGCACTCCACACGGGAGTGCCGAAAGGCGCCAGAGCAATCTGGGCAGGAGTGCTCACATTTTCCCAGGCGGCCAGTTTCGTCGTGCCACGAGGAGATGGCGCCGGACTCAGTTCCCATCGAAAGCCGTAGGTGAGGGTCAGCCTTCGCGTGACCTTCCAATTGTCCTGCGCATAAAGCGAGAGAGAATTGGTGAGTAGTTTAGCCGGCACGGCAGTCGCCCCAAACACGCTGCCCACACCAGTCGATACAAACCCCTGGACCGTCGGCGCAGCGAAACTCACGCCGTAGGTGGGAGAAGCTTGATCCAGAAAGAGAGGGCGGTAGTCGATCCCGAACTTCGGTAGATGCTGGCCCGTCGTCAGGGCCAAGTCGTCAACAAGATTCATCTGTCTCGTCCGGTTCCGTACCTGAGGACCCGTGGAAAGAGACCCAATATCATATGTTTGGAAGGAGGCAAAGTTGCTTGCGCTGGGCAAAGAGCCCAAGAGCAGGGAGGGAGATAGTGGGACAGCGCCGCCGAATGTGTCTAAGCTATCCGTCAAAACGGAATATTGGGTCGAATAGTTACCGCGAAGCGTGTTCGACAAGCGGCTGCTCAGCAGCATCGTCAAACCCACAGTGAGCGTCTGCGTATTCACGGGCGTGAATTGGAGCGTGCTGAGACCACCCACCCTTTGCGTCAATTGCGATGGCGCATAGTTGTATCGTCCAAAGATCAAGTACCTGCTGTTGAACGCGTGGTCAATTCTGATGCTGGTTGCATTCAGGGTTGCTCGGTTCGCATAAGTCCCTGTAAGCTGCGCCGCATCCGGGTCGGAAGCATTTACAGGTCCATTGGGCAATGGGTAAGCGTTCAAGAAAGGAGCCAGCGCCGTCGGAGCGCCGGTTCGGGCGCCAGCGGAGGGGACAAGAACGATTGTCGTCTGAGGAAGGTCCAGCCGCGCCCCTTCGTACGAGAAAAAGAAGAATGTCCTGTCTTTCCAGATGGGACCTCCCAGAAAGCCTCCAAAATCGTTGTGATGCTCTGCCGCGCGCGGCAAACCGGCCTGATTTGCGAACCAATCGTTCGCGTCCATGACTGTGTTGCGAAAGTAATCGTATACTCCCCCATGAAAGTGGTTCGTTCCAGAGCGCGTGGTGAGGATGATCTGGCCGCCCGGCGACTTACCGAACTCGGGAGCGAACGACGAAGTCTCGACCCGGAACTCTTGTAACGCCTCTACCGATACCAAACTGCTTGTGCCTCCTAGGGCGCTCAAGGCTTGGGCCGTCCCAAGCCCTGACTGCCCTTGGAAAAAGCTTGGCGCGACTCCAAAATTTGCCGAGACACCGTCAACACTAAAATTGTTAGCGTCTGTCCTTTGGCCGGAAATACTGAACTGCCCGGACGCTTCGGCATTACTGATCTGTGCTACGACAACACCGGGAGTGAGTTGTAAGAGTGTGTTAAAGCTGCGCCCGTTCAGGGGAAGATTCTCAACGAACTGTCGGTCGATTATCGTGCTAACGGACGCATCCGTCGTGTTGACGTTGGGGGTATTCGCAGTGACGGTGATGGACTCTGCCGACGAGCCCAGTTGAAGGACGAAGTTCCGGGAGAGGTTGTCCTGCACGTTCAGGGTAATGCCGGTTACCGAAACGGTCCGGAACTGCTGCTTGCGGACATTCATCAAATAGTTCCCCGGCGGAAGAAACGGGAAACCGTAGAATCCCTCGCCGTTGGTTTTGGTTGTCTGGGAAACGCCCGTGGCCACATTCTTGATCTCGACCTCGACGTCGGGGATCACGGCGTCTTGCTGGTCGGTGACCCGCCCCGAGACGGAGGCGGCTTCGGCCTGGGCAAAAGCGCAGGGCGGGCACAGGGCTTGGCTTACAGCCAGCACGGCGAACAGAACTGCCAGGGTCAGGCAATAGCGGCGAATTATCGTTGTCACGGTCGCGTCCTTACTTGGTTGGGAGATTTTCTGCCACCGTCAGCGGCCGCTCGCCACTGCGGTTTCACTGGAGTATTCCCGCCGCGAACACGATTTGTCCCAGCGCGCCAATTTGAAATTTCTATGAGAAGGATAAGAACAACAGTGGCTAGTGGTTAGTGGCTAGTGGCGCGTCATTTTCGATTGCCGATTGCCGATTGTCGATTCAGGCAAATGGCAACGCGCGCGTGGCAATCGACCATCGAACATCGGCAGTCTGACGCTTGCCATTAACCACTAGCCACTAGCCACTGCTTTATGGGTGGTTGGGTTGTCCGCGCAGATAGGCGTACATCATATTCTGACCCTTGGGATGGGCCGGGTCGCTATTCGCGGGTTCGAGGGTTACGAAGACGGAATCAATCTCGCCCAGAATCCGCGGGTCGTTACACTTGAAAACCCATCGGCGCTGCGACTTATCGTCGGAATAGAAGATACCCAGGCTTCGGATCTGCTTATCGCCACCCTCCTGCTTGGCCCAAATTCGGTATTGATAGTTGGCCTTTTGGATTTTCGCCTCGTTCAGGTCGTAAGCGTAAAAGACCAGCGATTTGCCCTCCGTAAAGAAAATGCGGCCAAAGGCAGGCCGGGTTTTCCCACGCGGGTCGGTGTCAACCACGTCCACGATATGCAAGTTACGGGCGCCCATCAGGTCGCTCACATCGTGGCCCAAGGCGAGGAGTTGCCGCTCCTTGTCGAGCGCGGCGGACTTCTCCGCCAGCTCGTCGGCGAGGTCGCTCATTTTCACCCGGTCATCAACCAGCACGGCCTCCAAGCCGCTCGCATGGTCGCGCTGCTGCGCGGCGTCCCGCTGCGCGGTGGCGACGAGGGCCTGAGACTGCGCGAGCGCATCCTGGACCGATTTCAATTGCGCCTCCAGCGCGGCCTGGGTGGCCGCAAGCTTTTCGCGATCCTGCGCGGTCGCATTCAGGTCCGTCTGTGCACTGCGCAATTGCTCGCCCGCCTCTTTCAAGGCGGCCTTCAAGCTGAGGATTCCCGCTTCCAGCCGCAGGTTGGTGGCGGTCAGTTCGGCGATCTGGTGATTCAGGGGGGCGGAGAGATTCGAGGATTCGGAACTCGGCGGCGATGAGGAGGGGCGTGTGGTGAACCGTGCCCAATTGGCGCTATCGCGGCCGGACGACCGCCTGCCGCAGAAATAGCCGGCCGATAAGGTCAATCCGAAGAGAACCGCCGCGGCCACGGCCTGCGCCGGGAACTGCCATCCCGCCAAGCGCGAGTGAGGTAAGGGGAGAGGCATGGGCGCCAGCCGCCGCACGTCGCGACCCACCTCGGCCGAGAACTGGATGCCTTCCCGCTCCGCGCGCTCGAAGAAGCGCCGGGTGAAGAGTTCCGAGTTCAGCGACTCCTTGGCGCCGCTCGAAGAGAACGCCGGATTCTGATTCGCCCCCGCGTATTGCCCGGCGGCGAGATTCAAGAAATCGAAATACGCCTGGCTGCACGGCTCACATTCGGCCACGTGCTTTTCCAACTCGAAGAGCTCTTGTGGCGTGGCCTGCCCAATGCTCGCGGCGGCACAGATCTCGCGATAGTGGTCGTGCTTGATTAAGTTCATGCTTCTCCCGATGGAACGCCAGCCGGGCTGGCGGCTTGCTGCGAATCGCCAATCTCCAAGTATTGGCGAAGCCGCTCCAGGCCCCGGTAAAAGTGATGGCGAACGTTGGCGAAATTTTCATTGCGGCGACGCGCTATTTCCTTGAGGGTGATGCCTTCATAGAAATACATCTGAATGGTTGCGCGCTGCGGCTCAGGCAGAACGGCCAGAACTTGCTGAGTCAGCCGAGACGTTTCCTGCGATTGCAAGCGGGTTGGGGACCAATGGCCGCTGCCCTCCTCCATTTCGCTCAGCTCCACCTGGTTGTGAAATTGGCGGACCAATAAGTAATTTCTCCGCTGCATGCTCCGGCTATAGGCAAACTGAAGGAGCCATACCTTAAGTCCCCCTCTGGCGGGATCGAATTGTCCCAACCGCCGGTAAATTTCCAGGAAAACTGTCTGGGTCAAATCCTCCGCTTCGCCCGCGTCGCGAAGGATGTTCAGAGCGGTGACGTGCACCAGCCGATGGTAGCGTTTGAAGATGACGGCGAAGGCGTCCGTGTTGCCCGCGAGAATCTCCTGCACGAGCCGCTCGTCGCAGAGGTTCTGCAAATCCGCGTAAGAGACGCGGTCGCGAGGCTCGCCGAAATCAGATTCTGAGGCAGACATACAACCTCGAGAAAGGTCCATTCTATAGCACAGTCAAGGGAAAAAGGTGACGGCAATATTATTTTCTTTGAGTGGGACAAAGGGCTTTTTCGGCGGATATACTATGGATGTGGTTTAGCTCACTGCGATTTAGCCTAACCTTCGAATTGGCCCCTTGGTATCTGATTCAGCCAGAAAAGTCCCTGCCTGGAAAATGGCCGCCAGCCAATGTTGACCCAGTGTAACGCCGTAGTGTTGACCTTACCGATCAAGTCCCGAATGGTCGCCTATTCGTAAGCAACTGTCTGTGATCCCGTCTCAAACCGGCGGCGTTTCTTCGATGTCGACCTCCAGACCAGGGAGCTTAAGCCCGAATTCGGCGGGCTGGCGCCCCGACGAGTCGGGGCGATCTCCCGACTATCGGATGGCGCGGAGGGCGGCTTCGGGTTCGCGGCTGATGATGGTTAACAAGATGCGGGCTGCGCCGGTGGGCTCGCGTTCACCGTTTTCCCATTTACGCAGCGTCGCCGGACTCAGGCCAAAGGTGCGAGCAAACGCCTGGCGGCTCAGTCCCACCCTCTTACGGGCGGTTTTGATATCCGCCGGTTTCACGGCAACGCGGACGACCCGCGCGGCGGCAGACTTATCACCGCGGCTGTAGGCGAGGGCTTCCTCCAAACCCTGCATGATTCCCTCAAAAGATCGCTTGCTCATATTTTTGTCCTTCCAAGCCGCTGTTTGCGTGGCGTGTCTCAACGACCGTCTGCATCTTTAAATTGTGCCCCATTGGGGCCAATTCGTCAACGACGGATTTGGCGCGAGGCGTTCGTTTCCCCATTCAACGGAGTCCTCGCGAACCAGGCCGCCTGTGATGTACTGCAATTGGTTTTGGGATATGCCAGCGCCGGGTCGTCCGTCACATATAAAATGTACGATGGTTTCTCAGGTACGCTGACCGAGTGGGCAGTGTCTCGCAGGGAGGACTGCCCGCATTGCGCGACCATGGTGGGATCGGGCAACCCGGTATGGTCGTAGCCAGAAGGCCGTTACGAGCGGTGCTCCAGGATTTGCCCGCTAAGGATGACCACAATGACATTTTGACCGACATGTCGTCCCTGCTGCGCCCCCAGCCCCGACTTGGATCAAACGACCTATGCCGAAAATCCCACCCCTTCACCGAATGCAGTGGGCACCGAGACTCTCTGCCTTATTTGTAGGCAAAGATCTCGGCATAGAGGATGAGGGCGATGATGCCGAGCCCGACCGCCAGGGCCGTGAAGCCGAACCGTCGCCAAAACTGAACGACGACCGGCGGCGGAGCGGGCATCAAACGCTTTTCCAGTTCACCCCGATCGAGCAGTTCCCGGTACTCGCGCGGCCGGTCGAGCTTGAACTTTTCCAGCGGCTCGCCGCCCGTAAACACCACCGTATCGATGGGAAATCTTTCCGGTCGGAAGTGCGTGTTGAAGAAGTGCACAGTGAAGATGAATCCCACGGCCAGCAGCGCCTCGTCACTGTGGATGATGGTGGCCACGTTGATCATCGAACCGGGCAGCAGGCGCGTGAAGAATTCCGGGAACCAGAGGAATAACCCCGTGGTGCCGATCACCGCCACGCCCCAAAGCACCGCGAAGTAATCAAATTTCTCCCAGTACGTCCAGCGGCCGTATTCGGGGCGCGGGCCTCTGCCCGCAAACCATTTGAGCGAAGCGACGAACTCCCGCCAGTCGTTGTGAGTGAACACTGTACTCTCGCGATTGAAGATGAATTGCCGCCAGCTTTTAGCGCTCGCCCGGCGCTGACGGGCCACGTCCCAGAGGTGCAAGCCGAAATAGGCGAAGGTGAGCACAGCGCAGAAGCGGTGGATGACCCCGGCGGCCTCGAACCCTCCCAGCAAGTGTGACAGCACCTGCGCCCAGCGCGTATAGGAGAACTTCAGCATCATGCCCGTCAGGGCCAAGCCCAAGAAACTGGCGATGACCATGAGATGCAGGTTGCGCTCGAACGGCCGGAAGCGGCGCACGTAGGACGCGCCCTTCGCATGGCCGTTGGCCTTCAATTCCCGGCTGTACTGCAGCGAGCGCGGCAGCCAAGCCACCGTATGTATACCGGCTACGACCAGTGTGCCCATCAACAGCGAGGTCATTCCCCAGAA
>Ga0187891_1003783_pt1 | contig 10269 bp, 9 predicted proteins | sample June2016WEW_21_4_FD_132990 | JGI IMG/M metagenome (GOLD analysis project Ga0187891, IMG submission 132990) | Peatland microbial communities from SPRUCE experiment site at the Marcell Experimental Forest, Minnesota, USA - June2016WEW_21_40 | ecosystem: Environmental > Terrestrial > Soil > Wetlands...
CAACAAGTCGCTGCTGTCTGCGCCAGCAGGGAAGAGCGGTACGTGCGCGGGCGGGAGCGGGCAATACTTGCAACTTGTCATCAGTGCCTCGTATGATCTTGTTTCGCGCTCCCGGCAGGACATTATCGATCTCTGCCGCCGCGAACTCGAGGACGTCCTCCCGGCCACCCGCGAAGCCAAGCTCGAGAAGGCTACGGTCGTCAAGGAAATCGCCGCCACATTTTCTCCTGAACCGGGAGTCGACGCCTGGCGTCCCGGACCGGAGATCGGCGTCAAGAATCTGTTTCTCGCCGGCGATTGGACGCGCACCGGCTGGCCGGCCACGATGGAGGGCGCGGTGCGAAGCGGTTATCTGGCGGCCGAAGCGCTGCTGCGAAGTCTCGGCCGGCCTCAAAAATTCCTTCAACCCGACCTGCCGTTCGAAGGTCTCTCGAAATTTTGGGCGAGGCGGCAGGTTGTGTCCGAGTCATAAGCGCGAAGATGCAAGTTGACTGGGGGAGTTCCGATGTATGATGGGACAACCCCCCGGGAGGTTCCATGGAGCGGAAGTATAAGCAGAGGGGCTATCGCGACCGCGAAGCCGACGATAAGAAGCGCGAACGCACGGAGCAGCGCCCGCAAAGTGAGCCGCGCCCGAAGCAGGACATGCTCGGGCCGCGTACGCCTCGCATGGTCGGCACCGTGATGAGGGCACGCTGTTCGAATTGCGGCGCCGTGCTCGCTCCGGGCTTCGATCCGAATGGCCAGTGCCCGCGTTGCAATTCCGAATTGCACTGCTGCAAGCAGTGCGTTCACTTCGACACGGGCAGGCAGTTCGAGTGCACGCAGCCGATTCCTGAACGCATCGCGAAGAAGGACGGGAAGAACGGCTGCACGTTTTTCGAATTCCGCATGACGGTCGAGAAGGACACGTCGCCGGTGACCTATGCGAAAAACGCGCCGGCGGCTCCGGCTGCCTCCCGACCCAACGATGCGCGCAGGGCCTTCGAAGATCTCTTCAAGAAGTAGCTTTCCTTAAATCGCTGACCGATTCTTCTCTTTGGCGTCGAAGTGCGTTTGCTGAATGTGCGAATCCGCGCCGCGCATTGCAGGGCGGTTATTTCGGTGGGAGAGGGAAGAGCGTTGGCTCGGAGGAAGGTGAATCCGCGATGGATTCAAGCTCCGGATAGCGGTGCCTCAGCGTTTCTGGAATTTTCACCTTATTGCCTGTGAGCATGTGGATCAATTGCAGCGCGTTCACCACGGCTTTGCCCTCGAAGTGATTGTTCGGAATTACGAACGTGGTTTCGGTGCGCTCGGCGACAAGCCGAATTCGCCGGGCCCACGGCTCGAGTTCGCGTTCGGTGTAGAGGTAGTTGTAACGCTCGTGACTGGGGACTTCGGGATCATCGCTGAACCACGTATCGGCGCGGCGCCCGTGCAGCCGGACGTATCCGAGTTTCGACGTGGCTTGCTCGGCCGGTTTCACGGAGCGCCCGATCAGCGGCTGATCGATGTTGCAGATTCCCACTCCGCGCTCGTGCAGGAACGAATAGAAATCCGGTTGCACCCAGGACGCGTGGCGCACTTCGACGACCAGCGGATAGTCCCCGAAAATGCCGAGGAGCTGGCGCATGCGCGCGAAATTCTCCCGCGAATTGTGAAACGAAAATGGAAACTGGAGCAAAACAGCACCCAGACGCGCTCCGCCTCGCAGTACATCGAATCCCGCGCGAACGGCCTTCTCGTCCGTGGCGGTGGCGCCCTCTTCGTGGGTGAACTTCTGCCACAGCTTCGCAGTAAAAAGGAATCGCGGATTTCCTGCGACGCGATTGATCCACTGCGCCGCAAATTCCGGCCGAAGCGGGTTGTAAAAGGAGGTGTTGATCTCGATCGTGTCGAAGTATTCGGAGAGATAGCTAGCCTCGTGAAATCCGCGCGGACGCCGCGAGGGATAGACGATGCCGTTCCAGTCCGGGTACGACCACCCGGCGGGCCCGACGAGAATCCGGCCTGCCTTGGCGGGCTGTTGTTGCGACGGCGAAGGTGCTTTGCGAGCCGGCATCAGAGTTCTCTTGCGCAGCGTATGACGCGGATTGCAAGCGTGTCAATTCGAGCCTGTTGGCGTGCGATCCTCGTGCGGTTGCGCGGCGGAGCCGGTAGGTCTATTCTGGGATTGCCGCCGCGTATATGCCGCTTCAGGTCGCCAATTTCTATTTCGGGAGTTGCTCGAATGAGAATCACTTACAGTCACATCGAAGTCGAATCTCGAGGGTTGATCGAGAGCGAATGTGCGCGCCAGAGTGAAAAGTTGGATCGCTTGCTGAAACGATACGCTCCGGATTCGGTGCAGCTCCACGTCTCGCTCGAAAAGACGCCGCGCAGGATCGCATACGACGTTTCGCTGAATCTGACGCTGGCGACGGGAACGCTTCACGCGATCGGCTCCGGTTCTGACGTCCGGGCCGGTACGAAGGCTGCGTTTGCGGAAATCGGCGCTCAGGTGAAGAAACATCAGGAAAAACTGCGCAAGGACTACGTCTGGAAACGCAAACGCGCGCGCGGACCGCTGAAGCCGGGCGCGGCGTTGGCGGAATAGGCCCGGCCCGAAAGTCATCCACATCTGGCCCGTTGCTCGTCGCGCGCGCGCACGCTAGAATCAAATGCCGCTCGAAGCCGGGCGGTGCCGTCCGTACAGTTCCACCAAACGCGCAATCTGCCGCAATCTCGCGCGCCAGGGGCGTAGCTCAGTGGTAGAGCAGCGGCCTTTTAAGCCGAAGGTCGTGGGTTCAATCCCCACCGCCCCTACCAATATTTCTTTGATTCTAATGAAGTTGGAAAAATCCGTGGGCGCATTAGGTGCCCTCCTTCGAGGTGTGTTTCGGCGCAACCTGCGAAAGGTGGTACAACGCGGACTCCAGCGCTCGCCGCGTTTCCTCCGTGGCAGGACGATCGACCACAGCCGCTACGATCTAAAGTACGCCGGGGAACATCTCCATGCGGAGGTGGCAGTCCGTGAGCAAGCCGGCAGGGTCGGTAAAGTCGTAAGTCCTTGCCACAATTTGAACAGGCATGGACTTAGTCCGCAGACCGTGTCAATAAGCGCTGTGACGAAAGTCACAGCGCTCAGAGCTAGGGTTTGCAAGGATCTATTCGCTTGCGCTTTGGCTTTTCTTTTGGCGAGCTGCCAACCAGTGAATTCACGGAAAGTTGATGTAGAATGCACGCCGCTTTCGAACTCAAGAAGCGGATCTTGAATTTATCACGCCAAGAGAAGAGAGAGGAGAGCGTATGACCACATTCGACCAGCAGGTGACGGCCGCCAAGCAATGGTTCGCGAGCACCCGGTTCGCTGGCATCGTCCGCCTCTACTCTCCGCGTGAAGTGGCCGAGCAACAGGGTACGATTTCCAATGACTACGCCGTTGCACGACGGACAGCCGAGGAGTTCTACGCGCTTCTGCGCGAGTTGTTCGGGCAGCGCAAGCAGATCACGACCTTCGGTCCCTATTCGCCGGGCCAGGCGGTTACGCTGAAACGGATGGGGATAGAGGCCATTTACCTTGGCGGCTGGGCGACCTCCGCCAAGGGTTCGCTCTCAGAGGATCCAGGACCGGATCTGGCAAGCTACCCGTTGAGCCAGGTGCCAGACGAGGCAGCCGGGTTAGTCCGAGGACTTCTCACAGCCGACAAGAACCAACACTTCGCGCGGTTACGGATGAGCGAAGAAGAGCGCAAGGCGACTCCGGCAATCGATTATCGACCCTTTATCATCGCCGATGCCGACACTGGCCACGGCGGGGATGCGCACGTGCGCAACCTGATCCGCCGCTTCGTGGAGGTCGGGATTCCGGGCTACCACATCGAAGACCAGAAGCCCGGAGCGAAGAAATGTGGACACCAGGCCGGTAAGGTGCTCGTCTCCCAGGACGAGCAGATTCGGCGTCTAAACGCGGCGCGCCTGCAGCTTGACATCATGCGGGTCCCGGGCATCCTTGTGGCCCGAACCGATGCCGAAGCGGCGACGTTTCTCGACAATCATAGTGACGAGCGAGACCAGCCCGTCATCCTCGGCGCAACCAACCTCGAGCTGCCAAGTTACCGGGTTGGCTATCTAGCCATTCTGAAAACGCTATTCGAACTGGGGGTCGAAGTCCGTGGACACCTCCTATTCGCCGTGTCGGAGACCGAGTACCGGGCAACCTCTGCTTGGCTTGGGCGGGTCGGACTCATGTCGATGATCACAGAGACTGCCCAGGGCCTCAAGAATGCGTCGGCAACGGAACTTGACGCTGCGCTCGAGAAGATCGATACCCGCTATGTGGAAATCTGGCAGACAGAAGCCGGGCTGAAGTCCTATGGGCAGGCGGTCGCCGACGTGATGAAGTCGCGCACGGACGAAGGCGAACGTTTCGACATGAGCGTCGAGGAATGGCTGGCGTTTTCCAAACGCGCTTCCTTCTACGAAGTGCGCGAGCGGGCGAAGTCCATGGGTGTCCAGATCGTCTGGGATTGTGAGCTGCCCAAGACCCCGGAAGGTTTCTATCAAATCCAGAGCGGGATCGATTATGCGATCACGAGATCGCTGGCTGTGGCGCCCTTTGCCGACATGTTGTGGATGGAGACCAAGACGGCGGACCTGGAGGACGCCAGGATGTTCGCGCATGCAATCCACGCAAAATATCCCGACAAAATGCTGGCGTACAATTTGTCGCCGTCGTTCAACTGGGACACCACCGGCATGAGCCCCGAGGAGATGAAGCGGTTTCCGGAGGAACTCGGAAAGCTCGGGTTCGTCTTCAACTTCATCACTTATGGTGGACACCAGATCGATGGCTTGGCCGCCGAGGAGTTCGCGACTGCCTTGAAGGAGGACGGGATGTTGGCGCTGGCGCGCCTGCAGCGCAAGTTCAGGCTGCTGGAGTCTCCCTACCGGACGCCGCAGACGCTGGTCGGAGGACCACGGTTGGATGGAGCTTTGATGGCTTCGTCGGGACGTACTGCGGCAACGAAGGCGATGGGTAAGGGATCGACACACTATCAGCACCTGGTTCAGACCGAGGTTCCCCCCAAGCTGCTGGAGGAATGGCTCGCGGAGTGGAGGAAGCATTGGGAGTATCCGGCGAAGATTCGCGTGGAGCTGCGTCCCCACACGGCCGGCTCGGAACTGTTGGAACTGAGCCTGCTCGATGAGTCCAGTGGTAAAAAGCTCGCCAACATCATCTTCGCCACTGTCCAGGATCGTCGCGGCCGGAACTTGCTCTCGGTGCGCGATCAGAACACGGTCGTGCCGCTGCGCAAAAAGCGAATGATGATGCTCGTCCAACTGTTTCTGATCCACCGCTACAAAGCTAGCTCCGTGCACTACCTCACTCCGACCGAGGACAACGAGTCCCAAACACAGAAGATGAAGAGTATGGGGATCTTCTCCGACGTGCAGACAGAAGTTGGGCAAATCATCGTCGCGAACGTCAACAAGCAGGTTGTTGACGAGCTGCTCAAGCCTGATCGGGCTGCCCTCTTGGAAATGATTCGGAAGACATCGCCCCAGACGGTGCAGTCCCCGAGCGTAGCCCATCATCACTCTTGAGACGTCCCGTTCTTATCGGTTGAGCCTAGCGCGCCGGTTAGCGCCACGAGCTGTGGTGCGGTTCACTCCCATGGTTTGCGACCCTAAATGGCAGGCCCTTCAACGAATCGAGGTTGACTACTTTTTCTCGCGGTCCCCCCATCGAGGGCGAGAACGTCTGATTGGATGAAACTGGAGCGGGCGATGGGAATCGCATCCACATCGCTGTTGGCGATTTTGCAGACGGTGAGATCCAGCAGGTTTTCCAGTAGATTTGCGGAAGCCTTGTCGGGGAAAAAAAGATCTCGGCACACCCGTCCCATGCTTTGCGTGGACGCGCGTCTACTTGTTGGTCGCCTTAGTTAGAATCTCACGGCCCGCATGGAATTCTTGCGTGGCACAAGGGACGCAGAAACAGAAGCGCTGATTCATGGGCGTTGAATCAGCTCAAGGCGGTTACCCGCCGGATCGATCGCGATGCCTATCATGATGCCGGTGTTTCCGAACGCGCGAGGATCGCCAGCCATCGAGCCGCCAGCCGCCTTGATGGCCGCGACTGTCGCCGCCATGTCCTTCACGTTCAGGATCACGTGCGCAATCGGGTCCTTCAAGTCGTCGGAATCGCGATGCGTGATCACGATCGGCTCGCTTTTGTTGGCCTTTGCGGCGTCAGCCGTTGCGCCGAAGTTCACGAAGATCTCCGCTCCTCCGGGCACATTGATCCGATTGACCTCTTGCATGCCGAACGCGGCCTCGTAGAACTTCGCCAATGCGACAGTGTCCTGCGCGCCGACTCGCACCGAGTTCAGCGTCACCTGGGCGTGTGCGGCGCTCGCGAGCAGCAGCACGGCGGTTACCGCCATCACAGTTGCGTAAATTCTCTTCATCGAAGTCTCCAGTGGCGCGCCCCATTCACGATAGACCGCGCCGGGATCAACAGTTCACCTGTCCGTCGCCAAAACTCTGATCAGCGGTGAAATCGTATCCGCCAAAGCCTCAAAGTTCAACCCAGTTCAATAGGTTTCAATGGCAAAGGCACAATGCCCTTCAACGGAAGCCACCTGGAAGAAGCAAATTTCAACAAGTAAGATTTGGATTCTGGTTCGGGACCAGGAGGCTCGAAGCGTAATTCCTGATTCGTTGGATAACCGGACAAATACCCGGCTAGTACTCCACTTGATTTCATAACAATGTCCTCTCCCTCGACCCGAGTAGACTTTGGTTGCTCAACGACCAAGGGCAAAGCCCAGCTTTGACGAGGTTTCGTACGTCCCAAATTGGCACGGCGAGTTGCGCCCCTCGTTCCGTTGATCTGCGTCAAGGGCTGACATTAAAAGTACATCAATGTCGTTCTCATGCCCACGTGTTCGAGTAAGACGTCGGCTGTTGCAAAATATCGGTCACACCACGCTGTCGATGAGACGCTGCATACGGCGGTAGTGAGAACCCTTCCAGTAGATCCGGTCACAATCAGGGCAGATATAAAAGTCCTCAAAGTGCCTCTTTGTTTCCGGCAAAAGGCGATGGCTAATCAACTCCTTTTGAGTTTGGCGCAGTAGGGCATTGCAATGCATGCACCTGCGGAAGGGGGCGATTGCCGGGCCTAGTTCCAAATGTTGTAGCACTTCCACTAGCTGTTGAGTTGGCTCCGTGGCTCGTAAATAGTAGCCCCATCTCACGATATTTCGCTTAAGCAGCCCACGGTCCCTGGTCAACAAGATACGGTCTTCACTTGCGGAAAGCTGGGCCAGTTCTACGTCTCTGTAGTTGTTGCGATATAAGGTGTCAAAGCCCAGCATCCGAAGATAGGCTGCTAACCGTCCCAAGTGCGTATCGGCAATAAAGCGCAGGTCGCGGAGCGATTGAGGTCGCAGGTGCATAAGTGACGAAACATCGATGGACGTGAACTTGGGATAAACGCTTATCCGGTCGCCATTTTGAAGGCGGTAAGTGAAATCCACGGGATCGCCGTTTACTAGGATTAAGTCCACTTCCGTGTGCGGCACGCCCATGGCCTCAATCATGTCTTTGACAGACCCAGCGACGTCGAAGTCACATGTGGTGGTTCGCATCTTTCTTTCGGATGGCAGAAAGTCATTTAACTGCGCGTAGAATCGCACGTAGGCCTGTTTCATAAGACTGGGAGACAAATCTTCGGGTGAGTCAGCCACCTACGATCAGACCTTCCAAGACGATAGGGCGCCAAACAATGGGGTACTTGTCCAGCAAACTGGTTCTCAAACAGCACAGAAGGCATAACCACACGACGGACAACTGACGCAGGCGGAAGTATCCACCATTGTGCCGCCGCATTCCGGACAGGTTTGAACGCCAACCGGCTCGGTCTGTTCCGGAACCCCCGACATCAGGACTTGCTCCCGCTTGCAACCATCGCGATAGACGGTTATGCCTTTGCATCCGAGCTGGTGAGCCAGCACGAACACATTTTCAATGTCTTGGCGTGTCGCCGCGCGGCGGAGATTCGCGGTCTTGCTTACGGCACTTTCAACATGTCGTTGAAAGACGGCCTGCATCCGGACGTGCCACTCCGGCGAAATATCATGCGCAGTAACGAAGATTCGGCGAATGGACTCGGGGATTTCTCTTGCCTGCTTTGCGCTACCCGTCTGTAAAATCGAGTTCCGAGTGTGCTCATCGAGGTGCGCCGCAGCCATTTGTTCGAAGAGTGGATGAATACGGAATTCCCGGCGCTCGCCTAGTACATTTCGCAGAAAACAAAGTGCAAACAACGGCTCGATTCCACTGGAACATCCCGCAATAAGTCCGATGGTTCCTGTCGGAGCGATCGTTGTGACAGTAGCGTTGCGTCTCTTGATTCCCAGAGGATGGTACACACTTCGCGCGTAGTTCGGAAATACACCACGGACATCAGCGAGCCGATACGATTCAGCCTGAGCCTCCGTCGAAATGAATTTCATCAGCTCATCTGCTACTTCCAATGCCTCCTCCGAATCGTAAGGCACTCGCAGAAGGAGGAGCATATCCGCGAATCCCATGATTCCGAGGCCAATCTTGCGATTCGCCAATGTTCTTTCTTCGATCTGTGGAATTGGATAGTAGTTGCTGTCGATAACATCATCCAGAAATCGAACGGCCAGATGCACGACAGAGCGGAGGCGTTCGAAGTCAATCGCCGAGCCCCGCACAAAACGCGATACGTTGATCGATCCTAGGTTGCACGATTCATACGGCAGCAGGGGCTGTTCCCCGCAAGGATTGGTAGCTTCGATAGGGCCATCCATGGGCGTCGGGTTCTCTTTGTTCAGAGCGTCGAGAAACATCAAGCCAGGATCACCTGTTTTCCAAGCTGACTCTACAATCGTCTCGAACACTTGTCTTGCGTTCCTCCGAGCCGTTTCCATTCCCGTCCGAGGATTGATCAAGGGATACTCCGCATTCCTCGCGACCCGGGACATGAACTCGTCGGAAACAGCCACAGAGACATTGAACGTCGTCAGAGCGTTAGCGTCATTCTTTGAGACAATAAACTCCATGATGTCAGGGTGATCGAAGCGCATCACCGCCATATTCGCCCCTCGTCGTGCGCCTCCCGAACGAGTGATGGTGCAGGCGTAGTCATAGAGCTTCATAAAAGAAACGGGACCACTGGAGCAGCCGCGAGTCGAACCGATCGGGTCGTTGCGAGGCCGGAGTTGGGAAAACGAAAAGCCGGTGCCACCTCCCGTCTTCTGAATCAAGGCCATGTCTCGAAGGGTCCCGAAAACCGAATCCATGGAATCGTCAATCGGTAGAACGAAACATCCAGAAAGCTGTCCTCCGGGAAGCCCTGCGTTTACAAGGGTCGGCGAATTGGGAAGAAAATCGAGGGAGAGCATCATACGCAAGAAAGAATCTGCCGTCTGCTGAACCTGAGCGCTTCCGGTATACCTGCGTTCGACCTTGGCGATTTCCCAAGCGACACGCGAGAACATTTCCTCGGGAGTCTCTAGGGGATTGCCTTGCCTGTCGGCAAGCAGGATCCTCTTTCTGAGAACCTCGCGAGCAATATCGCTCAGGCTACTGGTTTGTAATTCCACGAGTCGGAGCTTACCAGAGAATCGTGCAACTGAGCGGTCTCCAAGAGCTAAGTGAATGATCGGCGCCCGTCAAGCACGAACACGGCGTCCCATGGACAATCTGATGTGCGTCACTGTACGAATCGCTGAATTCTGCCAGGCTGCTAGCGCTACGTCTTCATCGCAGCCGCTCCGAAACTGCAGACAGTTTGAGCTGGGGCGGTGTTTGTTCCGGCGGTGTGGGTTCATTGCACTGGTCTAAAGGGCATTCACGCACTTCACGCCCAGTAGGTCAGATAATCGGACAAGGTCAGTGCTAGTGCTCCAAATTTCCGGTAACCGCGTTAATCAGGACTTAGAGTAAAGTTCTTATTGAATTGCCTGTTTAAAGTATGAGCTTTGTTCACAAGTAGATTCGCCTCGCTAATTCCGTCCCGGTGTGGTTTCCCAGCCCGTCTTGGCTCCGAAGGGCAGGGCGATGGAGACTCCTTCGATCTGGCGGATATTCCCGCCTTCGATTTTGAAGAATTCGCCCATCAGCACGCTCGATGGCCGTTGGGTGACCGGTGGCATCGGCACCTGCCCCACTCCCGGTACATCCGCCCATTTGACGTTGCCCGGATGATTGAACATGAACGTGCCGACAACGATTCCGATTTTTTCGTCGATCACCACGATATGGCGC
>Ga0187891_1003787_pt1 | contig 10257 bp, 7 predicted proteins | sample June2016WEW_21_4_FD_132990 | JGI IMG/M metagenome (GOLD analysis project Ga0187891, IMG submission 132990) | Peatland microbial communities from SPRUCE experiment site at the Marcell Experimental Forest, Minnesota, USA - June2016WEW_21_40 | ecosystem: Environmental > Terrestrial > Soil > Wetlands...
CCGAGACTCTGGTACGGGATGCCCGCGTATGCCAAGGACGGTGACGTGCTCTGCTTCTTCCAATGCGCGCAGAAGTTCAAGACGCGGTACGCGACGCTCGGCTTCAGCGACAAGGCGAAGCTTGACGAAGGCGCCATGTGGCCGACCACCTTCGCGCTGACTGAGCTGACCGCCGCCGACGAAGCACGGATCTGCGCGCTCGTGCAGCAAGCGGTGCGCTGAGCACTGAGCGCGTGCTCAGTAAGGTCATGACTGCCCTCGCATGCTGCCTGGGCGGATCCTGAGACTGTGGCTGCGGGCGTGCGCAATGGCGATCCTGGGAGCGCGGGCATCCTGTCCGTCACCTGATCCGCAGCGGACGTACTCCGCCGCCATGGTACCGCCGACCCCATGATGACCATATGTTGCAGGTGCGCCCATGCTGCCCCTGCTGCCTTACCACACGGTCGGTTGCGCGGCGGGGTACCATACACGGGTCTAGCCTGCGGATGTCATAGCTCTTGGTTGTGAGAAGGTCGGTACCGTGATCGAGCTGCGCGTCGTACTGGTGCTGCTTCCTGTGCTGCTGGTCGTGGCCGCCATGATCATGCGCATCCCCAACCGAAATGTCGACGTCGATCGCCGTGGGCCAATCGACCGCCAGGATGACCGCTACTGGATTGGCGGCTTGTTTTACGCCAATCCCAAGGACCCAGCAGTGTTTGTGCCTAAGCGATATGGCTTGGGTTTTGGCCGCACCCTCAACTTCGGCAACCCATGGAGCTGGCTCGTATTCGTCGCGATCGCGGCCGTGGCGTTGCTAGGGGCACTGGCCAAGCACGCCGGTTGAGTTAGGCACCTTCTGACCTTCCGGTGATACCATCTCACGTGGCAGGCCGGCGACCGTACCCCGACTATGTGCCGTTGGAGCGCGCCTTCGGTCCGCATCATCAATCATCGACCCGGGTCTAGTGGGAGGGGCTACCATGGGCTCGCAGTATATTCCGACCGTCATACTCGGCGCTCTGATCGCACTGTTCATCATCTACCGTCAATTGGCGCGACGGCAGGTCGCGGCGCGCCAGCTGGTTGTGGTTCCACTGGTCCTAGCATTGCTTGGCCTGTACAACCTGGATAATCAACCGCCGTCCACAAGTGCCGCGGCGGTCGCGATTGTTGCTAGCCTGGCCAGTGCCGTAGTCTTCGGACTGGCCCGCGGCTACACCATGCGCGTGTGGCAGGAGGCCGGCGTCGTGCTGCGACAGGGCGTTCCACTGACGCTGGTTCTCTGGGTTGTTTCCATCGGAATCCGCGCAGGGATCGGCGTGATTGCCCATCGTGCTGGTACTGCGGAGAGCGTCACCGTAGGCGAGCTGCCACTGTTTTTGGGCGTGACACTGGCGGCGCAGAATGCGGTCATTTGGATGCGGGCTGAGGCTCTGGGAATTACGCCCCAAATCGGCAGGCGACGCGCCTAGCCGAGTACATTCGCAGCGGCCTGCAAGCTGGTCACCGGCCTCTACACCGGCCGCGCCTCCACAGACGTATCATAGATTCCAGTAATCCGGCAGTGCCTGAATGAAGGGGCCAGCTTTGCCCGAAGCAATGTTGCACTTGCAGGTACCCGACGGCGCCCAAAGCATCGGCTATCGCCTGCGTATCGGGGTGACCGGGCATCGGAAGCTGCCCAACTCCCCGGCACTGACGGATGCGATTGCCGGCGCCGTTCAGCGTATCAAGGCACTGGTGCCACGTTCTGAAGTGACGCCGGTGCGTTTGGCTGTAGTCTCGGCATTGGCCGAAGGCGCCGATCGGCTCGTGGCCCGCATCGTGCTGCAAGAGCCGGAAGCGCACTTGGAGGCAGTGCTACCAATGCCGGCGGAGGACTACGAATCCGACTTCATCACTCCGGCGTCGCTGCACGAGTTCCGCGAGCTGCTGGCGTGTGCGGCGCGCGTCGTGGAACTGCCTGCCATGCCGACGCGCGAGGAGGCCTACGAAGAGGGCGGTGAGTATGTAGTGGAGCGGTGCGACGTCCTCATCGCATTGTGGGACGGCAAGCCAGCACATGGACTGGGCGGCACGGCGGACATCGTAGCTTGGGCACGCGACCATGAGACGCCGGTCTTCTGGGTACATACACAGGCGCCTTTTGCTACGAGGGAATGGCTTGGCAGCGGTTTGAATCTCGATGCCTTTGATCAGATCGACCGTTACAATAAGGCCTCGGCGAACTCGCGCCAATTGACCGCTGAGATCGCCCGTACCGCTGCGGACCTGAGCCGCCGCGCCGAGCGCGCGGGGATTCAACACGACGCCATGCAGCCCTTCCTGGCCTGGATCGTGCCGGACTACGTGCGCGCCGATCTGCTGGCGCGGACGGCCCAGCGCCGGTTCTTGCAAACGAGCGATGCCACGTTCGTATTCGCCGCCATGGCGGTCGTGGCGTCCGCCGGACCAGACTTGGCCGAGCACGGCTCACTGCTGTCGCACCTGAGCCTGCCGGCGTCAGTACGTCTCGCCCCCCTTCTCGAGTGTGCCATGATGGGACTCGTGCTCTTGATCATCTACTTGGGGCGCCGTCTGGAGCTGCACCGCCGTTGGTTGTCCTACAGGTTCCTGGCCGAGCGCTTGCGGTCCGCCTTGTATCTTGCTTTGGCGAGTGGGCATGAGCGTGCGGAACGCACCCCGGAGCTGGTGACGCTACACCAACCTGCCGAGGCATGGCTGCAGCGCGCATTCGATGAAATCTGGGTAAGCCGGCCGGTCGCGGCAAAACCAATTGCTGTGGAGGCACTGCGCGCGTTCTTCGTCGACGAATGGGTAGGCGACCAGCGCCTGTATCAAGCCAAGAAGAGCAGGCGCCATGCAAAGGCGCACCGCATCGTCCAGTGGGTGAGCGTTGCCGTATTCTTTGCCACGCTGTGTATGGCGGCAATCGACGCGGGGCTGGCGAGCGACCAGGCTCTTGGCGGAACAGGCACGACGCTCGTGACCTACCTCTCGATCATATTGCCGGCACTTGCCGGTGCAGTCGGCGGTATCGGCGCACTGCGCGAGCACCCGCGCAATGCTCACCGGAGCAACCACATGGTGCACAGCCTGGCACGTATCGAACACCGCATGAAGCGCGCGGCAGACCTTGCGACCCTGCGCGTCCTGGCGCGCCAGGCGGAGGCGATGATGCTGGAGGAAAGCGGCGACTGGTTCGTTACCATGCAGTTCCGCGACGTCGAGGTAAGCGGCTAGCGTTTCCAGAACATCTTGCCGGCCGCTGGAAGTTTGCCGGCCACGGCCGCTTCCGATCTTGGCTCCGGGTCGCCGGCGAGGAAGCGCGCCAGCTCGTAGATGTTCCTGCTGATCTGAGCATCGCGTGCACCCAAGACAAACGGGGTGCCGGCCGTAGCTGCCTGCGTCGCACGCTTGCCGTCGCTGACCACTCGCCAGCGAAGCTCCTTCTTCAGGAATCCTTCGATGTCAAGTATGTAGCCGGGCGCAACGCTATCGGCGCGCATCAGCACAGGGATGATCCGCGATTCGTCGTAGTTCAGCAGGCTGGCGACTCGCAGGAAGGTGTGAAGGTTCTTCATGGCAGGCATGTCGGGGCCGAAGGGCACCAGGATGATGTCGCCGCACTCGAGCATGGCCAGAACGCGATCGTCGAATCCCGGCCAGGTATCTACCACGGTGAAGGAAAACCGCTGCCTCAACAGCTCGAGCATACGCTTGATATGAGTGGGTCGTACCCGATCGCCCTCTTCCGGCTGCAGCGGCGCGAGCAGCACCTGCAAGCCGGTGGAGTGGCGCGTAAGCGCCTCGGCAACTGCGTCGCCGGTCATCTGCTCTGCATCCCCCGCAAGCTGCAGCATGGATCGGCTCGGTGGCAGGTTCAAAAATACGTCATGGCTGCCGAAACTGAGGTTGCCGTCTACCAATGCAGCCGGATGCCCGGTGACCTGCAAGGCAGCGGCTAAGTTGACGGCTAGGGTGGACGTCCCAACGCCGCCCTTTGGGCTGAACACGACGATGGTACGGTGCGACTTTTCCGGCGCAGCCGCGCCTGATGGCTCTGGGGCGAGCTGCTCGGGCTGCTCCAGTCGCATCTTTGTCAGGGCGTCGATCGTCCCGGTGAGCGTCTCGAGCTCTTCTCTGGCTTCCACCACTGCACGCTTGAGGGCCTCCACTGAAATCGGCAGCTGCAAGAGACGGCGAGCCCCAGCGGCCATTGCCGCTTCCAGCACGTCGGCAGTGAACTCAACCGAGTAGCCAATCACCACCATTTGTGGGTAGAGCGCTTGGATACGCCGTGCGTAGCCTCGCCTCCGCGAGAGATCGTCGTCGATACCGATGAGGAGGATGCTCGGGCCAGACCACTCGGGCATGGCGATCAGCGGGCGGTCACCAGCCACCACATAGCTGGCATAGCCGGCACTGGTTAGGACCTGCTTCAGGTGAAGCCCGATTTCAGGATTGCTCTCGATGACAAATGCATCGAGATGCCCACTGTCGACCATAGTTACCGCCTGACGGCCCTAGACAACCTGCCTCAAATATGCGCAGACTCATGCGTACCGTAGGCATTGTACGATGATTCGGGCACGGCGTGGTGGCTAATACGAGCTCTGCACTCTATGTTGCGTAGCGCGAGTGGCCGGAAACACGCAGGACAATCCACATGCTCCCGATTCGCGATGGGGAAATGCGTAGGGACGCGCCGGCCGGCGTGCGCAGGATGCTCGTCCAGATCCTCGTGCATGAGCCTTGTGGCGCCGAGGACAACGATGAGCGGGCACGGGCCGCAATTCGTCTCCACGGTGCAGATCCCCTCTACACCGCGCATCCAAACCGGAGGACCCGTGCCCGCCGTGGGCTGCTAGTACAGCGCCCGGATGCAAGCCGGACCTGACGTCAACCCATTTGCTACGCTTGCTGGAATCTCTGCCGGCCGGAGTCAGCTGGAATCGGCACTAGAGTGCATACTTGCTCCTCAGATATTGCTCCACCTGCTGCCGCTCGTTCGGGTAAAGCGCGCGGTTGTAGACCAGCACCTCCGCCACGTCGCCGTGGAAGGATTCGTCCGAGCGGACGCCCCCCACGGTGGCCACCCCGGCGGGTGCGCCCGGCGCCACGCTGCTGGTGCCGCCCGACTGCTGCCCACCGACGTAGAAGGTGGTGCCGCTGCCGTCGCGCGTGGCCTCCAGCAGCTGGAAGCCCGAGCCTTGCGTGGCGCCAAACTCCAGGAAGTCCGTGCCCCCATAGAGCAGGCCGTAGTTCGCGAGGTTCCTGCGGTACAAGCCCCAGCCGCTCGTGCTCGAATCGCCGTTGTAGAAAGGACCGATCGGCTTGCTGAGGTCCAGGGTGCAGACCACGAACATGCTGTACTGCTGGCTGGTGGTCACCACATTGGCCGTGGCCAGCCACTGGTTGGCGCCGTTGAAGCGCACCACCGGCTTACCGTTGAGCGCGTTGCTCACCAGCGTGGGCCGGTTGCCGGCCGCAGCCTGGAAGGCGTTGTTACCGTTACCCGACTGGTCACTCCACTGCGAGATCGCCGAGCCGTCCAGCGTCACCCCGGTGTCCGCCTCGAGCCACAGGGAGAGTCCCAAGGTCGGCATCGTGGCCACGTACATCAGACTGACGCCGTACGCGTACCCGTGAGCTCCGGCGTATAGCGTTTGCCCATCGGTAACAATCCTCGTGGTGTAGTCCCCGACGCCTACCGCCCATGCAAGCAACGTGCTGCGCAAGAGCTTCCCATTGGCAGGATCGATGCGATAAGCGTTGCCATACGAGCCCGCCAGAAGCTGATCGTTGTTGATTGCCACTACGTCGACACTGGTGAACCGGTTGCCGACAAGGTCGGTGTTCCATTCGGATCCGGACCAGCCACCGTTCAGTGCAATGCCGTACACAAAGCCATGCACACCGGCAAGCAGTAGACGATCATTGGCGGCGAGCCGCGTCGTATAGTCTCCAATGCCGAACTTGCCTGTCACAAGCAGGGCATGGATTACGCGGCCGTTGGCTGGATCGATTTCGTATACGTACCCTTTTGACCCGGCGAATAGGCGCGCGCCACGCACCAGCACGTGCACAAGCGTGTACCCAGCGCTCGGTAGGCTTGCGTTCCAAGCCGCGGCCGACCAGTTGCTGAGGTTGATTCCATAGACGTAGCCATGCATACCGGCAAACAGCACTTGCCCGGCCGCGGCGAGGGTCATGGTGTAGTCGCCGATGCCGACGCTGCTCAGCTGCAGGCGCTGAACCACCTGGCCGCTACCCGGATCAACCTCGTAGGCGTAGCCGTTCGAGCCGGCAAAGAGACGGTTGGCATAGAGCAGCACGTCGACGATCTCGTAGCCGCACCCAGGCAGACTGGTCGTCCAGGCAACATGCGACCAATCGTTGAGCGCGATCGCATACACATAGCCATGCACGCCTGCGAACAGCATCTGGCCGTTGCTGGCGAGCCGCGTCTCATAGTTTCCAACACCAATCGTGCCGGTGACGAGCAGTTGGTGCAGTACACGTCCGCTTTGGGGATCGATCTCGTAGACGTAGCCATTCGAGCCGGCAAAGAGGCGTCCGTTCATGTGCAGCACGTTCGCCACATTAAAGCCTGAGGTGGCTAGGTTCGCGTTCCAACGTGCCGTGAGATCTTGGTCCTGTGACAGATTCGAGATGCGTGGATTCGCGATGCGGATGATAATGTCGTGCAGGTCTGGGAAGATACTTGCCGCGCAGAACTCTCGCTGCGTATCGTTCCAGGCTTCGAGGCTGCGCATTTGGCCGTTGCTTCGCACCGTGGTGGGAAACTGATTGCGGATCTGTTTTACGGTGATGGACGTTTGGCCGCTGCCGAGTAACTCTCTGATCGCTTGCTGCGATTGCTGCGCTGCGGCGCTCGTGCATTGCGTGCCTGCGCCACCATTGGCCCCGCTCAGGAGCGTGTCGTCGCCCCAGATCTCGTAGGCCTCGGGGTGGGCAAGCGAGCCGACCCACAGTGAATGCGCGTTGTAATAGTCGTGGATTGCCCCAGACGCCGACTGGGTAATCAGACTCGAGAGGAACGCGAGGTAGTTTTGGTAGGCTGTGTCCACGCCGATGCCCGGGCTATCCGCGATACGCGCCGTCTTGAACCGCTGCTGGTATGTGGCTTGGTCCTCTGCGGTCTGCGGATCGTTCGATCCGCCGGCATAGGCGGGTGCGTAGAGGTGCCTTCCACCTATGAGCGGCTGTATGATGGTCGTCACGTTCTTGACGATGTCCCAATCGGCAATCTGCGTGAACCACGTCGTAGCGGCCCACTCGATGAACCACTGCATGATCAGCGTCTTGTTTACCAGGTGCCCGGCGGCGAAGGAATCCTGCAAGAAGTGGTCGGCGTACCCGACGTACACCCAGGCTTGGTGCGTGAGGCGTGCGCGCTCGTTGGGATCGCTGGCTCCATGTGCACGCAGGGCCAGATCTCGCGCGATCAGGTGCGAGGACTGCCATCTATACCAGGAATAGGGGGCGAAGTGGCAGGCGTTCCTGCCCAGCAGCGCGCTGTAGTGATCCACACCCTTGATGCCCAAACCAAAGGTAAGGTTGTCGAGCTTGATACTCTCGAGAATCTTGTTGAGCATGCCCGGCAACCACTGGTTGGGAGCATAGACTGCATCCTGGAAGGGGTCGTTGACCGGGCGGTTGAGTAACTTGTTCAGCTCGATGTAGCTCTCCTGCCGGATGTACTGCAGGATTGGCAGCAGCATGCTCTTGGGAATCTGGTCGGCGACAGGCGCCGAGGGGATGTAGTCCGGCAGCGCATTGAGCTCGCCGTAGGTGACCAGCAGCCCGCTGGCGTCCAGGCGCAGCGTGTTGATCCATGGGCACAACTGATGGACCTGTGCTTCGGTTACCGATTCAGGGTTCTGATGCCAGAGCCACATCAAGCTGATCTCGCGCTGCAGGATCTCGGTGCGGCGAGCGCCCTGCGATGTAATCTGCCCCAAGTCGTCGGTGGATATGTCGCCAAGCGCCCGGTGCTCGAACGAATCGTGACGCTGGATGATCAGCCGGGTGCCGGGGTGCCGTCCAGCTGCCGCGGCCACGTCGGCCAGTCCGGAGGCGATGGCCACCGGTTGTCCGGCAGGGGTGCGGACCACGGCGTCGTCCTCGCGCTCCCAGCGGTCGCCTGGCCTGCTCAGGTAGACGCCTCCGGCATCGACGGGAAAGGCACTGCCGTCGCGCGCCTGCTGGATCACGTGGGCGATCTCGTGCTCGATGAGGCACAGTCCGGCAGCGGTGTGCGGCCGATACGCGTCTGCCGCGAAGAATACGCTTGTTCCGGAAGCGAACGCGCTCGCTCCCAGCTCCGTCACTAGTGCCGCGGCCTTGGAGTGCGTGTGCATGCGCACAGCCGCGAGATCGAGTCCAAAGCGCTGCTCGAGCGTTCGCCGCAGGCCGGGGTCCAGCCGCGCGCCCTGTGCCCGTCCTTCGAGTAGCCGGCGCGCCCCGGGTGGCGTGGGTCGGGAATGAGACCATTCGCCGCGCCGATGCATCTGGATTGCCATGCTCGTGTCCTCCTTGCCTGCTCAAAATCGATGACTTGCTGGCTTCTCGAACTAGAACGCGTGAGATAGCAGCAGAGCAGAACCGGCCTCAACAATACACGGTGCCGACAGATCGCGCTACCGGGAAACCACGGTAGTGCTGAGGTGCCCTCAAAACGGCAGCTGGAGGAGCAGCGATCTTGGGCCGGGCTGGCTCCCTACCGATAACTGGTACTCATGGTGAACGACGAGTAGAGGCTCGGGGCAGCAACGCGTCCGGCTACACTGCCGGTGCAGTTGGTAATCAGGGCGTTGGCACCAAGTGCCCGTGCAGTGAACGGCACGGAGAAGTCCGCACACGGATAGTGGACCGCACCGGCTGCTCGGCATGGTACGACGTCGTCGATTTCGACGATGTCGCCGTGCACCCTGGGATCGGTTCGGTCCCACTCGCACGATGCACGCCACAACCGTGCGTCGATGCGAAACGTCAAGGGTTGGTCGAAGCTGGTGTTCACGACACGCCATGAGGCAAAGCCCTGCGTTCCCATCGCGATCTTGTCCCGGATCAGCTGGTCGTGGCCGCGCACCACCGAGAGGAGAATGAGGTCTCCCGCGACGAGCCTCGAATATGGTGGGCTGCCTTCCGCCGCCTTTGCCAGCCATAGGGCGCTCTGTGGATCGAGCTCTGCTTTGGGTGGCTGGCCATCTACGTTCAAGGTGCTCGCCGCCAGCCGACGCGTCGCCAATCTGCCTGCCCGACGCGTGAGTGCGACGCCACCGTAATCCTGCAGGGGGCAGCCGGCGCCTTCCCTATCGGCCGCTCGGCTTCAAGCACGGCTGTACGGATCGAATGAGGCCGGCCTGACGTGACGTTTGGTAGCATAACGATCGCTCTCTCGGGCGTGCGGAACCGAGTTCAACAATACGTGATGTTCGCCGGACACACTACCGTAGAATTACGGTAATCTCACACGATATGTACCTTGTGTGGCCGTTACGAACAATGGATGCCGTCTGCGTTTGGCCGAGCGGCCTGCGCTCGCAGATGCGCAACATGGTTCCCGTTAGAGGCTTGGCTACAGCACTGTAAACGGCGAGTAGAGGCTCGGGGCGGCTGTGCGGCTACGAGCGCCGCTAGTGCAGTTGGAGATTACGGCGTTGAGACCCATCCCGCGCGCGGACAAAGGTGCGCACAAGTCAACCGCTGGATACACGGTAGCGTTGACGGCTCGGCACGGCACAACCCCCTCGAGTTCGAGGAGACCACCCTGCACCCTTGGATCCCTCTCGTCCCACCCGCACGAAGCACGCCACAATCGTGCCGTGATGCGAAACAAGGACGTCCGATCGGCGCTCATGTTGATGACTCGCCAGCATGCAGAGCCATAGGCCCCGGCCGCGACGCTGTCATGGATACGTGAGCCACGACGTCGCACGACCGATAGGAAAATGAGGTCATCCGCTTCGACGCACGAATACGGTGGCGTGCCCGCATGCGCTTTCGCCACCCAATCCAGACTTTCGGGATCGAGCTCAACCTCAATGGGGCGCCGCGAGAGGTTCCGTACACGGGTACCGTGCCGGTGTGCAAGTGACCAGTCCACTACTTTGGCCCAGTCACCGCTCTCACGTTCCCATGAGAGGACGTCTTCAGGTTCAGCGTCATCGTACCGTGGCCCGCCGACTTCGAGCAGATTGGCATGGGTCGAAGTTTGGCCGCTTGCTATATCGTTTGCCATCA
>Ga0187891_1003791_pt1 | contig 10249 bp, 12 predicted proteins | sample June2016WEW_21_4_FD_132990 | JGI IMG/M metagenome (GOLD analysis project Ga0187891, IMG submission 132990) | Peatland microbial communities from SPRUCE experiment site at the Marcell Experimental Forest, Minnesota, USA - June2016WEW_21_40 | ecosystem: Environmental > Terrestrial > Soil >...
ATGGAATCGCGAGGATGCAAATTATATTTATTCATTAAAGCTTGGGCTTGGCTTAGAATGTGTTCGTCTACAAGTATCCATTGCAAGTTTAAAAAACCGAGTAACTTTTGACCTTGGCTTATTGACTCATCTCTGCCCATTGCCTTCCTTGTTATCCAAACGACTTCATCCCAAGTTAGTGTTGATGTGTAGGCTTCTAATTCACCTTTTTCTATGCTTTGCAATATTTGTTTAGCGAGCTTAACCTTGGGTTCTTGTTCTTCTTCGTATAATATCGGGTAAATGAAAATATTCGCATCAATGTATGGCATTTCTTTCTTCGACTTCTTGATTTAATAGCTCTTTAATGTTTATTAGTTTCTTTAGTTTAGGAGAAGAAGTAGTGATGAAATATTCGGTATAGCTTCCTCTAACTTGCGGTTTTTTTATAATTATTTCTTGATCACGCATTTCAAGGATTATTTCCACACCTGGCTTTAATCCTAGAGCGTCCCTCATTTGTTTGGGAATTACCACTTGCCCTTTAGGTCCAACATTTCTTTTAGGCATTCTCCGCCACCGAATATCCATTGGTTTTACTTTTATTTATACTTTCCAACTATTTAGTTATACTTTTTTTGAGGTAAGAATTAGGACGGCGGAACGTACAAAAGCGTTTTGGTTTGCGATAAGAATTTTAAGGCTTGTTAAAGTTTAGTGTTAGGAAAATGCCGATGCCGATTAAAGCTGTTTTATTTGACATGTTTGATACTCTTTTGATGATTAGGAAAAACCATGAGTTTTACAGTCCCGCATTAATGAGAATGTACAGGTACCTCAACGAAAACGGCGTAAACGTCTCCTCTGACACGTTCCAGACTGCGTACATCAAAGTTCGGGACGACCTCTACGCTAAAGCTGACGCAAATTTAGAGGAGCCACACTTCAACGTTCGGGTTTCTGAAACATTGAAAAGTTTAAACTACAACTACGACGTTTCCAGCCCCCTTGTGGCTGCTGCTACAGCTGAGTTCTGTGAGGAATTCATGACTTTTGTTTATTTAGACGAAAACTCCGAGAAGCTTCTGCGCTTTCTGCATGGGAAATATAAGCTGGGCATAGTTTCCAATTTTGCAATCCCCGAATGCGTACATGAACTGCTTAAAACTCATGGTTTAGATAGATTTATCGATGCCGTTGTGGTTTCTGGAGCGGTGAATAAGCGTAAACCCAGCCCAGAAATCTTCATACGCACTTTGAAGGCGCTTGGTGTTTCTGCATCTGAAACAGTTTTTGTCGGCGACACCTTAGACGCGGACATTGAAGGGGCAAAAGCAGTCGGCATGAAAACGGTGTACATTCAAAGACGCATCGAGAAAGAGGAACAGGTGCGTCCGGACCAGACTATAAAGAGCCTTAGTGAACTGCCGATGGTGCTTGAACGTTTTTAGAGTAAGGTTTAGGTTTTGAGCGAGTTTTTGAAGGAACCTTAATTTTTAGGGTGTTGTGCCCGTTCTTAGCAGTTGAAGCAGCTCGCTGTACATTTGAAGGAAGCTGAGGCCTTTTGCCGAAATGACATAAACTTCTCTGCCTTCGCGGTTTTTGTGAAGGATTAAATTGTTACTTAACATGAATTGGAGGTAATCGTGGAGTTGAGTGAAGCTTAGATTTGCTTTATACATTATCTGAGTCTTCAGCGAGTCTTCTTTAGTGATTTCGAGAATTTGCGCCATTATGCCCAGTGTTTCTCGGCGTTTAGAGTTAACGCTTAATATCTGCTTCCACTTCTACGCTTGTACATGTAACTTGTTTAACTTTTAAAGCTTTTAATTGAATCAAGTTCTTTTTTGCAAATGTGAATATTTAAACCAGCAGATAATCTGCCGCCGGCAAAAGGGCATAGAAAAACCTTTATTGCCTTCAGCGAGGAAAACAACAAGTGAAGAAATATGTTGATAGGCGCAATCTCTGACACGCATGATAATTTGCCTCAGATAGAAAAAGCAGTAAAATACCTAAATGACCAAAAAGTAGACCTGGTGCTTCACGCGGGAGATTACGTTGCAGGCTTTGTTATCCCAAAATTCAAACAGTTAAACTGCAAATTAATCGGAGTCTTCGGCAACAACGACGGTGACCGCGAACTTTTAAAGAAACGGTTTGGCGAAACCGCCAACTGCACAATCCACGACCGATTCACCACAGTAACCGTCGAGGGCTACAGAATTGCTCTGCTGCACGGAGAAGAAACCGAACTCCTCAACGTTATAGTGAACTGCGGATCCTTTGACGCTGTCATTCACGGGCACAGCCATAACAGAAGCATCGAAAAGATGGGAAAAACTCTCGCCATAAACCCAGGAGAACTCTGCGGGTACCTGACGGGAAAATCCACTTTAGCCTTGCTAGATACCGTTAAACACGAAGCAAAAATAATCGAACTCTAATTCTATATTTCTTTGATCTTCAATTAAGCGCTCTTATTGTACGGTTCTCTTAGCGAATTAGCTTGAATAAAAAGCTGTTTTATTTGTTCGTCGCTTGCTCCCTGCCGCATGGGTGTTAGTATGTCGGTGAGGTTGTCGTTTCTCATCAGGCATGGTTTTAGTTTGCCGTCGCTTGTGACGCGTATTCGTGTGCAGTGCATGCAGAAGTCGGTGTTCTCGATGGGATGCACGACTTCAACGGTTACGTTTGGCAGGTGATAGATGAGGCGGTTGTGCATGAAGGTTCTTTTCTCAACTGTTACAGCCTTCTCAAGAAGCATCTGTTCTTGCTCTTCTAAGCTGCGGTGATGCGTGGAGTAGTAGGAACCGCTGACGTTTATGGGGTCAAGCTCAATTAGCTGAAGCACCACGCCTGTTTGCCCCGCGTACTCCATCATGTCTGGAACATCGCATACGTTTACGTCTTTTAGGATAACCATGTTGAGTTTAACCGGGCAGAAACCCGCTTCTATGGCTGCTTTGACTCCTGCCAGTGCATCTTGGAGTTTGCCGCCTGTCAGCTTGAGATACGTTTTCTCGTTCAAAGAGGGCAAACTGATGTTGATGCGCTTAAGCCCCCGCGTATGCAGTTCCTTCGCCATTTCGCTAAGCAAGAGCCCGTTAGTTGTTAATGATAAATCCTTTAAGCCAGGCACCGAGGCTACGTTTGAAACGATTTCAGGAAGGTCTTTGCGCATGAGCGGTTCTCCGCCAGTTAATTTAATTCGCGCAATACCCACGCTGACGGCTATTTCGGCTATGCGAGTGATTTCCTGCACGGTCATTTTCTCGGCGGAACAGTTTGCGCGTTTAACTTCGCCTTCTCTGTGGCAGTACACGCAGTGAATGTTGCACCGCTGGGTAATCGATATCCGCAAGTTAAGCAGGGGTCTGCCACAGTTGTCTGTTAAACTCATCGTTATTCCCGTGCGTGCTTGACGATGTGTGGAGATTCGGGCAAAATAAGCATTTCTACCGCAACACGCGCAGCGTCAGGGGAACCTGGGATACAAAACAATGCTTTGCCCTTAGCTACTCCAGCTATGGCACGGGACAACACGGCGGCGGAGCCAACACGGTCAAAGCTTATGCGCCTGAAAAACTCGCCGAAACCAGGCAGGGTTTTCTCAAAGAAGACCGAAACCGTTTCAATCGTAACGTCTGTCGCCGTTATTCCTGTGCCGCCGGAAAAAATGGCGACGTCCAAATTGGGCAGGTTTAGGGCTTGCTGAACTGCGTCGGAAATCATGATTTTATCGTCGGCGATTATTTTTTTGAACAGGACGTTTTGTTCAGCGCCCCTAAGCAGCTCAACTATTGTGTCGCCGCCGATGTCGCTAATCACGGGTTCGCCTTGCTGGATAAGCCTGTACCGTGAAGTGCTGCAGATGTAAACTCCGAAATTCAATGTTTTAGGTGCTTTAGCCTTATGCTCCTTAGAGCTTAAGCTCATGTCAAGCTACACCTTCTTGAACTTGCGGACAACATGAATATTCTCAATTGCCGTGGACGGATATTGACCCGCAGCGTCTTTCTCATACTGTTTCGTCATATCCCAAATGGTCAGCAGACCTATCGAAACCGCGGTGAGCGCTTCCATCTCCACTCCTGTCTGCGCTTTCGTTTTAACGGTTGCTGAAACCTCAACGGCGCCCTCATTTAGCACTTTCACGTCAACCTGCACGTTTGTCAAAGGCAGTGGGTGGCAGAGAGGGATAAGGCTGCTTGTTTGCTTAGCTGCAAGGACACCGGCGATTTTTGCGGTGTAGAGGGGGTCGCCTTTCGCGATTTTTCCAGTCTTGATTAAATTGATTGTTTCCGCCTTCAACTTTATAGTTCCGGATGCGGTTGCTTCCCGGAAAATTTCATCTTTGCCTGAAACATCAACCATCGTCACAGTTTATTCGCCTTTTTTATTTTGTTCCCACGCTTCTATTAGGTTTTGCACGGCTTTAGCTTTTGCTGAGCCCTCATTGAACCTGTACATGCGGACTCTGCCGTAAACGTGTTCCCGCAAAATTCCCTCGGCTTCTAAAATTTTCAGGTTCTCAGATGTCGATGTGAAGTTGCTGTGGACTCGGCGGGCGATGTCTGATACGTTTAGGGAGCCTAATTGGTTGAGGAGTTTTAAAATTTTTATTCGTAGCTTGGATGAAAAAACTTCTTCTAGCTCCATGGTTGCTTCACGTTTTCTCTTTTTCTACTTTTAAGCTGGCGCTTAATTCTTTTTCTAACTCGGTTGCTGGAATGGAAAGGGAAACATGTGTTGACCTTCCGCGGGTTGTGGCTACTTCTACCGTTAACGCGCCCATTGATGAGAGAAGCTGGGTGTATTTCCAAAGTTGCGTGTGGTTATTTGGCTCCACACCGAACTCTTCACAAACAATCGCGTAGGTTTTTTCAAGTTCAGAGAGCGAAACGTAAGCCTGCTCGCTGCCCTTAAAGTAGCGTGCTGCCGCAAGCAGGAACAGTTTTTGGTGTAAACCGAGCCCTGATAGCTCGCTTCGGCGTAGGCTGGGAACGATGCTTGTTACTGCCATGCGAACACATTCCGGCTCAATTCTGCTTGCATCTTGGGCGTCCGCGTATTTTCCAGCCCGCCACAATAATTCGATTCCGAAACGGGCGTTTCCAGTTTCTTTAAAAGCCAAATCAGAAATCAAGTCAACAACGTCTTCCTCCACGGCGCCTAACTCAAACGCCATTGAAACGCGGTCGTTTAAGATGTCGATGAGCTGTTCTTTGCCGTAGCGTTCCAGACTGATGATGCTGCGTTGAAGGGTGCTTCTTGCGCTGGCATCTAACTTCTCTAAAGATTTTAAGTTCCGCATAACAAAAATAAATGATAACCTCTGAGGCCTGCCCTGCCGCATCTCCTGTAGGCGAGTCAGCTTGTAGATGGCGTCTGACCCTTCGTTTTCGATGAGCGTGTCGAACTCGTCAAGCGCCAATATCATTGTGGCGTTTTCTTCATCTAAAACCTGCATAAGCGTGGAGAGAATGTTTTCGGCAGAATATCCGCGTGACGGGTAAGTGGGGCGGAAAATGGTGATGGCGTGGTGAATAACCGGGAGAAGGATGCCTCGGTATTCTCTGCAGTTAACGTGTGCATAGCGGAATTTTATGGCGTGTTTGTTTGCTTCCGAGGTCATGCTGGCTCCAAAGTGCTGGGCAAGGGCTGTTTTTCCGGTGCCCACGTCGCCTGTTATGATTACCCGCTGAGACATCCGTTCGGGGCAGCGCAGGATGAAGCTGAAGAACTCCATCAGCAAACGGTGTTCTTTTTCTCGGTGAGGCAGCTTCTGCGGAACGTAGTTTATGTCAAGCTTTGCCTCATCCTTGAACACACTCTGATGCGACTGCAATTTGGTTCCTCAGCACATTAATTTTTTTCTTTTCACAATATTACTATGTTTTGAAACACAAACATATAGGTTTTAACGTAAACGTATTATTTTGTTTTCGTCTAAACCGCTCCGAACCTCTTAGGCTTCCGGTAGAAACGCATTTGCACGCCGTTGAAGGTTAATTGGTCGTATTTTGTCCATCCTTCTTTTCCAAGTTTCCTTATTTCTTCAGGTGCCGTTGCCGTTTTTTCCTCTAAGTCGTTATCTTTTAGGTTCTGGATTGTATGGATATATTTCATTGTGTTTAGGACGCTTTTGTGCCTTATTGCCTTCTTGACTGTTAAAACGTTGCCGTTGCTGTAGTGAGCAATCATTGAGCCGCTCCAATGCCTGAAAGATTTTAAGTCTATGTCAAGCTTAGCGGGGTTATTCCGGTTCCTAGCAGCCTTTTTTCGTAATTTAACTAATCCTTGATACATCATGGGTTAATGGTTGGGAAAACTCGTTTGTCTGTTTTCTGTAATTTGTTGATCATTTGCAACAGTTGGTTCGATATTTCAGTTTGGCCTGGATAATGTCCTTTGCATGGGTGTGCTATGCTTAGAATATTTCCCTTGATTTCTTTCCATTCAAGCGCCAAGATTTCTCCCGGGTCGCAATATGTTTCCTTCAAGCATCGTAGAAAAACTCTCATACGTTTCGATTGTGAAGCTGCAATTAAAGCATCTAAGTCTTTTTCGTCTGGAACTATTAGGATTGTTTCTTGTTACTTGTACTTTGGCTGATTCCATTTTAGGCCTTCCATGTTACAAAATAACTCGTAAGCTTGAACCGCAACAGCTTTATGCAGATTTAAGACTTATCTTGCTTTCAAAAAGTCAAAAAAATTAAATAAATGGACTAACAATGGATTATTCTTTAGCCCGCACTCACTACAAGTGTTTCTTCATTGCGTTAGCTTTCATAGTAGCTTGCGTCTCCCGTGAATATTGCTCTGATTGTAAGTGTGCCTATTTGACTGGGTTCGTAGTTTGCTTGAGCAATTCCGTTTGAAGCGCGCACCAGCTTGTTGCGAAAATGGTTTTTAATGGTTTTTATTTGCCTTTTATGATTTGAGGGCAATTTTAAGCTCCGCAGTTCCGCTTTGTTTCTTTGCAGTATCCTCCTTTTTCAAACCTGCAAATGTGTTCCGGTTCTGAAAAGTGACGCTGACGATGGTCGTGTACGGGTCGGTTAGGGTCAAGGCGACTCTTCGTTTCATCTCTGGAGGCAACGAGTACACTAAGACAGGTCTTCCCGGGCCATTTTTGTCTTCTTAGTTTGAAGACATCCCTTGACGCATCAGCTGAGCAGTATGTGCGCGCAGAGTGTTGTGTGAAAACTCACGGCACCTAGAAGTTGTTTGAAATTGAGCGTTTGCTATTTTTTAATGAGGTCAAGATTCCATCATCAAAGGAATCCATATTTAACCTATAATGGCAAAAGAAGGATAAAAACCATTTTAGACCAATTTAGCAACGAACTGGCGCATTTTCAACATTCGAGGCCGAATTCCAAATCAACTCAAAATGATTTTGAATTACACCGACAAAATAGACATTGTCTGACCACAAATACTTAGCTCTTTGAAAATCGATGGTTGTTCCGAAGAATATTTCTTTCTTATCAATTAGAACCGCTGCGGCTGGAATAGGGAGAGTAGCATATCGTATCTCAAAACACAAGTCCCCGATAAGCGCCTGAGGGACCTCCACCCCCAATTCTTTGTCTTTAGGGTTTTCTATAAGATATCGAAGCTTGACACCTCTTCCCGCTGCTTTCTTTAGAACTTCTTCACTTGAAAAAATTACTTGTTTGAAAATCTCTGGCGTTATGAATGAATCGACAGAAGTTGCCGCATTATTGATAGCCTCTTCTATTTTAAGAATACGCGCTTGCCTTTCGGATAACAAAAAAAATTGAGCTTTCTCTTCTTGGTCTACGGTTTCTTTGTGGTAGTGGCCAAGATTCTGAAGCAGATTTCTATTTCTAATCTGTAGATCGATGTATTCTGCAGTTTTACGTTGCATCAATATGTCTAGGCTTTCTTTTAGAGGGGTGGCTCTGAACATAACAGGCTTGGTTATTGCTTTCTCGCATAAACCCATTTTTTCCAGAATGGCCACAACTGCGTAGACATCTTGGCGTGGAACCTTTGATACTTGCGAGATCATTTGAGCGGTTGACATTCCTGAAATTAAAAGAGAAAGGTAAACTTTTGCTTGCCTATGCGATAGTCCAAGCTGCGTCAAAGTCTTTATATGCTCATCCAGAAGTTTTATGTTCTCCAGCTCTTTCAAAGAAAATTTAGTCTCCTTCTCTTTTGCCTGCTTGAATTTACTGGTTGGGGCTTTTTAGCATTTGTCTCTCGGATTTCGTGCTACAAATAATTAAAAGTGAGCAACGAATTATAACTTTCGTTTGTTACGGTTTCTGGACAGTTTTAGAAATGACAAAACCTTCCCATCTGAAAAACTCGGCTACAGCGAAATCAGCAGCCGAAAAAATTTTAGCGACGGTGATATACAATAATGGTTTTCATTTCTTCACATCTGTAGGCCAATACACGGGGGAAACCGCAATTAGTTTGGCAACCTTCGCCAAAGAAATTGAAGTCACACCAATTGAATCAATCGATTTTCATTTCAAAAAGGCTGACTTTCAAAAGTGGATAACAGAAACTATTGGAGATGCCGAATTGGGAAAATCAATCGGAAACATTGAAAAAGAACTTAATGGAGAGCCGTTGAGAAAAAGAATTCTCAAGACCTTAAATGAACGCGTGAGTGAACTTGAGATTCAAATCCAACATGTAAGCACTCCGGGTAGCAAGAAATAAGTAATCAAACAGATTGGCGATTTTTGTGGTGGTGGTGGTTTTGTTTTTCTGGGTGTCATGGCATGGGACGTTTCCTTAAGTGTGTTCCTATTATTCATGGGAGCGATTATGCTTCATTACAAGTCCTCAACAGGTTTAGTTAATGAAAACACAGGAGATTTGCGTAAAGGATTCGCAATCGCTGCAGGAGCGGGATTTTACCTGCGCGTGCGCTGGATACAAATCGCTAAAAAGGCGATAAGATCAGTAAGCCCTGTTTTCAACGTTTGCCGAATGATGAAAGAGCATATGCGAGCAAATGTATCTACTCTGCAAGGCCCAGCAATTAATAGAAATTACATTAAAAAAAAGGATAGTTTAGTTTATGCCTGAAAAAAATGGAGCACGAGAATATTTTGAGAAAGCAGATGTAATAATGATCTCTATTAGCACCGACGAAGTAGTCACCGATATAAATAGGAAGGGTTGCCAGATCCTTGGATACCCTAAAGATGAAATTGTCGGCAAGAATTGGTTTGAGGGCTTCCTCCCCGAAACAGCCAGGGAAAACGTGAGGAGCCTTTTTCACGAAATGCTAAAAGGAACTTTGCGTCATGTACACTATGAGCACTCAGTTGTCAGCAAACACGGTGAGGAGCGAGTTTTCAACTGGCACAACATACTTGCCAGCGACGAAACAGGTAACACGATTGGAATGTTGAGTTCTGGAGCTGACGTTACCGAGCGAAGAGAGGCAGAAAAAGCAAAGAAAGAAACAGAGAACAGTCTGCAAAGCACCTTGGACACTATGATAGAAGGCTCCACGATTATCGACTACGATTGGCGATACGTATATATGAACGATGCTTACGCCAAGCAAGAGCGCCGCGCAAAAGAAGAATTCTTGGGTCACACAATGATGGAAATGTACCCAGGTATCGAGAATACCCAGGTGTTTGGTTATCTGCATAGATGTATGACGGAACGAACTCCGCATCAGATGGAGACTGAGTTTAGCTTCCCTGATGGTTCTAAGCGTTGGTTTGAACTCCGCATAGAACCCGCTCCCATAGGCATACATATTTTCTCCTTGGACATCACCGAACGCAAAAAATTGGAATATAACCTTAGAGAGAGTGAGGAACGGTTTCTTTTTGCCTTAAAGAAGACACCTGTAACTGTTGGCAACACAGATCGTGCCCTCCGTTTTACGTGGATTTATAATCTTCAGCTAGGTTACACCTCGGAATATTTGATAGGTAAAAAGTTCGGCACTGGTATGAATCTGGAAGACGAGAATGGCGTAATAGCATACCTGAAAGAAGTTATTTCAAAAGGTATACCCTCGCGGCGAGAGCTGAGGGGAAGGGGGCCTTTGGGCGAAAAAATCTTTGACTTCTATTTTGAACCAAAAAGAAACCTCCAGAATGAGATAACAGGATTAAGTTTTACAGCCCTAAACATTACTGAGCTCAAGAAAGCTGAAGAAGCATTAAGGAAAAGTGAGGAAGAATACAGTTCTCTGTTCGGCAACATGATGGATGGTTTTGCTTACTGCCAAATGATATTCGATGAGAAAG
>Ga0187891_1003793_pt1 | contig 10246 bp, 8 predicted proteins | sample June2016WEW_21_4_FD_132990 | JGI IMG/M metagenome (GOLD analysis project Ga0187891, IMG submission 132990) | Peatland microbial communities from SPRUCE experiment site at the Marcell Experimental Forest, Minnesota, USA - June2016WEW_21_40 | ecosystem: Environmental > Terrestrial > Soil > Wetlands...
ATCGGGTTGCCGGTGGCAATGCTGGCCTCACACAGAAGCTTCATGTTGGTGAAGAACTCTTTCTCGGAATCCGCCAGAATGTCGCTGGAGTGGAGTACGGTATTCACTTCTTTCAAAAGCTTCGCCGCGTCCTTGCTGGAGATCCAATCGCCGGTGTGCGTACCGTCGTAGAGAACTTGTTCCAGCAGAATGGGAAATCGCGGTCCGGGGCTGCCCTGCAAGCCGCGCAGAAAACTGCGCAAGTTGCCAACGCGGGTGATGTTGCCGAGGAACATTGAGAGAAGATATCCCTCGTGCTCACACGACTCACCCACCCACTGGTCGTGAGCCTCGCATTCCTCTTCGGAAGGATCGCCAGTCAGCGTCGGCTCACCCGACTCATCGAAAGTGAGGCGATCAGGGAACGGGTGCGGCTTGGCCTTTCCCCCCCGGATGCAAGTACAGCGCACGAATGCATCAAGGCTCATGATTTCATCTCCGACTGCAATTCTTGTTTCGCGCAATCATCGTACGCCGTTCGGATATACGAGTATCTTGCTGGCCTCGCCCGTCTTCAACCGCTCCATGGCTTTGGAAAAATCCTTCATCGGGATGCGGTCAGTGATCACGGGATGCAGATCGAGTTTGCCGGCCTTAAGCAAAGCCGTCATCTGGTACCAGGTTTGGTACATGCGGCGTCCATTAATGCCCTGCACCGTGATGCCTTTAAAAATAATGTCTTCGGAAAAGTTCAGCGAGATGGGCTTTGAGGTCAGCCCGAGAAGGGAGATTCTACCGCCGCGCCGCACGATGTCGAAAGCGGTTCGAATCGAATCAGGATGGCCTGCCATCTCGAGCACCACGTCCAGGCCAAGCCCGCCTGTCTTCTCCATCACGATCGCTTTCGCATTTTCTTTCGATGGATCGAGCACATAGTCGGCCTTCATCTCGCGCGCGATTTTGCGCCGGTGCTCGTTCACTTCGAAGGCAAACACGCCGGTCGCTCCAACGGCGCGCGCTACTGCAATCGCAAAAAGTCCGATGGGCCCGCAGCCCGTAATGGCTACGGTCTTCGCGGCGATTTCGCCCGCCAGCACGGTGTGAACTGCGTTGCCCAGCGGATCGAGAATCGACGCATACTCCTGCGGAATGGCTGGGTCGAGCTTCCAGATATTCGATTCGGGAATGACTACATACTCGGCAAAAGCGCCGTTCGCATCCACGCCGATGATCTTTACGTTCTGGCAGATGTGGGCCTCGCCGGTGCGGCACTGCAGGCATTTACCACAAGCCACGTGCATCTCGGCGGAAACAAAGTCGCCTTCCTTCACGCTGGTCACTTCATCGCCGAAAGCGGCCACTTCGCCGCAGAATTCGTGTCCCGGTATCAGCGGCGGATGAATGCGGTTCTGCGCCCAGCGATCCCAGTTGTAGATGTGCAGGTCAGTGCCGCAGATGGAGGCCATCTTCACTTTGACCAGCACATCGGTCCGTCCGAAGGCTGGAATGTTTACTTCGCGAATTTCCGCGCCGGGCGCGGCCTCCGGCTTGACGACCGCCAGCATTGTGGATGACATGAGATTATGACCTCACCGCTATTGGAAAGGACTTCCGTCGTTAGTTTCAGCTTGTAGAGCCTTTGAAGCAAACGGAAGATTGTAGCACCAAGCGTGAGACGCTTTCTTTGAGGCTTGGGTTGCGCGGCCCATCCTTTGTCTAACTCATGGGCTTGTAGGTTTTGGGAGGCGCCATCTTATACTCTTCCGACTTGCCGCGCGGGATGCTTAGCGTCTTCCAATCGCTTGAGCGCAGATGCTTGGCTAGAAATATGATCTGCCCGGTATGGCCGTCGTAGTGTGCGATCTGCCGGTTGATGGCCTGGAGAACGGTATGCGGTTCGCCGCGAATCGTCACCGTGCGCATCAAGTCTTCGGGCTTGAGCGCATCGAGCGTGCTAAACACCTGCGCCCATCCATTGTCCCACCAGCGCAACACGTCGGCCCGGGTGGTCGCGGTATTGAGTTCAAATTCCTGATCGCGAAAACGGTCCGGCTTTTCGCCATCGGTGGCGAGGAAATCTCTAAAACGGGAGCGCATGCTGCCCGCCATGTGCTTGATGAGGATAGCGACGGAATTCGATTCGGGGTCGAGGGTAAGAAATAGTTCTTCGTCTTTGAGTTGGGCAATCGCGCCCTCGGCCAGGCGCTTTTGGCCGCGCATTTGACGCCGCGCTCCGTCGAGATAATGAGTTGCAAGATCAGTCATAAAGATTGCCTATCCTTCCGGAGAGCCTCTGGCGGACAACCAGCAACTGATTCCTACCATCGATCTTATGTCTGATGAGAGCGGGCTGACAAATTGGGGAGTGTCTGTCGCAGCTACTCGCTGGCAACTCGAGGCCCTGCCGATTTGAACTCTCCGGCTTCCCACTCGTATACTTACAAGCCGCGATGAAGGTGGTTGTCATAATTCCGGCGGCGGGTCTGGGAACCCGTATGGCTCCGATGTCCGTCGGTGTTAAAGGCAAGCAAAAGAAGGCACCACCCTCGAAGCAGTTCACCGAGTTGGGCGGAACACCAATTCTCATCCACACGCTACGCAAGTTTGCCGCCGTCGATGCGGTAAGTGAGATATGGATCGCGTTGCGAGAAAACGAAATTTCTGGATTTCGGGCGCGTCTAGAGAACGAAGCGAAGGACCTTCTGAACAAGAAAATTGAGTTTGTTGTTGGCGGGGAACACCGGCAGCAGTCGGTGGAGAGCGCGCTCAACGCAGTTGCGGCAGCAGCCGACGATATCGTTTTGGTGCACGATGCGGTGCGCCCGTTTGTGACCCGCGAAATCATTCGGGAAGTGATTGAAGCGGCGGAGAAATATGGCGCTGCGGTTGCCGGGCTGCCCGCGATCGATACGGTGAAGCAAGTCGAGCGCACGGCGGAGGGAGCATTGATCAAAGCGACCATTCCTCGCGCTGGTATCGTCATGGCGCAGACGCCGCAAGGTTTTCGCTACGGCGTGATTAAGAAGGCGTTCGACGAGGCTTCGGCGGACGGATTTATGGGCACCGACGAAGCTTCGCTGGTGGAAAGATCGGGGCACGACGTGGCCGTCGTGATGGGGTCGCCGCGGAATATCAAGATCACGGCCCCGGCGGATATGGAGTTGGCAGAGTTTTACCTGAAGGCTACTCATTGAGTCGGATGCCATCAGCCAAGGACCAACGAGCCACCAAGCCTGCTACTCGCATCGGCTATGGGTTTGATTCGCACGAATTCCGTTCTGGAACTCCACTGAAGATTGGTGGTATCACTCTGGCGCACGACAAGGGCTTAGGCGGGCATTCCGACGGCGACGTGCTGCTGCACGCCATCACCGACGCGTTGCTCGGGGCGGTAGCTGCGCCTGATATCGGAGCCCTCTTCCCGCCGTCTGACGCGAAGTGGAAGGGTGCTGACTCGGTCGTCTTTCTGCGCGAGGCGTTGAAGCGTGTCCGCCATGCGGGATATGGCGTGGCGAATATCGATGCCAGTCTGATTCTGGCTGCACCAAAGATTGGACCACATGCGACAGCGATTCGAACGCGCGTGGCGCAGCTGTTGGGAGTTCCTGCCGATTGCGTCGGGCTGAAGGCGAAGACTCCGGAAGGGCTCAATCTGGAGAATACCGCGCTCACCCACGTGGTGGTGTTGCTGGAGGCACGGGGAAATCCGAAGAAGGCGCGCAAGAAGACGAAATAGTTTTCACTTCACGCTGTCAAACTCACTCTTAAGTTGATTGCGCCGCGCTTCCGCTGCTTTCACGAGCCCGTAAAAAATGGCACGGGAAGGTTCGTCTTCATCCACGGAGCGCTCGGGATGCCACTGTACCGCGAGCACGAAGTGATCGGGAGCAGTACCTTCCAACGCTTCGATGATGCCATCGTCGATGCAGCGGGCTGCGATGCGCAGGCCGACGCCGATTGTGCCGGCCGACTGGTGATGCGATGAGTTCACCGGAAGCACGAGTGTCCTGGCACCTGGCGCGAGGATCCGTGCGAGTTTCGAATCCGCGGCAACTTCAACTTTGTGCGCTATTGCGACTTTCTTTCCTGCGCCGTGATTCACACGCGTGCGCAATTCTTTCGGCAGAAAATCTGGAATGTGCTGGATGAGCGATCCGGTGCGGTAAACGTTCAGGCTCTGCAGGCCGTAGCAGACGCCGAGGACAGGCTTGCGCATGTTGTAGGCGTCCTGCAGCAGAAGTTCGTCGACGGCGTCACGGCGAGGGTCGGCGGCCGCAGTGCGTGGAGAGCGGGGTGCGCCAAACTTGGCGGGGTCGACGTCGGCGTTGCTGCCGGGCAAGAGCACTCCGTCGCAGCGCTCAACCATTTTCATCACTTCGGCGGGCGTGCGATCGAGCGGAATGCGCACCGGTTCGCCGCCGGCGAGCTTAACGGCGCGTTCGTATTGTGGGATCGCGCGTTCTGCATATTCGCGATTGCCGGAATGAGGCATGGGGATGGCAATGCGCGGCGAGTTCGCAGGCATATTCAGCTAACCCTCTCGATGGCCGCCAGCGTCTTGGTTTGGCGGTAGTGGCGGATTTCCATGGCGAGCGCCAGAACAAAGATGATGCTTCCGGCGACCACCGCAAAGGGCAGAGCTATGTGGCGATAGGCTACAGTCATGTCAGCGCGGACACCGCGCACACCTGACACGACCACGGTCCCGACGATTCCCAGAAACAGGCTGACGGCGAATGAGATCAGAGTGCCGATGAATGTCACAAGCAAGACGCGCACCGGAATCGCGTACCAGCGGGGTGGGCGGCCCTGAGGCTTCGGCGGCATACCTCTAACCTACACCATACAAGGCGCCATCATCGAGTCCTGCTTTCGCACTTTGCAAAACCTGATATTGTAAAACCGCTTGCCTGCACGTTAGATCTCTGGAGAGTTACGATGCGACGCTTCCGTGCGATCTTAATGACGATCCAACTGGCCTGCCTCCTCTTCTTATTTTTCAGCACGGGAAATGCACAAACCAACAATAAGCCCGATTTGATGAAGCAACCCACGCTTTATGTCGTTGGCTATGCTCACCTGGATACAGAATGGCGATGGGAATATCCGCAGGTCATCGACGAATATATTCGCAAAACCATGGAGGATAATTTCAAGCTTTTCGACAAATATCCGCACTATGTCTTCAATTTCAGCGGGGCCAACCGTTACCGTCTCATGAAGGAATATTTTCCCGCCGATTTTGCGAGAGTGAAGAAGTATGTGGACGAGGGGAGATGGTTTCCGGCGGGTTCATCCATGGAAGAGGGCGATGTGAACACACCCAGCGCTGAAACCATCATCCGGCAGGTGCTGTACGGGAATAATTGGTTTCGCCGAGAACTCGGCCGAGCCAGCGCGGAATACATGCTGCCTGACTGTTTCGGATTTCCAGCTTCGCTGCCGACTATTCTCGCGCACTCCGGCGTGAAAGGATTCTCGACGCAGAAGTTGGTGTGGGGATCCTCTGCTCCTGGCGGGGGCCCAGAATCGCTGGAGAAAACGCCGGAAGGCACGCCCTTCAATGTGGGCGTGTGGGTAGGGCCAGATGGCGAGAGCGTGCTGGCTGGACTGAATCCGGGCGATTACAGCGGCGGAATTTACAGCGATCTCAGCAAGCCGTTGTCCCCGCTAGCGCCAAATCTCGTACTGGAAGACCTTAATAAGAGGCTGCAGCCGCTGCAGAAAGAAGTTCAGCAGGCCGAGCAGAACGGTGGAATGTTGGATCAGAAGAAGATCGAAGAATTTCTCGACTTGCGAACTCAGCAGAGAGCGTTCGCCATGGTCGAGCACGATCGAGAAGTAACCCGCCATCAGGGGGACTGGGCGGCGCGCGTCGAACTAAACGGCAAGATCAGTGGCGTACTCACCGATTATCACTATTACGGCACGGGGGACATTGGCGGTACTCCGGATGAGGAATCCGTGAAACGGCTCGAAGCCATTGTGACGAAAGGCACGGCAAGCTTTCCCCTTGACGAAGATCCGCTCTCTTCTCGTCTCTCGCATGCCGAGGGTACACCGATGAACGTCGGCGACGGCCCAGTGCACGTGATCTCCGCGAATGCCGAGCAGATGTTCCTCGATATCACCCCAGCCGAAGCCGAGGGACTTCCACGCTACACCGGTGAAATGGAGCTAACGAACCATTCCGCCGGGTCGTTGACGTCGCAGGCTTATCAAAAGCGCTGGCTTCGAAAAGAAGAATTGCTGGCCGATGCCGCGGAGAAGGCTTCGATTGCCGCGGAATGGCTGGGTGCGCGGCCGTATCCGATGCAGCGTTTGAATGATGCGTGGACGCTGGTGATGGGCGGCCAGTTTCACGACATCGCCGCCGGAACTGCCACTCCGAAGGCTTACGAATTTGCCTGGAACGATGACGTGATCGCGATGAATCAATTCGCCGGCGTTCTCACCAACGCCACCGAAGGTGTTTCCGCGGCGCTGGACACCCAGACGAAAGGCGTGCCGATCGTTGTCTTCAACCCGTTGAACATCGCGCGGGAAGACTTGGTCGAGGCAACGGTGGATTTTCCCGGCGGCATGGCGAAGGCGGTGCATGTGATGGGTCCGGACGGGAAAGAAGTTCCCGCGCAGATTTCGAACGGGAAAGTAATCTTCGCAGCCAAGGCGCCGTCCGTCGGATATGCGGTTTTCGATGTGCAGCCAGAGGCTGCCGCCGCTCGCGCAGGAACGCTGCAAGTCTCGGAGAGTTCGCTCGAGAACGAGTACTACCGGGTAAAACTGAACTTGGATGGCGACGTGGCAAGTATTTTCGACAAGTCGATTGGCAGAGAATTACTGGCCGCTCCGGCGCGTCTGGCCATTTCCTATGACAATCCCGAGCACTGGCCTGCCTGGAATATGGACTGGGATCAGGAACAGGCTGCCCCGAAAGCATACGTCGGCAGTCCGGCAAAAATTCGCGTGGTGGAGAATGGTCCGGCGCGGGTGGCCGTGGAAGTTGCGCGAGAGACCGCAGGCTCCAGGTTCGTCCAAACGATTAGGCTGTCGGCTGGGGACGCGGGGAAGCGCGTCGAGTTCGAGAACGCGATCGATTGGAACACGAAAGAGTCGAATCTGAAAGCGACTTTTCCACTGCAGGCTTCCAATGACATGGCCACTTATAACTGGGACATTGGGACGATCGAGCGGCCCAGCGCGGAACCGAGGAAGTTCGAAGTGCCGTCGCATCAGTGGATTGATTTGACCGATGCGAGCGGCGAGTTCGGCGCAACCATCCTGACCGATTGCAAGAATGGATCGGATAAGCCGAACGACCACACGATTCGATTGACGCTGATCCGTACGCCTGGAACTCGCGGAGGTTATGCGGACCAAGGGACGCAGGATATCGGACATCATGACTTCGTCTATGGCATCGCCGGACACGCTGGCGACTGGCGCCACGCTGAGACCGATTGGCAAGCGCAACGCTTGAACGATCCGCTCATCGCGTTCGAAGCTCCAAAGCGTGCAGGACCATTGGGGCGGGAGTTTTCTCTGCTCATGATCAGCAATCCGCGGATACGAGTTTTGGCGCTGAAGAAAGCCGAACTGAGCGATGAGATTATCGTGCGCATGGTTGAACTCGATGACAAAACCCAGCCGGACGTACGCGTGACATTCAACACGCCGATCATCGCTGCACGCGAAGTGAATGGGCAGGAGCAAGCGGTGGGAGTGGCGGTGGTGAAGGGCGGCGTTCTGGTCACCTCGTTCTCCGCGTATCAGCCGCGCACGTTCGCTGTTCGGCTGGCTGCGCCTCGGGCCAAGGTCGCGGCTGTGAGTTCGGTTCCGGTGTCACTGAAGTATGACTTGACAACTGCCAGCAATGACGGCACCAAGTCGGAAGCTGGATTTGACGGCAAGGGCAGCGCTTTGCCGGCGGAGATGCTTCCTGCACAGATTACGTTCAACGACGTGCAATTCCAGCTTGCTCCGGCGAAGAGTGGTGCGCCCAACGCGCTTGTGGCCAAGGGGCAGACGATTGATCTGCCAGTCGGTCACTATAACCGCTTGTACGTACTGGCGGCCTCTGCGGATGGCGATCGGAAGGCGACGTTCAACGTAGGCAACTCTGAAGCTGAGCTCAATGTTGAGGATTGGGGCGGATTCATTGGTCAGTGGGACGACCGGCAGTGGAGTTCGAAAGACACTTCCCATGACGATTACGGCCAGATGACCGGTATCAAGCAGGGCTACATCAAGCGTGCCGATCTAGCGTGGTACTGCTCGCATCATCACAACGCCGCGGGCGAGAATGTGCCCTACCGCTATTCTTATCTTTTCGCATATCCAATCGACTTGCCGGCTGGCACAAAGGCCATCAAGCTTCCGGATAACGAAAGGATCCGCATCCTCGCTATCTCGGTCGCAGATGAGAGTCCAGACGTGAGGCCAGCGCAGCCGCTCTACGACGTTCTGCCTGTGACAGCAGGAAAGCCGTGAAGAAGCGGAAACATGCTCGCTTGCACATGACAAGTCGTAGCTACTGACTTAAATCACGGTTCTGGGATCGGTTCGATGCGTCCGAGTAAAAAGATGTAGCCGACAATTCCCAGTAGCAGGATTACAGTCGCCGTCACGAACGCGGCGGCGAACGAGTGTGATGCGGAAACGATGTAGCCAGTAACGATTGGCGCGGAGATCGCCGCGATCTGGCCACAAAGATTGACCGCTCCTGCCAGTGTGCCGACACTTTCCCGCGGAGAAATGAGAGATGGAATGGTCCACGCCACGGGTGCGGCCGCAGCCAATCCTCCCAAGGCAAGGCTGATCCAGACTAGCGCAGCTGCTGCGCTGTGGGCCCTCGCCGCGCCGAAGATCGCGAGACCGAAAGCCATTCCCACCACCAGAACGGTCTGGCGAACGCGATTTGCATCGAAGCCACGCTGGATCACAGCATCCACCAGCCATCCGCCAACCAGGAGATCCGTAGCCGTGGCGAACAACCACGGAAGGCTCGTGTAGAAGACTGAGTGGAACAAGTCCACATGGAGCGAAACGGAAAGATAGCTGGGCAGCCACGTCAGCAAGAGGAAGAAAGTGTAGTTATAGGCACCCCATCCCAGCGCGAGCCCGTAAACCTTTCGCTGCTTCAAGAGGTAACCCAGCGAGCTGCCGCTTCGTACTCTTGCCTCGTCTTCCAGTTGTGCTCCGCCTTGCAGAATGAAATCGTGCTCCTGCGACGTAAGTTCCCGGTCTTCACTGGGATTGCGATAGATGAAGTAGAACAGCACAAAATAAAGAAAGCTGATGAAGCCGGTGGCGGCAAAACTCCAGCGCCAGCCAAAATATATGAGCAGCAAGCCGATCAGCGGAACTCCGATTGCGGTGGAGAACTTCGCCGCCGCGTCCGTGATCGCCGTCGCCAAGCCTCTTTCTTCTCGCGTGAACCAGTATCCCAAGGCTTTAGCATTCGCGGGAAACGTGGGAGATTCGCTCACACCCAGAAGAAAGCGTGCTCCGAAGAACCAGTTGATGCCGGGGGCTATGGCGGCGGCGAAAGAGGATATGCTCCACAGGAGCGAGCTGATTCTTCCCACGCGGCGCACTCCCCACCGGTCCAGCAACACTCCACAAGGCATCTGCATTACGGCATAAGTCCAACTGAAGGCGCTGGAGAGATATCCAAATGCAACCAACGATAATCCGAACGAATCATGAAGCGCATCGCGTGAGACCGATAGGTTGATCCGGTCGAAGAAGTTGACCAGCACCCCAAAGGCGAGCAGAAAAGCGATTCGCCATCGCCTGCGAGGCACGATGGAAGGGCTCAACATAGATCGCGACGAGGGTGCCCCAATGATCACTGGACACCAATGCCAGCGAGTAGTCCGCCATCCACGAGGTAATCGCCACCAGTGCAGAATCCTGCTTTATCCGATGCTAGAAACGCCGCTAATTCTGCGACTTCTTCAGGTGTGCCGATACGCCCCAGCGGATGCGCCGCGCCAAAACGCGCGAATGCTTCTTCAACCGGCACATCCGGCGAGAAGTTTGCCGCCGAACGCGCCAACATGGGCGTGCGGATCGAGCCCGGGCTGATCGAATTGACGCGGATGTTATCGGCGGCATGGTCGAGTGCCAAGGCGCGCGTCAAGCTGTGAATTGCCCCCTTGGATGCGGCATACGCGGCGACTCCCCGCTGGCAGGCATATCCCTGAACGGATGCCAGATTAATGATGGATCCGCCTCCGCGCTTTTTCATCTCCGGGATGCCGAG
>Ga0187891_1003795_pt1 | contig 10240 bp, 9 predicted proteins | sample June2016WEW_21_4_FD_132990 | JGI IMG/M metagenome (GOLD analysis project Ga0187891, IMG submission 132990) | Peatland microbial communities from SPRUCE experiment site at the Marcell Experimental Forest, Minnesota, USA - June2016WEW_21_40 | ecosystem: Environmental > Terrestrial > Soil > Wetlands...
ACAACAGGTCATAGGAGCATTATGTCATAGCTCTATAACTTATCCCATAATGACTGGTTGTACTAATATAACGATGGGTGATTGGACAGCAAGAAGACAACAGAAATTTGAACCGGACGTGCTATTCCTATCAATACCCTACGAAAGAATGCACAACTTAATAACCGCGATCCCAAACTGCTCAGCAGGAGATGCAGAAGCAGTAATACCCGAAGAATTCCAACAGATTGATTGATATCGGTGTAGTGCTTTAAGTCCGGCTTAATTTTTTACCTCTTTCTTGAGCCAGTGGCACTCTGACCGGCGACATATTGCAGTGGGATCAATCAAAAAGAATTATATACTCAGTCATGGCGTTTCTGGAGTCGATTGGAGGTTTTACAAGAGTCCGAGGCCGGACCCGGTTTTTGATGTTTACATGAAGTATTGGGGACATGTCGAACTCTCTCGCTGAGTTCATTATCTTGCGCTGCACCTCTTAGAATTGAAGGCATCGAAGACGATACGCAACTGTTGAGATGTGCCAGTTCTGAAAAAGATAATAACCATGCCGCATGATTTAGGTTGTCATGATTTGTCCACACTGCTTGGTTGCGTTTTCAGACAACCCCACGTATTTGGCGGTTGGATCTGACGTCGATGGGCGGTGGAATCTATTGATCAGAGCGTGTCCAGAATGCAATAGATTCATTTTGCACCTAGAAACCGATACCAATCCGTCCCTGTCGCAAGAAAAGGCTCAGATAGGAGCTCCATTCGGTGGCTGGTTTGGTATAGAGAACCCAAAAACCGTCATGGTAAGACCAAAAGGCAGTTCTCGTCCTCCGTGCCCAGCTGAAGTCCCCGAAAAAATCAAAAAAGACTATCTTGAAGCGTGTCTGGTCCTGTCAGATAGCCCTAACGCATCTGCTGCTTTAAGTCGTCGTTGTCTACAACATGTCTTGAGGGATCACGCGAAGGTGACACCCGACAATTTAGGTGTAGAGATCACCGAAGTGAAAGAACGTGGCAATCTCCCTTCCGGTATTGCGAAAGTAATTCGTGCACCTCAAGAGCTGGGCAACATCGCGGCCCATCCGATGCCTGACACGGCCGGTGAGATAGTCGACGTCGAACCGTGGGAAGCTGAGTGGGTACTGGACATTCTCGAAATGCTTTTCGATTACTACTTTGTGCAGCCTGCCGAAGCGGCGCGGCGAATGAATGCGATACACACGAAGTACGAAGAGGCGCGGCGCAACGTCTAAAACAGTTTGAACGCCGTCGTTCCGCTGCCTTTCTATAAATCTTCTTCAGGTGATGCTTTCCAAACCGATGTTTTTCCTCTCAAAGGGTCGTTAACAATAATTTGTTGATTCTTACGTTGAATCCCCAGGGGATAGGTCAAACAAGAACTACATAATGACCCACGGCGTGTCTGGAGTAGACTGGCGGTTTTACAAGAGTCCGAGGCCAGGCCCAGTGTTTGATGTGTACATGAGATATTGGAAAGACGTTGAACTTACCGATTGAGCAATGAATTTTGTCCTAGTCCCACAATTCTTGCAGGATTTTGTCTCTGAACTACTCGGAGGATTTCCACACTCCCGACAGATTCGAAGGTGATTTGGCACCCGCGAATGAAATCATCATTTTCGACATCCGCTTCCCCAAGCTTTTAGATAGAGTAGAAGAACGCTAAGACAAGTTACACGTTGTTATTTCGTCGAATTTACTAGGGCTTCGGCTATGAAGCTCGTAAACTATACTTGACAAAGATACAACCAAAACAGAACTTTTAAGCTTTGCTACATTATTCTTACAACTCAAGGTCTGCTTACCGGGCAACTGTACGCAGGCACAAAATAAACCTTTCAAGGGGGATTAGATGGCAAAAGCATTTTGGTTAGGCATAATTGGAGGAATCTTCGGAATCCTCGCCGCAATACTCGTCGTTTGATCGGAGGAGTTGGCCAGGCGTTTAATGCAACTGGAGCATCATCGCTCTATACGAACGCAGCAGGTGCATTCATCTTCTCAATAGTCGGAATCGCCGGCGGCGTGCTCGAAAAAAGGAAGATTCTCGGAGCAGCTCTTATGATTATCGGAGCACTTGGAGTCGTTATATCGATCAGTCTTTTTGGCGTTCTAACGTTCATACTGTTCCTAGTAGGAGGCATCATCATTCTCATGCAGAAGAAGGAGCAGGCTGTAGCGCCGCCGGTTGCAGGGCAAAACGCGGGGTGAAAGAATATGAACCCAATAGCAAGAATGATGAAGCGATATATCAACATGCCACTGAAAAAGGCGCTACCGTTGTTATTTATCTGTGCGATCGTTCTCGTAGCAGTCAGTGGTTGCACAACACAGAACACAACGCAATCAGCAGGGAACGGATCAGGTGGTCAGTCAAGCGGGAACCCTATTTCAGTGAGTATTGTTCCCTTAGGCACATCAATGCAAGTGGGGGAGTTTAACACGCCAAAAGCAGGCTTCGAATACGTTAGTTACAATGCAACAGTGAAGAACAACAACGTCCCGAATCAAGGCATAAACCCCGATTTCTTCAGCCTAAAAACGTCTGATGGCAAGGTCTATGATACTGACTCGGCTATGTTTGATCAGTCTGTAAACGGTTTCCAGAGTGTGACGAGTTCGCAACCAGGGAATATGGTTTCGGGAACGATAATCTTCCAGATACCGACGACCGCTACACCTTCCTCGATATTGTACAACGATTACAGCCACACGATCACTACCACGCTGTAGGGGGCGCACCGCTCCCATCTCCTCTTTTTTTGCACGTTGCACAAAACCACGCAATCTGTTTTTGTGATCGCACTAGCTGTACCCAGGAACTGTAACCTCGCTCCCTGACTTACTTTTAAGAGTCTTTCTGTCCGCTAAAGTGCCAAAAAATCTGTACACGGCTTCTGTTTAGCTAAACGACAACGAATTTGCCATAGAAAAACCCCCCTGGCCTGCAGACTTCCGTAAATCTTTGAAATATGTTTCTTTTGTGGTCAACCACTGAAAATTTTCTTTTTGCAATAAGGAACCCACTTTATGGGGAATAAACTTGAAGTTATCGATTTTTTGGGGTTGCCAGCTTCTTGAAGTGCTTGTTTATAAGCACCTAAATTGGCGTCAATATCTTTCGCCTCCTGTCAGTTAGATAAGCAATCAATGTCAGTAAGCGAGCACTTTTTGTTCTTGCCTCGAAGGACCACAAACTGAAACTATCATCGCATTAATCTCCGCATCCCCTTCATAAAAAGAGTCGTATGCGGCTTCTAAGTCATATTCTGACCATTCTGGATGGTTATCTCGTATTCTAACACATACGGCTCCTCGAAGGTTGCTGTACTCGAATCTCGTTTCTTGGACTGAAACTGCTTTGTTGAACTGAATCAAAATATCGCGGATAACTTCCGCCAGTTCGCAGTCGTTGATGTTTTTGTAGGCTTTCTCGCTCACGATGCTCGGAGGCATTACCACGTAGCCGTCATGTTTGAGGTCAACTCCGGGCGCCAGTTTTGCTTTCAACTCTACGTTCTTGAGTGCCTCTGGGAACTTGAAAAAATAGTGCAGTCCATTGCCAGCGGTCTCATTAGTGTAAGTTTCAGGAAGCTTGCCCACTTCTTCTTCGAGACTTCTTAGAGTGGCTTTGCCATCAACGTCGTGCATATCAATATCGAGAACAAGAAGGTCGGTTTCAAGCCCTACGCGAACGCCAACGTTTGATTCTGGATCTTCAGCCAACCAAACAGTTATCAGGTCTGGATCTATCGTCGCTTCTTTGTAGCCATGGGGTACGAGGTCCCCGTTCGGTGCTTTGGTCCCGGCCTTGAGCGGAAGTGCAGGCCATCCGCGCCTAGCGTATTCCAGAGCGGCCCGCAACAATACGTTATCACTCATAGCAACCGCTCCTCTGTATGATCGAATTCGAGCAAGCCCGCACAGCTCGTCCGTTATCCAGATGTATAAAATGCAAGACTTTGCCTAAATCGAAAGCAATAATATTCGCTCTAACTCTCAAGTGTCCAATTTCGAGCGTCTGGCGGAATACAGGTGCAAAATTGTTTGGCGCTCTCTTACGACCTAGCCGCTCTGATAGTCCTATAGCTTTGTGTCGATGACTATTCGAAAATCCATCTTCACAGTGGAGTTTAAAGTCGAAAAAGCTTACATTACGAGGGTAAATATTTTCAAAAACAAAATTCATTTTTTTCCCTTTCATCCCTGCGCCATGTCATAGTTTGAAGTCTGACACGGCCTTATTTTTTTATTGATTCATTTTTTCACCGTTTTTTTGTTAAGCTCAAGCAACGTCGCTTGGAGCGGAAACAACCGATCACAGGTAACGATTTGTTTTTGTTCATAATCGATTCGGTTGACACATCAAAATGTCATTTTGTTGCATAATATGCAAATATACGTATGTCGCCAAAGATATATATAGGTATCTTCAGAAAGCATTTTAGGATATATTTCACTAAAGGCCGCCGAAAATAGGCTCAAAAATAGCGAAGCTAGTTACGGAATAGCAAAGCATATATACAATAATAAGATAAATACATAATATACAAAAACTAGTGAGGTCTTACTGAATGGTAAGAACTGTATCCAGATATGACCCGAACTTTCACGTTCCTGCATATGCTACTAAAATGCGAGTAGCACGTCTAAAAAGAGGATTATCACAGGCGCAAATGGCAGATTTGGTTGGGACTACTCAAGCTACCTATAGCCGGATTGAAAGCGGGTTCATAAGACAACCTGACAGCGTGATTCTAAAACACATATCAGAAGTTCTTGAAGTGGGAGGAGAAGACTTGCTTGCATGTGAGCCATTAGCAACGTTGCCGCCAAAAAATGCGCTAACTTCAGAAACACTTGATCCGAAAGATGTCCCTACGGTGCTTCGTAAGCTAAAGAAACTGCTCGATGAAAACGTAATAAAAGAGGAAGAGTTCGAGCAAAAAAAGAAGGAACTGCTTGCGAGGTTGTAACTGGCAAAGTTGGATAGGCAAGTAAATCAATGATTCGTGCAAGTCTAAGGTGGCCCAATACATGTTCATGGAAGATGACACTGATCATTGCTTTGTAGCTGAAGAGCAGTGTGAAGCTGAATCGCAAAAAGAACGACCCGAAATCAGTTCATTAGGCCTGGAGCCACGATTATTTTATCGACCGAATTTAATAAGAGGATCTTGCGAAGACTACCTCGGAACAGCGCTTAATGGTTCTGTAGACCTAATAATCGACGACCCTCCTTACGGTGTGACTGAACTAGACTGGGATAAAGCGCCAGACTGGGACCTACTAGCGACGCTATATCACAACGTGTTAGCAGACAGCGGGCTCGTCTACATATTCGGAAAACAGCCATCCTTAATTGAAGTCTATAACAGTTTTAGCAAATTATTTGATTTTCGGTTTGAACTAATTTGGAATCGCAATAACGTGCCTTGGTCGTCGAATTTTAAGCCCTTGCCAACGCACGAAAACGTATTCGTTTTTTGTAAGAAAGGGACCGCCATAGAAAGCACGAAATTCTATATCAAGAACGTGATGACCGAAGGCAAGCCTTACTCAAAACTAAGGAAAAGAAAGTCTCCAACTCACGGAACGTACCAAGATACTTACTTAGCAGAGACTGGTGCGAAGAGATACCCTAAAAGCATTCTAGAAGTCCCACCACCTATCGGAAGCACACGCGAATATGCAGGATTTCCAACCCAAAAACCTTTGGAACTAATCCAGTGGATATTGCTTGCGTCTACAAAGAAAGGTGATTTTGTGCTTGACCCGCACGCTGGGAGTGGGACTACATTGCTTGCCGCGCTGTTGCTTTCCCGCAGATCTATTGGGATTGAATTGCATCAGGAAGCATATTCCATTGCCTCAGATCGGATCCTAGATGCTATACGAGAGATGCCACAAGATCACGTATTGTAGCATCTATTTTTGTAGAAATTCTTAAGCTTATAATACGCAACGGCTGAGCTTACTTAAAATATCTCATAACGTGCCTTGGTCAATTTTAAGCTTCCAACGCATCAGATTCGGATCCATCGACCAGCCTTAACATATTGTACGCACAATGCAAAAACCAAAATAAGCTAAAACTGAAGAGCTGAATAGAAACATGGAGTCAAATAATAAATTCCCATTGCGAGCGTATCCATCTTGGCTTTACCATTTGCGCTCATTCGGCCGATTTTTTTAGTAGGTTGGTGACTCTGTAACAGCAAATTCAATGGCGCCGTTTTTTTAGCAAGAAAGAACCTTGGCTCTTTCGGCCTGTCAGTCAATAAGGTAGTTTAGGCCGTTTTTGTAACTAGTAAGCGCTTGCGTTCCACAAAACTCGTCGTCTCCTTTTACAAAGAGGCGGCATTCATGAAATCGATGGCTGGATTCTCGTCAATCTAATGAAAATTCAGTGATAGGTTGATTGAAAAGACTTTTCACGCGCTTCATTTCTTTGTCAATTGCCGAGAATATTTTGTTTACATCGTCGTCAGAATAGGAATAAGTGTTATTGTTTGCGCAGTTGCCGAGCACTCTGAGATCTTCTAGTACTTTTTTAGTTCTTGCAGAGGCTATCCTTTTGAATTTTTCTTCTTTGGTTTCAAGCTCTATTTTTGGTTTTACCATGTTACCACTTAACATAAATTAAATAGTCATAATAGATATTAATAGTTTTTTATTTGATTTAACTTGTTTATTCTGAAGAAAAAACATTAAAAAAAGATGGTTAGCAAAATTATATTCTCTATATTTATATTAATAAAATTTATATAATATAGTCACACATGAATGCAACTAGCGAAAGTCAAAAACGGATCAACTAAATTGGGGGGATAGTTACGGATGCAAAAAAATTGTGTTTGTCGTTAGTAAGGTGCGAATCGGAAGCTGAAGTCGTTGAGATTCTAGACAAAGAGGGCTATTGGGATAATCCTGATGTTTGGGTCAACTTCGGAGACACTGAAAATAATTACGCAACGATAGGAAACCAACAAGCGGATCCTGAAAATGCCTTAGTCGAAAAAATCATAAATTCAGTCGACGCGACGCTGATGGCTGAGTGTCTCCGACGAGAAATAAAGCCCGAAAAGAACCCAATGAGCCCACAAAGTATGACCGCAGCAGTCGAGCAGTTTTTTGGGATAGAGGAAGGAAAATTGTCAGAGAGGAGCTCAGAATTTCGAAATAAGCTCGCAGAGGAGTGCTGCAATATAGTTGCGACAGGCAGCCGGAACACTCCTTGTATATCTATTATTGACAAAGGTGAGGGGCAAAGCCCAGCCAGAATGCCCAATACTTTGCTCTCGCTCAACAAATCCAACAAACTACGAATCCCCTTTGTGCAAGGAAAATTTAATATGGGTGGGACTGGAGTCTTCCGATTTTGTTCTTCACAACACAATCTTCAGCTGATAATTTCGAAAAGACACCCGGACGTCGCTAAACATGAGCATGATAAGACAAACAATCTGTGGAGTTTTACAATAATAAGGCGTGAAGATCCTGAAGAAGATATGAAAAGCTCGGTCTACAGATACTTAGCCCCAAATGACAATCATATCATTGCTTTTGAAGGTGAGGGGCTTCCTTTACTACCGGGCAAATTTCCATTAGCGTATGACAAATTGCTGCATTGGGGTACTTACATAAAGCTTTTCGACTATCAATTGGGGACGGGCTATCGCTCTATAATCACGCTAAGGTTGAATTATCGGCTATCCTTCTTGCTACCCAATCTCTCTCTTCCAGTAAGATTATGGGAACGGCGTAAATACGGTGGTAAGTGGGCTGTAGCAACTTTGGCAGGATTAGAAGTCCGTCTCGCGGATGACCGATTGAGGGCGCCGGACGACAAAAGGAAAGTTCTCGAAATAGACCACCCGTTCTCAGGGGTTATCTCAGTACAAGGCCAACAGATAAGGTATTCTATTTATGTATTCAAGAAGGGTCGGCACAAGAACTATAAAGAGGACGAGGGCGTTACATTCACAGTAAATGGGCAAACTCATGGAGCTTTGCCTGACAGCTTCTTTACGCGGAGCAAAGTAAAGCTAGATTACATAAAGGATTCACTTGTAGTAATCGTCGATTGTTCTGATTTAGACAAGCGTCCTAGAGAGGAACTTTTCGCTAATAGCCGGGATAGGCTTGCCAACATACCTCTAAAGAAAGAAATTTTGCAGGAATTGCAGGAAGAGCTTGCCTCTCACGAAGGATTAAAAAGATTGCAACATAAACGCGAGCAGCAAGAATTTGACAAAGCAATAAACGTAGAAGACATACTAGAAGATGCATTAAACGATATTATTGCACAAGAGCGTACATTTGCTGCCCTTTTTGGAGGACAGGGACGAATATCGAGCCCTATTAGCACTGAAGGAGCTAAGGCCGCATCCGAATTCAAGGGGCGGGAGTATCCAACTTTCTTTAATCTAGCCAAAAATAAAAACTCACCAAATAATCCAAAGTTTGTCCCAAAGGGCGAAAAATTTAGAATTCAGTATATAACAGACGCAGTTGACGATTATCTCAGCCGTGACATTAATCGTGGTACCTTCGCGTTGAGTCTCGGTGATGATGAGGATATAGATTATCGGATGCGTCTCTTAAATGGAATTGGCACCCTTAGCGTAAGATTGCCCAAAAACGCTGCCATCGGAGACCTATTACATTACAAAAGCGAATTGACTGATCTTACGCAAATAGAGCCATTCACAAGCGAACTCTACGTGAAAATTGAGAAGCCGAGGCCAGAGACGACATCGCAGCCCGGCGTTCGTAAACCCCCCGCATCCCAACAGCGAGGGAGCGAGAGCGTTAAAAAATCAGGCGGAAGGACTCCACGCATTGAGCCAGTTAAACAAGATAGGTGGTCGGAGTTTGACTTCGACAAAGAAAGCGCTTTGCAAATAAGGGAGTCGGAGGAGAGCGGACTCACTTTTTCCATCAATGTTGACAATATGTATCTACGCCGCCAACAAGAAGAGAAAAAAAATGCTATTGATTCAGCCACTTTGGAGTTTCGGTTCGAGATTGGCCTTGTTTTAGTTGGGATGGGCCTCAAGCGTATATACGAGAGAAAGCAGCAGCAAGAGGAATTTGATCACGAAATTGATATTAAAGCAATGATTTCTGAAATCGCAAAAGGGATCGCTCCGATTTTAATCCCAACGATAGAACACTGCTCGAAGTTACGTAGGCCTGCGGGCGCTATGTGGGGAGAATGGTCACCAGAGCGAGAAAGCTCAGTAGACATAACAAATGGCAACGACTAAATGATTAAAAAGAAAAGATGTATTTTGCTTGAAAGCCGCATTTGACCTGAAACGGTCGCTATATGCGTCACGCTTTTGTAGCCTCTTAAAAATCAAGGAATACTGACCGAAGGGAAGATGATCTATCACTCTTTGAAAAGCTATGAAAAAAATATTCACAACGAAGATATCACTTCAATCATCAAATCCCACTTTCTCATATCCGATCATTCGCTTGCCAAGAGAGCTCAAAGGACTGGCAGGTCGAATTGCAAATGTCTATCAAACCGAGATTGACGGAGTTCAAGGGTTTTTTATTGCACCGCATTTAGACAGATTAGACAAATATGTCGAGAACAAAGAATGTGAAGAAAACCCCATTTTAGCCTCAGTTCTGCCATTAGAAGCAAAAAAGGAGCGTCCGAGTCGGGATTTGACAGATGCGCGGGACTTAGCTTAAACTTTTTTCGTACGCAGAAGTACAACTTAGCTTCCGCGCTCGTTTTTGCGTTTGTTTTTGAACTGCAGAAGCAAAGCAAATGACAATGTTTATCGCCTGTTTAAGCGTTTCTTACATTATGCAACCAATCTGTACGCACAAAATTAGCGTCCAGAGTTCAAAGCCGTCACATGCGTATCCGATTATACGGCTGCCGCGTGAGTTTAGAGAGCTTGCGGGTGCCACTGCTACCATCTATCAAACAGTCCACGATGGAGCACTAGCGTTCCTTGTGGTCGTCAACAGTCAGCAAGACCATAAGCTCAAAATGGGCTCCGAATCAAAAAAGAGGCTTTATTATGGCAATGGTCGCACATCCTGGTACCACGCGTTGACAAAATCAACTAAGCCCTTCTGTTTCGCGATTTCGACAGCGATCATGTGGCTGCACTTCATGATATTTCGTGAGGGATTGAATAGGAAGTCCTTGCAGGTGCACGCAGCGTCTTCGACAATGTACTCATCAGCCTCTCCC
>Ga0187891_1003797_pt1 | contig 10235 bp, 7 predicted proteins | sample June2016WEW_21_4_FD_132990 | JGI IMG/M metagenome (GOLD analysis project Ga0187891, IMG submission 132990) | Peatland microbial communities from SPRUCE experiment site at the Marcell Experimental Forest, Minnesota, USA - June2016WEW_21_40 | ecosystem: Environmental > Terrestrial > Soil > Wetlands...
CTCGTCCATTGCCATGACGAAATATCCGGCCCGCAGAATGCCCTTCTTATCGCCCAGCGAGATGGCGAAGGCTTCGCCCAGCGCGATGCCCACATCCTCGACGGTGTGGTGCTGATCGACGTCGAGATCGCCCTTGCAGGTGAGCGTGAGGTCGAAGCCACCGTGGCGCGTGAACAGCTCCAGCATGTGATCAAGGAAGCGGATTCCTGTGGAGACGGAGTACGCACCTTGCCCGTCGATGGTAAGCGTCAGGGCGATCTTCGTCTCCGTGGTGTCGCGCTTAATTGCTCCCGTTCTGATTGCTTCGCTCATTTGGCCCATCCAATCTGCTGCAAGGATTCCTGCAATGCGGCGAGGCCGCGGGTGACATGATCTTCGACGCCGATGGTGATGCGGACGAAGCCATCGCATCCGGGGTCGGTGGAGCGGTCGCGCAGCAGCACGCCGCGCGCGCGCATGGCGGCCACCAGCTCGGCGTGCTTGGGGCCGATCTTCATCAGCACGAAGTTTGCGTGGCTGGGGAAGAAATCGACGCCGAGGGCGCGCAGGCCGTCCATCATGCGGGCGCGGCCCGCGTTCACCTGCTCGGCGTACCAGGAGACGTATGCGTCGTCGGCCAGCGCGACGGGCAGGCAGGCGAGCGCGACGCCGTTGACGTTGTAGGGCGAGCTGACCTTGCGCACGAACTTCATCAGCGCGGCCGGGCCGGCGAGCAGGCCGATGCGCAGATTGGCCAGCCCATAGGCCTTGGAGAAGGTACGCGCGACGAGCAGGTTCGGGACCGTGGCGACATCGGCGAGAAGCGAATCGCCGTGGAAGTGGAAGTAGGCCTCATCGACCAGCACGACGGCGTGCGGGGCGGCGGCGCAGATGGCCAGCAGGCGATCGCGGCTGACGACCGCGCCGGTGGGATTGTTGGGCGAGGCGACGATGATGAGCTTGGTGCGCGGCGTGATGGCGGCGAGAAATCGCTGGAAGGGAAACTCGAGCGAGGCGTCCGCCTGCACGCGCGTGAGGCGAGCGGTCATCATGCGCGCGCTGACTTCGAACATGAAGAAGGTGGGCGTGGAGATGAGCGCCTCGTCGGACTCTTCGAGAAATGCGGCGCAGACCAGGTGGATTGCCTCATCGACGCCGTTGGTGAGCAGCACCTGGTTTGATTGCAGGCCGAAGTGGGCGGCGGCGATGCGCTCGACGGCCTCGCGCTCGGGATACTTCGTCAGTCCCTCGGCGGTAATCTGGCGCATACGCTCGAGCACCCTGGGCGAGGGAGAGAGTGTGTTCTCGTTGAAGTCGAGACGCAGGGCATCGCGGCCGGCCAGCGGCGGGTGATACTCCGGCATGGCCAGCACGGCGCGACGCGGCTGCGGAACAGATTGGGTTACAAATTCCGCGGCGGACGATTTATTTGTAACGTTTTTGGTTGCTGATTTCATCGCATCCTCACTCGCACGCTCTGGGCGTGGGCTACGAGGCCCTCGGATTCGGCCAATGCAATCGTGTATGGTCCCCATGCGCGCAGAAGTTTGCGCGAGTATTGCTGAACCGTAATCACCTTCACGAAGTCCACTACGCTGAGGCCGCCGCGAATGCGACCAACGCGGCCGGTGGGCAGAACGTGGTTGGGCCCGGAGATGTAGTCGCCCATCGCTTGCGGCGAATAGTCGCCAATAAACACCGAGCCGGCGTTTTGCACCCAGTTCAGATCGGCCGGGGAGTCCACACTCAAATGCTCGGGCGCGAGGCGATTGGTGAGCGCGCGCGATTCTGCAACGGATTCGGTTACGAATATAAATCCCTGCGCGGCGAGGGACTGTTTTGCGATGGCGTTTCGTTGCGACTGAGTTTTAACTTCGGCCTGGACTGCCTGGGCGAGCGCGGCGTTGCCGGTGATGAGGACGGCGAGCGCCTCGGGATCGTGCTCCGCCTGGGCGACGAGGTCGGCGGCGATTCCGGCGGGGCTGCCGGTCTGGCTGCAGACTACGATTTCGGTGGGGCCGGCGGGCATGTCGATGCCGCACTCTGCCGAGACGAGGATTTTTGCGGCGGTAACGTAGAGATTGCCGGGGCCAACGATCTTGTTGACGCGGGGGATGGAGGCAGTGCCGAAGGCGAGTGCGGCGATGGCCTGCGCGCCGCCGACGCGGTAGAACTCGGTGACGCCGGCAAGCCAGGCGGCGGCCAATGTCTCGCGCGCGGGCCTGGGCGAGCAGACGACGATGCGCGCGACGCCCGCAACCTGCGCGGGGGTTACGGTCATGAGGAGCGTGGAGGGGAGGGGGTAACGGCCGCCGGGGACGTAGCAGCCGACGGATTCGAGGGGACGCACAAGTTGGCCGGTGGCGACGCCGGGGGCGGGAGCGATGGTCCATTCTTTCGGACGCTGCGCATCGGCGAAGGCGCGAATGTTGGCCTGCGCGACGCGCATTGCGGCCTGTAGCGTGGGAGTCGTGGCGTTCCACGCGGTCTTCATCTCGTCAGGTGAGACGAGCAGCGCCGCGCCGGGCGGCAGGGCGTCGAGCTTGGCGGCGTAGCTGCGCAGGGCAGCATCGCCGCGCTGCTGAACATCGGCGAGGATACGGCGCACGACTGGCCCGACCTTCGAGGTGTTGAGCGCGCCGCGTTTTTCTATTGTCTCGATCAACGCGGCGGCGGATTTCTTCGTTCGCCCAAATGTACGCACGAGCTTCATCTGATTTTCCTAAAACCTTAACACCGATAAGCACCGATTCGACCGATCAAAATCAATTCGATTTTTGTCTGCGTTCATCGGCGCCAGTCGTTTTCATGGTTATAAAACTACCTTGCTGAGGGGATACTCGACGATTCCGGTGGCGCCGGCGGCCTTGAGCCGGGGGATGACGTCGCGGACGACGGCCTCGTCGAGGATGGTATTGAGCGCGACCCACGCGGGGTCGCTGAGGTGCGAGATGGTTGGCGAGTTGAGCGCGGGGAGCTGCGCAACGATTTCGTCGAGGAGGGATTTGCGCGCGTTGAGCATGAGGCCGACGCGGCCCTGCGCGGCGATGGCTGCGTTGAGCATCAGGGAGATGTTCTCGATCTTGCCGCGCTTCCACGGGTCGGCGAAGGCGGACCTGTTGGCGATGAGCTGGGTTTCGGATTCCATGAGCGTCTCGATGATGCGCAGGCGGTTGGCGCGCAGGCTGGAGCCGGTCTCGGTGACCTCGACGATGGCGTCGGCGAGGGTGGGGGGCTTGACTTCGGTGGCGCCCCAACTGAACTCGACCTTGACGGGGATGTTGCGCGCGGCGAAGTAGCGGCGGGTGAACTCGACCAGCTCGGTGGCGATGATCTTGCCGGCGAGGTCTTCGGGCTTCTGGAAGGGCGAGTCCTCGGGCACGGCGAGCACCCACTTGACGCGCTGGCGGCTGACCTTGGAGTAGGTGAGGCTGGTGACGTACTCGACGTCGGTCTGGTTTTCGAGGACCCAATCGTTGCCGGTGAGGCCGGCGTCGAGCGCGCCGTGCTCGACGTAGCGCGCCATCTCCTGCGCGCGCACCAGCATGCACTCGATCTCGGGGTCGTCGATGGCGGGGAAGTAGCTTCGGCCATTGGCGGCGATGCGCCAGCCGGCGCGCTCGAACAGCGCGATGGTGGCGTCCTGCAGGCTGCCCTTGGGGATTCCAAGCTTGAGTTTGTTGGCCATTATTTTGCCTCCGCGGAGTTTGGCATGGGAATTGGTTTGGTGAAACAACTGACGGTGCCCTGGTGGCAGACCAGGCCGTCGCCCTCGACGATGACGCGGAAGAGCAGGGCGTCGTTGTCGCAGTCGGTGAAGGCGGTGACGACGCGCAGGCGGTTGCCGCTGGTCTCGCCCTTCATCCAAAGCTTCTGGCGGGTGCGGCTCCAGAAGGTGACGAAGCCGGAGTCCAGCGTCCTGCGGTAACTGGTTTCGTTGAGGAAGCCGAGCATGAGCATCTGGCCGGTGCGGGCGTCCTGGACAATGCCGGGGACGAGGCCGTCCATCTTGGCGAAGTCGATTGCGGGTGGGTTATTCACTGCGTCCATCGTATCTCTCTCTTTCTCGGTTGAACGAAAACAAATGCGGGGATTCTTCCCCTTCCCCTTCGGCTGCGCTCAGGGTCAGGGTCAGAATGACGACATAAACATGAGACCCTGATCCGACGGCGGGCAGCAAAAAGGCCCGCTCGCGGTGTGCGCGTCGGCGGGCCTTTGCAATCCTGATGTGGGTTTCGTTACTTCGCCCGACCGGACACTGCCGCCAACACGCGCTGCGCATGGTGATGGTGGTGCCCTCGATGCTGGGTCGAAGATCTCATCTGTACTGAAGTTACCGGCTGGTGGGAGCTTTGTCAACGCGGGGACGGCGCGGCGGCTGCGCTACGGCTTGGGGCGGTGGGCGATGATGAGTTCGCGAATCTGTTCGTAGGCGGACTGGGGGATGATGCCGCGGGTGGTGAGCTGGTTCTTGGCGGTGTAGGGGCGGCCGGCGATGATGCGCCGGACGTACTCGTCGCCCATGCCGGGGAGGGCCTTGAGCTGGGCGGCGGTGGCGGTGTTAATGTCGAGCAGGGCCTTGGATGCGGCGATCCTCTGGGCGACGGATTGCGCGGGCTTGGCGGCGGGCGCCGCGGCGGGCGCCGCGGCGGGCGCGGATTGGGCGACGCTAAGGGATGAAGCGAGGAAAAGGCTGGCGGTGAAGAGCGCGAGACGGTTGCGAAGGATGGGCATGAGGGGTCTCCTGGGGAACTCTGCGGGGAGCAGGCGGCGATGCGGGATAAGAGTAGCGCAGAAGGCGGAGGGGGAGAAAGGACAAAAGCAGATTCCCTGTCTACCCCAACGAGTAAGTGCGCTCGTTGGGGACCCCGGCTGCGGGAATGACAAACAAAAAAGCATGACAAACAAAGAGGCCTGCCAAATCGTTGCGGGGAGGGTTGCGGGTATAATTCTGAGGTGAAGCGGGAGTAGCTCAATGGTAGAGTAGCGGCTTCCCAAGCCGTTGGTTGCGGGTTCGATCCCCGTCTCCCGCTCCAGGGTTTTCTCTTCAGCGTTTCTTTCCATTGCAAATGATTTGAGTGAGAGTGCAGAAGGCCCGGGGCTAAAGCCCGTTGAATCCATTGGCTTTTTTCAGGGGGCTGAAGCCCCCTGCTCCCTCCGAAAAACAAAAACGTGAGTTTTCAGCACCCTCTGAAGCCCCACGCTCGCTCCGAAGAACGAAAAGCGGATTGATTGGGAGAAAGGTGCGGAGGGTATGGGCGAAGCGAAGTTCGTCGGGGTCCTTCGACTGCGTTTGGCGCGAGTGCGCGCCAAACTCCGCTCAGGATGACGATTATCAACACGCAACCGCAGGTTCCTTCGACAAGCTCAGGACAGGCTCTTCGACTATGTTTGGCGCGAGTGCGCGCCAAACTCCGCTCAGGATGACGAGCAAAGAGGAAGACGTGAATCGGGTCTATTGGATGAGGCTGGCGGTTTTCTGGGGGCCATTGTCGCGGTCTTCGAGGGCCATGGCTTCGGGGAGGAAGGTGATGGCCTTGGCGATCTCGGGGTCTGCTTGGGCGCGGACCTTGAGGCCCTCGAGCTGGCCGAACTGGGAGGTGAAGAGCTCGGCTTTTATGTTGGTTTTGATCCAGTCGAGGTTGGCTGCGATGTCGGCGTCGCTGAAGTCGATCTGATTGGCCTTGAGGAAGTCCTTGAACTGCTGGAGGACGGCGTCGTCGACGGCGAAGTCGCGGGAGACGGTGTGGGATGCCAGGTAGTGCTTGGCGAAGTTGATGAAGAAGACGGAGTTCGGCTGTTGCAGCAGCGAGATCTGAAAGCGGTTGAGGTCGGGCAAGTCGATCTTCTCGTCTGGGGTGATGCCTCCGCCGCCGTAGACGGTGCGGCCGGAGTCGGTGAGCTTGACTTCGAGGTTGGATTTGTCGGCCTTCTTGGCGCCGTCGCGGACGAAGAAGTAGTCGTAGGCCGAAACGCCGTTGTAGTCGCGCTGGATGAGGCGGCCGGAGGGGGTGTAGTAGTGGTATGTGGTGAGGGCGAGGCCGGTGTCGTCGAAGGTGTTGAAGACGGTCTGGACGAGGCCCTTGCCGAAGGTGGTCTCGCCGACGATGAGGGCGCGGTCGTGGTCCTGCAGGGCGCCGGAGACGATCTCGGCGGCGGAGGCGGTGTTGCGGTTGACTAGGACGACGATGGGGTACTTGTCGGAGCCGGCTTCGCCGTGGGCGGCGCGGTAGACCTGGTCGGGGAAGGCGCGGCCGCGCTGGGAGACGACGATCTGGCCCTCCTTGAGGAACTTGCCGGAGACATCGACGGCCTCGTTGAGCAGGCCGCCGGGGTTGTTGCGCAGGTCGAGGATGAGGCCGTGCAGGGAGCCGGCGGCCTGGAAGTTGTCGAGCGCGTCGCCCACCTCGCGGCTGGTGGTCTCCATGAAGTTGGTGACATGGATGTATCCGATGCCGGGCTTGAGCAGGAAGGCGATATCGACGGAGTCGCGGGGAATCTCGTCGCGCACGAGGTCGAAGGTGAGCGGGCCGTTATGGCCCTCGCGCTGCATGGAGACCAGGACGTGGGTTCCTTTGTGCCCCTTGAGCATGGCGGCGACGGCGGCGGAGTCGAGGCCATCGGCGGACTTGCCGTCGACCGAGAGGATGATGTCGCCGGGACGGATTCCGGCCTTAAAGGCGGGCGTTCCCTCGAACGGGGCAAGCACCATGACGTGCAGGACGCCGGCTTTGTCCGCCAGGGGCTGGATGGTCATGCCGACGCCGTAGTACTTGCCGTGCTGCTCCTCGCGCATCTGGGCGAAGGCCTTGGGGTCGTAGAAGGTGGAGTGGGGGTCGAGGGCGTGCAACATGCCAGGGATGGCGCCGTCGTAGATGGCGCGGTCGATCTTGTCGGCGTCCAGCGGCTCGGCGTAGTTCTGCTCGACCAGGCTGTAGACGTCGGTGAACTGGTGCAGGGAGTCGCGCAGGGTGGACTCGTCCGTGGCGGACTGGGCGGCGACCTTGTTGCTGATGAAGGAGCCGGCGAGGGCGCAGCTTGCCAGAAAGAGGGTGACGGAGAAGAGTGCGCGGCGGGTGCGTGGGGCCATCGGCTTGGATTACCTCGAAGATGGGCGGGAAGGGATGCGGGAGGCCGGGTTGCCCAGGAAAAACTCCAGTCCAGCTTAGGACGAGTATACATCGGTTTGGGCAGCAGGGCGGCGGCGGCGGCGGGCGCGTTTCTTTGCTCCTGCGCGCTGCGCGGCCGGGAGTGAGAGTTGGGGATTGGTGCGGGGCGGGGCGGGGCAGATAGAGATAGAATGGGGTGAGCGGATTGTTGCGTACGGAGCGGACGATCGGTTTGCAAGGTGCGGGATGTTTTTTGGGGCAAGGGAAGCGAGAGAGGCCTTTTGAGAGTGGTGAGCTTGAACTCAGTGGATGCGATGCGGACCAGGTTGGGGAATGGGGCGGGGCGGCGGGTTTTGCGCGGGAGCCGCGGGCTGGCGCTGCTGGTGGCGGTTGCGCTGCCGGCGGCGGGTGCGGCCCGGGGACAGGTGCAGGTGCCGCGCTACCAGAGCCCGGTCGAGGCGCCGGCGCCGCAGATGACGATTCCGGAGCCGCCGGCGATCACGACCAACGGTACGGTGGTGGAGGACGAGATCGTTCGCGTGAACGACCAGATCATCGACCGCAGCGACTATATGCGCGCGGCAGCGGAGTTGCAGGAGGAGGTGCGGCGGTCGAACCTGACGGCGGAGGAGCAGGCCGAGCGGCAGAAGGACCTGCTGCGCGACATGATCGACCAGCAACTGCTGCTGTCGCGCGGCAAGGAGCTGGACATCAACGCCGACGCGGATGTGATCCGGCGGCTGGACGAGATCCGCAAGCAGAACAAGTTCGACACGATGGAGGACCTGGAGAAGGCGGTGGTCCAGTCGGGCATCTCGTATGAGGACTTCAAGGCGAACATCAAGAACAGCATCATCACCCAGAAGGTGGTGGGCCAGGAGGTGGGCCAGACGCTGCGGCTGACGGCCAAGCAGGAGCAGGCCTACTACGAAGCGCACAAGCAGGAGTACGCAGAGCCGGAGCAGGTCCGGCTGAGCGAGATCCTGGTGGCGACGCCGGACGACGCGACGGATGCAGCGATTGCGCAGGCCAAGTCCAGAGCGGAGGACGTGGAGGCGAAGCTGAAGGCGGGAGCGAGCTTTGAGGAGATGGCGAAGCAGCTCTCAGGCGGGCAGACGGCGGCGAAAGGCGGAGACCTGGGCGAGTTCAAACGCGGCGCGCTGGGGTCGAGTGCGCTGGAGGACCCGGTGTTTGCGCTACAGGCAGGCGAATGGACTGCGCCGATCCGCACACGGCAGGGATTTGTGGTGCTGAAGGTAACGGAACACACGCAGGCGGGGATTCCTCCGCTGAACGCGGTGGAACAGCAGGTGCAGGAGGCGATCTATAGCGAGGCGATCCAGCCTGCGCTGCGGACCTATCTGACGGGGCTGCGGGAGAAGGCGTACATCGACATTGCGCCAGGATTTGTGGACACGGGCGCAAGCGCGAAGCAGACCAAACCGGTGTTTTCGGCGTATGCCGCGCCTGCGGCGAAGAAGAAGGAGGCGCAGAAGGCGCGGCTCGATCGCGGGCGAGCGGCGACGGGCGGGACAGCGGCTGCGGGCGGGACAGCGGCGGCGGCGGCGGCCAGGGGTGCGAAGCCGGGAGCTGCGGGCCCGACGGCGACGCCGGGGGCGAACTCTGCCGGCGCGAAGACCAGGACGGTGGCCGCAGGCAAGAAGCCCAAGAAGATCCGGCGGGAGAAGATCCGCTTCGGGCAGGCCCCGCGAAACTCGCTTCCGGCCTCGCCGGAGGAGACGATGGCCTCTGGCGCAGACCAGGGTCTGGGCGCGGCCCCGAGCGCGCTGCCCGCGCCGGGCGCGGCGATTGCGCCGATCGAGCAGACGGCGGATGTGGCAGCGGACGACGAACCGCTTGCTCCCAAGGCGGCGGCGCGGAAGAAGACAAGGTACAGCGATCGCGCGCCGATCGAAGACAAGGCAAGAAGGGACGCGGCGAAGGCGGCGAAGGTGAAGGAGAAGGCCGCGTCGGCCCCGGCCCCGATGGCCGCAGAGGAGAAGGCGGCGCAGCAGATGCAGTCCGCGCCGCTGGGACTGAGTGGAGATACGGCGGCCAAGAAAAAGAAGAAGCGGGTGAAGGGAGCAGCGAAGGAGCGGCTACAGGAACAGGCCCCCGCGCCACCCAAGGCCAAACCAGAGGCGACGCCGATTCCGCCCAAGAGCGTGCGCGAGAACGGCGAGCCGGTGGTGAGCCCGCCGCCGGCGGTGCCTGCGGTGACGGTGCCCGCGGACGCGCAGCCCAGCGCGCCGGCGAGCCCCGCCGCGGCGAAGTAGTTCTTTTGCGCTCCCTTGATTGCGCTTCGAGGGAGCGCTTCCTTTTAAAAAGGGTTTGCTTACAGCACGGGTAAACCGGTGCCCTGAAGCAAAACGGGGTTTTTGCAGGCGGTAAAGATGTGCGCTTAAGAACGCGGAGTTTTTCAGCGGGCGGGGGTATGCTGGGGGCATGAAAGATTTCTATGTGGTGGACGCGGCGAAGTTCGATGGGGCGGCGGTGACGACGTTCTTTGCGGTGTCGTCGATGTCGGTGCGGGAGAAGAAGACGGGCGCGGGGCAGTATCTGGCGCTGACGCTGGGCGACAAGACGGGGACGATCGAGGCGCGGATGTGGGAGGAGATTGCATCGGCGGTGGCGACGTGCAGCGAGGGCTGCTACGTCAAGGTACAGGGGCAGGTGTCGAAGTACCAGGGAAAGTGGCAGATGACGCTGACCAAGATGCGGCTGGCGGCGGAGAGCGAGGTGGAGGCGGCGGACTTTGTGCCGACGACGCAGTTCGACATTGGGGAGATGTGGGCGGAGCTGCGCGGATATGTGGGGGAGTTCAAGAATGCGGAGCTGCGGCGGCTGGTCTTCGCGTTCCTGGACGATGAGGAGATCGGGGCGGCGTACCGCGCGGCCCCAGCGGCCAAGGTGCTGCACCATGCGTGGATCGGCGGGCTGCTGGAGCATGTGGTGACGCTGGTGCGGGTGTGCAGGGCGACGGCTCCGTTCTATCCCGAGGTGGATGTGGACCTGCTGGTGACGGGCGCGATTCTGCACGACATCGGGAAGACGCGCGAGCTGAGCTGGGGGACGACCTTCGGGTACACGCTGGAGGGGCAGATGATCGGGCACATCTCGATTGCGCAGGGGATGTTGCGCGAGAAG
>Ga0187891_1003798_pt1 | contig 10231 bp, 6 predicted proteins | sample June2016WEW_21_4_FD_132990 | JGI IMG/M metagenome (GOLD analysis project Ga0187891, IMG submission 132990) | Peatland microbial communities from SPRUCE experiment site at the Marcell Experimental Forest, Minnesota, USA - June2016WEW_21_40 | ecosystem: Environmental > Terrestrial > Soil > Wetlands...
CAACATTCAATGAACAGGGGCTCGACTCGACAATCGGTTCTGTGTGCAGTGTCCGCCAGTCCGGAATGCCTAATGAACCGCGGAGAGCTCCACCGTCTTAGGACGGGTTCACCGGCGCATTGCCCACGGCCCAGCGGGCCGGGTTCTACTTCTCCCCTCACCCGCCTCAATTTCTCCCCCTGCCGGTCAAATCCCTTATCCTGACTTGAGGTGCATCCCGTTCTCTTCCACATCGGATCGATTCTGGTCCCGTCCTACGGCGCGATCACCGCACTCGGTGTGCTCGTGGCGCTTGTGCTGGCGCAGCGCACTGCGCGCACCGTCGGCGTGGACGCCGGCAAGGTGTGGAATCTCTGCATCCTGAGCCTGTTTGCCGCGTTGGTCACCACGCGGTTGCTCCTGGTCGTGGCCAACTGGAGCGCCCTCCGCAGCCATCCTGCCTGGGTGCTGGGACTGGCGATGGTGCATCATCCGTTGCTGGCCTGCGCGGGCGCACTCGCTGGCGCCGGGTGCGCCGCATGGTACGCGCGCCACAGCAAACTTCCCTTCCGCGCCACCGCCGACGCGCTCGCCCCGCCGCTGGCCGCGGGCCTGGCCTTCGAGCAACTGGGCGCGCTGGCGGCCGGCTCCGGTTACGGCACCGATGCCGCGTCGAGCGTAGGCTGGGCGGTTACTTACACCAACCCTCTGGCGGCAATCTGGAGCGGCACTCCGCTCGGCGTTCCACTGCATCCCGTGCAGGCTTATGCGGCGCTAGCATTCTTCGCGCTGGCGGTCCTGCTTTGGGTCTGGCTGCCTCTCGAGCGCCGCAGTGGCGACGTGGCAGGCCTGTGGCTGATGGGTGCCGGAGTCGCCATCTACATGACGGAAATCTGGCGCGACTGGACCGGCCGCGAATTGTCTGGCCGCGGCTCGCTCTTCAATGGCGTTATCGACGGGCCTCAGATCGCATCGATCTTTCTCGTGCTCACAGGCGCGTTGACGCTCCGCGAGAGCAAAAACGTACTGCGTGAACCAAAAGGTGCGTCGCGCGCTGAAGAGCAACCCGCGTCGGCGGCTGAGAACCGCGGCGCTGTATGAGCCTTCCGGGCGCGATCGCTGTTCCTGCCGAGGCCAAAGGCCAGCGTCTCGACGCATTCCTGACCACACAACTAGACGGCGTGAGCCGCTCCCGCGTGCAATTGCTGATCGACCAGGGCGATGTACTCGTGAATGGCGGCCGCGAGAAGGCCTCGCTCAAGCTTCGTGGTGGCGAACAGATCACCATCACCGGCGATCCGCATCCCGCGCCGCTCAAGGCCGTGCCGGAGGCGATCCCGCTCGACGTTGTTTACGAAGACGCCGATCTTGCCGTGGTGAACAAGCCGGCGGGCATGATGGTGCATGCGGGAGCGGGCCAAAGCAGTGCAGCGGCAAACGGACCCGACCCGCGCAGCAGTGGCACTCTCGTCAATGCCCTGCTCCACCGCTTCAATGCGCTCTCTACCACGGGAGGAGAGCTGCGCCCCGGCATCGTCCACCGTCTCGATAAAAGCACCAGCGGGCTCATCATCGTCGCCAAAAACGACCGCGCTCACGCCGCCCTCGGCGCGATGTTCTCGGGCCGCCGCGTGCAAAAAACCTACATCGCACTCGTTCACGGTGCAGTGGCGCGCGAGAAAGGCACCATTACCGCCGCAGTCAGCCGCGATCCCGTGCGCCGCACGCGCATGACCACGCGGCCCAGCGATAATGCCCGCTCGGCTGTGTCGCACTATGAGGTCGTAAGGCGTCTGACCACCCGCTTCGGCAAATTCACAATCCTTCGCGTGCGCATCGAGACCGGCCGCACGCACCAGATCCGCGTGCACATGGCGTCCATCGGCCACCCCGTGGTGGGCGACACGCTCTACGGCGGCGTGGCGCAGTTGACCGCGCAACCCGTTGCCGATAGCACGCGCTCCACCGGCAAGAAAACCGAACCTGAGCGGCTGAAGCTCAGCCGCAACTTTCTCCACGCTGCAAAGCTCGAATTCACGCAACCGCTGACGGGCAAGCCGCTCCAACTTGAAGCGCCGATGCCCGAAGAACTGACCGCTTTCCTCAAGTGCCTCGAATCTGTCTAATCTGCATTTTTCACTAGTCGCGGGCAAGGCGTAGCGCCGGTCTCCAGACCGGCTGTCGTGCGGGTCTCCAGGCCCGCACACGCCCATTGTGGACCAAAAAATGTGTTTGGCTACGCTCGCGACCGGATTTCCCATCGTGCGTGGTTGTTGCGTGAAATGCGGGCTAACGCCCACGGGCTGCCGCAGAACCAGTGGCAGGCCGCTCTGACGAAAGTACCTGGAATGTCAATCCCTATCGGCAATCGGCCAGCGCTGCGATTGTTAGAATAAGACCGTGATGATCACAAAGCTGTCCATGCCTCAGGCCGTTCCATTTTCGCGGCTGTGGCGGCTCTCCTCGCTCGCATTGGCGGTTGCGCTCTCCTGCGCCGCTGCATCTGCTCAGCAGCCTGCGCCCGCCGCCGGAGCCCCTGCGGCTCAACCGGCCGCTCAGCCGGCGCTGCAAGCTCCTCCGGGGCCCGGTTCAAATACCGATACGGGCACGCCGACCATCCATGTCGGCGTCAATGAGGTCAGCCTCATCTTCACCGTCACTGACAAGCATGGGCATTACATTCCCAACCTGGGCCAGAACGACTTTGCCCTTCTCGATGACCAGAAGGCCCCGGAGCGCGTGAACTCGTTTCACCAGCAGATCAACCTGCCGCTGCGCGTGGGCATCGTTATTGACGCCAGTACGTCCATCCGCTCCCGTTTCCAGTTTGAGCAGCAATCGGCCACCGAGTTTCTGCTCGATGTGCTCAAGGCGAAGAGCGACCGCGCCTTCGTCATGGGGTTCGACGTGACGCCGACGGTCACTGCGAATTGGACGAACGATCAGGACGCTCTGGAGACGGGCATCAACAAGTTGCAACCGGGCGGCGGCACCGCGCTCTTCGACGCGGTCTATGTCGCCTGCCGCGACAAACTCCTCACCGAGCGCGGTCCCGAGCCCATCCGCAAGGCAATCATTCTCATCTCCGACGGCGACGACAATCAAAGCCGCGTTTATCTGTCCGAAGCAATCAAAGAGTGTGAGCGCGCTGAAACCATCATCTATGCCATCAGCACCAACTGGACGCCAAGCCGCGGCCCCGGTGACAAGATCCTGCAGCAACTGGCCGAAGAGACCGGAGGCGAGGTCTTCTTCCCGCCCTCGGTGGAAGAGATGGCCACGAGCTTTAAGGACATCGAGGAAGAACTGCGCAGCCAGTACGCGCTCGTCTATACGCCCGCCGACTTCACGACCAACGGCGCTTACCGAACGATTTACCTGTACTGTTACGATCGCCGTTACACCGTGCGCGCCAAGAAGGGCTATTTCGCAACCGGCAGGTAACCATGGCGCAGAGGCTCCGGTGTTCCGTCGCCGTGGCTGAAATCCTCCAATCCAGAGAGCGCGGCATGTCCCAAATCAGGCCGATCTCGCGCTCTTCTGTTCCAATCTGAATCAGTTCCTCACAGCCGCTCTCGTCCCCTCATCCAATTCCCTCCGCTGCACGATGAACTAGACGTAGGAGATTCCAGGCATCTCTTGAGGATTTGCCGTGGATAGAGGGATTTGAGGTGATCCGTCAGGCAATTTCGTGCGACGTCTGCGCAACGGAGAAGCGCCAGACCAACCATTGGTTTGTCGCCTACGAGCAAGCGGGAGAACTGCGCGTCAGCGGTTGGAGCTCTCGCCACAAGTTGCGCCCGGGCTCGAAGCATCTTTGCGGGCAAACCTGCCTGCACAAGCTGGTGGATGAATTCATGGCCAAATCTCTCGCCGTGCGGGCGCAGCGCCCGGTAGAGGAGCCAGCGGAACAAATTGACCCTGAGCCGCCGGTCGTCAGCCAGCCCGAGCACGAAGTGTCAGGGCACGGCTTCAGCCGTACCGCAAACTCCGATGTAGCGCCGGTCTCTAGACCGGCTGTACCGGCGGCTTCCAAGCCGCCGGCCGTGAGCGATGCCAGCCTCACCTCCAGCCCGGCCTACCCCTATGCGGCCAACATCGACCCTCAATCATCGGCGCGTTTGATCACGCCGCCTGCGCCTGTTCTGCCCAAGCCTGTTTACCGCCCTCAACCTGAACTGGTGACCATGCCGCCGCGTCCGCATGCTGATTACACTCCCACCCTCGAAGAGGCGCCGCGCTACGCCTCGCGCAATTGGCGCGCCGAAGCCTGGGAGCGCGAACGGCTGCGCGAGCTCCGCGCCAGCGAGAATCGCCCCGATATTGCCGCACGCCGCGCCTCGAATGCTTGATTGTTTTTCCCGGATCGTCGAATGGATTGCTTTATGGGTTTCGATCTAGCCTTGGCTCTCGTCGCTCTGTTTCCGTTGCTCTTCGGGAAGCCCGCTCGCGCGCTGGCCGCACTTCCGCCCCGCGATTGAGCTCGGAGCGGAGAACTACTTTGGCGCCGCATGGCTCGCCAGCAGTGCCCGCAGTCCCTCCTCGTCAATCACTGGGACCTTGAGCTCTCGCGCCTTGTCGAGTTTTGACCCGGCTTCCTCGCCGGCCACCACGTAGCTGGTCTTCTTGCTCACTGAGCCCGCGGTCTTTCCGCCGGCAGCCTCAATCTTTTCCTTCGCCTCGTCGCGCGTCATCGTCGGCAACGTTCCAGTGAGCACGAACGTAAGGCCCGCAAGCTGTGCCGTGCGCTGCTTCTTTTCCGCACTCATATCCACGCCGGCATCCGCGAGCCGTTTCACCAGATTGCGATTTTCCTTGTCAGCGAAAAATTCCAGGATTGCTTGCGAGATGCGCGGGCCAACCTCTTCCACGCGTTCCAGCTCCTCGGCCGAAGCCGCCATCAGCGCTTCCATCGAGCCAAACTCCTGTGACAGCAGCTCGGCGGTGCGCTCGCCGACAAATCGAATGCCCAGCCCCATCAGCACGCGCGCCAAGCCGGATTTTTTCGAATTCTCGATCTGTTCAATGAGCATCTTGATCGCCTTTGGACCAAGAAGCGCCTCTTTTTTCGCTATTTTCTGTTGCGTCCTTTTGTCAACGCGAACCACTTCTTTCTCGAGCGACCCCAGCGCCCTCTCGTCAAGCGAATAAAGATCGGCGACGCTCTTGACCAGCCGCTTTTCCGCCAACTGCTGCACCACCGCATCGCCCAGTCCCTCGATGTTCATCACCTCGCGGCGGCCGAAGTGCAGCAGGCTTTCGCGCAGCTTGGCTGGGCAGTCGGCATTCACGCAACGCCAATCCACTTCGCCTTCCGCGCGCACAACTTTGCTTCCGCACTCCGGGCACTCAGTCGGAAATTTGAAGCTGTGCTTCCCTCGAGGGTGATCGGCGTCTTCAACCACCTCCACAACTTTCGGAATCACATCGCCGCCGCGCTCCACCTTCACCCAGTCTTCAAGCTTCAGCCCCAGCCGCTCGATGAAGTCCGCATTGTGCAGCGTGGCTCGGCTCACCGTGGTGCCTCCGATGAAAACCGGCGCGAGCTCCGCTACCGGCGTCAGCTTGCCGGTGCGGCCCACCTGCACTGTAATGCTCTTCACCTGCGTCACGCCCGCCTTAGCGGTGAACTTGTAAGCGATGGCCCAGCGTGGCGCGCGGCCCGTGTAGCCCAGCCGCTGCTGCGTGGCGTGCGCATCCACCTTCAGCACCACGCCGTCAATCTCGTAGCCCAGTGTCGCCCGCTTGCTCTCGGCGTCGTCGATAAATTCAATCATTTGCTCGACGGAGCTGACGAGTTCACGATGCGGATTCACACGAAAGCCAAGCGTTGTCAGCGCGTCGAGCGTGGCCGTCTGGCCGGCGGTAAAGTACTCTCCGTCCACCAGCAGAAAATACGCGAAGAACACCAGGCGCCGGTTGGCGACGATCGAGGGCTCGAGCGTGCGCAGCGTGCCCGCGGCAGAATTGCGCGGATTGACGAACGCCGGCAGCCCCTCGCGCTCGCGCTCTTCGTTCAGCCGCACAAAAGCCGCCTCCGGCATGACGACTTCGCCGCGTACTTCGATCCCTTGCGGTAGTCCGGTTTTTTTCAGGCTCTCGGCCGGAATACTAAGCGGAATACTGCGAATCGTTCGGATGTTCGAGGTGACGTCCTCGCCGGTCTGCCCGTCGCCGCGCGTCAGGCTCATCGTGAGCCGCGCTCCGCCGCTGCCCGGCTCCCCGCTGCTCGGACCATAGCTGAGCGCCACGCTCAGCCCATCCAGCTTGAGCTCGGCCGTGTACTCCACCGGCAGATTGCCCGCCAGTTCGTGCACGCGACGGTCCCAGTCGGCCAGCTCCTCGGCCGAATAGGCATTGTCTAGTGAGAGCATGGGCCGCGAGTGCTGCGCCTTCCTGAAGCCCTCGGCCGGCTTTCCGCCCACGCGCTGCGTCGGCGAATCCGCAGTCACCAGCTCAGGGTGCGCTGCCTCCAGCTTCTTCAGCTCGTTCATCAGCGCGTCGTACTCGGCGTCGCTGATCTCCGGCGCATCGAGAACGTAGTACAGATGCTCGTGGCGCCGCAGCTCCTCGCGCAGTCTTTCAATTCTCTTCGCGGCGCTCGTCTCGGCCATAGCTACGAATTATAGTGAGCCCCGGCCTGTTCTAACTCCGCCAACTCGCTGAGTTTCTAGCTCCGCTGACTCCGCCAACCCCGCTAGCTCCGCTCGCTCTCCCTACTTCCCCCACTCCGCCTCAGTCAGCCCGCGATCCTTCAGCATCGGCTCGATGCTCGGCTCCCCGCCCAGCCACGCGTCGTACATCTTCTCCAGGTCCTCGGTATTGCCGCGCGAAAGCACCATACGCCGGAAACGGTCGCCGTTGGCGCGCGTCATTCCGCCGTGATCCTCAAACCACTGGAAGGCATCGTCGTCCAGCATCTCGCTCCACGTGTATGCGTAGTAGCCCGCCTGGTAGCCCTCCTGCCAAATGTGCAGAAAGTAGCTGGACCGGTAGCGCGGCGGCACATAGCTGATCAACAAATGCGTCTTGCTGAGCGCCGCTTGTTCAAAAGCATCGGGATCCTGGAGCGGCGCGCCCGGCGGCAGCGTGTGCCATTGCAAATCGAGCTCCGAGGCCGCAAGAATCTCGGTGAAGTCATAGCCCTGGTTGAAGGTCTTCGCCCTCACGATTTTGGCCGCCAGTTCGGCGGGCATCGGATCGCCGGTCTTGTAGTTCCGCGCGAAGTTCGTAAACACCGCGGGATAGCTGGCCCAATGCTCGTTGAATTGCGAGGGAAACTCGACGAAGTCGCGCGGCACCTGCGTGCCCGACAGGCTCGGGTACGCCGTGTTGGCAAACATGGAGTGCAGCGCGTGGCCAAACTCGTGGAACATCGTGGTCACATCGTCGAAGCTGAGCAGCGCCGGCTGTCCGGGAGCGGGCTTCTCGAAGTTAGCCACGTTGAACGCCACGGGCAGCGTGCCCAGCAGCTTCGATTGGCCCACCAGTGTGTCTTCCCACGCGCCGCCATTCTTGTTGTCGCGTTTGAAGTAGTCACAGTACCACAGCGCCAGCGGCGTGCCATCGGCGTCGAATACCTCAAACACGCGCACGTCCGGCTGCCACACAGGAATGTCTTTGCGCTCCTTGAAGGTGAGTCCATATAGCTCGCGCGCCGCGTAAAAGACGCCTTTCTCAAGCACGTTGTTCAGCTCGAAGTAGGGCTTCACCTGCGCCTGGTCATAATCGAATTTGGCCTTGCGCACCTGCTCGGCATAGAACTCCCAGTCCGATGGCTCAACCGTGAACCCGCCGTGTCCTGAATCGATCAGCGCCTGAATGTCTTTGGCTTCGCTCGCTGCCTTTGCCGTCGCGGCCGGAACCAGCGCGTCAAGGAAACCAATGGCCGCTTCCGGTGTCTTGGCCATCTGGTCGGTCAAATTCCACGCCGCATAGTTGGGGAAGCCGAGCAACGCGCCCTTCTCCGCGCGAAGCTGCGCCAGCCGCGCAATGGTCGAGCGCGTGTCGTTCGCATCTCCGCGCTCAGCCCGGTTCCAGGAATTCTCAAAGATCTTCTTCCGCGTAGCTCGGTCGCTCAGGGAACTCAGATTGGGTTGCTGCGTGGTGTTCTGCAGCGGCAACAGCCAGCCCGGCTGTTTGTGCGCCTTCGCCTCCTCGGCTGCCGCGGCTATCTGCCCTTCACTCAGTCCGGCCAGCGCCTTGGGGTCGGTCGTCGTGTACGCGCCCGCCTTGGCGGCCTCAAGCAATTTAGACATGAACGTGTTCTCGAGCGTCGATTCTTCTTCGTCGAGTGCTTTGAGCTTCGCCTTGTCGGCATCGGAGAGATTCGCGCCGGCCTTCACAAACTGCTGGTACTGGTACTCCACCAGCCGCAGCGACTCGGCATCGAGACCGAGCGACGCGCGCTGGTCATAGATCGCCTTGATGCGCGCAAAGAGTTTGGAGTTCAGGTCAATCGCGTCCTGGTGTGCAGCCAGGCGGGGCGCCTCGTATGCCTGCACCTTTTCAAGTTCGGGATCGATATTCGCGCCGGTCACGCAGTTGAACGCGTTCCACGTGCGGTTGAGCAACTGGCCCGATCGCTCCAGCGCCACGAGTGTGTTGTCGAAGGTCGGCGGCGCGGGGTTGTTGGCGATCGCCTCAACCTCCACGAGCTGCTGCGCCATGCCCGCGTCGATCGCCGGCTGGTAGTCGCTGTCCTTGATCTTATCGAAGGGTGGCGCGTGAAAAGCCAGCGTGCTGGGCGCATAAAAAGGATTGCTCGGACCGAATTTGCTGTCCGCGCTCTGTGTCTGCGCGCTGCAGCTTCCCGCGGCGGCAACTCCCAGAAGAATCGCGATTCCTGTGACTGAAACTCTCCAAAATCTCAAACTCGATTGCGAATGCATCATGACAGTATGGGCCCCTCAAACGGCCAAATCAACCACCGTCGATTGTAGGGGAATAGAACGGCTGCGGTACAGGATTCGCGGCCCAATCCGAAGCCCAGCATTGACCGTCGAGCCCAAGCCAAAAAGGCGGCGCGGCTCCGGACGACCGCCGTCTCCCGCGCACCCCCTAAAATAGAAACACATGCCTTCCGATGCGCGGTTCAAAGAACCTCTGGCCGGCCTCGGTAGATGGAACCCCGGAGAATCGACAAGCGATGACGCCCACTTCAACCGCCCTTGAAGCTCGAACGCAGTCCGAAAGCCTGGATCAACTCGCCGCGGTTGCCGTGAACGTCGGCCTTGGCCTCAAGCCCGGACAAGAGCTCGTGATGACCGCGTCCGTTGACACGCTGCCCCTGGCGCGGCGCATCACCGAGCAGGCTTATCGCGCCGGCGCCTCGCTCGTCACGACGCTCCTCGCCGATGATGAATCTGCGTTGTTGCGTTATCGCTATGCTTCCGACGCGAGCTTCGACCGCGCCGCCAAGTGGCTCTACGACGGAATGGCCGAGGCCTTCAAGAGCGGCTCCGCGCGCCTCGCCATCGCTGGGGGCAACCCGAATCTGCTCTCCAATGAGGATCCTGACAAAGTCGGCCGCGCCAATCGCGCCGTCTCGCAAGCCTATCGCCCGGCGCTCGAGCTCATTACGCGGCACGAGATTAATTGGACCATCGTTGCCGGCGCCACGCCTGCGTGGGCCGCGGCCATGTTTCCCAACGATGCGCCGGATGAAGCCCTGGCCAAGCTGTGGGCGGCGATCTTCGCCACTACGCGCATCAACACGCCCGATCCCGTGAGCGCCTGGAAGGCTCACGACGCGGAACTGCACAAACGCGCCGCAATCCTCAACGAGAAGCGCTACTCGGCTCTGCAGTATAGCGGACCCGGCGTGGATTTCCGCCTCGGCCTCGCCGACGATCACGAATGGCTCGGCGGCGGCACCACCGCGGGCAACGGCAACTACTGCATCCCCAACATGCCCACGGAAGAAGTCTTCACCACTCCGCACAAAGACCGCGCCGACGGCATCATTACTGCCAGCAAGCCGCTGTCGCATCTTGGCACCATGATCGAGGGCATTCAGGTCCGTTTCGAGCGCGGCCGCATTGTGGAGGCCCGCGCCACGCGAGGCCAGGAGGTGCTTGAAAAACTCATCGACACAGACGACGGCGCGCGCCGCCTGGGCGAAGTGGCGCTCGTTCCCCACTCTTCTCCCATCGCGCAGAGCGGCCTGGTTTTCTTCAACACACTTTTTGACGAGAATGCCGCCTCGCACATCGCGCTCGGCCAATCCTACTCGTCTTGCGTGCGCGAGGGC
>Ga0187891_1003800_pt1 | contig 10229 bp, 8 predicted proteins | sample June2016WEW_21_4_FD_132990 | JGI IMG/M metagenome (GOLD analysis project Ga0187891, IMG submission 132990) | Peatland microbial communities from SPRUCE experiment site at the Marcell Experimental Forest, Minnesota, USA - June2016WEW_21_40 | ecosystem: Environmental > Terrestrial > Soil > Wetlands...
ATCAAGCTTGCACAACGGCGCATCCAACCCGCGCACATCATCGCATGGTCACTCTGGCGAAGAGCTCACCAAGCCGAAGCACGCCGCGCCCATCTCAAAACGAAAATGCAACTGTAATGCTAATGCCTTGGCGCCGCTTGGCGGATCTGGGGCCGCTTTACCCCAGCGCCTTCGCCAGCAGAAATCCCGAGCCGCCACCGAGCCCCGGCCCGGGATGGGTCGAGGCGCCGATGTGGTAGAGCCGCGCGATCGGCGTGCGGTGATTGACCGAGCCGTGAAACGGCCGCCACAGGAAAAACTGGTCGATGCCGCAGAAGCCGCCGTAAGGATCGCCGCCGACGAGATTGATGTTCAGCGCTTCGAGGTCGGCCGGCGAATAGGCCTTGCGGGCCATCACGGTGTCGCCAAAACCTTCGATGTGCGAAGCGAGGATCGCCTCGACCCGGTCAGCGTACCTTTCCCGCACCGCGACGGTCCAGCTTCCGTCGGCCGGCGTGGCGATCTCGCCAGCCGCATCGCCTTTCAAGATGCGCGGCGCCTCCGGCAATTGCAGCCACAGAATGGAAGCGCCTTGCGGACATCGGCTCGGATCGAGCGCCGCCGGCTGGCCGACGCAGATGGTCGGTATCGCCGGCAGCATGCCGCGCTCCGCCTCGTTGGCCGCTTTGGATACGCCGTCCAGTCCCGGCGTGAGATGGATCAGCGCGACTGTCGCCAGCGCCGGCGCCTTCCACTTCGGCGGCGCCTTGAGCGCATAATGGATTTGCATGTTGCCTTTGCCGTAGCGGTACTGCGCGACGGCCGCGGTGTTGTCCGCCGGCAATGCGACACCGGCGAGGAGCCGCCCGTAAAGCTGATTGGGCGTCACCGAACAGATAACGCCTTTGGCGGCGGCGAATTCCTTGCCGCCGGCGAGGCGAACGCCGCACGCGACGCCATTTGCGTCGACCAGCACCCGCTCGACATCGGCGCCCAGAAGGATTTCGCCGCCGTGGTCGCGGATCAGGCGCTCGAACGCCGCGAGCGCGTTCTTGGCGCCGCCTTTGACGATCGGCGCGCCGGCGGCTTCGAGCGCAAAGGCGATGACCTTTGCCATCTGGCCCGAATAGGCGCTTTCCGGACCGAGCCCGGTATGCAGCACCCAGGGCGCGAACAGCGCGCGCACCAGGTCGGACCGATAGCGGCTCTCGAGCCAGCCGCGCGCGGTGCCCAGCGCTTCGCCGAAAAAATTTGCCAGCCCGCGAAAGCCGCGGCGCCAGGCTTCGCGCGCCACGATCAAGAGCATCGCGCGCGACCACAGCGAGCCGCCGAGGAGCGCGAACAGGAACGGAGCATCTCCGCCGACGCGATCGATGTCGGCGGCAAAGCGCGCGCCGTCGCCGGCGTCGAGCTGTTCGAAGCTCGCGACATTCGCCTTGCGGTCCATGGCGAGAATCGCGTGACGACCGTCTGGCAGCAGCACCGCCGTTGGTGTCGGCGTATGGGCAAAGGCAAGGCCGCGCTTTTCCAGCTCGGGTCCGAGCTCGGTATAGGCCGGCGACGTCAGGAACAGCACGAACGTCGTTGCCATGACGTCGTGCAAAAAGCCCGGCGCCGTGATCTCCTCGGTGCGAATGCAGCCGCCGATGCGATCGTTGCGCTCGAGCAGCAAGACCTTGTGGCCTTTACGGCCCAACAAGGCAGCCGCGACCAGCGCATTGATGCCGCTTCCGACGATGACGTAGTCGGCGCCCGCCATTTGCGGCCTGCGCGGCTTATTGCTTCGGAACGAGCGCCAGCACCCGCAGCGGGCTGCCGGTCCCCTTGACGATTTTCAGCGGCGCCGCGATCAGGATCGCGCCCTTCGGCGGCAGCTTGTCGAGCTGACAGAGGCTGGCGAGGCCGTAGCGATTGGCCTTGTGCATGAAGGTATGCGCCGGAAACGGCGGGTCCATGCCGCCCGCGGAGCCGGCATCGGTGCCGACGGTCTCGGAGCCCCAGCCGATGACGCCCTTCGCGATCAGATAGTGGATGGTCTCGGCCGCCGGACCGGGTGAATGCGGGCCCTTGTCGTCGACATTGAGGAATTTTGCTTCGCTGGCGTTGCGCTTGTACCAGTCGGTGCGCATCAAAACCCACGAGCCGGCCGGGATATCGCCGTGCGCCTTCTCCCAAGCTTTGACGCCGTCGACCGTCAACAGGAAGTCGGGATTCTTCGCAGTCTGCGCCGAGCAGTCGATCACGCAGACCGGAGCGACGAAGTTTTTCACCGGGATGGTGTCGGTGCCGCCGTCTTTATAGTCCTTGCCGCTGATCCAATGGTTCGGCGCGTCGAAATGCGTGCCGGAATGTTCGCCGAGCTTCAGCCAATTCCAGGCCCAGAACGGCCCATCCTTATCGTAGTTCGAGATCGGATGAATCTCGATGGGCGGCGTATTCTTGCCGATCTCCGGCGGCAGCTTGATCAAGGGCGTTTCCGGGCCGAGCGGCGCGGTCAGGTCGACCACCTCGACGGCGCCGGACGCAAGCGCCGATGCAAAGTCGCTGAGAACGTGAGTGCTGGTAATGCGGTCTCTCCGTCGCGCTCGTTCGGGATTCGGCGCGTTGTGGCGGGCAGACGAAATCTAGCCTAAACATTTTAGATGTGAAATATCTGCGCTGGCAAGCGACACCGGCTGGGCGGCGAACCGGCCGGGTCGGCGCAGCGCGGGGGCGAGCGAATGGCTTACGATGCGGTCGTGGTCGGCGCCGGCATCAACGGGCTCGCCGCCGCGCTGCATCTTGCCGCCAAGGGCTGGAAGGTCGCCGTCGTCGAGCGCGCGGATGTTGCCGGCGGCGCGGTGAAGACCCGCGAAATCACCCTGCCCGGCTTTCGCCACGACCTCTATGCGATGAATCTGAGCCTGTTCGCCGGCTCGCCGTTCCTTGCCGCCCACAAGGATCGCCTCACCGCCCACGGCCTCGCCTTCGTCGGCGCCGAGCAATGCTTCGCGACGGCGTTTCCCGATGGCGGCTGGCTCGGCGTGGAACGAGACATCGAGGCCACGGCCGGCCGAGACGCCGCGCGCTGGCGGGCCATGGTGACGGCCTTCGGCCAGGACGCGCCGCACATTTTCGCGTTGCTCGGCTCACCGATGCCGTCGTTGCAGGCGTTGCGCGCGATCTTTGCTGCCTGACGGGCGCGCGGCACCGCATGGGTCGCCGACACGGCGCGTCTCCTCGTTGCGTCGCCGCGCGAGTGGCTGGACGAGAACTTCGAGAGCGAAAAGCTCAAAGCCATGATGGCGGCCTGGGGCATGCACCTTGATTTCTCGCCCGACTGTGCCGGCGGCGCGCTGTTTCCCTATCTGGAATCGATGGCGAACCAGTGCTTCGGCATGGCGCTCGGCCGCGGCGGCGCCGACACCATCGTCACGGCTTTGCTGCGCGCCATCGCGGCGGCAGGCGGCGAGGTCCGGCTCAACGCGCCGGTGCACAGCATCGCCATCGAGGCCGGCGCCGCCAAAGGTGTCGTGCTCCAGGGCGGTGAGCGGATTGAGGCGATGCGAGCCGTGATCGCCAACCTGCATCCGCGGGTCTTGTTCGGCGATCTCCTGCCCGCCTCTTCCGCGGCGGCGCAGCGTCTCGCCAAGCTTCGGCCCGGGCCGGCCACGATGATGATCCATCTGGCGCTCAACGATTTGCCGGCCTGGAGCGGCGGCGCCGCGCTGCGGCGGTTCGCCTATGTGCACCTAGCGCCTTCGTTCGCCGCCATGGCGGCGACCTATACCGAAGCGCTCGGCGGGCTGCTGCCGGCGGAGCCCGCCCTCGTCGTCGGCCAGCCCACGGCCATCGATCCCTCCCGCGCTCCCGGCAGACGGCACGTGCTCTGGGTCCAGGTGCGGGTGCTGCCATCGCGGATTCGCGGCGATGCGGCGCGCAGCATCAGCGGCACCGACTGGGACACCGTCAAAGACGCCTATGCCGACCGGGTGATCGGAATCATCGAGCGTTACGCGCCCGGACTAGGCGCAAACATCCTCGCCCGCGCCGTGCTCTCCCCCGCCGATCTCGAGCGCGACAATCCCAATCTCATTGGCGGCGACAGCCTCGGCGGCAGCCATCACCTCGATCAGAACTTCATCTTCCGGCCGGCCTTCGGCTGGTCGCGCTACCGCACGCCGATCGATCGCCTCTATATGGTCGGCGCCTCGACCTGGCCCGGCGCCGGCACCGGCGCCGGTTCGGGCTTCATGCTGGCGAAGGCGCTTGCCGGCGCTTGACCAGCCTCGTCAATTTCGCGGCTTGAGCAGCTCGCGGCCGATGATGAGTTTTTGCACCTCGGTCGCCCCTTCATAAATGCGCAGCGGCCGGATCTCGCGATAGAGCCGCTCGACCACCGAGCCGACGCTTACGCCGATGCCGCCGAACATCTGCACCGCCCGGTCGATCACGCGCTGCGCGCCCTCGGTCGCGGCCATCTTGGCCATCGCGGTTTCCTTGGTCGTTGCCACGCCCTCGACATCGCGCAGCCACGCGGCCCGATAGGTCAGGAGCGCCGCCGCATCGATCTCCAGCGCCATGTCGGCCAGCGCGGCCTGGGTCAACTGGAAGTCGCCAAGCGTCTGGCCGAACATCTTTCGCGTCTTTGCGCGCCCGAGCGCCTCGTCAAGCGCGCGGCGGGCAAAACCGAGCGCCGCGGCGGCCACGGAGGCGCGAAAAATATCGAGCGTGCGCATGGCGATCTTGAAACCTTCGCCCGGCGTTCCGACGAGATGCGATAGCGGAATGCGGCAGTCTCTGAACCGCAGCCGCGCCAACGGATGCGGCGCGGTGACATCGATCCGCTGCGCGATCTCGAAGCCGGGTGTTTCGGCGTCGACCACAAAGGCCGAAATACCGCGCGCGCCAGGCGCTTCGCCGGTACGCGCGAACACCACGTAGAAATCCGCAATGCCGCCGTTCGAGATCCAGGTCTTCTCGCCATCAAGCACGTAATGGTCGTTCACGAGCCGCGCCGACGTGGAGAGCGCCGCGACATCGGAGCCGGCTTCGATCTCGCTGAGCGCGAAAGCCGCAATGGCGGCGCCGGCGGCGACGCGCGGCAGATAGCGCGTCTTGAGCGCATCCGAACCGGCAAGCGTAATGGGACCGCTGCCGAGGCCCTGCATGGCGAAAGCGAAATCGGCGAGCCCGCTATGCCACGCCAGGGTTTCGCGGGCGATCACCAGGTCACGCGATTGGAGCGTGTCATGGACGCCGCCATAGGCCGCGGGAACGCAATATTGCAGCCAGCCGGCGGCGCCGAGCGCGCGCACCCAGCGCACGCAGGTCGCGTCAATGTCGCCGTGTCCGCCAGCGCCATCGCCGCCGCCATGTCCGATATCGGCAGCCGTATCGCCGGCCCATTGGTCGATCTCGTCGGCGAAAGCGCGATGTTTCGCGTCGAAGAACGGCAGGCGCAGATGCGTGGTCCGGCTCATGATGATTCCCCCTCGGTCGTGTCGGCAGTCGGAGCTTTGGGCGCGGAATATCGGTCGGTGGCTGCGCTAGACTGCCGCCATAACCCCCCGGCGGCAATCATTGCATTTTTCACCGCCCACTGCAGAGTGGCCGGCCGCTCAATGGGCGTGGCCGGAGGCCTTGCCGCAAAGCTCGTCATCTATCCGATAGTCGAGTGCTCGTGCCCGATAGGCAGTTCCGCGCGCTGGACAGCTTCAGCAACGCGCCAGCAAGTCAACAAGGCCGCGTGAGGGTCAGCTAGGCCTCGTCATCCCAAGGTGCGAGCTCACGGGCTCGGCCCGCGTCATAGCAGCTCCGCTTTGCCTTACTTGCCGACCGACGCTTGGGCCGCCGCAATTTTCGCCTTCACGGCATCGAGGTTGAAGCTAGCGCCCTTTTGCATCGGCGGGAACTCGATGGCAGTCATTGCCAGTTTCTCGACTTGCTGTTGGACAAATACGAAGCGCCAGAATTCGTATTTAAACCAATCGAAGTATTGTTGCGCCCCGTATTTGGTCCCGCTATCGGGCCAGCCTGTGCGCTCGAACGGATCGAGGCGCAGATTAGTTAGGTAAGGCACGTCGGGCTTAGTTTTTTCGCCCAGCCAGCCCGCAGGTTGGTCGATAAAGCGATACTTGAAGTCGTCGATACGCACGGCGCCTAGCTCACTTTCTCCGAAATACCAGATTTCATGCCGGTTCGACGGCCCTGTGCCAGTGATCATGTCCATCTGGTTGTAACCGTCCAGATGAACCTTGTAGGTCATGTCACCGATCTTCTTGCCCTGCTTCAGTTCGGCGGCAATGTTCGGGTTGCCGGCTGCGGCCACAAAGGTGGGGAACCAGTCGAGCCCGGAGATAATGCCGTTCTCGACTTTGTCCGCCGGCACTTTCCCCGGCCAGCGGATAATGGCCGGCACGCGGAAACCACCTTCCAGGACCGTGCCTTTGCTCTGCGCGAATGGCGTCTGTCCGCCGTCCGGCCAAGTAAAGACTTCGGTGCCGTTGTCGGTGGTGAACACAACGATGGTGTTGTCGTCGACGCCCAAGTCCTTGAGCTTCTGCATCACCAAACCAACGTCATCGTCGAGTTGCGCCATGCCGGCCTCGTGAATGGTCCAGCCGTTCTTCGAATTGCGCATCGCTTGATATTTGGGCGACAGGTGCGTGACGATGTGCATGCGCGTGGGGTTGAGCCACACGAAGAAGGGTTTGCCGTCGGCCTTCGCCTTGTCCATAAACTTGAAGGAGAGATCGCGTATTTCGTCGTCCACAGTCTCCATCCGCTTGGGATAGAGCGTGCCGCCGTCTTCGATTCGCTGTTTGCCGATCTTGCCCCAGCGCGGCATCACTGTCTGGTCATCCGCGTCGGTGGCCCAAGAGTGGACCATGTTGCGCGGGCCGACGACGTTCAACAATTCCTGCGGGTAGGCGGGGTGCGCGGGGTCTTCCATCGCGTCGAGGTGATAGAGGTAGCCAAAGAACTCATCGAAGCCGTGGACGGTGGGCAGGAACTCATTGAGATCGCCGAGGTGGTTCTTGCCGAACTGGCCGGTGGCGTAGCCCATGGACTTCAACACCGTCGCGATGGTCACCGCCTGCGCCGGAATTCCGATGGTGGCGCCTGCTTGACCAACCGTGGTCATTCCGGTGCGGATCGGCAGCTCACCGGTAATGAATTGCGCCCGACCCGCCGTACAGCTTGCCTCGGCGTAATAGTCGGTGAACAGCATGCCTTCGGCGGCGAGCTTGTCGATGTTCGGCGTTCGCCCGGCCATCAGGCCGCGATGGTAGGCGCCGATGTTCCACATGCCGATGTCGTCGCCCATGATGACGACAATATTTGGTGGCTTTCCGGTTGGCGGCGTCGCTGCTGGTTGCTGCGCGTGCGCAGGCGCCGCAAAACCGGAACCCGCCAGCGCCGACGCGGCCACCAGCGACGTGCCGCTCAAGAGCAGATCACGCCGTTTGAGGCCTTCGCTGTTTCGATTGACGCCATTCTCGGTCTTTCCAGGTATCTTGTCCCTGCTCATGCCGCGCTCCCTCTGTGTTGACTTCTGATGACGCACCGAAAGCCCACATGGCTTGTGGAGGTATCGACCGCCTCGGCGTGGCGCGCAGCCGGGCGATAGCGGCGGCAATAATTGGGGGCGCAGAGGTGCGAACCGCCTTTAAGCACCTTGCGTGGAATTTTGATCTTCGGCTGGCTCGGGTCGTAGCTCGCCGCCTCCGGCCCGCCGCGCGGATTTTCCGGAATGCAACACGCCTTCGGCGCATCGGCTTCGTGCTTTGCCGAGTACCAATCCGTCGTCCATTCCCAGACGTTGCCGATCATGTCGTAGAGGCCGTAGCCGTTCGGCGGAAATGCAGCGACCGGTGACGTGCGCTCGAAGCCGTTCGCACCAAGGTTTTGTCGCGGAAATTCACCTTGCCAGGTGTTCGCCATATGCTTGCCGCCGGGCGCAAGCTCATCGCCCCAGGCAAACTCCGCGCCTTCGAGTCCGCCGCGCGCGGCGAATTCCCATTCGGCCTCGGTCGGCAGGTCTTTGCCGGCCCATTTGGCGTAGGCCAGCGCGTCCACGAATGCCACATGCACGACCGGATGATTGTCGAGCCCGTTGATGTTGCTCTTTGGGCCGTAGGGGTGACGCCAGTCGGCGCCCTTTAGGAATTTCCACCATTGACTCCAGTCGCGTAGATCGACTTGGTGCGACGGCGGCGAGAAAACGAGCGAGCCCGCATAAATCATGTGCGGCAGCGCGCCCGGATAGTCCTTGGGATCTGGAGGAATCTCGGCGAAGGTGACGTGTCGAGTCGCTTTGACGAATTCCTTGAACTGCCGGTTCGTCACCGGCGTCCGGTCTATCCAGAAGGCGTCGACCGTGACGCGATGGACCGGCGCCTCTTCCAGATAGTGCCTGTCCGAGCCCATACGGAACGTGCCGCCCGGAATGAGCACCATGTCGGCTTCGGGCTTGCTCCCATGCGATAAGACTTTCCAACCTCCCACGGTGTGAAGGTCGTGAAGCGGCATTGAAGTCTCCCTCCGCCGATAGAGCCGGCCTAAACTAATTCACCGGGGAGCGCGTAGGTGTTTCGCCGTTTCTTCTGAAAGCAAAATCTTCCGAAAGCAAAAAAATAGTTGCGTTGATTCTCGTCTATCATGCGCGCGAGTAGTGCAGACTGAGACCGCTGCGCGGGAAAAGTCTATTCAATTGTGCGATACCGCACATGACAAGATGAAGAATGAGCGAATAGGAATACCTCAGAAGGTAAATTGAAACAGCTTAATCTTTCTGAATTGGCGAATGATGTTATTGAAGATAAGGCGCAATTAAACTTAGAAATTGCAAACGGTGCGACCGGAAAAGAAATCCAGAGATCGGCGTCAGGTGTCCGCATTCCGCGCAACGGGGCGCTCGAGGGAGCGTATGGCCGGTCACTATCTCCGCGACCGTCCCTTGACATCCGTCCCCGTTTACGCTACATCGGTCACCGAATCTCGCTCAACTACAGGACGGCGGCCGGTGACCCCGGCTGTCCGGGGCGAGTGCGGTTCCCGCGGGCGGGGGGTCGTCACCTCCGCTCCCGGGCGGCTAACGGGAAGACGCCCGGCCGGCACGATGACCGGTCTGCGACTTTGTCGCTGGACTGGGATAGGGGACGGCGGATAACGCCCGCCGGTAACCGCGTCCCAGGAAGCGCGTTCTGGAGCTGAGTTGCGGCGTTGGCTCGCTGCAACAGGTGCCGCGGTGGAACGCCGTCAGGCGAGCGCGCTGCGATCAGCGCGAGCCGCGCCCGTATGGCGCGGAACATCGGAAGGCATGCGCCTGGCGGCGTTCTGCTTCCTTTTTATTTGTTGTTGTTTGTAGGGTGGGTGGAGTGAAGCGAAACCCACCGCAAGGATTGAATGCGCAGAGCATGATCGAGCCAAAGCCGGTCCCACCGCCGACTTTAGGCGTGACGCGATGGTGCTCGGCGGAGTGCTTGAAGCGTTGCACAGCAAAACTCGGGCGCAGGCGCGTCGCGAGAACGAATTTCTTTGTCCTCTCCCCAGTGGGGAGAGGTCGCGAGCGCAGTGAGCGGGTGAGGGGGAACAGATAGAGACGGGCCTGACCCCCCTCACCCGGCTCGCAGCAAAGGCTGCTCGCCGACCTCTCCCCGCCAGGGAGAGGTGAGGCCGCACGGCGCCACAGGTGCATTCACAGCTGACGCGCGAGAAAGGAATTTTCGCATGAAGAAAGTGGATCCGACAGTGCCGAGCGCGAAGGACTTCAGCAAACGGCGATCGGTCGAAGCGGGGCTCAAGCTCGCCGACGCGGCGCATGTGGCGACCTGGCGGCTCTATTGCGAGGTGCTGGCGCTGTGGCGCGCGTGCAGCAAAGAGGTGCCGCCGCCATCGGCGCTGCCTCGGCGCACCGGCGGCGTGCCTGCTGCGGGCGCAGCCGACTATTCCGCAGGTGCGACTATCGGAAGCGGCGAAAGAGGTGATGGCCGGCGGGCCGCGGCGCATTCCGCCGGCGACGCATCTGGAATGGACCGTGCGGCGCCAGCCGCTGCCGAGCCTGACGCGGTGGCGAGTGACCTCGGCTGAGGGTCGGTGAGGAGCACGATGTGACGGGCCAAAGCGCGTTTTCCGAAACGACCATCTAGTGTCCCGATTCCGAAGTTCGCATCATTATGCGGCACCCTCGTTTGCGAACTTCGGAATCGAAGGACACTAGCAACGTATTGATCTAGTGTGGCTTTGGTTCAGAAGTCCGCATGACG
>Ga0187891_1003801_pt1 | contig 10226 bp, 7 predicted proteins | sample June2016WEW_21_4_FD_132990 | JGI IMG/M metagenome (GOLD analysis project Ga0187891, IMG submission 132990) | Peatland microbial communities from SPRUCE experiment site at the Marcell Experimental Forest, Minnesota, USA - June2016WEW_21_40 | ecosystem: Environmental > Terrestrial > Soil > Wetlands...
ACCTATTTATGAAACACGCCCTAGAGTCGATCCCGTTCTCCTCGATGTGGCCGCAAGCAACTCAGGTTGAGGTTCCCGCTCTGCAAGGCTTTGCAATTTGACCTCCGCTCCCGTTGAGATTGTCAGAGGTTTGGATCAGATCCCTGCGCCCAATTGTCGGTGCCCCATCCTTCATTTTTTCTGGCGAAGGGTGGGATAGCACGAACCTCCGCGTGGTTTTGGCTAAGAGCTGGGGGTTGAGATCTGAAAGCTGCGGCAAGCTGATCCGCTGACTCGCCAACTCGCCGACTCGCTGACTCGTTCCCTCGGTCCCCGCCGGGGTCCCCAGCGACAGATCTTCGTCGCCGGGGTGGCTTGGTCCCTGCTTTATCCCCCCACGAACTCCGTCTTCCCCGCCGGCGTCGCCGCCGTCTTGAAGTTCACCACGTGATAGATCGCCGGCTCGGCTCCCACGTTCCTGAACCCGTGCGGCTGGTTCGACCCGTTGAAAATCACCGATCCCGGCCCCACGCGAATCCACTCGCCATTCGACAGCGTCTCCACAGTGCCTTGCCGCACGATAATCAATTCTTCATTGGGGTGCTTGTGCGGCGGATGCGACATCAGCCCTGGGTTCAGCGTCGAGATATGGATTTCGAGATTTTCGAGCGTCGCCGTCGGCGTGTTGCAAACCGTCCGCACCGAACCGGTCTTGTTTGGCTTGTCGACCATCGAGTTCCAGTCGAACACCTTCGATCCCATCACGGCCGCTGGCGCAGGTGTAGTGTCGGCGGGGGGCGCGGCGGCGGGTGTTGTGCCGGGGCTATTTTGAGCGAACGCCAGCGCATCGCCGGCAACAGCAGTAGCGGCCAAAGCCGCAAACATTTCTCTGCGATTCATCGTTTTTCCCCTTCTTGTCAGTCGTCGGTAAGACCGACCAGCGGCGGCTCACACCAAAACCCCGGCTCTTCGTTCGCTGTTACTTATAGTGGACCGCGCCGCCTCGTGCAACCTGGCGAGCTCCTATGTCCCTACGTCTCTGTTTTTATGTCAAGCCCACCCGATCTCGAATCCTCCCCTATCTCTCTCAATCCAAACGAAATATTCCCATCCCCAAGTTTGCCGAATAATCCCCGCATTTGGCGCATCCTCAAATTATGAGCATCACCCCGACACACGGCCAACCGGCTCGTTCGCCGAGGCTTGATTCAGGCTTAATTGGAGCGGGGAACTCCGCCAGTTCCGCTCGCTCCGCCGCCTCAATGGAGGCCGAAAGTACCAAAATAAGAAATGTTGCACTATTTTCAGTGCAAATCACACTTAACTCTTTTATAATCAACACAACTGTCTCAAAAACAATGCCGAAAAAAGTGGGTTTTTGTGCGCAAAACGGCCCTTTTCTCCCCCAAATTGCCCCTTCCGCGACGCTTTCGCACCGCTGCCCGCCGGCTAATTCCGCTGGCTCCGCTGCCGCTATTTCTCCGCCGTCTGCACCGACTTCTGTCCGCTCGGTGCGGGAGGGTTCACATGCGCGTTCAGGAAGTTCGTCAGGTCGTCAACGTCCTGCTGCGTGCCCACCATCGGAGGCATGAAGTGGTGATACGGCGAGTCGGGCTTGTACTCGTGCAGCATCGTGATGAAGCTCTCGATGTTGGCGCGGTCACGTCCGGCCAGCAACTTCGCCAACGGCCGGTAGCCATTCAGCGTGTGGCACGCGCCGCATTCGCCGCGGAAGATCGCCTCGCCCCGCGAGTAGCTCGTGTCCGCGCCGTTCCACACCCAGTTCGAGTGCGCCAGATAGCCATCGCGGTCGATCCTGATCGCATACGGCACGCGCACGCCGTTCGAGTACATCCAGCGCCCGATCACATACGGCTTGCGCAGCATCTCTCGCGAGTACTCGCCTGCTCCGGTCGCCATCAGCGCCAGCAGCAGGATCGCTACCGCGTGCGCGGTGTTGAAGTCCGTGGGATTCCGGTAGGCAAGGTAGTAGGCGACGCCGATAATCGTCGCCGAAGTCATGACGATCACGAGCGCCATGCGTGTGACAGTCGAAAATGTGCCGGTGCCCATGGTATCGATGCCCAGCATCAGCAGCGCGCGCTGCGACGCGGGAACCATGTAGAGGTACCACGCAAACAGGAACGGCATGGCCACGAACGAGGGCACCAGCCACTTCACGCTCCACTTCACCAGCGACGATTTGAGCGCTGCCTGCTTGTGGCCGTCGATGCGGCTGGCGCTGATGAGCGCCCAGATGCCCGCCAGCGACGCGCAAACACAGGCGCGCAGCAGCAGGCTCGGCCAATACGTCGGATTGAAGAACGCATTCCAGAACTTGCTCGCCTCATTTCCTGTGCCGGCAACGGAAAGCCACGTATCGCCCGGCGTCAGCATGAAGGTCAGAATGCCGTTGATGATGATCAGCGTGCACACCGACGCGCCTGCGTACACCCAGCCGACCACCAGGTGCAGCTTCTCGTCGATTTTGTTCCACGTGTAGTAGTAGACGGCTGCCGTCGCTAGCTCGACCATAAAGAACACCCACTCGATCGCCCAGCCGAAGACGAAGTTGTGAATCAACGTGCTCGTCGCTTCAGGATTCGTCAGTCCGATCGCAAACCAGATTCCCACGCCGGAGATGGTGCCAAACACGCCGGTCAGGATCAGGAAGAACTTCGAGTAGCCCACCAGCTCGGCGAGCCAGTCGTTGCGCGCTTCGCGCAAAGCCTTGCGCTCCGCCAGCGGCAAATACAACCCACCGCCCACGGCAAACTGCGAGATCATGACGTGGAAGATGGCGATGATGCCGATTACCCAGCCCGACCCGAGATAGGGTATGTCCCAAAATGGATAGTTCATAACTTCAAGCTCCTGGCTCTCAGCTTTCAGCCTTCAGCTCTTCTCGCTTTGACCGGGCTTCTGGTACGAGAACGGCGAAGCTGAAAGCTGACGGCCGCTTCATCGAATGGTCCAATAGCCGATAACGGTGGTGGCGACGAGCGCACAAACCGCCAGCAATCCGAAATAGTGGGCCGTGCGTCCTCGCCGGCCCGATTCCTTGCTTGTGTCGTAGAACGGAATCAGAATCCAGAGCGCAATGCCCAGTGTGAACAGCAGCAGTCCCGCAATCTCGCCCGCTTCGCCGGGCAGCACGCTGCCCAGCATCTTGAGCATCTCGAACGGGCTCATGAAGTACCACTCGGGATGAATGCCCATTGGCGCCGGTGCCAGCGAATCGTATGGTTTGCCCAGCGCCCATGGAAAGACAGAGGCCAAAAGCGCCAGCACATTGAGCGAGATGATCCACATCGCGATGTCCTTGCGCAGGAAGTTAGGCATGAACGGCATGGACTTGCGCTCGGATGCCGGTTTGGCTTCCTCGCACTCGGGCACGGCATTGCCGTGGCGCTGCACCAGCCAAAGATGAAACGCAAGCAGGGGAATGAACAGTGCAGGGAGCACCACAACGTGCAGCGCGAAGAAACGCTGCACCGTGAACTCGGTTACGTCCGGCCCGCCGCGCAGCATGTTGGCAATCGCCGGTCCGATCCACGGAATCGCTACTGGAATCTGCAGGCCCACCTTGGTGGCGAAGTAGCTGAGCTCGTCCATCGGCAGCAGGTAGCCGGAGAAGCCGAAGCATGCGGCCAACGCCAGCAGCACCATGCCGCTCAGCCAGCCAAACTCCCGCGGCTTGCGGTAAGCCTTCATAAAGAAGACTGAAAACATGTGCACCAGGATCGCGAACAGCATCAGGTTGGCCGCCCACGCATGTGCCGACCGGATCAGCCAACCAAAGTTCATCACGAAGGTGATCTGCCTGACCGATTCGTACGCCTCGACGCCCGGCCGGTAGTACACCAGCAACAGCACGCCCGTGAAGCACTGCAGCATAAACAGGAACAACGTAATGCCGCCCCAGTAGTACCAGAAGGATTGTGCGTGGACCGGGACCGTCTTCTTCCGCGCGACGGCGGCCAGCTCTGAAAGCCCCAGCCGCTCATCCATCCATCCGTAAACATTGCTCGCCATTGTCTTTGTCGTCATGCTTCTCGTCCTTTATGTCCGCGACACTTCGACGCCTGCGTCGTTCACCGCAACCTTGAAGAGCTTGAGCGGCTTCGGTGGCGGCCCGCTTACGTTCGCGCCGGTATATGGGTTGTAAACGCCGCCATGGCATGCGCAGTGAATGCGGTCGGCCTGTGGCTCGTACTGCACCGTGCAGCCCAAGTGCGTGCAGACGGCCGTCAGCGCCACCCATTGCCCATTCTCGTGATGGATGAGCATCGCCGGTAAGGGCCCGAACTTGAACATCAGCACTGAACCCGCCGGCAGCTTCTGCGCATCCTTAAGCGTCACCTCGGTTACAGCCGAAGCGCTCAGCGCCATCTCGCTCGGTGAGGCCAGGTAACGGTACACGGGATACGCCAGCGCAGCGGCGTAGCAAACGCCTGCAGCGCCCGCAGCCGCCAGAAACGCGCGCCGCGTCTTCACGTCGCCGTTCTCCGGGTGTTCCTGCACAATGTTTTCTGAAATCGCCGAATCACTCATAACCTATGCCGCACCCTCCATGGTTTTCTGCGCGCGCGCTATCACCGACACGAGCCAACCAATCACTCCCAGGCCGGCCACGAAGAGCACGAGGAACAATCCCACCACGCTCCAGTTGGTCACCACGACCCGGTCCCACACGTCGTATCCCTTGCTCAGCAGCGTCACATCGCGCACGCCATCGCGATAAATGGTCAGCATGATCTCCACCAGTACCGCAGTCAGCGCTCCCGCCCATCCCAGCCATCCGGCTGCAATCTTGCCGAATCCCGCGATCGCGCCCACCACCACAGCCACAGCCACCAGCGCGATCCATCCGTATCCTGCGAATCCGGCGAACTTGTAGGCCGGATATAAAGCGTGACCGGCGAGTCCCGCCTTCACCGCATCGGGCTGCACAGTCGCCGCCCAAATGCCCGCGGCCAGGTACACAATCCCAAAACCCGCAGCTACTTTGCCGCCTAGGCCCGCCACGAACTTCTTCTCATCCGCGGTGAAGGTGCTACGCCCCGCCAGATACACCAGCCACAATCCTCCGATCAGAAGGCCCCCCGCCATCATCAGCAGCCAGCGTGGCTCCAGCGTCGGATCTCCCGTGGGCAAAAACGCGCCCATGGCCGACGCCGAATACATCCCGCGCCACGCCTCGGGCCGCAGCATCAGCGTCATATTTGTCGAAAGCATCCGCGCCACACTGCCCGCCAGCAGCCACGCAATTAAGCCCACCCACCATGCCGACTTCCCCGCCTCGAGCCGGGCCGAGAATTTGTAGAGCAGCCAGTAGAGCAGCATCAGCGTCGGGATGATGGCAATCCAGTAAAGCCCGATCAGCACGCTACTCGTGTACAGCGCGCGCCCGTAAAGCACCTGCGCAAACAGGAGGGGCGGCACGGCCAGATTGATCACGAAAGTCATCACCACCGTCAGGCGGCGCGCCAGCGCCCGCGCGGTCACCAGCGAGTGGGCCGAATTGCTGAACAGGCTGAGCAAAATCGCCAGCAGCAACCCGCCCAGGAGCATCTCCACGGCCACAAAATGCAGCGACAGCGTCACAATGTGCAGCAGTTTCAGCAGCCATACGGGCGCCGGCAAAGGAATTGGATCCACTGCAGGATAGGGATTCATAAGGTTCTGATCGTTCCTTTCACTCTTCAACTCGCGCCGGATGCTTCATGCGAGCCTTCGTGAGCAAATGCGCAAAGGCCACGCCGCGCTTTCACGCCGGGTCATGCGGACGGGAAAAGGCGGAGGGGCTGGTGCGCTACATTTTGGACTGTTTTTCTCCAATTTGAATTGGAAGGAGCCAATTTAAATCCGTCCTCAACCACGGGTCTGTGATGAGAAGCACATCGGCTTGTGACGCATTGAATTACGCTGCCGACTTGACCGCACTTGTCTTTCCGATGTCGGAAATCGCCGCACGCGCTTTCGTTCGGGGCAGTCGACGGCAGGGAGAGTCAGCGCGCCGGAGCAACGCAATGATGCGACCCAACTCATCCATGCAGCTCACGCGCGCAGCGGATTATGCCGTCCGTGTCATGATCCAGTTGGCCTCTTTGCCGTCCGAGGGGCGCGTCTCGCTTCCCTCGCTCGCCCGGGCTACGGGTGCTCCGGAAAGCTTTCTGTCCAAGGTGCTGCAAACTCTGGCGCGCGCCGGACTTATCTCTTCCCAGCGCGGGCAGTCGGGCGGATTTCGTATCACACCCCGCGGCCGCTGGGCCTCAATGCGCGAAGTCATTGAAGCCATCGATGGCATGATTTGCCTCAACATCTGTCTCATGCACGGCCGATCCTGCCCGAGAAAAGCGCGCTGTCCCGCGCATCCGGTCTGGATCAGGGCCCAGCAAGCGATGTTGCAGGTTCTTTCCAATGCTTCCATCGCCGCCTTGGCCGCCCAGGCGTCGCCGGCAAGATCGGGCCATCAAGTTGGCGCCGCACATGCGCTCCACATGCCCGCGAAAGCAGCTCGACGATAAGCGTCGTCCGGGCCACGCCTCCGATTTTCCAACCGTTCGTCCAATTTGCCAAGCGCGCCTGTGGGGTGTTTCAATCGGATTATTGAAACAGGGGTGCTCCACGTGTTGTGGGGCTGAGAAATACCCTCGAACCCGATCCGGATAATACCGGCGTGGGAAGTTTTCTCCGACCGAGCGGCGTTCTTCTTCACCTCCCTTCGCGGCGCAAGCTCCTTTGTTTCATGTGAGCACTGAAACGAAGGATCTCCATGCACGAAGGCATCTCCGTCGCCGTATTCCGCACTCTGCCGCCACCCGCGAGCCGCGTCCGCCGCACCATCGTGATGAATTTCCTGCTGGCCGCAAGTCTTGCCTTGCCTCTCCGCGCGCAGACTGCCCCTATTACGCAGCCAAGCCCCGCCCAGACCCCGCAAACCGGCGCACAAGCGCCTGCTTCGGCAGAGCAGAAACCCGCTCCTGTCACGACCACCGTCATCGTCCATGGCGAAGTGGAAGACAACTACCTTCCCGAATCCATCACTGTGGGCACGCTGGACGGCGGCGAGCTCAAGAACACGCCCCTCTCGGCGTCAGTCGTCACGCGCGATCTGCTCAACGACCAGGTATCGCGCCTGCTTTCTGACGTCATCCAGAACGACGCTTCCGTCGGCGACGACTACGTGCCCGTGGGCTACTACGGCGACTACCAGATTCGCGGCTTTCCCATCGATCTCGCTACCGGCTTCGAAGTCAACGGGATGACTATCGCCGGCGAGCAGGATGTGCCGCTCGAAAACAAGGAGGCTGTCGAATTCCTCAAGGGCATTGCCGCCGTCGAGAGCGGCGTGGCCTCGGCAGGCGGCCTCATCGATTACGTAACCAAGCGGCCGGCCGATATTGGGATAGCCGATTTCGCCACCGATCATCGCGGGACGGCGTACGGCGCCGTCGACCTCGGCCATCTTTTCGGCAGTCGCAAGCAAGTGGGCGCGCGCGTCAATCTGGCCGGCGAAAGAATCGTTCCCTACATGAACGACACCAACGGCTGGCGCGCCGTCGGTGCCGGCGCGGCCGACTGGAAGCTCAACGCTGCCACCACCCTCAAGGGCGACTTCGAGTACCAGCACAAAACCGAGCGCGACGGCAGCGGCTATCAACTTCTCGGCGGCACAACCCTGCCGGATATCAATCGCATCTACCGTTCAACCATGCTTGGCGATCAGCCCTGGGGCCCTCCTGACACCTACGACACATTCAACACCGATGCGCGCCTCGACCACACCTTTTCGCCCTCTTGGCTCGCCTTCGCCGCCGCTGGCCTTAGCCACTCGCTCATCCAGGACAACGTGATCTACGCATACGGCTGCTACTACGAAACCGAGTGCGCGCAAGTCCCTGGCCCCGGACAGTCTCCGAGTTATTTCTTCGCCCCCGATGGAACCTACGACATCTACGACTATCGCAATCTAGGCGAGCTGCGCATCGACGCCGGGGCCGAGGCCATGCTGACCGGTCACATCAAGACGGGAGCGATCACGCAGGACATCACCGCTGGCGGCGAACTCTTCCTGCGCAGTGTGCATGAGCCCGGCTATTACACTCCCCAGGAACCATTTACCACCACGATCGCGGACGGCGCCGTCTACACCTACGTCGGTTCCGAGAACATCTACCAGCCCATCGCATCCCTTCCGGCACCGGGGAACCCAAATTCCCTTGAAGATCCGCTCGAATCTGCCGGCCCACGCCGCCTCTGGGAAGACAGCCGTCAATCCTCAGGGTTGATTCAGGACCGCATTCATCTTCCCGTGCGGATCCAGTTGATTGCCGGTGCCCGCTACGATTCGTTGCGCGATCACAACTACTCGCTCGAAGCCACAAACCCCTGCACGCAGTCCAATACGCCCGGGCCTGCCAACGATCCCTGCCCCACAACGTACGACCCATCGGGCGAGCCGATTTACTCCGTTCCCACTTTGCCCACGATCACCGACAAGCCGGTCTGGCTGCCGCAATTCGTAGTCACTTACAGTCCCGTCCAGAACCTCACGCTCTACTCTAACTACGGTGTGATGCTGTCTCTCGGTCCACAAAGCCCCTTCTGGACCGACAACGGCAGCCAATTTCTCGCACCGTTCTTCACTCGCCAGGCCGAGATCGGCGCCAAATACCAGCCCGGCCAGCGCATTCTTCTCACCACCGCGCTCTTTCGCATGCACGCGCCGTTCTTCTATCCGGAAAGCGACGGAGCGGGCGGCTTCATCTTCGTCTCGCAGGGCCGCGAAACCCACGACGGCATCGAGCTGAACGCTGAAGGCAAAGCCGTCAACTGGCTTCGCTTGAATGGCTCGGCTGCGGCCATGAACGCAGTCTCTACCAACACCGGCACGCTCTCCTTCGACAACAAGCAGGTGATCAATGTGCCGCACCTGCACACCAATCTCTTCGCCGATCTCACCATGCCCCGCGTCCGCGGCTTTCACCTTATGCCCGGCTGGAGCTATACCTCGCGCAAAGAGGCTACGCGCGACGATGCTGTGAGCGTGCCCAGCTATAATCTCTTCAACCTCGGCGCGCGCTACACGCCCGGCGGCGAGCAGGGTCGCGTCACGTTCCACATTTACGCTGACAACATCGCCAACAAACGCTACTGGTCCGACACTGGCGCCAGCTACGGAGACACATTTGTGTGGCTCGGCGCGCCGCCGACCGTGCGTCTCGACGCCCACTACACTTTCTAGCAGCCCGCGTAGCGGGCAATAGAAGGTAGCCCCAGGCGCGAGCCTGGGGCTACGACACGGGATTCAACGTCCGCCCGCTTGAGCGGGCGTAAGATCGGGAAGCAGTTCGAACGAATGAGCGCAACACCCAAAGCCCACGGCATGGACGGCTCGCTGGTCGATCCCGACTGGCCTCCGCTCACGCTCCCTGAGTTACGCCCGCTTCTTGCCGAGTTTCCCGCTCTCGGCGAACCCACGCACATCGTCTCAGTCAGCCCGCGTCCATTTTCCGCGGCTGGCGTCGTCGCCACGCGGAGTGGCCGCGCCTTCATCAAACGCCATCACCGAGCCGTGCGCGATCGCGAAGGACTCCTCGAGGAGCACCGCTTTCTTTCCCATCTGCTCACGCATGGCGCGCCGGTGCCGCGTGTCTTTGTCTCCGCGGGTGGCGAAACGGCCATCGAATCCGGCGAATGGACCTACGAGGTGCACGAGATACCGCTGGGCATTGATCTATACGAAGATGCCATCTCCTGGACACCGTTCCGCAGCGTCGCTCACGCGCACTCTGCAGGCGTAGCGCTGGCGCGTCTCCATCTTGCCGCGCAGAATCTCAATGCTTCGCCCCGCCAACCGCGCCCACTCGTCGCCAGCTTCACCATCTTCGCTGCCGGCGATCCGGACGCCGCAATGAAAAGCTATCTCACCGTACGCCCGTCGCTTTCTGCGCACAAAGCCGTCCACGCCTGCGCCGAACGCGCCCTCGAAGTCCTCGCGCCCTTTCATGCCGAGCTCGCGCCGCTCTTGCCCGCTCTCGCCCCGCTTTGGACACACAACGACCTCCACGCTTCCAACCTTTTCTGGAGCGATGCGGGGCCCAGCGCCGACCTAACCACCTACGTCACCGCCGTCATCGACTTCGGCCTCGCCGACCGCACCAACGCGGTGCACGACATCGCCCACGCCATCGAGCGCAACATCGTCGAGTGGCTCGCCCTCGTCAACGATCCGGCGCACC
>Ga0187891_1003815_pt1 | contig 10207 bp, 5 predicted proteins | sample June2016WEW_21_4_FD_132990 | JGI IMG/M metagenome (GOLD analysis project Ga0187891, IMG submission 132990) | Peatland microbial communities from SPRUCE experiment site at the Marcell Experimental Forest, Minnesota, USA - June2016WEW_21_40 | ecosystem: Environmental > Terrestrial > Soil > Wetlands...
ACTGCCACTGTTCATCCGTCAACAGCTTCTGCCGCTTCTTCATGACAGAAGCTCATCAGCTAACCGGCCTCACACGTAAGTACATGATCTGAGGCCGAACCTATTTATGAAACACGCCCTAAGCATCATGGTGTAATCGATGACACCGGCTACGTAAATGAGTTTTATTCTCAGGCGCGCGGCATCCGCTGGCAGTATCTCAAACGGTACATGTTTGATATCGGTGTCGATGCGTGGTGGCAGGACGGTGAAGAGGCGAATGGACAGGTAAGGAACCATAAGGTGTATGTTGACAACCTGGGTTATGTCTCAGGAAATGCCTATACCTACAACTATCCCCAGGTTGCCAATGAGTCTATCTATGAAGGCCAACGGGCGACTGATTCCACCAAGCGGGTGGTTCAATTGGGTAAAACCGCTACGCTGGGATTTCAACGGTATGCCGCAGTTACGTGGTCAGGAGATGTCCACGGTAATTGGCAAGCATTAAGCCAACAGATACCTGCCGGCCTAAATCTTTCAGTTGGGGGTATGCCTTACTGGACCACCGATACAGGCGGATTCTTTCGTCCCGCAGATCAATACAGCTCACACGACTATAATCGTCTGCTCGTTCGCTGGTTCGAATATTCTACCTTCTGTCCCATCCTCCGCATTCATGGCTACAAAACCGAAACGGAGATGTGGAAATGGCCACTGGCATATAAGTACCTGCTTATGTATGACAACTTTCGCTACCGCATGTTGCCCTATATTTATTCGGAAGCGTGGCGAGTGACCGATGGAAACGACACGATGATGCGCCCGCTGATTATGGATTTCCGGAGCGATCGAAATGTCGATAACATAGGCGATCAATACATGTTTGGATCTGCATTTATGGTCGCTCCCATCACGACCTCTGCTGATCGGCGGTCAGTCTATTTACCGGAGGCAACGGAGTGGACGAACTTCTGGACAGGTGAGCGAGTTGCCGGGAGCCAGCATCTCACTATCGTAGCCCCTTTGCAGCAGATTCCTCTGTTTGTGCGTGCCGGAGCCATTCTTCCTCTAGGGCCGACGATGGAATATGCCACGCAGAAGGCCGAAGATCCGATTGAATTAAGAGTGTATCCCGGCGCGAACGGATCTTTTGTTCTTTATGAGGACGAAAACGACAATTACGACTACGAAAAGGGCCTTTATGCCACGATTCCAATTACATGGAACGATTCTTCGCAAACTTTGACAATTGGGCGGCGTAGCGGCGAGTTTCCGGGAATGCGCAAAGGGGGGACGTTCATGGTCGTTGTTGTAAGGCCGGGTCATGGCACGGGATTAGATATGACGCTTCAGCCGGACCAAATCGTGTCTTACAGTGGCGATCCGGAGACCGTTCATGTGGGCACACCGAGGAATTGAGAAGGTGTAAATGAGTTGACCGGCGCGAATGGATTGCGATTTAAGCCAGCCGAAGAATAGCCGGATCGCTGGTGGAAGACCTCGGGCAGGCCGCCGGTGGTCGGCCCGGCGAAATCTAGGCCTGTGGTGGTGAGGCAAGCAGGTATGGAAGGAGCACGGGACCAAGCGGCGGCGGAAAGTTAGGGTAGTCCGAAGGATGTGCATCCAGTTTATGGAGGGATTGAATCGATGAACCGCAGGCTGTTTCTAACGAGCGGAATAACTATGATCGTGCTGTCGCGGATGGCGAGGGCGCTTGGAAACTCGCCGTTTTTTCAGGGAGCTATTCCGAATGGTCCGTTCCTTCCGTATTGGGAGTCTTTGAAGTCCTATCGTTGCCCAGAGTGGTTTCGCGACGCGAAGTTCGGAATCTGGGCCCATTGGAGCCCGCAGTGTGTACCTGAGCAAGGGGATTGGTACGCGCGAAACATGTATATCCAGGGGTCCGCTCAATATGAGTACCATGTGAAGACCTATGGGCACCCATCGCAGTTCGGATACAAAGACATTTGCCATCTGTGGAAAGCTGAAAAATGGGCCCCAGAGGCACTTATCAAGTTGTACAAGCGCGCCGGAGCCGAGTACCTCGTAGCTTTAGCAACTCATCACGATAATTTCGATTGTTGGAATTCAAAGCATCAGCCATGGAACTGCGTCAACATAGGGCCCAAGAAGGACATCGTGGGTACCTGGGCCAAGGTTGCACGGTCCAATGGACTGCGATTCGGCGTGAGTTATCGCGGGACTCCGCATCGGGTATGGGACGAGTTTCTTCCGGTCCGCTACAAGAGCGACACGACCGGGCTGCTCGCGGGAGTTTCCTACGATGGCATGGAAACGATTGCCGACGGAAAGGGCAAGTGGTGGGAGGGCAGGGATCCCCAGATGATCAACGGGAAGCCCCACGAAAAGAACACCCCGTGCCCGGAGTTTGTTCAGCAGTTCCTGCGGCGCGTACAGGACGTTATTGACAGCTATGCTCCGGACATCCTGACCTTTGACGATGGGGCACAGTTCAATTTCGATCGCGGCGGACGCGCAGCCCCGGATTTAGGTGTTTGGCTGGGAATACCAGACCTGGCACCGGAGATCATGGCCTATTACTACAACAAGAATGTGCAGGCGCATGGTGGCCGACTCGAGGGAGTTCTCGATCTGAAAGAGGTTCCTGAGCCCGTGTGGGGAACACTCACCCGCGACTTTGAAATGACCTTAGCGGATACGCTGCAGGAAAAGCCGTGGCAAACGGAGGCTTGCATCGGACATTGGCACTACGATCGGGAGGTTTTTGAGAACCACACGTACCAGAAGGCATCATTGATGATTCCTCTCATGGTGGACGTCATCAGCAAGAATGGCAATCTTCTTCTTAGCATTCCCCTACCGGGGCACGGGGAGCCGGACAGCGATGAAATCGCATTCCTAGGAGAACTTGCGGATTGGCAACAGGTCAATTCCGAGGCGATTAAAGGGACGCGCCCCTGGACCATCTACGGGGAAGGTCCCGCTACAGAAGCGGCCAGGGAGTTGCCCATGTATCAGTTGTCCAGACTTAAGTTCCAACCCACAGACATTCGATTCACCACGAAGGGTGATGTCCTATACGCTGTCGCCCTGGGCTGGCCGTCCGATGGAAAGATGGTTATCAAGTCGCTAGCTGAAAACTCCGCAAACTACCCTCGCCAGATCCGAAAAGTTGAGCTGCTTGGGGTGAAGTCCGAGTTGAGATGGACGCGGACAGCACAGGGTCTCGAGATTCAGTTGCCCGACGTGCCGCCGTGTCAGTATGCTGTCTCGTTCCGGATCCTGGGTTAGTTGATTCTGCAAGCCTGGTAACGAAAGCTTCATAAGGCCATGCTGACGGTAGTGCTGTGGGATATCTCCGGCACAACCGGTAGCATGGCCCTTTCTTCTCGCCGGCTTAGTTTTTGGGTCTTGAAGCCAGGCGCCTACCAATAGCGCACGGCTACGACAGTTCGTGTTGTAGGAATATCGTTGACGACCTTTGTCTGCAGCACAAATTCCACGTTCTCGCTCGCCCATGTCTTTGGTGCAGATTTGATTAACTCTTTAATCTCCTGCGGGCTAGTGATAAATTCAGCAGCCGCACGAGTGCCGCTTTGAGTAATTCCGGCAATGGCAAAGAGGGGTTCGCTGGTTTTAGAGTGAGGAATTCGTGCCACTATGGCATAATCGACCAGCAATTTGCTGTCTGAGGAATAGACCGGCACCCAGCTACGCCTTGCGTCGGATCGATCCCGGATCGTTAACCCAGGACCGAGCACGAATCCGAGATCACCGGTCATTTGCATCGTCCATCCATTATTGAATGCGCCGATTAAAACGGACGGAGACTGGAGAAGATCTCCAAAGACGACGTCTTCTCCGGAGCGAAGATCGAAGCTCCGCTTGTTACGCGTCAAGAAAGTAGCCACAGCGACATTGGCTGACACGTCTCCGAGGGTCACATAGGTATCTCTTACGGCGGCAAGATCTCCCGCACCGAATTTTTGATCCGGGGTAAGCGGAATCAGAAATTCATGCCCCTGTGCATCCAATTCATCAAGCTGGTGGGTAGACCTGTATCTTTCAAGGAGCTCGACGCTGGGCAGGTAAACCGGGTTTGACCCGGTGTAAATCAACACTGGTTTCGATGTCGATAATATAGGTTCCCAGAATTGGTCAATCGGACTCTTTGCCCGAAACAGAAATAGAAATGATGCCAGAACAAGAGCGCAAAGTATCGAGACAAACCAAAGTGACCAGTGTTGTCGAGGTTTGATGTTTGAACCAGTTGCCGCGGCGGGGAAGGAGATTTGGGGAAAGGCCACGGGAGCCGACCCAGGCTCTGCCGCCAAGTGATGGACGGTTTCGAGGTTACCGCTCTCCGATTCTGTCGCAAGCGGCCGGGACGAACTTGAAAACGAAGCGTGATAAGAACCCGGACTGATTTCGATTCGGACGGCACTGTTGGCACCAGGTCCGACGTAGAATTGAGCAAGCCTTTTTCTGAGTTCCGCCGCCCGTGCTCGGACGATCGGGTCCGAATTTGTATCGTAGTCTGGACGCCTATCAAAGACGTCTGCCCCGATCACTCTTTCTTTCAAGAGTTCCCCGTGTCCGGAAAGCGTCTGGTCAACAATGTATCGCAGAAGTTGCTGAGATTGCTTACTCGAGCGAAAGGGAACACTGACCAGGATTTCCGCAAGTGCCTCCTGGATCCGTGCCGCAGGGATTTTGCGGGGAGCAGTCTCTCGCTGGCGGGTATCGTTGGATTCAACGGCGTGTTCCATCTTCCCCCGGACGGTAGTTCCCATCTGCGCGGTACTGTACTCCAGCAGGTGAACGATAACAAGGTCCATATTTCGTTCGAGAACGCACCCGAACAGTACCGTGCTGTACCTTGCCAATAACCATAAAGTTATCGCTTACTCGCAGTGCGTGTCAACTATGCGCTCTGGTGCAGCTTGCAGTCGGGAAGCCTCACCCGAGGGAGATTGAAATTTGCTGAACTGTGATTGGGCGCAATAGAGTCAGTGTTTCACAACGAAGCAAGGGGCTTTCGAAAAATGTTGCGCTTCGTCAGATTTCCGACCACGCTCGCTTTGGCGCTGTGCCTGGCCATTCTATTCACAAATTTCAACGTGTACGGAATGGCTGTGGCGCAAGATCACGAGCAAGATCTGCAATCTCTCCTGGCTAATGCCGCTGCGGCACAGTCGAGGGGAGATTTTAGTGCTGCGGCGGAATCGTATCGCAAAGCTACTGAACTCGAACCCGCCGTTCCGGAGTTCTGGGCCAATCTGGGGCTCATGTATTACGAAGCAGGAAGATCTGCCGACGCCATTCAGAGCTTTCAACAGGCGATACGCCTAAACGCAACTCTCTATGTTCCCCAATTGTTTCTAGGCATCGAATACCTTAAAACCCAAAAACCAGATGCGGCCCTGCCATTGCTCGAAACTGCCACCAGGCTAAATCCCAAGGATCCGCTGGCTGAACTCTCTCTGGGAAAGGCTTACGCGATGCTGAACCGTTGCGACCGCGCCGCTGATGCCTTCTGGAGAGCAATACGATTGGCCCCGAACGACGGAGACGCCTGGCTCGGCATCGGAACTGTCTATCTGCAGCAGGTGGACAACGATGCGCGTCTCATGACTTCGACATACAACCATTCACCGTACGCCAGCCTGCGGGCCGCGGAGACATTTGCCGAGGAGGGCAAGCTGGTTGAAGCTGAAAACGCGTACAAAAGTGCAACGGCTTCTCCTTCACCTGTGCCCTGTGCTCACGCTGAGTTCGGAATTACGCTGCTTCGCGAGAAGAAGATCGCTGAAGCGCGTGAGCAATTTGAAACGGAGACCCGGACCGAGAGCCACTGCGGATTGGCGCCCCTTGGTATTGCGATCGCGAAGGCTGCTGAAGGACATCCGGATGATGCACTGAAAGCGCTTGCCGCGATTGCGGCGGACGATTCCGGATTCCTTCAGTCGAGCCTGTATCTCTTCCGCGACGCTCTATCGGCCGACCAGGCGAAATCGCTGGCCGATCTGGCACGAGAGCACCAGGGCGCTGGGGACCTTTCAGTCGATCTTGGCTCCATCATTGAACAGGCGTTCCTTTCCGACACACCGCCCGCAACAGAAATTGATGAGGCTAGAACGTCTCAAACGTCGCGAGGACCGTTGCCAACAGCTGCCGAAACGCTTTATGCGGCAGGGAAGTATGCCACCTGCAATCAAGTCCTGAAGCCGGCGCTGGAAACGCTGGACAGCGCTCAACAGCAGCTCCTTGCTTCCTGCTCGTTCTACACAGGCGATTTCCTCACCACTTCCAAGGTCGCCGAGCGTCAAAGAGCAAATCCTCCGACTTTGGTACAGGGGTTGTACTGGGAAACCAAGGCCGATCAAAAACTGGCGATTGCCACGCTGACGCGAGCCGACGAGATCGATCCCAACTCTTCCCGGATGCATATCCTGACCGGCGATGTGTTTCGCCAAAAACGGCGCTGGAGCGAGGCAGAGGCAGAGTATCGCAAGGCACTCACCATCGACCCGGCGAGCCGCGGAGCACGCCTCAGCCTGGCGATTGTTTTGTTCACCGAACTGAAAACAGATGAATCACTCGCGATCACAAAATCTCTCCTGACGGAGATGCCGGAAGACCCTGAAGCGAATCTGCTGGCGGGCGAGATCCTAGTGCAGGGACATCAATTTGAAGAGGCCGAGCCGTATCTCTCCAGGTGCCAGAAACTCGATCCAGACCTGATGCCCCGACTTCACGTTCTTCTCGGACAGGTTTATGCGGCAACGAACCGTATACCAGAGGCCATCGCGGAATACAAAAAGGGATTGGCAAGCGATGGGGATGGCAGCATTCACTATCAACTGGCCCGGCTTTATGAAAAGTCCGGCGACAAGGACGCTGCCGCGGAAGCGATTCGAGAATCGCAGCAACTGCGCCGGAGCTGGGATGAACAAGCACATACAGCCATTGAACAACTTCCGACAGATACGAGCCGGCAGTGAAGCATTGCATGAGCCTCTCGAGATTCAAGCCGCCAAAGCAATCTGAACTCGCGCAGAGACGCGACGGCGCTGCTCAACGGGCAGATTCAAGCGGAGATTTCGCGGGTTTCAGCAAATTATTTGGCAACGATTCAAGGAGCGACACCTCATGTCTTCTTCCAACTTGCGAGCCCATGTGGTTCCTTTCAGCGTGGCTGCATGTATTGCTGCCTTCACATTGCCATCGCTTTCCGATGCACAGGCAATGGAACGAAGTCACGATGGCGTCGTGATTCACTCTTCGAGTGAGACTCTGCATGTAGCTGTCTGCTCCGAGCGGGTCATCCACGTCGTAGCGAGCGCGACCGATGAGATTTCGAAACCTATCGTGCCTATCGTGATCCGTTCGTGCGGGGGAGTTCCTTTCAAAGTTTTCTCCGATGCCACGACTGTATCGATCAAGACAAGTGCGTTGAGCGTCAAAATTGACCGCGCAACAGATTCCGTGCGCTTTTTGACGGCCGCCGGGCAGCCCGTGCTGAGCGAGCAGCCCAACGGTGGTCGAACAATTACTTCCGTCGATGTCGAGGGAACGCAGACCCATGAGATTCGTCAGGACTTTCTCCTGTCACCTGATGAAGCTGTCTACGGTTTGGGGCAGCACCAGGAGGGATTTTTCAACTTACGCGATATACCGATCCGGCTGCTGCAGGCAAATACAAATATCTCGATCCCATTTCTGATCTCGACGAACGGGTATGGCCTGCTGTGGAACAATGCGGCGCTGACGGATTTCAATCCGACGACAGAGGTGATTCATCTGGACGAAAATGGCGCGGCCACGTTCCAGTCAGTGCGAGAAGGAGAATATGGATTTTTGCTGAGCGGCAACGGAAGGGGTAAGCTCCGACTCACCGTCAATGACGACAAGGTGATTGACCTCACGAATATGTGGCTTCCAGGATTCGCGGGCGGGAAGATGCATTTGGCGGGGAATACAACTTATAAGGTGATTGCAGAATCGAGGGGTAACACTGAACTCTCCGTGCGTGCACCGTCGAACACAATGGCCTTTCGCTCCGAAGTGGGCAAGGCGGTTGATTATTACTTCATCTATGGGCCAGAGCCGAGCCGGGTGATCGCCAAGTACAGAGAATTCACGGGCGCTGCTCCTCTGCTTCCACTGTGGGCCTACGGTTTCTGGCAGTGCAGGGAACGGTATTCAAGCCAGCAGCAGATTCTGGACACGGCCGCGGAATTTCGCGAGCGCAAAATTCCGGTCGATGTGATTGTCCAGGATTGGCAGTACTGGGGCAAGTACGGCTGGAATGCCATGCGCTTCGATGAACGCTACTATCCCGATCCGGCGCAAATGATGACGCAGCTGCACCACGAGCATCTTCATTTTGTGGCTTCAGTGTGGGCGAAGTTTGGAACTGAGACAGCCGTCGATCAGGATATGAAGAAAGAGCACCTGCTCCTGGCGTCGAGTGACCCCGCTCGGGAACCGGGAGAGACACAGGCAAAGGAGGACTGGGCGGATCTGTTCAATCCCAAGGCGCAAGAGCTGTTCTGGTCGGAGATGAGTCGCGAGTTGTTCCAAGACGGCCTTGACGGGTGGTGGTTGGATGCGTCGGAGCCCGAGGGCGATGCGCTCAAAGGAGTGACAACCAATCTCGGTCCCGGAGAATTCGTGCGCAATGCGTATCCGCTGTTTGAAACCACAGCTGTTTACCAGGGACAACGCCGTACGACTGAAAAGAAGCGGGTCGTGATTCTGACCCGGTCTGCATTTGCCGGTCAGCAGCGCAACGCGACCATCTCATGGTCGGGCGATATATCAGGGAATTGGGAAACCCTGCGCAGGCAGATTCCCGCCGGTCTCAGTTTCAGCATGTCGGGACTGCCTTACTGGACGACAGATATCGGCGGTTTCTTTCGTCCAGCCGACCAATATACATCGGCGGATTACCACGAAGTGCTGATTCGATGGTTCCAATTCGGCGCCTTCTGCCCCATTTTCCGGATTCACGGATATCAATCGAAGACCGAGATGTGGAACTACGGTCCTGAAGCGGAGAAGATCCTGACGCAATACGATGAACTTCGCTACCGTCTCATGCCGTACATCTACTCTGCTGCCTGGGGCGTCACGGACCGCGGAGAAACGATGATGCAGGCGTTGCCGTTTGTCTACCCGAATGACGTTGCAGTGAGAGATGTCGACGATGAATTCCTGTTTGGCAATTCGCTGTTGGTCAATCCCGTGACGCAGCCGAGTGCGACCAGCCGCAGCGTGATCCTGCCTGCCGGCGATGACTGGGTGGATTTCTGGACTGGAAAGACCTATCGCGGCGGACAGACGATTGCGGCGGATGCCCCATTGGATCGGATTCCATTAATGGTGAAGGCAGGCAGCATTGTTCCCATGGGGCCTCGAGTGCAGTCCACGGCGGATGCGGAAGACCCGCTGGAGATTCGCATTTATGGCGGAAAAGACGCCGACTTCGTGCTCTATGAGGACAGCGGGGATGGTTACGCATACGAGCATGGCAGCAGAGCAACGATCCACCTGCATTGGGATCATCGTCGCAATGCGCTCTCCATCGGGGATCGCACAGGCGCCTACCCGGGCATGCCGAACAAAGAAACGTTCCGTATCGTGCTGGTGAAAGAGGAGCACGGCACAGGAATCGGGCCCGAGTCAGGACCTGATCGCACCGTAACTTACGCTGGACATCAGATAACAATTCAGTTGAGCAAAGCAGGCTGAACGAGGGGTCTTTGCCGCAATCGGTGCGGCTCCTTGAATGTATGTTGCACCGTTGTACGGAATAGACTGAGCCGGCGAATCCGATTGGCAACTTGCGGGGAACGGTAGCGCTGGCAGATGATCGTATCTTCAGCCGGCTGCTCATCGGATATGATTGGCAAGTTTCAATTTGTGCTCCGAGTACGCCGTCTCCGTAAGAAACAGATCCACTTCAGATTTCAGTGAGGAAACCATGAGATGTTTCAGGATGCATTTGGGAATTGCCGCGATATTGTGCTGCAACTGGAGCGTTCAAGCTCAGCAGAAACCGGCATATCTTGATCCAGGCCTGCCGCGTGAGCAACGCGCAGCAGACCTTGTAGGCCGCATGACGCTTGAAGAAAAGGCTTCGCAATTGGTGAATGGCGCCCGCGCCATTCCGCGGCTTGACATTCCGGCCTACAACTGGTGGAGCGAGGCGCTTCACGGAGTGATCGACAACGGCGTA
>Ga0187891_1003816_pt1 | contig 10206 bp, 6 predicted proteins | sample June2016WEW_21_4_FD_132990 | JGI IMG/M metagenome (GOLD analysis project Ga0187891, IMG submission 132990) | Peatland microbial communities from SPRUCE experiment site at the Marcell Experimental Forest, Minnesota, USA - June2016WEW_21_40 | ecosystem: Environmental > Terrestrial > Soil > Wetlands...
ACGCAGCTTGAGACCGTTCGCGCACAGCTTGTCGACCTGGGTGTGGCGCGCGCGCAGTACGAGCACGCCATCGGCACTCTTGCCAACGACAACTTGCCCGACTTCAGCATCCCGCCTTCGCCGCTCGATCTGGCGCTGCCGAAGGTTCCGCTCGGCGTGCCCTCGCAACTGCTCCAGCGGCGTCCCGACATCGCCGCGGCAGAGCGCCTGGCAGCCGCTGCCAACGAGCAAATCGGCATCAATATCAGCGCGTTTTATCCGACGATTACCCTCGGCGGATCGGGTGGCTTTGAAAGCACAAACCCCGGCACCTGGATTCAGGGCCCTAGCTCGCTGTGGAGTTTAGGCGCGCAAGCAACAGAGCTGCTCTTCGACGCGGGCCAGCGCCACGCCCTCACCGATGCAGCCCGCCACAATTACGAGGCCCAGGCCGACGGCTATCGTAATTCGGTCTTTCAGGCGTTCAACGACGTCGAAGACCAACTCTCGAACCTCCGCATTCTGGAGCAGGAAGCGGCCGCGGAGCAGCATGCAGTCGACGCTGCGCGGCACTCCTTCGATCTCTCCAACACGCGCTACAACGGCGGGGTCACAAGCTATCTTGAAGTCCTCACCGCCGAGCAGACCCTGTTGCAGGACCAGGTGACCGCCATCAACATCCAGAGCCGGCAATTCGCTGCCAGCGTTAGCTTGGTGCGCTCGCTCGGCGGCGGCTGGGACGTAACCCAGTTGCCGTAAGAGCAGACTGCTTTTCGTTTCTCACTCTGCTGTGTGCGAGAAAAACCCCGCCGGCACGTCGGTGAGCGTCAGCCCAGGCCCCTCCCACAAAAGCCGCGGCGCGCCTTCGGTAGCCGTGTTCAAAGCCTCAACGTGGATCGCGTGTAGCCCGGCGCGCAGACCGAGCGAGCCGCGATCGTAACGAAGCGCATTACCAGCCGCGCCGCAGACCAGCCCGAAGGGCGGTCCGGTCTTTGCCACTTCCATTCCATCAATCACCAGCCGGGCGCCGTCGCGATCGATCAGATGAAAGGTGTAGCCGCCGTCAGCGGGTACATTGATGAATCCGTCCCATACCGTGGCGTAGCTCATCAATCCCTGCGCGTTGGCTTCGAGATCCGGTGAGTGGCCGCTCAGTGCCGCCTGCAGTGTGGAGAAGTCGGGCAGCGCGGTCCACGCGCCGGAATAGATCTTCCAATTCAAGCCCGACGCTGCGGGCCCAGCGGCCTTCATCGCACCGTGCCATTGGCCGACGGCCACAATCCCCTGCGCCGCCCAATCCTGATGGCCGGCCTTGTCCGTCACGTGCAGCAGCACGCGGAATCGCCCTGCTCCGTTTCTGCCATCGAGTTCAGTTCCGAGCGCATCCGGAAAGCGATGCTTCACGCGCCGGCCGTGCGCCGCGGTTCCATCGCCAAAGAGCCAAGTATATTGTACTCCAGGCGCGTCCTGCGCGGTGAGCGTCACTTTCTGCCGCGGCGCGAAGACTGGCGGATCGACGCTGAATGCCGCAACCAGAGCAGGTGCGGGCGCATACGTAGGCTGAGCGGCGCCGCCCGAGACTTCAAGCGGCATCTGCACGTCGCTGGTCACGCGCGTCTGGCCGTACTTCACGTTGTCGAAGGTCACATCGCTCACATCGCCGGTGATAGTCGACTCGGCGAGAGGCGGCTGATCGAGCGCCCAGATGTTTTGGAAGGTGAATCCGTGGAGGTTGGGCTGCTCCTGCTCCATCTGCACCAGCGAATACCAGTTGTCGAGCAGCAGATTTTCAAACGTCACGCCCGAGTGGTCGCCGCTGGCTCCATTCGCGCCCCAGAAGCCAAGCAGGCCAAACGTTTGCCCGCATGCCCCGATGCCCCCGTGCAGAATTTCGGAGTCGCGCAGAGTAAAGTTCCGCAGGTTATAAATCTTCTGCGGCCATCCCAACCGCACCACATTTGAAATGCTGGTGGAGAACTCGCTGTTCTCGACCAGAATGTTTTCGACGTCGGCGCCGGGGGCCACCATGGCGGCCTCCGTATAGCCGTCCCAATTGCCTAGCGCCGCCAGATCGTCGTCCGACGCGCGGATGAATGCGTGGTTTACAACTGTGTCGCCCCCGCCCAGCCAGTCCATGCCGTCCTGGTTGGCGTTGCCTGGGTCGCCGCCGATCACCCGCAGATCGTCAAACCGAAAGCCGGTGGAATCCTTCATCTGGATTGACCAGGCTCGCGAGCGGATGATGCACGTCAGGCCGTCGATCTCCACGTTGTGCGCTCCGTAGGCGACGATGCAATGCCAGTCGGGTTTCTGCATCCAGCCCTCGTCGCCATTCGGATCCTGCGGGCCGTCGTACACAATCGTTCCCCGGCCCAGCACCTTCACGTTTTCCACCTGCCAAAGATTCAGGCTGCCGAAGACAAATGCGCCCGGCTCAAGGTAAATCGTTTCGCCGCTTTTGGGATTCAGGCTCTCCTTGTGCACACCCGCGGGCACGATGGTGACGTTGGGCCCGCTGGGCGCGGCCGGAGGCGGCGAGCCGGCAAAGACGAACAGCATCCGCGCCCGGTTCAGGAAGTCGCCAGGCCGCGAGATGGAGACCTTGGCCGGGCCGGGCAGGCGAATGAGGATGGTCTGCGGCTCACCTTCCGGGTGCGAGGCCCGCAGACCTAGCCGCCATGGTTCGATGTCCACGCCGCCATCCCAGAAGTGCGGGTCGGCGGCAGTGATTGAGATGTTCACCGGGCCGGTCGTGTCGAAGCTGGCAAATTCGTAGTTTGAAGCAGCGTGAGCCACGGCGACCCGCTGGTTGTTCACCGTGATAGCGAAGAAGCTGTTGCGCATCTCGTCGGGGACGGGCGCGGACTGGACCTGCGCAGCGCCGCAGGCAGCGCTCGAAAGCACAAGAAGGAAGACGAGCAGCGCGCGAAAACTCGGCAAAAGGCAAAACCCTCAAAGAAATTCCGGAAACCAGACCACTGTAGCACCCGGACTTGGGCAGCCAGCTTTCAGCGACACCTGGGCGCGCCGGCATGTATAATTCGTGACGCGAAAAAATTGCTAACTTCCTCCAAATCCGCGCGAGGTGACCAAAATGCCGCTCTCCCGTCTTGCTCCATCCTTCGCTTCTTCCCTTCTCTTTTTGGCCGCGCTCGGCGTTTTGGCGCCAGTCGCGACCGTGCCGAGTCATGCGCAGGCTACATCGCGAGTTACGATCAATGGTTCCCTAAGCCGGATCGTCGTCAGTGAGCAGGAGCCGACACCCGTGCGACGCGCGGCAAAGGACCTGCAGAGCGACTTTGCCAAGGTTTTCGGCCGTACTCCACAGATCGTTGATGGTTTTCAGGACGCCGGCCCATTGGCCATTTTCATCGGCCAGCGCGACCATATTCCTGCAGGGCTGAACTGCGCGACGACATCGGACCGCGAGGCATTTGCGTTTTCAATCGCTCGACTCGGGGACGATCCAAAAGCCGCTAATATCATCTGCCTCACCGGCACGGATATGCGCGGCACCATTTACGCCATCTACGAGTTCTCGCAGCGCATCCTCGGCGTGGACCCCATGTACTTGTGGACCGATAAGCAGCCCGCAAAGCGCGCGTCCATCACGTTGCCTACGGATTTCGCCCGCACCTATCCGAGTCCTGTCTTCAAGTATCGCGGATTCTTCACCAACGACGAAGATTTGCTGAGCGGGTGGATCCCGCCTGCGAAGGGCGAACAAACGGGAATTTCGCTCAAGGCCTGGGATATGGTGTTCGAGACAACCCTGCGGCTGAAGGGCAACATGGTGGTGCCCGGCACATGGATCTTCCCCGATGACGCACAGGTGCATGCGGCGACTGAGCGCGGTTTGATCATCAACCAGCACCACGCGATCCCGCTTGGGGTAAACGTGGCGCGCTGGCCGGCGGATGTGCCCTACAACTACTCCACGCACCCTGAGATTCTGGAGCGCGCATGGACCAATGCGGTGAACGAGTACAAGCCCGACGAAGAAATCCTGTGGAGCGTAGGCCTGCGCGGGCTTTCGGATTCGAGCTATGCATCGCTTGACGAGAGCGTGCGCAACAACGATCCGCTTCTCGGCCAGAGAATCAGCGAGGCCGTCGCCGATCAGATGAAAATCGTGCGCGCAAAGTATCCCAACGCGCAGTTCGTAACCGATCTGTGGCAGGAGGGTGCGCGCCTGATGCAGGAGGGCTACCTGAAAATCCCGCCGGAGGTGATGCTGGTATGGGCCGACACCGGCTACGGCGACATGCAGGATGGCGGCAAGGTTGCCGCGGGGCAGGGAATGTATTTTCACGTGGCCATGATGAACGGCCAGGCGAATCAACTCTCGGAGATGGTCTCGGTGAAGACGATTCAGTCCGAGATTGGGCGCTACATCAATGCCGGCGCTACTTCGTACTTCCTGGTCAACACGAGCGACCTCCGGCCGGTAGTGATGACAACGCGCGCTGTGATGGAGATGGCCTGGAGTGGGAATTTGACCGGTAATTTGAGCGGAGCGCCCGCAACCACGGCCGGCGTTGACGCGAAGGGTGATGCGGACGACGCCTACTATCGCCGCTGGATCACTGATGAATTCGGCCCGCGCTCCGTCAATGCCTTGACCAAAATGTATAAGGAGTATTTTGCTGCGCCTTCGTTGCGGCCGCCGTTCGGACCGCCGCGGCTCACCTCGGCCGTCAACCCACCGCCCCCAATGCCGCGCAGCAATGTTCCTCTCGTAGAGGGTGATAACCACTATCACTCCGAGGCGCGCCGGCTGATCCTGGACACGCTTTCTGAGCACCAGGTGGTTGGGATTCCAAGTCAGTCGCCCAAATGGACACAACCGCGCGTAATGCCTGTGGCGGATGCGCAGCTGCGCGCAATGCTGATCGATCTCGACATCAAGGATTGCGTAGACGCTCAGCCGCGCTGGGATGCGGTCTGGAAGGATGCGGTTGCGGCGAAAAGCCTGATCGATCCAGCGTCCAGCAACTATTACCAGGAAGCCGTCCTCACCATGGTCACCATCAACCGTGAGAGCAACCACATGCTGTTTGAAGTGGCCAGCGCTGTGAAAGATGCAAACGCCGGCGACACGGCGAAGGCACAGGGCGAGACAGCCGAAGCGCTCCGTGCCTTCACGCAATCCAGGCCTCCATGCACGCCGCCGAATATGGCAAGTGGAAGAACTGGTATCGCGGCGACTGGCTGACGGGCGTTTATCGCACGCGCGAGCTGGTTCAGGCCTATGCAGATCACCTGAAGGATCCGATGGCGAAGCTGCCCGCACCGGCCTCGTGGAGCGGATGGGAGGGATACTTCCACATCATGGAATACGAAGACGACCGCTCGGTGGACGTGCATTGAGCGAGTCCGGGATTCCGCTTCATCCCGATCACATTACGCGAGAGTGGCCCGCGGTGAACCGAGTTAAACCTCGGCGAGGATCTTCCGCAGAGCTGGCGCGGGGAGGCCGGAGCGTTGCACAAGCTCCTTGAGCTCTCTTGCCAGTTGGAGCATCTCATCGGGAGCCTGCGAGCAGTGCCATCCTCCACCGATCTCGCCAAATTTTGAGGAGAGAAAAGCGCACAGGAAAGCAACCAGGATGAATCGTGGGAGGAACCCGAAAACTGCATTGAAGCGGGGAACGACGCGGCGGCCTGTGGCGCGGAGCACCGCGAGCGTCTCGCTCATGGCGTCGGCGAGCATGCGCAGGTCGCCTTTGCAACGCGCCAGCGCGTAGGTATCGCAACCGTGCTTGAGGGTGACCACGCCGAAGGGCGCCACCAGCGCCGCATGGGTGGCGAGCCAATCGGGCATGTGCGGCTCTGTTCGGGCCTTGAGACCAGCGCGATTAAGGATCCCGATCAAGCGCGTGAGCCTTGGCGTCGTTTGTCCGTTCAATTCGCCGAACGGAGTGGACGCTCCTTTGACGCGCATGGCTCGCACCAGGCTGCCTTCGCGCCTTCCGCCTGCGAAGACGAAACCAAACATCACGCGATCTGCCCCCAACGCCGCCACCCACTCCTCGGGACCCAGGGCTGTATTCACCATGAAGACAACGCACGGCGAGCGGTTTTGCGCTAGCACGGGCAAAAGCTCCCGCACCTGGTTCTTGCGGACCACGACGAAAATGTAGTCATAGACGTCTGCGGGATCAAGGCGATTAATGGCGGGCAATCGAGTCACGGTCCGGGCGCCGTTGAGTGGATTCTCGATTTCGATGCCTCGCTCCATCAACTCCTGGTATCGCTTGGGGCGAACGAGCATGGTGACGTCCGAGCCAGCCCGGTGCAACTCCACCGCACAGACGGAACCATTCACACCGGCCCCCACGATAAGCATGCGTGGCGATTCGCAATTCATGGGGATCTCCACCGATGGGATTTGCCTGTATTGTAGCGAATTCGGTGGTTGGGAAAAGGAGAGAATACGAGGACGACCGGTCAGTGGATGTGCATTGAGGTGCAACGAGAGCGGCTGCATGAAGAAATCGTCATCTAAGGGCGCGCGATGTACCCCCAAAACTGACGCACGGGCAGTTTCCAAATATAATCTCTTCAGGTCCCCTTTCACTCCGACGCGCTCAGTGCCTTTGCGCCGGTTTGCAAGTGAACCGCGCACGGATACTTTCCTCTTTATGAATCAAGACGACTTGATCCTGGTGACTGGCGCGACCGGCTTTCTGGGCACGCAAGTGGTTCGCGAGCTGTTGCAACGCGAGCCACGCGCCCGGCTTGCCCTGCTCATTCGCCCGCGTCCGGGTCAAACGCCTGCGCAGCGCGCCGAGTCGATTCTTCAGTCCGCGGAATCGTCGCGCGTGCAGGTTTATGCCGGAGATGTAAGCGAGCCCAACTGCGGGTTGGACGCTTCAACCTGGCAGCTCCTGTGCGCCGAGGCCACGAGCATCATTCATTGCGCGGCTACCGTGCGCTTCGATCACTCGCTGGAGCAGGCGCGGCACATGAACGTAGAGGGCACGCGGAAGATGCTGGACTTCGCAGCGGCCATGCGCTCTCTCAGGAGCTTTGTCTACGTCGGCACTGCATATGTGGCGGGCGAGCGCACAGGATTGGTTCGCGAGAGCGAGCTCGACGTGGGCCAGCATTTCCGCAATACCTACGAGCAAACCAAGGCCGAGGCTGAGGCGCTGGTGCGCTCCCGGCTTGGCTCACTTCCCGGTATCATTTTGCGTCCAAGCATCATCGTGGGAGATTCGCAGACGGGCGTCACCTCGAGCTTCAAGATGCTGTACTGGCCGCTCAAGATCTACTCCAGAAGGCTGTGGCGCACGGTGCCGGGATACCCCGATGCCGTACTGGATATTGTTCCCGTGGATTACGTGGCGAGAGCCATCGCGCAGCTTGCTTCCGACGAAAGCGCCCTGGGCAGCACCGTTCACCTATGCGCCGGGCCCCGTGGCAGCGCCACAATCGAGCAGATCGCGAGGCGTGCGGCGGAATACTTCAAAGTGCGCGAGCCGCGTTATGTCGATCCGAAGATCTTCTTCGCCGCCGTGCGGCCATTGCTCTCTCTAGCGCTGTGGGGGAAGAAGCGGCGCGTGCTGATTGACGGGCGCGCCTACCGCGACTACTTCACCATGCGCATGCAGTTCGAAACCACCAACGCCGAGCGGCTGCTCGGCCCCGCGGGAATCTTTCCGCCACTCGTGATGGAGTATCTTGACCGCCTGCTTCACTATTGCGTGGCCAGCAATTGGGGCCGCAAGGAGATTCCGGCACAATGACTCTTTTCCGCCGCATTCAGCTCGCCCGTGACCCCAGCATCACCGTGGCCAACCTGGTCGATGAGTTGCTGCGACGGAAGGGAGATAGCGAGGTCTCGGTCGGCGAAAGCGGACGATTCAGTCTTTCTGAGCTGCACGCAGCAATTTGCAGGATCGATGCGTTCCTTCGCCATTCCATCGGCCTGCGCCCCGCCGAGCCTGTTGCCATTTATTGCTCGAACGATCACCACTGCTTCCACTGGTTCCTAGCCATCATCCGCGCTGGCGGTATTGCCGTTCCGCTGAATCCGCAACTCTCTCTCAGCGAGGTGCGGCGCATCCTTGCCGATAGCGGCACGCAGATTCTGGTCACTGACAAAGCGGTCTTCGAGCGCAGCATTGTGGAGCGGAGCGCGCTGAATGTCCGGGCATGGATTCAGGATGACAGGGAAACGGTGACGATGGACGGATTTGTACGCGTTGGCGATTGCGGCCCGCCGCTTCCGCCGGCCGCCATCGATCCTGCGGCGACTGTCGCGGTCTTCCATACCTCCGGCACCACCGGGTTTCCCAAGGGAGCAGCACTTTCAAGCCGTGCTCTGCTCGGCGCACGCGCGTCTACGGTCTTTGCCGGACTTTTTCTCGGCCCCAAGGATCTCGCGCTCGTCGCTTTGCCCTGGTCGCACATCATGGCGGTGAGCATTGCGCTCTACGGATTGATGGCCGGAATTCGCGGATGCTTTCTCGAGCGATTCGACGTCGAAAACGCGCTCGATCTGGTCGAGCGATTCGGCGTAACTGCAGTTGTTGGCGTGCCCGCGATGCTTGCCCGGCTGGTCAACAGCAATCCCGACCCCGGCCGGCTCGCGAGCGTGCGCGTGTGGCTTTCGGCCAGCGACTACCTTCCCTCTGAGGTTCGCCTGCGTCTGCGCGAATTCGGCGCGATCCTCCGCCTGCCGGGCGGCCGGCGCATCCCTCCGGTCCTTTTGAATGGTTACGGCATGGTCGAACTCGGCGGACTAGCCATGATGGGCATCGAATGGTCGCTCTTCCCCGGCAGCGGCCAACTGTACTTTCCCGTTCCGCCATTTCGCGTGCGCATAACCGATGAAAACGGCCGGCGCGTCCGGGCAGGCGCCCCTGGCGAGTGCCAGATTCGCCGCCGCGGCCTGTCACCGCACTATTGGAAGGACAAGGACAGCAACAGCGGCCTTCTGACGCGCGACGGGTGGCTGCGCACGGGCGATCTGGCGACGCGTAACCGTCTTGGCCTGATCCGGCTGGTGGGGCGCGCCAAGGACGTGATCAAGTCCGGCGGCTATTCGGTTTACGTCCGCGAACTGGAAGAGACCATTCTGGCTCATCCCGCGGTAGCTCACGCGATTGCCTTTGGCATTCCTCACAAGGAGAAGGGCGAGATACCGGTCGTGGCAGTCGAGTTACAGCCTGGCGCCCGGGAAGACGAAACCGACTTGCTTGAGTGGTGCCGGAACCACCTCGCGGCCTACAAAGCGCCGCGGCGCATCTGGATTGTCGATCCCGGTGGTTTGCCTCAGAATCACAACGGCAAGGTCCTCAGGCGGGTCCTTCGCGAACGGTTCTCCGCAAAGACCGCCTAGTCGTGGCGGAGCGCATCCACCGGAGAAAGCTGCCCGGCGCGCCAGGCAGGTACGGCGCCAGCAATGACTCCCGCGAGCAGAGCGATCACCATCGCCTGCACAAGCAGCGGCCACTCGAGCGAAGAGGAGACGAAGCTTGCCGTCTGCGGAAGGCTTGCCAATACTCGAAGCGCGCACCATCCCAGCAGAACGCCCAGTATTCCGCCCCCCACGCCGAGTATGGCCGCTTCAAGCTCGATCAGCACCAGCACCTGCCGCCGCTTCCATCCCATGGCGCGCAATGTGCCGATCTCTTGCGTGCGCTCAAAGACGCTCATCACCATCGTGTTCGCAATCCCCAGAATGCCGATCAAGAGGGCAAGCGTGGATGTACCCCAGGCTGAGGCCTGGGCGAGCTTGACGAACTGATTGTCGCTGGCGCGCTCGGCCGCGGGGACCGCGCGCAGTCCCGGAAGAGCAGCTTCGATCTCCGCCTGCGCGCGCTTTATGTAGTGATCCCATGCTTCGCCGCGCGGAGCTGGCCGCAGGCGCACGTCAATCGTAGACACTTTGCCTTGCACGCTGCTCAGCTGTTGCAGTTGATCGAGCGGCATGATCACCGCGTCGGCTTCCAGCGCCGAGGCGCCGTGATAAACGCCGGTCACCGTGAATGGCATGCCCTGAATCTCCAAACTGTCGCCGGGTTTCTTCTTCAACTCCTGCGCCAGAACATCGCCCAGCATTACTTCTGGCTGATGATCGCGAAACCGCCGCCCCGAGAGTATCTCCAGTGAGTCAAGTTGGTATCCGCTGGCCCGCCAGCCATAAACCAGGGCATTCTCATCCGAGGTCAGGTCCATCTCGTTGATGATCGCGGGCGCTGCCTGTGCCACAACAGGA
>Ga0187891_1003817_pt1 | contig 10205 bp, 10 predicted proteins | sample June2016WEW_21_4_FD_132990 | JGI IMG/M metagenome (GOLD analysis project Ga0187891, IMG submission 132990) | Peatland microbial communities from SPRUCE experiment site at the Marcell Experimental Forest, Minnesota, USA - June2016WEW_21_40 | ecosystem: Environmental > Terrestrial > Soil >...
ATGCCGTCATCCGCCAGTTGCACCAGGGATTGCCCCGGCTCGCTGCAGACCCGCAGCGCTTGCGCAGTCTCACGGCTTGGCCTTGGATTGTTAGTCTCAACTTGAACGCGCATTAGAATTAGATGTCGTAGTACAGCGCAAACTCATACGGGTGAGGACGCGTGTTCACAGCCTGCACTTCGTTCTTCATTTTGTACTCGATCCAGGTTTCGATCAGCTCCTCGCTGAAAACGTCGCCCTTGAGCAGGAAGTCGTGGTCCTTCTCCAAGGCGCGGAGTGACTCTTCGAGCGAGCCGGGCATCGAGGGAACAGCCTTCAGCTCCTCTGGGCCGAGATCGTAGATGTCCTTGTCCAGCGGCTCACCGGGGTCAATCTTGTTTTCGACTCCGTCCAAGCCTGCCATCAACATTGCGGCAAAGGCCAGGTAGGGATTACAGGAGGGATCCGGGGGCCGATATTCCACACGCTTTGCCTTGGGATTCGGCGAGTACATGGGGATGCGGCACGCCGCGCTGCGATTGCGACGCGAGTAGGCAAGGTTGACCGGCGCTTCAAATCCCGGCACCAGGCGCTTGTAGGAATTTGTGGTGGGAGCAATCAACGCCGCGAGCGCCGGAGAGTGCTTCAGCAGCCCGCCAATGTAATGGAGGGCCAATTGGCTCAGGCCCGCGTAACGGTCACCCGCGAAGAGCGGCTTCCCTTCTTTCCACAAACTCTGGTGACTGTGCATTCCGGAGCCATTGTCCTGGTAGATCGGCTTGGGCATGAAGGTCACCGTCTTGCCATACTGGTAGGCCACGTTGCGGATGATGTATTTGTAATCATCATTCCATCCGCGGATTTCAACATGGAGTTGAAACGCTGGTCGATCTCGGCCTGCCCGCCGGTGGCCACCTCATGGTGATGGCACTCGATGTCGAGTCCCGCTTTCTCCATCGCCAGCACCATTTCACTGCGCAAGTCCTGGTAATGATCGGTGGGGGGACCGGAAAGTAACCTTCCTTGTAACGCGGCCGGTAGCCAAGGTTGTCGCGCTCACGGCCGGAATTCCAGCGCCCTTCCTCGGCGTCGATGAAGTAATAACCATGTTGCTGGGCTTGATCAAAGCGGATGTTATCAAAGATAAAGAATTCCGCTTCCGCCCCGAAGTAAGCCTTATCCGCAATGCCCGTGTAGGCAAGGTAGGTCTCGGCCTTTTTGGCGACGTTGCGCGGATCCCGGACGTAATGCTGCTTGGTGACGGGGTCGATGATGTCACCAATCATCACCAGGGTGGGGGTATCGGTAAAAGGGTCGAGCATGTACCAGCTCGGATCAGGCACCAGGAGCATGTCGCTTTCATGGATGGCGGCCCAACCGCGGATGCTGGAGCCGTCCATTCCAAACCCCTCCTCAAAGGAGGACTCTTCCAATTCGTGGATTGGATACGAAACGTGGTGCCACAGGCCCGGCAGGTCTGTGAAGCGAAGATCGACCATCTTGACGTTGTTGGCTGCTGCGAACTCTAACACGGCCTTCGGGTTCATACACCCCTCCATAAAGAAATATTTTCCCTGCTATCAGGAATACTTATGCAAGCCATGCTGAAACGAAGCGTCAACATATCCCTCACTCCGGATTTAGTCAAGCCCCTGAGGGAACCGCATTGTTAGCGGGCCTGGGCGCCGTGCATGATCGGTGAAAGACTTCTATCTTCCCCGCCGAGACCGAGAGACGCAGAGAAATGGCCCGTGGCTTTCGTACCTCGGCGCCTCCGCGCCTCCGCGGTGAGAACGCTCCCAGGAATTAGTTCGCAGGTTCGCGTCCTGGGGCGGAGTGGCGTGTAACAGACGTGTAACATCGTGAAGGAGCAAGGCCCAGAAATCCATTGACACTTTTCTAAAGTTTTTGCTACGGTACAAACTTCCCGTGAGAGAACGGAAAATCACTTCCTGAGAGCGGATTTGACCCTTTGGAAGGCATTATCTGATTCCAACACCTCCAGGAGAAAGCAGGGAGCGGAATGTTCGTAGCCAAGCGGATGTTCCTGACTAAAGGTGTAGGAAAGCACCGCGAAAAGTTGACCAGCTTTGAGCTGGCATTGCGGTCCGCGGGCATTGCTGCGTGCAATTTAGTGCGGGTTTCCAGTATTTTTCCTCCTCGCTGCAAATTGATTCCCCGCGCCGAGGGCGTGAAAGAACTGAGCCCCGGGCAAGTGACCTTTGTGGTGATGAGCGAGAACTCCACGCGCGAGCCGCATCGTCTTATTGCCGCCTCTGTCGGCGTCGCCCTCCCCAGAGACCGGAACACCTTTGGTTACCTTTCCGAGCACCATTCGTTTGGAGAAACAGAAGAAGTGGCGGGGGAATACGCCGAAGACTTGGCCGCCGAAATGCTTGCTACCACGCTGGGCGTTGAATTCGATCCCGACCGAAGCTGGAATGAGAAAAAGGAGATCTACCTGATCTCCAATAAGATCGTCCGCACGATGCACATCACGCAATCGGCGATCGGCGACAAGCGAGGTCTCTGGACCACGGTGCTTACTGCGGCCATCCTGCTGGGAATTGACGAGTGATTGACGGGCGGGCCACGCTCGCACGTCCACCCTCCTGACTGCTGCTGGGAGTTCCAACCGAACGGCCAGAGACTATCCAATCCCTCGGGGGCGAAATGCGCAAAAACGAAATCCTCTCTACACCTACCCGGCCACTCAAGATCGATGGGAGTAAGAGCGTCTCGGCGTTGCTGGAAAAGATGCAGGGCATCTCATTCCAGGGCCGCAACCTCGCCATCGCCTATCACGTCTGGAAGAAGATGCTGGGCGATCGCGTCATGATCATGATGGGCATGTCCGGCGCCATGGTGCCCGCCGGGATGCGGCGGTTGGTGGTCTACCTGATCAAGAATCGCCTGATCGATTGCCTGGTCACCACCGGCGCCAATCTTTTCCACGATATTCATGAGACCCTGGGCCGGCTACACTTTCAGTGCTCACCCAACATCGACGATGTGCACTTGCAGAAGCACCTGATCGACCGCATGTATGACACCTTGGCGGACGAAGAGGAATTTCGCGAGGCCGACGCCATGATCGGGCGCTTTGCCGCGACGCTCGATCAATCGCGGCCCTATACTACACGCGAGTTCCTTTACCTACTGGGAAAGGAACTCTCGGGACCCGCCAAAGAAGACGGCATCGTTACAGCGGCGTACAAAGCGGGGATTCCCCTTTACTGCCCGGCGGTGGGCGACTCCTCCATCGGCATCGGCATTGCCGAAAACCGGCACGAGGGAAAGAACCAGTTTATCTTCGACGTCATCGGGGACGTGATCGAGACCGCACATCTGGCGAGCGACTCGCCCAATAGCGGCGTGGTCTATTTCGGCGGGGGGACGCCCAAGAACTTCGTACAGCAAACGGAAGTCACGGCCGCGTTCATGCGCAACTCGACCGAGGGGCACAAGTATGCGATGCAGATCATCACCGACGCCCCGCATTGGGGCGGCCTCTCCGGCTGCACGCTGGAAGAAGCGCAAAGCTGGGGCAAGATCGCTCACGACGCCAGCATGGTCACCGTGCACTGCGATTCCACCATCGCCATGCCGATCCTGGTTTCGGCACTTTCAGAAAACGCCGCGCTCATCCGCAGCCGCAAGAAACCGGTGTTTTCTTCCCTTGGGCGGGAACTCAAGTTCACATTTCCGAAGTAGTGTCGTCCCAGGCCCTAGTGCGAGCCGGCACACCCTGGAACTCATTCGTGAGTACGAGTAGAGGCAGCGTCAACCTTCGTGGGTATAGCGCTTATTCCGGTGTATAATGCTGCCTGGCCGCGTACGCATTGGGGAACCCCACATCCTTATTACGATGGAGCTTGTGATGGTCCCTGCCTCCCTCATCATGCATTCGAGACACGTCAACCTGTCAACGACGGGCAACCCATATCCCGACGGGCGGAGCCGCTGTCCTTTTCCGGCGGTTCGCCGGGTGCTGGACTGCGCGGCGCCGGTGAGATTGACGAGCGCGATGGCCGCTCTTCTGGCGGTCCTGGCGGGCACGAATGCATACCCGGCGGGTTGTGACGGACTAGTGGGGACTTGGAACTGGTTCACCGGGTCAGTCGTTACGTTTCGCGCCGATCACGCCATTCTGTATGACGGGAATCAGGCAGGAAAATGGGAGTGCACCGACGCCGCGCATGGATCAGCGAAGCTCCGATGGAATGCGGGGTACATCGATACGGTCACGCTTTCCGGTGATCGGATCTCCGGTGTGAACCAGCAGGGCGTACCGGTTTCCGGGACGCGAAAACCGGCGGCCCCACCCAGCCGTCACTCCCCCAAGCCGGCTTCTACAACCACGACGGCGGCTACCACCAAGCCTCCGCAACCTGTCACGCCGGCGGGGCCACTCCAAACGGGCGATACGGCGCCGCTCGATCCGCGGCTCGCGGCAGGCAGGTGCGTGATTGATAAGGACAACTACCAGCAGGCGATTGCGTTCCTCAACGCGACCATTAGTCGGAATCCCAAGGACGCCGAGGCGTTGTACTACCGCGGCCGCTGCTGGCACTACGCGAAGCAGGAGCAGCGGGCCGTCCAGGACCTGAATGCTTCCCTCGCCATCGACCCTCACAACTCCTGGGCGTATCTATACCGGGGGCGCGCCTTGGAGGCAAGCGGCGCCACCAACAACCAGATCGCGGCGGACTTTACGCGCGCACAGTCCTCTATGTTCAGGTGTTCCCCTCGCGGGGCCTCGAGGCGTACAAAGATCTGTCGCGAACCATCACCCTCAAGCCGCGCTATCCGGAGGCGCACGTTGTGCGGGCGGAGTTACAACTGGACTACAACCAACCCCAGGGGGCGATGGCGGATCTGGATCAGGCTAAGGCGCTCGACCCTACCTATCCCGACCTTGATTGCCGCTACGGCTTGGCTCGCTGGATTGCGGGCCAACAGCAGGCGGGAGTTCAATTATTGAGCCGCTGTTACGTGCTCGACCCTGAGGCCAGGCCCGTCTGGGAACGCGAAAAGCAAGTCCGTCTTCAGGCCGCGAGGCAAAACTCGCAACGCGCCGCTGCCAGCGGATGCCACCAGGGCAATTGGCGAGACGAATGCCAACAGCAACTCAAGGCGGATCCGGTGGCCGGGCCTTTTCCTTCCCAGGGGGCCATTTCCAACTGTGTTGAACAGAAATGGGCCGCGTGCAATTTCACTGTTCCGTGATCAAGATCATCTCGATGGCCGCGTGATCACTCCCCCGATTCCGACCCCCTTCCTGGAATTCAGTTCGCCATTTCCGGACGCCGCCCAGCCTTCGACGAAACGGCCAAGAAAACGGTCATTGCAATCGCATTTTGAAAGCCCTTTACTATGGGCCGTGTCCGGGGGAGGGGAATCACTCCACGGACCCATTCGTAGCATTTCTGACGATGAGGACTTATGAAGAGACGTGATTTCGTAAAGAGCTTGTTGGCAACAGGCGGGGCACTTGCCTCCGCGCCTCATTCTTTGTGCGCATCGCCGGCCGCAGCCGCCGTGTCGGAGGTCAAGCGTGTGCTCGTGATGTTTAAGTGCCACCTGGACGTGGGATTCGCGGATACCCAGGCGGCCATAATGCGCGAATACTTTGACGTGTATTTTCCCCGCGCCATAGAGGTTTCGACAGCCATGCGGCAGTCGGGGACGGACCGGTATGTTTGGACCACCGGGTCGTGGCTTTTGTACGAATATTTAGAACAAGCTTCGAGTAACCAGCGCCGACGGGTTGAGCAGGCGGTGGCGGCGGGCGATTTGGCCTGGCACGCGTTACCCTTCACATGGGAGACGGAGTTCATGGATCGCTCCATGATCGAAGGCGCCTTAGGGTTCTCGCAGTCGCTCGACCAGCGTTTCGGCCGCACAACGATCGGCGCGAAGATGACCGATGTGCCGGGCCATTCGCGCGGGCTGGTGGGCCCCTTGGCCGCGCATGGAGTGAAATTTCTCGACATTGGCGTCAACGGTGCCAGCACTCCCCCAGATGTGCCAGCGCTTTTCGTTTGGAAAGACCCAGAGGGAGCGTCCCTTATCATGATGTACCACCACAAGGGATACGGGGGAATTGTGCAGCCGCCGGAATCCGATCTCGCCGTAGACGTCGAGATGCGCAGCGATAACGACGGGCCGCATTCGGTGGAAGAAATCACCCAAATTTATGCTGACCTGCGGAAACAATTTCCCCACGCCCAAGTGACGGCCGCAAACCTAAGTGAGATTGCCGCTGCGGTTGAACCCTGCCGAAGCGGGCTTCCAGTGGTGACGCAGGAAATCGGCGACACGTGAATCTACGGAGTCGCGAGCGACCCCATTAAAGTGGCGCGCTATCGCGAGGTGGGCCGGCTGCGCAAAGAATGGTTGGAGCAGGGTAAATTCCACGTGGGCGACTCTATCGACCGCACCTTATTACGCCGGCTGGCGCTTTGCGCGGAACACACCTGGGGCGTCGATACCAAGCGGTTGAAGGATTATCAACATTACAAACCCTCAGACTTGCAGGCGGCGCGCCACTTCCCGGAATTCCGTATGGCGGAAACGAGTTGGGCCGAGAAGCGAAAGAATATCGCTGACGCCGTTGCCAGCCTCCCGGAGCCGTTGCAACGCGAGGCCCTTAATCGATTACACACGCTCGAGCCCGTCGAACCCGAGGACGCCGGCCTTGCCACTCACCCCGCCGGGTCGGAGCTCGAAACCCCTCACTGGGTCATCGCTCTTGATCCCAAAACGGGCGCTATTCAGAAACTACGCGCGAAGAGCACGGGGCGCGATTGGGCCTCCCCGGACCACCTGCTGGCGTTGTTCAGTTACCAGACGCTATCCAAGACGGATTACGATCGTTATTTTGCCCACTACGTCGTCATGAAAACCTGGTGGTCGGTATTGGATTTCGGCAAGCCCAAAATCGAGGATTTAGGCGCACAGAGCCGCGTGTGGACTCCGGCGCTGACTGGTTGCTGGGCCGGAGAAGTCGACGGTGGCCATCGGCTGCTGACGCAATTGCAAATTGGCGACCTCGAGGCGGAAAAATCCGGTCGAGTCGCCTGGCCGGGGAAAATGTTTGTCGACGTCCACCTGCCCGATGCCGAGCCGGTTGTCCAGATCCAATTCTCTTGCTTTGCGAAAGCCGCCAACCGGCTTCCCGAAGCCCTGTGGCTAAGCTTCCTTCCCCAAGCCCCGGACCCCAAGGGATGGATGCTGGAGATAGTAGACCGCTGGGTATCCCCGTTCGACTCTGTCTCGGGGGGAAATCGGCAAATGCACGCGGTATCCCGCGCCGTTCGCTACCAGGACGCGCAGGGAAGTCTGGCTATTGAAACGCTGGATGCTCCGGTGGTAGCGCTGGGGGATAAGTCACCGATCGCGTATTCCACGGCGCAGCCTGACATGACCAGAGGCATCCACTTCAGCCTGTTCACGAATGCCTGGGGAACAAACTACATCCAATGGTTTGGCGAAGACACGCGCTTTCGCTTTGTGCTGCGGGCGTGATTTCGCATGTATAATCCCCAGGGGATCAGTCCTCGGGGGTCTTCTCCCCGCGGCCAACATCATGTCTGAGGATCAAGTCGACAATCCGAACGCTGCCGCGAAGCCGGATGAGGTTGAACGCCTGGTGCGCGATTTCGAGGAGCGCACGCTCACAGGGCTGGAGGGGTATTTCTGCCAACTGGTTTATCTCGCCTCATTGCGCAACTACAACACCGGTCGCTACCACCACTATGGATTGGAGTCGCGCTACACACCGGAAGCCATTGATGTGGGCCTGCGCCAGTGCCACGTGCGGATTTTTGAAGAGCTCGTATCCCTGCCGCTGAAAGAGCAAACCGAAGATCTGTTGAATTTCTTCGAATCCCTGAAGGAAGATAAAACGCGGCTGGTGAGTGTTTGGGAGCGCTTGAAATCTTACCAGGTCCTCCCACCGGAGGATTGTCACCCTCTGGCGCGGGAGCTTTTTGACAAGAACATTGACATTATGCTGAGAATCCTGCGCGAAACTGATCTTTGGCCCCTACTGCACGATTCGCATCGCGACGCCAACGACCTGCCCTAGCACTTCGCCATCATCGGGAATGCGGATGGTCTGCGGTCCGGCCGAAGACAAAGGGTGGGGGAGCAAGGTCACTTCCTTGCCGCGCTGGTAGCACCAGCAACATTCGTAGCTGTAGCGCAGTTCCAGGAAATAGATGGGCCGGTCGTTTTCGTTCAGCCATCCGGTGTTCATAATCTTGCGCCGCGAGTCATCAATCTGCACGATAGACCCGGGACGCAAGAGCGGAACCATCATCCGATCTTCCAAGCCAATAAAACCGTAACGGTATTTCTTCAGATCGAGCTGGCTCAGCAATCCCGCGGGAATCTCGCCCCAGGACTCAATCAAACGGGAGAGAAAAGCAGTCTTCTCCGGGCGGAAGCCCGGATCAAACCGGACGGGGAAACGAATGGGCCGGGCAGGGTCGCCAATTTCGACGGTGAAAAGATGAGTGGAAGCCTGTAACGTGGCGTGGCGATGTTGCTCCATCTTGCCCAGATTGATTCCATACACTCCCATCATTTCTTCAATGCTCAGCCGGTAGATGACTGCCAAGCTGTAGAACTTGTAAATGCTGGGGAGTGAGCCGTCGTTCTCAATCTGGTTGAGGCGCGCAGTGGAAACCACGTACTCCGAGCTTCGCTCGGTGTCGGCAATCTCCAGGCTGGCTTCCTCCACCTGGCGCAGGGTGAGACCCAAACGCTCGCGGATTTGCTTCAGCCTGAATCCGGCCTTCTCGCTGAGGGTAACCGTCGTGGACGACGGTATAACGGGAAGAGATTCGGACATATTCTGATTCTTACTGCGAACAAAAAGATTCCCCTTGCTCCGGCCACAAGGGTGCCGAGCTATCGGAGCAGGGTGATGAAACAGAGTGCCATAGGCACGAGCGATGCCCATCTGTATTCTACTATACTGCGGGGTTAGAGACGAAATACCTTCCGAATGAAGTGGTGCGGAGACCCTCGAGCCAAACCCGGCTAGCCGCGGACTTTGCGGGATTCGGGGTTAGGGGTTAGTGATTAAGGGCCGGTGTAGGGGTCGCCGCAGCGACCGTTCGCCCTCGGGGCGACTTGGCGGATTTGGGGCACGTGTGGCACGGGCAGCCTGCCCATGTGAAGTCATGGCCAGGATGACCATGCCACAAGGACCGAAGTGGCACGGGCGTCCCGCCCGTGTCCAGACACGGCCAAATGCCCGTGCCACCACAGATTGAGCCACTACCGGTCCTGCACTTTGCTTGACAGCCTGTGCGGGGGTACCGATAATCCCAAGGTTATGGCACGCGTTACATCTGCTTCCCGTCCGCGGCTCACCGGCGTAAGCTGGTCCCCGAGCCAAGACCTGGGGAGATGGCGGATGTTGCCGCAACCTTCAGTGAGTACGATCATTATTCTTCCTGCGCGAGGCATCAGCCCATGACTTGCCCTCAGAAGACAGTCTGCCTGCTCGGATTCGTCATTCTCCTTCCCTGCACCCTCCTGGTGGGCGCCGACGAAACGGTGAGACTCCAAAAGCAAACCGATTCCGTCGAGGTGATGATCGGCGGTAAGGTCTTCACCACTTATTACTTTGGCCCGAATTCACCCAAGCCCTATATGTCCCCATTGCGTTCGCCGCAGGGCACTGTGGTGACGCGCGGATTCCCCATGCGCACGGACATCCCCGGCGAGAGCCATGACCACCCGCACCACCGCGCATTGTTCTTCGCCCACGGAAACATAAACGGAATCGATTTCTGGGGCGAGGCTCCTCCCACAAAGGCAGCACAGACCGCCAACGGCGTGTATTACCCAACAAGCGGAGAATTGCCCACCGGGCGCACCGTCTTCCGCAAGCTCGATGAGGCGAAAAGCCACGGCCAAAACGGAACCTTGAAGGCGGACTTTGAACTGGTGGGCCCCGGCGGCAAGGCCATCGGGAGTGAAAGCCAGGAATATACTTTCACGGGCGACGCCTCCACGCGCGTCATCGACTGCACCTTCACCCTAACCGCTGATCACGGCTTGACGCTTAAAATGGGGGACACCAAGGGGACTGCACCCTTGGGTTGAGACAGTGGAAGTAGGGACAGTTTACCATTCGCTGTAAAAATCTTGGTACTGAAAATAAGCCATAGCATGATGGCGCTGGCTGGTGAAGCGGAGGCGGGCAC
>Ga0187891_1003818_pt1 | contig 10202 bp, 4 predicted proteins | sample June2016WEW_21_4_FD_132990 | JGI IMG/M metagenome (GOLD analysis project Ga0187891, IMG submission 132990) | Peatland microbial communities from SPRUCE experiment site at the Marcell Experimental Forest, Minnesota, USA - June2016WEW_21_40 | ecosystem: Environmental > Terrestrial > Soil > Wetlands...
CGAATTGGTTTGCTTCGAGGGGTATGTGCTACGCGAGGTTGCGGATCGGACCAAAGAACCCCTCGGGAACGTTCGGCACCACTACTATCGAGGCATCGAGAAGCTGAGGGAATTCGTAAAGGGGAGTACGCATTCTGAAAAGGGGGGAGCAGTGCGGTCGAGGGAGGTGGAAAGTGAGCAATGGCATTCTGGGACACGCGTATTTTGAGGAACTTTGTGCGCTGGCATCTGTAGGCGAGATTTCGCCGTCCGAATATCAAGAGTTGTCCGATCACCTGCGGGCCTGCGCCACCTGCCGCGATTCGTACCAAGAGTTTTCCCGCCTTACACACGTGCAGTTGCCGCTTGAAGCTGCCGAACATTCACCTGTTCCGGAGCTGGCCGGCATGGGACAAGTTCTCGGCAGGAAGTACAAGGCTCGCTTTGCATCTCGGGCGCGAGAGCTCGGCTTGGAAATCTCTGGCCCAGAAGTGGCAAAGCGTGGGTTGTGGGCTCACTTGCCCGTTTTTTCAGTTCCCCGATTGTCCTACCAGCACGCCTCTGTTGTCGTGATCCTTACTCTGCTCGCTCTGGCCGGAGTCGTGTCCCACCGCTGGAGGGAGGCCAGCATTCGCAGCGCAGCCTTCTCCGCACAAGTTTCGAAGCTCTCCGAACAGAATGCCGCATTGCAACGGCAAGCGGAAATGCTTTCCCAGGGCAAGCAAGGCGTTGAAACCGATCTCGTCAGAACGCGAACCAGCAGTAGTGACCTGACTTTACAGCTGCGCGCATTGGAGCAACAAGTAACAGACAACAAGCTCATAATCCAGAAAGTGAACGCGCAGCTGATCGCTTCCAACGCTCATGGCGCCCAGGCGGAGCAAGAGCTCCAAGAGACACAGCAAAGGCTCCTAGGTCTTAACCAAGAAATTGCACAGCTGCGTACTTCTCGTGCCAATGATGAAACCAAGGCCGCAAGTCAACAGGTTGAAATGGCCGAGTTGTCCCGCCGCGTCAAGGAGCAGGAGGAAGTTATAGAGAAGCAGCAAAGGCTTCTGAGTGTCGACACCGACGTGCGCAATTTAATGGCAGCCCGTAGTCTCCATATCACGGACGTGTTTGACGTTGACGGCAAAGGAAGGAAGAAGAAGGCCTTTGGCCGAGTCTTTTACACCGAAGGCAGATCCCTCATCTTCTATGCGTTTGATCTGGATGCACCTCAAGTTGCCAGCGCCAAGCACTCTTTTCAGGCCTGGGGACAGCGCTCTGACTCTTCAACGCAGGCCGTCAATCTCGGCATTTTCTACGTGGATGATCCAGCGCAGAAACGGTGGATGCTCAAGTTCGACAATCCGGAAGTCCTGGACCAGATCAGCGCCGTTTTCGTCACAGCCGAGCCGCACGGTGGGGTGGCACGCCCGACCGGACAAAAGCTCATGTATGCCTACTTGGGGCACGAGCCCAATCACCCCTGATGGGTCGACGTCATGCGATAGCAGAGCCGGAATCGATGTCTGCCTAACCCCTGGGTGTGCTGCCCCTCAGCGTTCCACTCAGAACATTCTTGCCTTTTTCTGGTACAGCGGGGCACTCTCACTTGAACTATCAGGGTAGGAGGCTGTCCCAATGAGAGCCCTGCTAGCCGGTTGCAGTGCCGGTGTTGTCATCCTGTCATTGTGCTTCGCGTCCTTGCTTCTGGCACAGACGGAGAGTGCAAGTCTTTCGGGTCGCGTCACCGACCCTTCCGGCGCCGTTGTCCCCCACGTGGCCATCGAAGCCATCGAAAACAGCACAAACATCAGAACCACGGCCGAGAGCAACAGCGACGGCTTGTATTATCTGTCCTCCCTTCGCCCTGGTAGTTATCGCGTCGTTGTCAGCAAAGACGGCTTCAAGCAGATCATCCAAGCAGATGTTGTGCTGCATGTACAAGACGTTCTTACTCTGAACTTCGGTCTTCAAATCGGATCCGTCAATGAAAGCATCACAGTGACGGGTGGGGCGCTGCTTGTAAATACGAGCGATGCTGCGGTCAGTACCGTAATCGACCGAAACTTTGTTGAAAGCCTTCCGCTGAACGGTCGGAGCTTCAACACCCTCCTTCAGCTGACCCCCGGGACGGTGATTGCGCAATCCACAGCAACCGAGCCAGGTCAGTTCAGCATCAGCGGTCAGAGAACCAGCGCGAATGACTTTACCGTGGACGGTGCTTCCGCAAACTTCGGGGTCACTCCGACGACGGCGATTGGTGCATCGGGCACCGGCACGGCTCAGGCGTTCAGCGCGCTTGGCGGCACAAGTAGCCTGGTTTCTGTCGAAGCGCTGCAAGAATTCCGGATCGAGACTTCATCGTTTGCTCCCGAATTCGGTCACGTCCCGGGTGGCCACGTTCTGCTGACGACGCGATCGGGGACGAACGAGTGGCACGGAGGGCTCTACGAGTATTTCCGAAACGACGTTCTCGACGCGAACGATTGGTTCGCGAAACAGGCAGGGGAGCCCCGTGCAACGGAACGTCACAACGATTTTGGGGGTTATCTCGGCGGTCCGATCGACAAAAACAAGACGTTCGTTTTTCTTTCCTACGAAGGTGCCCGGCTTCGATTGCCGCTGACGTCGATCCTGATCGTTCCTTCCGTGTCCGCGCGAGCTTCAGCGACACCGGGAGTTCAGTCCATGCTCAACGCGTTTCCTCTGCCAAACGGTCCGGTGTCTCCGGACGGTCAGACCGCACAATTCACGGGCGTGTACTCAAACAGTGCGGCGCTGAATGCGGGCAGCATTCGGGTTGATCACCGTTTCAACGATCGCGTATCGCTGTTCGGACGATACAACGACGCCCCCTCCAATTTTGTGGACTTGGGGCAAAGTCCGAATGATCCGCAGACAACCGAGATCGACACGCGGACTCTAACGCTGGGCCTCGACGTAGCCTTCACTCCTCAAGTCGTGAATTCTCTCCGCGGGAACTACTCAATACAGAAGTCGAGCGGATCTTACCGCCTGACGTCGGTCGCCGGCGGCGTGCCGTACGAACCTCCCGTGCTTCTTGGATCGCTGTCGGAAACGAGCAACTATGTCCTCTATGGAACGTTCGACACCGGATTCTTGATTACGGGGCCCTTGGCTACGAACCGCAACTCTCAATTCGAAATCTTGGATGACGTTGCGGTCGCCAAGGGAAAACACCAAATGAAATTCGGAGTAGACTACCGGTCTTACTATCTGGATTCGGCACCCTACGAGCATCTGCTAGAGTATCTGTCGTATAGTCTCGCTGACCTCCTATCAACGTCGAGTGCCGACCTGTTCGCGGCCCAGACGACCGTTCCCAGCAAGCTTCTCAGTCGGTCCCTGTCGCTGTACGGGCAAGATTCGTGGAAGGTGACTCCCCGATTGGCGCTTACCTACGGGCTCCGATGGGAGTTCAGCCCGGCACCCGATGCACGGGGAAATACGACTTTGGCCGCCTGGGAAAATGTGAACGATCCCTCGATGATCTCGCTGGCGCCGCCGGGTACGTCCGTGTGGAAGTCGACGTATGGAAACTTTGCGCCTCGATTCGGGCTGGCCTATGCGTTGACGCGGAATCAGGGCCTAGTCTTGAGACTAGGAGGCGGGGTTTTCTACGATCTGGGTGTGGGAGCGGCCTCCGGTTTGGCCGGTGGCTTCCCCAACAACGTTCAATCCATATCATTCGGGGTGCCGATCCCAGTTGGAAATATCACGCCGCTTCTACCGGTCATCACGGAACAGCCTCCATATCAGGGGATCGTGAACGCGATGTCTCCCGATTTAAAACTGCCACGCTCCTATCAATGGAGTGCGGGCATGGAAAAGGTTTTCCTCGGCACGCAAGCACTAAGTGTGACGTATGTGGGACAAGCCGGAAGAAACCTGCTGCGGACGGAGGGCCTGGGAGCACCGAATTCAAACTTCACCGGTACCTTCTACCTTACTTATAACGGGGCAAGCTCGGACTATAACGCGCTCCAGATTCAATATCGCAGGCCCCTCGCGAATCGTGTCCAGGCACTGCTTAACTACACTCTATCGCATGCTCTCGACAACGCGTCAAATGACACGGTCGATTTTGTATCCAGCAGCGTCATTTCAGCGGCGAACGACCGGGCCTCTTCGGATTTCGACGCGCGTCACAGTTTCTCGGGAGCGATCACGGTGTCCCTGCCAGGGCCGACGGAGTCGAAGACACTTGCAGCGATGTTTGGGAACTGGTCAGTCGATTCTGTCGTAGTGGCTCGCTCGGCTTTCCCTTTCAATGGGATCATCGGTACCCCCGTAGACGGCTCCGAGCCGCGCCCCAATCGTGATCTAAGTCAGGCCGCCTGGATTTCGAATCCTATGGCAGGGGGAGGGAGATCGCTCAACCCGAACGCGTTCTCGGTTCCGCCGGTGGGTGTCCAGGGGACTGAAGGTAGGAACGACCTCCGAGGGTTCGGGCTGACACAGGTGGACCTGTCGCTCGCGCGCAGGTTTGCGATTACCGAGCGTGTGAACCTCCAGTTCCGCACTGACGCCTTCAATATCTTCAATCACCCGAATTTTACAAGTCCGCTGGGGCTCATCGGGTCGAACCCGATATACCTCAGCTCTGAGTCGATGTTGAACCACGGACTGGGCGGGTTGAATCCGCTATTTCAGCAGGGCGGTCCGCGTTCTTTGCAACTGTCCCTCAAGCTGACCTTTTGACGCCTGCCGGGTACCCAATGTCAGCTTACGTTCCCCGGAGGTGTTTTGGATGAATCGATCAGCCTATCGCACTTTTGCCTGCATTGCAGGTGTCGCATCGGTTTTTGTTTTCTTGCAGGTTGCATGGACCGAGCCATCAAAGCGACGGATTACGGTAGCGGACACGATTCGGATGACGTCGATGTCGGAGACAACGTATGCAGCAGCCGACGAGTCGACGAGCCGCTTCGCGCGTTTTTCTCCGAATGGCAAGAAGTTCGTGGTGATTACGCAGAAAGGAAACCCGGAGACGAACGAGAACGAGTTTTCCCTTCTGTTGTTCGATGCAGCCGAGGTCTACCGGACCGCAAAGCCGAAGGTGTTGGTGTCGATGCGGTCACGATCGAACCGCGCGGGAATCCGAACCGTAAAATGGGTCAGCAATGAAAGCTTGGTGTTTCTCGGCGAAGCCCGCGACACGTCGCAAGTCTACTTGCTCGACATGATTCATCAAGGGCTGAAACGGCTCACGAACCATCCCACGCCAGTTGTCGACTTTGACTTTAATGCCGATCTCCAGGAGATCGTCTATGCGGCCGAGACCAGCCAACCGAGCGCGCAGGAAGCCTATGATCGGTGTGCTCATGGAATTGTGATTACGAATCAGGCTCTCGACGACATTCCGCGAAGCATGAAGGATTGTCGTGAGCCCAGTCTGCTCGCCGGCGAGGAAGTGTACGTACAGAAGGACAACCGTCCCGCCGTACGAGTTCGTTTCACAGACAGGTATCTGACGCTGAAGCCGATTTCGATCGGACCGAGCGGTCGATACGCACTGTTTGGTGTGCTACTGCGCCGAGTACCGCCGGAATGGAAAGAGTATGAAGACCCGCAGATTCGGGCCGAAGCGACTGCCTTCCGGAACAGAGGTCCGTACTCGTGGTTGTCGGCCTATATGCTCTTGGACATCGAGACGATGCAAGTACGCCCGATTATTTCCGAACCTATTGACGGAATCACAGGAGCCTGGGAGTGGTCGCCGGACGGACGGACGGTCGCGATCTCCGGCGCGTTCCTTCCCCTGAATGTTAGCGATTCACTTGATCGTAGTTCTCGGAAGGCTCATCCGTTCGTGGTTGAGGTTGACCTTGCCACCGGCAAGTTCGTGGAGATTTCAGACCAAAACCTGATTGCTTCGAGTTGGAGCGAGCGCACCAACGAATTGCGGCTCCGGACATCCTTCAGGGCACTGAAGCGGCAGATCTTCGTTTTTCGTAAGACTGCACACGGATGGACAAAGGAAGCGGCTCCGCCTGGCGACGGGAAGAGTTTGGACCGGCCCGAGGTAACTCTCGAGCAGGACATGAACACGCCGCCGAAGCTGTATGCCAATGATCGAGATCATTCGCGACAGGTGTTGCTTCTGGACCTCAATCCGCAATTCGACGAATTCGAATTCGGCCACGTTGAGCGCATCACGTGGAGGGCGAAAGACGGGCACGAAGTTGAGGGAGGCCTGTATCTACCTCCGGATTATCACCCTGGGATCCGCTACCCGCTGGTGATTCAGACGCACGGGTTCTCGAAGGATGAGTTCTGGATCAACGGTCCATGGAACAGTGCGTTTGCGGCGCAGCCGCTAGCGGCGCGGGACATCGTGGTGTTGCAGGTAGGCCACGCAACCGAGCGGGGTGCGGATGGAAAGGTGCAGGGCACGCCGGAAGAAGCGCCTCGTCAGATGTCCGCGTACGAAGGTGCGATCGACTATCTGGACGACCGCGGGATCATCGACCGAAACCGTGTGGGTATCATCGGTTTTAGTCGTACACAGTACTACGTCGAATACGCGCTGACGCACTCGCCCTATCGCTTCGCCGCGGCCACGGTTGCGGATGGATTCGATGGAGGCTACCTCCAATATCTGGTCAATCCGTACGCCAAACGAGACTGGATGACGGTGAATGGCGGCGATCCCTTCGATGCGACCTTCGATCTTTGGAAAGAGAGGTCGCCGTCCTTTACGGTCGATCGCTTGCATACGCCGATACGTCTCGAGGGTTATGGGGGGATTGCGGCTGTGCTTGGAAATTGGGAGTGGTACGCAAAGCTGATCCTACTCGATCGACCTGTTGACATGATCTATTTGCCTGGAGGAACGCATTTGCTCGTGAAGCCTTGGGAGCGATTGACCTCACAGCAGGGGAACGTGGATTGGTTCTGCTTCTGGCTCAAGGGCGAAAGAAATCCTGATCCCCGGCTCCGCGATCAATACGACCGCTGGGATGAGATGCGCGAGTTGCAGGCGAAATCGACTCCAAGAAACGATCCAAGACCTTAGAGGCGTTGGCTCTCTTCCATTCAAGGGGCGTGGAAGATCCCGATGGCCCCGCAGCAATGGAGGGATTCCGATAAAGGTGCTCTGCTAATGGGTAACATATTGGCTGTGCCAAGTAGATTCAAGATGGGCGCGTTGAGTTGTGTCGTAACTGTGACCCAAATGCTGTCCGCCACAGGGGGAGTAGCGAAACAAGCTGACAAACACCGCATAACAGTTGCGGATACAATCCGCATGACGAGTCTGCCGGATACGACTTATGCGGCGGGCGATCCGTCATCCAGCCGCTACGCGCGGTTTTCTCCGGACGGGAAGAAATTTGTGGTGGTCACGGAAAAAGGGAACCCAAAGACGAACGAGAATGAATTCTCACTTCTGATCTTCGAGACGGCCGAAGCGCTGCGCTCTCCGAAGCCGAAGGTGTTGGTTTCGATGCGTTCGCGCTCGAACCGTGACGCTATCAAGAACGTGAAATGGGTTGGAAACGAGAACCTCTATTTCATCGGTGAAGTGCACAACACTACGCAGATTTATTCGCTGAGCATCGTCAGGCGGGAGCTAAGGCGATGGACCAATCATCCCACTCCCATAGTGGACTTTGATGTCGACGAGAAAGGGGAGGTTGTTGTGTACGCGGCGGAGCCCGGGCCCCCAAGTGAAGAGTCCGTCTCAGAGAAGATCGATCACGGCTATGCGATCACCCTTGAAACGCTTGGCGAAATCCCAAGGAGTCGGGCTGATTTTCATGAACCGGACCTCGCCCAAGGAGAGGAGGTCTTTGTCAAACACCGGGGCGAGAAGGCCGTGCGGGTACCTCTCCGTGACCGTTATCTCCCACTTGCGCCAGTATCCGTCGCACCTGGCGGACAGCATGCTGTATTCGCCGTTCTCGTGCGAGAGGTTCCACCTTGGTGGATCGAGTATGAGGACGAATTTATCCGACCGGAGGTTAAGGCGTATCGGCGAAAGGGGTCCACTTCGTGGCTGATGCGCTACATGCTGCTGGATACCAAGACGAAGAGGGCAGAGCCGCTGCTTCGAGGTCCGGTGGCTTGGTCGAGTGGAACCGCGTGGTCCGCTGGTGGAAAGAGCATTGCCGTGTCCGGGGCTTTCCTCCCGCTCGACATTTCCGACGCTGCAGAACGCGAGGCGCGGGAAAAGCATCCGTTTGCAGTCGAAGTAGAGTTGGAAACAGGTCATTTCGAAAAGATCACAGGCCAAGATCTGATTGTAACCGGGTGGGACGCGGAATCGAACCGGCTCCACTTTCGCCCCTCCTCGCGGACGGCCACATACGTTCGCCCCACCTATGTGAAGGGTTCCTCCGGCTGGGTGGAAGAGCCCATTCCATTCCAAGAAGGCTCAGAGAAGCGCGATTTGCCGGAAATTACACTAGAACAAGATCTGAATACTCCGCCCAAGTTATATGCGAAGGATCGGACAAGCGGTAAGAAGAGCCTTCTGCTCGATCCCAATCCGCAGTTCGCAAAGCTCGAGTTTGGCAAAGTAGAAGCGGTCTCCTGGAAGGCCACCGACGGGCACGAGGTCGAAGGCGGCCTTTACCTGCCTCCTGACTATCAACAGGGCGTTCGCTACCCGCTCGTCCTTCAGACACATGGGTTCTCAAAAGAAGAGTTCTGGATCAACGGGCCCTGGAACAGCGGGTTTGCAGCTCAACCACTCGCAGGGCGAGGGATCGTGGTGCTGCAGATAGGACACGGAACCGAACCCGGGGGTTATATGAAGCACCATCGCAGCATGGGGGAAGCCCCACGCGAGATGGCTGCCTTTGAAGGGGCGATCGACTACCTCGACGGGAGGGGAATCATTGATCGAGAAGAGGTCGGCATCATCGCCTTCAGCCGAACGCAGTATCATGTCGAATACACCCTCACCCATTCTTCCTATCACTTCGTGGCGGCTACTCTGGTCGACGGTTTCGAAGGTGGGTACCTTCAATATTTGATCAACCCCTATTCAGAAAAGGACGATGTCATGGTGAACGGCGGCCCGCCGTTTGGTGCGACCTTTGCGAATTGGCTCGAGCATTCGCCTTCGTTCCGGATCGACCGCGTCCACACGCCGGTCAGGGTGGAATGTCACGACTGGGGGATTGCCGGCTGCTGGGAGTGGTACTCCGTTCTTACGCACATGGAGAAGCCAGTCGAATTGATCTATTTACCGGATGCGGTGCATATCCTCGTCAAACCGTGGGAACGGCTGACGTCGCAGCAAGGGAATGTGGATTGGTTTTGCTTCTGGCTCAAAGGCGAGGAAGACGAAGACCCCAAGAAGCACGAGCAGTATGAGCGCTGGCGTGGAATGCGCAAGCTGCAAGAGAAGAGCCCAGAAAATGGGCGGCAGACCCAGCCGGTGCATTGAGGACTGCAGGAAGGACTTGACCGAGTATCTACCGCTGCCGCTGGAGCCTGGGGGAAAAGTTCGCAGTACTGGCTGTGTACTTGAAGCCTGTTCCGTCTGCCTGGTCGAAGTACGAGGACAAAGGCCTGCACCCCTATATTGTTGAACCGCAAAAGCCGGGAGCGCGATCGAACGTCCAGCGATACATGCTTCTTGACGTGGATACAAGACAGCTTTCTCTCCTCATGGACGCTCCTATCCCCTGGACGAACCACGCACTCGTTTTGGGCTCCGGACGGTCGGTCCCTTGCTATCTCTGGGCTCTTTGCACCGCTAGACAGTGAAAATATTGCGAGCCGAGAGGTGCAGAAAGCCGCACTGTGCGGGGCGCTATTTTGAGGTCTTGCCTCGCCAACGGCCGGCTTGTACCAACCCCCAAAGAAATAACATTTTGTGAAATTCGGAGGGTTTTCCGTACTAAACTACCGTCGGAATAAGGGTACCCTTCCGACATGAGCCCCACACCGAAAGACGATTCCAATATCAAAGAGCCTTGCAATCTGTCTTTCGAAGAACTTCGGTCACTCCCGGACGAAGTCGTGATCGCTCACCTACGGGCCGGACACGGCGATGCGCTGGGTGTGCTGTTTGATCGTTACCATCGTCTGGTGCTCCATGTCGCTTTGAAAATACTTCGCGACGTCGGCGAAGCGGAAGACGTGATGCAAAACGTTTTCATGGAAATCTACAAGGTGGCGGCACAATTCGATCCGGCGCGCGGCACTACTAAGATGTGGATCTTGCGCTACGCCTACCATCGCAGCATGAACCGGAGGAA
>Ga0187891_1003828_pt1 | contig 10187 bp, 5 predicted proteins | sample June2016WEW_21_4_FD_132990 | JGI IMG/M metagenome (GOLD analysis project Ga0187891, IMG submission 132990) | Peatland microbial communities from SPRUCE experiment site at the Marcell Experimental Forest, Minnesota, USA - June2016WEW_21_40 | ecosystem: Environmental > Terrestrial > Soil > Wetlands...
CAGGCTGCGTACCACTTGCGTCGCCACTCGGCTGAGCGGCGGTCACGCCAACAACGCCCTTCCGCAAACTGCGCAGGCAATCGTGAACTGCCGGATCCTGCCTGGCCACTCACCCGAGGAAACCAGGAAGCAGCTGATCTCCATCTTTGGCGACCCGCAACTGAACGTGGAGTACATATCGAGCCTGGGCGACATATCCGCGACAGCGCCCGATCGCAAGGCGATTATTCCGCCGGCGCCAATCGAGGAGGTCTGGGGGCCGCTTACCGCCCTGACGCAAGCGATCTGGCCGGGAATACCGGTCACGCCGGTGATGGAGACCGGCGCCAGCGATTCGATTTACTTCGCACAGGCAGGCATTCCGAGCTACGGCTACTCGGCGATCGCACTGGAACGGGACGATGTGCGTGCGCATGGACGCGATGAGCGCTTACCCCTCGATTCTTACTGGAAGTCGCTCGACTTCTGGTACGCGTTTGCGAAGGCGCTGGGCGGAAAGTAAAGGCTTTCGACGGCGCACCTCAGGAGAACGAAGCGGAGGCGAGCGGCGTGATGGTCGGCGAGATTTTACGTGAGCGAAACCCGAAAAGCGGAGACTACGTAGCAATATATATTAAGTTGTTGAGCCGTCCGGCCATTCCCCATCGACGGCCCTTCAACCAATCTCGAATAAAGATGGGGACAAACAATGGCAGAACGTGTATGTCCATGGTGGCTCGGCTATTGGCTGGCCAGCCCAATCCGCAAATGGATCACGGGAGATCCGAAAAAACTTCTTGCCCCGTATGTCCGCGCAGGGATGACAGTCCTGGAGCCGGGACCGGGGATGGGTTTCTTTACGCTGCCCCTGGCGCGCATGGTTGGCCCTGGCGGGCGAGTCGTTGCGGTCGATCTGCAGCCAAAAATGCTGACGGAGCTTAAGCGGCGCGCCGGGAAGAGCGGGTTGCTCGAGCGCATCGAAACGCGGCAGGCGGAGCCCAATCGGCTTTTGATCGCCGATCTTAAAGACAAGGTCGATTTTGCGCTTGCCTTCGCGGTTGTCCACGAGATGCCTTCTGCCGAAGGATTTTTCGCGGAGACAGCAGCGGCGCTGAAGCCGGCAGCATTGCTGTTCTTTGCGGAACCCTCAGGCCATGTAGATGACGAAAAGTTCCACTCGGAGCTCGAAGCCGCACGGAAGGCAGGACTGGAGGCGGCGGGTGCGCCGCAGGTTCGCGGTTCACGCGCCGCTCTCCTGCGCAAGGGGTAAGAATGCCATCTTCCGCGCTTCGGCCGCGAACACCCGGGCGAGGGAGGATTGCACATCAGAATGTGCACGCGCGGTCACTGCTAAACTGAAGTCTGATGATCCTCCCGTTTGTCCGCGAAATCTTCGCGGAGCTGGAGCATTCCTCTGGCTTTGAGAGCGTTCGCAGGCACCTTAGCCTGGGTGCGGGGCGGCGCCGTGTGTCCGGACTGACGGCGACGGCGCGAGCGCTTTACCTGCCGCTGCTGGCGCGGGCTGCCAAGCAGCCGGTCATCGTAATCGTGGCCGACAACAAGGCCGCCGAAGCTCTGGAGCCCCTGCTGAAGGCCGGATGCGAGCTGACCGGCGCCGTCGACCCAGCCCGCGTGGTCCGCTTTCCTGCTCACGACGTGCTTCCCTTCGAAAATCTCTCGCCTCACCCCGACGTCCAGGAACAGCGCGCCGCCGCGTTGTGGAAGCTCTCGAGCGGCGCTGTCGATATTCTCATCGCTCCCGTCGAATCCGCTGCTCTCAAGCTCTTCGATCTCGAGTACTATGCCGGCCTGGCTGTAACGCTCAAGCGCAGCGAAGAGGTCGACATCGAGGTGCTCACCGCACATTTGGCCAGCGTGGGTTACACGCAGGTGGATCTCGTTGAGATGCCCGGCCAGTTCACGCGCCGCGGCGGAATTCTTGACGTGTATTCGCCGGAATTCGATCGCCCCGTGCGCATTGAATTCTTCGGCGATGAGATTGAAACGATTCGCAAATTCGATCCCGAAACGCAACGTTCGCAGAGCGGGCTGGATGAGACCGAACTGCTGCCGCTCACCGAAACGCCGGCGACCGAGCAGTTGCTGGCCGCGGTGAATGGGCGCCTGAGCCGGCAGCGTGTCGAAACCGAGAATGACGAGATGGCCGCCGAAGCTGCCGTGGCCGGTGGCGTCAGCGTATTCCCGGGCTGGGAGTTCTTTGCGCCCGTCGCCGGAGCGGATCGATCTCTGCTCACGCTCCTGCCTCGCTGCGCGCTGTTTGTCGAAGAGCCGGCAATGGTGCGAAGCCAGATCGACCGTTGGTGGAGCAAGGTCGAACTGCGCCATGAGCGCTCCGGGGTTGGCTCGCTCTTCCGGCCGGAGGACATCTATCTGCGCCCCGAGGTTCTCCAGGCGTCGCTCGATGCGCATATGGGACTCGATCTCGATCAACTGGGCGCGGTGGATGTGTTGGAGGCGGACACAACCCTTGGCGAGATCGAGCTACCCACGCGCCCCACGCTGCGCTTCCACGGCTCCATTCCCGCGTTGACCGAGCAACTGAAGAAGCTGATCGTGGCGGAGGCGCGCATCGTCCTTGCCGCTCCGCATCAGGGCGACGTGGAGCGACTGGCGACTGTCCTGCGCGAATACGAGGTTCCCTACCGGCTGGGCAGCCGTGCGCCGCGCGCTGGCGACACCATGCTCGAGGAAGCCAGCTTCATGGCCGGCGATCTGCGCGTGCCGGTGATCGTCCGCTCACCGCTCGCGTCGGGCGTCGTGTTTGCGAACGCGAATCTGATCGTCTTCGGCGCCAACGATCTATCTGACGAAGCCGACGTTGCGGCGCGCCCGGTTCCCAGAAAATCGAAGACCGCGGCCTTCGTCTCCGACTTTCGCGATCTCGCCGTCGGCGACTACGTGGTCCACGTAGAGCACGGCATCGCGCAGTACCAGGGGCTGAAGGAAATTGAGCAGGACGGCCTCTCGGTTGAGTTCATGATTCTGGAGTTCGCCGAGGGCGCAAAGCTCTACGTTCCGCTCACTCGGCTCGACCTCATCCAGAAATACCGCTCGACCGACACGGGCCCCGCGCCGGTGCTGAACAGGCTTGGCACGCAGCAATGGACTCGAACCAAGGCGCGCGTGCGCAAGGCCATGCAGGACATGGCCGCTGAGCTGCTCAAGCTCTATGCCGAGCGGCACACCGCGCAGGGCAACGCCTTTTCGGTGGACAACGAGTTTCAGCGCGAGTTCGAAGATGCATTCGATTTCAGCGAGACCGACGACCAGATTACTGCGATTCGCGCCGTCAAGGACGACATGGAGTCGCCCACGCCCATGGACCGTCTGCTATGCGGCGACGTGGGCTACGGCAAGACCGAAGTCGCCATGCGCGCAGCCTTCAAAGCCGTGCAGGACGGCAAGCAGGTTGCGGTGCTCACGCCCACCACGGTGCTCAGTTTCCAGCACTTCGAAACCTTCAAGCAGCGGTTCGCGCAGTTTCCAATTCACATCGAAATGATCTCGCGCTTCCGCACCGCAAAAGAACAGAAGGACATCATCGAGCGCGTGGCCACAGGCCGCGTTGACATTCTCATCGGCACGCACCGGTTGCTCTCAAAGGACATCAAATTCCAGGATCTCGGATTGCTGGTCGTAGACGAGGAGCAGCGCTTCGGAGTGCGCCATAAGGAGCGCCTGAAGCAGTTGCGTAAGGAGATCGACGTGCTGGCCATGAGCGCAACGCCCATTCCGCGCACGCTGCACATGTCGCTCGTTGGCCTGCGCGATATGAGCATTATTGAGACGCCGCCAAAAGATCGCATGGCGATTCAAACCGTGGTGGCGCGCTTCGACGAAAAGATTGTGCGCTCGGCCATCGAAGTGGAGCTGGAGCGCGGCGGCCAGGTGTTCTTTGTTCACAATCGCGTGGAATCCATTTACGAAATTGCCGCGCGCATTCAGGAGCTGATGCCCTCGGCGCGCGTCGCTGTCGCGCACGGCCAGATGGGCGAGAACGACCTGGAGAAAGTCATGCTCGCCTTCATGCGTCATGAGTTCGATGTGCTCGTCGCCACCACGATCATCGAAAATGGCCTCGACATTCCACTCGCGAATACCATCCTGATTAACCGCGCTGAGAGGCACGGGTTGAGCGAGCTCTACCAGTTGCGCGGGCGCGTGGGCCGCTCCAATCGTCGCGCCTATGCCTACCTGCTCATTCCGCCGGAGAACGAGCTGACTGAAATCGCCCGCCGCCGTCTCGCAGCTCTCAAGGAGTTCAGCGACCTCGGCGCGGGATTTAAAATCGCGGCGCTCGACCTGGAGCTGCGCGGCGCGGGCAACATGCTGGGCGGCGAACAGAGCGGCCACATCGAAGCAGTCGGATTCGAACTGTATACGTCGATGCTCGAGGCCGCCGTGAAGGAGTTGAAGGGCGAAGTCGGCGAAGAGCGGCCAGCTACGCAGCTCAACCTTGGCATCGCGTTGCGCATCGACGAGAGCTACGTGCCGGAAGAAAACCAAAGACTGCGCCTCTATAAGAAAATCGCCGGAGCGAACACCGAGGCTTCGGTCAACGAGATTCGCGCGGAAATGCAGGACCGCTATGGCGCGCCGCCCGACGCCACCGTCTATCTGCTTGAAGCGGCATTTCTGCGCCTCGAGTGCGAACGCCTCGGCATCGCTCAGATCGACCGCAAACGAGGCGAGCTGCATATCCGCTTTATGGAGAATGCGGCCGTCGACCCTGCGCACCTCATGCAACTGGTGTCGCGCAACGCCAGGCGCGGCGCGCAGTTTACGCCGCAGGGACTGCTCAAGCTCCCGTTGCGGGCCGCGCGATCCGACGATGTTCTGCTCGAGATTCGAGAACTGCTTGCCAACCTGGCGCCGGCGCCCGTAATTGCGTAATCGGGCACAGATAAATCGCGTTCGCAACTCTCTAAACTCCCGGAGGGAGCGTAAGAAAATAGCCCAGGACAAGCGGAGCGCAGCCCTGGGAAAGCGGCAACAAAGAACCTCATGCCCCATAGGGGCGTAAGAACATTCTGAGATGTATTCGAGGCGGACACGATGAAAAGATGGTCTCTCTTTGTTATCGTTCTGATTTGCATGTCGACAGCAACCAAGACCCGGGCCGCAACACCAGACTGGAAACAGCAGTTCGCAAAAGCCTCCGACGATTATTTTGACCAGGTGTACTTTCACTACGCTCCATCGGCGGCCACGCAGGTGGGCTTCCACCAGTACGACGCGCAGCTTGAAGACTTCTCGCGCAAGAACATCGATGCCGAAATCGCAGCACTGAAGAGGTACGAGTTGCGGATTGAATCGATCGTTCCTGACGGCTCGGCGGCTGACTTTGTTCCCCGCAGCGACCGCGAGATCGTGCTCAGCAACTTTCGCTCGCAACTGCTGACGCTTGAAACTATCCGGCCCTGGGAGAAGAACGCGGACACCTATTCGAGCACCTGCGCCAACGCAGCCTTTGTTTTGATGGAGCGCAAGTTCGCGCCGCCGAATGACCGCCTGCGCTCGCTCGTCGCCCGTGAAAAGCAGATGCCCGCGCTGCTCACCGCTGCCCGCGAGAACCTCCAGAATCCGCCGCGCATCTTCACTGAGATTGCCATCGAGCAGTTGCCGGACATCATCGGCTTTTTCCAGCACGACGTGCCGCAGGCCTTCGCCGACGCCGATGACGCCGCGTTAAAGGCTGAACTTGCTCGCAGCAACGCTGCTGTCGTCGCCGCGCTCAACGATTACCTCGGTTGGCTCAAGACCGATCTGCTGCCGCGCTCGAACGGTGACTTCCGCATTGGCGCCGATACTTTCCAGAGAAAGCTCCAATACGACGAAATGGTCGACCTGCCTCTCGACAAGCTGCTCGAAATCGGCTGGGCCGACCTGCGCAAAAATCAGGATCACTTCAAACAAGTGGCCTCCGCGCTCGAGCCGGGAAAAGATCCACGCGCCGTTCTCGAAGAGCTGGGTGAAGATCATCCGGCGCCTGACCAGCTTCTCGACGCTTTCCGCGCAACTTTCAACAGCCTGGTCAGCTTCATCCGCGAACATCACGTCGTCACCATTCCATCCGATGTCCGGCCCATCGTGGAAGAGACGCCGCCATTTATGCGCGCCACAACATTTGCCAGCATGGACACCGCAGGTCCCTTCGAAACCCGCGCCACCGAATCCTACTTCAACGTCACCCTGCCTGACCCATCCATGACCCCGGCAGAGGTTGACGGCTATATGCACGGATTCAACGTGGGCACCGTTATCTCAACCGCGGTCCATGAGGCCTATCCGGGGCACTACGTACAGTTTCTATGGCTGCCCCAGGCTCCGAGCAAAGTGCGGAAGCTGCTGGGAGCAAACACCGACGTAGAAGGTTGGGCGCACTATTGCGAGCAAATGATGTTGGACGAAGGCTACGGGCAGCCTGGTGCGGGCGCAAAGGACGAGCGTGAATCGAAGCTGTTGCGCCTTGGTCAATTGCAGGACGCCCTGCTCCGCAATGCGCGCTTCATCGTCGGCATCGAAATGCATACCGGCAAAATGAGCATGGAGCAAGCTGAGGACTTCTTCCAAAAGGAGGGCTATCAATCGAAAGAGGCGGCGGTGGTCGAGACGAAGCGCGGAGCCGGCGATCCGACCTATCTCTACTACACCCTGGGCAAACTCGAAATCATGAAGCTGCGCGACGACGTGAAGAAAAAAGAAGGCGCGGCGTTCAGCCTCGAAAGATTCCATGACGATTTCCTTCGCCAGGGATTCCCGCCCATCAAGATTGTCCGCGAAGCAATGCTCAGCGGCGACTCGCCCGCGCTGTAAGTCGAGGATCGAAGTTAGCTGTACCAGCATCGACAGCGGAGTCCGCAAGATAGCCCCGCGCTAGCTCCGCTGACTCCGCTAACTTCGCTAACTCCGCAGCCTCTTCACGCCTTCCACTTGATGTTGCAGCCGATTGACGGCTTCTGCTCCGTCGGCACCGGCTTGCCCGTAAGCACTAGGTCGATCGCGGTGCGCAAATCCTTCCCAGTCACGGGAATTCCGTTGCCGGGGCGGCTGTCATCGAACTGCCCGCGGTAGACGAGACGGAGATCGGCGTCGAAGAGATAAGGATCGGGCGTGCACGCGGCCATGTAAGCACGAGCGACAGCTTGCGATTCGTCGTAGAGATAGGGAAAGACAAAGCCATTTTCTTCGGCTTGCTTCTTCAAGCCTGCGGGGCTGTCGGCCGGGTGCGTGGTCACATCGTTGGAGCTGATGGCGACGATCGCCAGCGGCTTGGCCGCGTAGTCGGCGCCCAGCTTGCCGAGAGACCTTTCAATGTGCTTCACATAAGGGCAATGGGCGCAGATGAACAGGACCAGCAGCGCCTGCTTGCCGCGAAAGTCATCGCGGCGGACTGTTTTGCCGCTCACGACATCGGTCAGCGCGAAATCCGGAGCAATCGTGCCAAGTTCGAGCATGGTGGACTCAGTCAGTGCCATGATTCTTCTCCCTCCATGATTCGTCTCGCTATCGACGGTTAGCGGAGCAACGGTTGCTTGTGAATTGGATGAGTGTGCGCCGCCACGCGATGCGGGCGCCGAAGTTAAATGTCCCTAAAACAATCCCGTCTGCCTGCCCGGTACCGCAATTCCGAAGTGCTCGTAGGCAAGGCGCGTTGCCACTCGGCCACGCGGCGTGCGGTCCAGAAACCCAATCTGAATCAGGAACGGCTCATAAACTTCCTCCAGCGCGTCTTCCTCCTCGGCGAGCGTTGCCGCCAGCGTGCCCAGTCCCACCGGCCCTCCATCGTATTTCTGCATGATCGTTAGCAGCAGCCGGCGATCGATTTCGTCGAAACCGTGCGCGTCCACTTCCAGCATAGTCAGCGCCGCATTTGCCGTGGGCCTGTCGATCGATCCTGTTCCGCGCACCTGCGCGTAATCGCGAACCCGCCGCAGCAATCGGTTGGCGATGCGCGGCGTCCCGCGGGATCGCAGCGCGATCTCCGCCGCCCCGTCGCCATCGATGGGAATCTGCAGCACCTCGGCGGAGCGCTCCACGATGACGCGTAATTCCTCTTCCGTGTAGAACTCCAGGCGCAGCAGAATGCCGAAGCGCGAGCGCAGCGGCGAGCTCAGCAGCCCGGGCCGCGTGGTCGCGCCGATGAACGTGAAGGGATGAATCTCCATCACGTGAGTGCGCGCAGCTGGTCCCTGCCCAATGATGATGTCGAGCTTGTAATCCTCAAGCGCCGTGTAGAGCTTTTCTTCCAGCACGGGCTGAAGACGATGAATTTCGTCGAGAAAAAGCACCTGCCGCTCGCGTAAATTGGTCAGGACTGCGGTCAAGTCGCCCTGGATCACCAGGGCCGGCCCCGAAGTCTGCTGAAAGCCCACGTCGAGTTCGTTGGCAATGATGGTGGCGAGCGTGGTCTTGCCTAATCCCGGAGGGCCGAAGAGGAGCACATGGTCCAGCGCCTCGCCGCGCGAACGAGCCGCCTCGAGAGCGATTGAGAGCTGTTCCTTGGCTTTTGACTGACCGATGAATTCCCGCAGCCAGCGGGGGCGCAATTTGAGCTCAAAACTCTGCTCTTCGTCGGCGCGCGCCGCGCTCACCAGACGATCCGGAGTGTTGTCGCGCGCCATATTCATTCTAAGGAGAAGTGTAGCCGTTCCCTGTGGGCAGCAGCAAAGTAAGCACCAGGAAGAAGGAACGAAAGGCGTTGAATCGGCGAGCTGTGCACGGCGAGACATTCAGCTCGGCGAGGCGGGGCTTTGCACTGCCGCACACGTGACCAGGGTGATGCCCGCACCTGCGGTCGAAGTTAATGCGGACAGGCTTATTGACTGTCTTGATGCCAATCCGAAAGTAACACCTTCGTGTGACTGCGGTGTGCTGATTACATGCCCTATAGTCGAAGGCATACAGGCCAGCGAGAGTCTGCCAAGACGGCAATCGATCAACGTCAAAGCGGTCTGCAGGCTCCGGAGGTCAACCATGCATGATCGAGTTTTATCGCCGCGGGTGCTTCTACTCATCGCTATAGCGCTGCCGATAGCGGGATGCACCAATCCGCTGGCGGTCTCAATTTCGGTATCGCCCACAACGCAATCGGTCTCGGTTGGCCAAACTGCTCAGTTCACGGCGACTGGAATCTTTGGCCATGGAAACAACCATCCCTCCTCTACGCAAGACCTCACGGACTCGGCGACCTGGACGTCGAGCGTGCCCGGCGTGGCCACGATTAGCCCCACGGGAGTTGCAACCGGTGTTTCTGCAGGCACAACGACGATCACCGCAAGCATAAATGGATATACGGGCGTCGTTTCCGCGTCGGCGACGCTTACAGTGTCAGGAGGCGGAGGGGGTGCCCCGGGATCGTCAGTAGTATCTCTGGCCGTGATCCCAAGCGCTCAATCGGTGGCTGTGCCCACGCAAACTGCCCAATTCCTCGCCATCGGAACCACTTCAACAGGCCAGACCGTCAACGTGACCAACGCGGTGGCCTGGAGTTCAAGCAGCCAGCAGATCGCGACCATCGGCGCAACCACGGGGCTGGCCACGGCATTGGGTCAGGGCACTGTGACCATCACCGCGCTTTATAACAGCGGCGGCAGCACGCTCACAGCCACGGCAAGCTTCACCGTTCTCGGTGGAACCACCGAAGAATTTACCGCAGTGACAATCGTTCCCGGTTCGCAGGCCGTCTCGGCCTCGGGCCAGACCGGCCAGTTCATCGCGCTTGCCACTTCAGGCACCACCGGCCTCGAGGAGGATGTAACCAACTCGCCGCAGATCACTTGGCTTTCGAGTATTCCGTCAGTTGCCACGGTCACTAGCGGGCTTGCCTCAGGAAACGGCGTGGCCACCGGCGTGAGTTTGGGCACGAGCACCATCACCGCGGAGCTGAAAAATCCTGATGGCTCACTCGTCTCGAATTACTCCACCGTCAACGTGACTCTCACGCCGGCACCGGAGCCGCTGCTGTCGCTCCAGATCGTTCCCAGCTCGATTACGGTGGACAATCTCCTCGGCAATGGGCAGTTCCTGGCGATCGGGACGTACTCCACACCGCCCACCGTGAGGGACCTGACCAACTCGGTTACGTGGTCCACCTCCGCGCCTAGCGTCTTCCCCGTCAACACCAACGGTTCGGGAGCTCCGAATCCGGGCGCCGATGCCGGAGTAGTGACCGCTTACGGCAGCGG
>Ga0187891_1003829_pt1 | contig 10185 bp, 18 predicted proteins | sample June2016WEW_21_4_FD_132990 | JGI IMG/M metagenome (GOLD analysis project Ga0187891, IMG submission 132990) | Peatland microbial communities from SPRUCE experiment site at the Marcell Experimental Forest, Minnesota, USA - June2016WEW_21_40 | ecosystem: Environmental > Terrestrial > Soil >...
ACACCGATCCAACCAGACCCCAGCGTCCCATCAGGGCCAGCACCCGCAGAAGCAATTCAACCGGAACCCGAAGCACCAGCAGAACCGGAACCGGGACAACCGCCAAAGGGGTACGAGGGGGTTCCACCGGAACTCTGGCCCGACAAGAATGGAAACCCGCCAAAACTGACTGAGGCTTTGATGCGGAAACTTCGTGGCAAGTATTTCACCGTCCGGCATCCCCGGCTGACGAACTGCGGCCACAAGTTCGACACCATCAATGAGCCGAAAACGAATTGCGAGAACTGTTGGTTTCAGTTCTTCAATACGCATCCTCAGTTGGTCGAGGTCACAGATCAATTCCGCCGAACACATGGCAGAGGCCCACTTATCGGAATGCGTGGACTGAAGTACGTGAAGTTGTTCGAGCGGTATATGGCGACAGTGATCGCCCTGATGAAACAGGAACGGGAATTGAGAAAGGCAGCACATGACGTTGACAGTCAAGAACGAAGTGACGGCGGTAGTGAAGCCGTTACCCCAGCAACCGATAACCAAGTTGCCCCCACTGACCAAAGCGGAAGTGGGACCAGCGACGGAAGCGGCAATTGACGAACTGGAAAAGCAATTCGAGGGTGTGAAGATTCAGAAACTCGGCAAGGGGAAGGGATACCGTGTCCCTTCCTTGCCGACTAACCTACCGACTTTCGATGAGAGTACGCTGACGTGCGGCGGGTTGCCGGATGGTCGTATCATCGAAATCTTTGGGCCGGAATCGGGCGGCAAGACTTCGATCTGCCTGCACTTCATCGGTGAGGCTCAGAAGGCCGGAGGACAAGCGGCATTCGTAGATGCCGAGCACGCTCTCGATCCCCGCTATGCCAAGCGGCTAGGGGTTGACATCGAGAACTTGTTTGTGGTACAACCAGATTACGGGGAGCAGGCTCTTGAGATTGTGCTGGGCCTGATTGAGTCCCGTGCGTTCAAGATCATCGTGGTTGACTCCGTGTCGGCTCTGGTGCCGAAAGCGGAACTCGACGGCGATATGGGTGACGCCCACATGGGTCTGCAAGCCCGTTTGATGTCGCAAGCGATGCGGAAACTCGTGGGAGCGGTTTACAAGACGGGCACGATCCTGATCTTCATCAATCAAGTCAGAGAGAAGATCGGCGTGATGTTCGGGAATCCGGAGACAACGACGGGCGGCAGAGCCTTGAAGTTCTACGCCAGCGTCAGATGTGAAGTCAGACGGGTGCCGTCATCGAAGGGCGGCGATGTGAAAGACCCCGTGACCGAGAATTTCATCGGACATCGGATTCGCATCGTCAACAAGAAGAACAAGGTCGGCCCTCCGTTCCGTGAGACCGAAGTCGAACTCATTTACGAAGACGGCTTCAACACGAAGGCAAATTGGGTTGACTACGCCATAGAACTTGGTATAATCAAATCAGGAGCATGGTGCGTCTTCAACGATGAGAAGTTTCGCCGGGACCGATTGGAGAACGACCCGGAGATTTTTGAGAAGGTGAAAGCGGCGTGCATCCAACGAAGGGATGCGATGCTGGCTGCGGGGAGTTAGAGGAGTCTGGTCGTCCTCACCTGTCTGTCTAGCAGGGTATCACGGGTTCAAATCCCGGACATTAGGCGGAAAAACGCCTAATATACCCTTAGGCGGAAAAACGCCTGTTATGGAATGTTGGCAGGCTCGTAGGCATACGAGAAGCCAGTAACAGCAACTCATGGAGTCCTTGACAAAAAGAAAGCACGGGAAATGTCATGACGAGTACCGTGTCAGTAATCCATGAGGACCGAGGGTTCGATCCCTACCAGTCCACCGATTTTGAGGAGGCATATGTCCAGTTACGAAGCAAAGAAGTTTCGGGTGGTTTACAGACCTTGCCCGATGTCAGATGTAACGAGCACCATCGAAATGCTGGGCACCGATGCCAAAGATGTGAAGCAAAAGTTCGAGAAAAAGTACAGCGGAGAAATCGTCTCCATCGAGGAGGAGTGATGACAAAAAAGACGGTGTACGTCAGTCAGTGCTGCAATGTTCCCGCCACGAAGCCCCCGTGTGCGATGGAGAGAGGCCAGCGGGTCAGCCGGGAGATCGGAAATGTCCCGAAGGATCGTGAGGCCACATTGGGCAAGTGGCGTTGTACGTCGTGCCGTAAGCACTGCAAGGTCAATCCTGTTCGACAGGAGGAAAAGAAATGAACACCCTTGCCAAAATCATCGCCAAGGTAGAACAGCGGGTTCAGCGGGAAAAGTCTGGGCCTGAATACCTGATGACGTGGTTCAAACTACTGGCGTTCAAGACGGCTCCGGTCGCTCCCGGTTACACGCCAAAGAAATATCAGACCCTTGAGAGGCTCATATGAAATCGAATCACCAAGCACTCGTCGTCCGCATCGGTGAGATTCTGGTTCACCCGAATGCCGACAATCTACAAATCGTGAACGTCATGGATGGAGCATACCAGTGCGTCATCGACGAGCAACCACAAGACGGCAGCATTTGGAGTTGGCCGGGGAATTGGGGCTTTCCTTTGACCGTCCCGGTCGTGTACAATGGAGTCATGGGACCAGAAGTCTTTACGAAGGTGGACGGCCCGTCTCTCGTTGTCGGTGCAAAGAACATCCGTGAGGGCGTGGTCATTCGCCGGAAGGACAACGGAGTGACGCTCAAGATTCACAGTAACGCATTCTTGGAGAAAGACAGTAAATGACATGGCTGAATGCGTGCGGTTCGGTTGCTTCGATCCTCGGCCTTCTACTGGCGGCATTCGTGCTCTGGCGAGAACTGAGGATTGAGAAACAGGTTCGGGAACTCAAAACCGAAGAGGAGGGTTGGCACAATGATGAGTAAGAAAATCCCGGCTGCGGTCATGCTGGCGATGTTAGGCGTGATGGCGATGTGTCTGATCCTCGCCGTCTACGCTCACGGAGCCACAACGTCTCAGAAGCATGAGAACTCCCTCGGCGTCATCGAGTACACGGAGAACCCGTTGACGTACAAGGAAGGATACATTGTAAACGGGGAATTGGTCGAGGACGGAAAATATGCCGGGATCGTGGTTCGCTTACAGCCAAGAGGAACGTATGACCTCTTCACCGAGGACATCTTCCTCTGCGACCCACGGCATGTTCTCGCTGTCATGGGCGACAAGCGAAACCCCGTCGTGCTCGTCTATGAAACGGTCTCGCACCGCAAGATTCAGGAAGTCGGCTGCCATGACATCATAGCGATTGATGAAGTCAAGGTTCCACAGGAGATCAAATGAGTTGGAAGTTCGTCATTAAGAAAGGGATCATCTACGATCCACAGGGCAAGGTCTTTGCCACTGGCGTCTATGCTGGCGGCAATCTGGGCAAGAACCCGGAGGGCATCAACAACCCTCTGCTTTGTGCCGTCAAGGATATCGGCCCGCTCCCTCCGGGGAAATACCACTTTGGTGAGCCTGTCACACACTCAAAGCTGGGCGAGTTCGCTATCCCGCTCATCCCAGACCTTCAGAATATCATGATGGGTCGGGGTGACTTCTACTGTCATGGTGACATGATCGGACACCCACGCTGCGGCTCTGAAGGCTGTATCGTGACCGAACGGGTCTACAGAGAGAAGATGTGGGCCAGCACGGACCATGAAATCCTTGTGGTCGCTGATGAATGACGCACTCACTCTGGGACTGATCGGGTTGTTGTACGTCGCATTCAATTTCGCAATGAGGGGGTCATCGGATGGCGTACCTAGACGGTTCAAGTCGCTACGATCTGATGGAAACCGGGACAAGATATCTCCACTACACAGAACTGCTCGACCTGTGGAGCGACGGAATCGAAATCCTGAAGAACGCAATCAAGAAATTTGACAGCACTGCGGACAAGGAAAATCTTGTCAAGTTGACGAATGCGAGGGACATGATCCAGCGGAGGATCGACGTTCTGTCCGATACCGATGCCGGAACCCGATTGTACGGTTCTCTCGCAAAAGAGATTGACGCAATTCCGCCGCACGTAACACCGCAACTGACGGAGGGCAACAGTGCTCAAGAAAGCGACAACCCGCCGAAGCAAACGTATCTCAGTGGCGAAAGCCCTTCGGATTATACGACAAAGTAGGCCGGAGACTCCGAAGGATTTTCGTCGTGCCGGACTTCAACTGACATTCCTCGGTCGAGGAGTGTTCCGTGAGGTCTGCAAGGTTCGGAACTGTGACCTTGTGGTCAAGTTCCCGTTAGACGACAAGTTGGGCGACTCGGACGAGGGCAAAGAGCACTCGCTGGCCGAGATTCGTCGCGTCCGTCGTCTGAACAAGTTCCGGGTGATGCGGAGGCATCTACCGAAGATTTATTACTACGACAAGGACTCCGGGGTTCTCGTCATGCACTACTACCCGAAGTTCACGACATATGAAGCCGAGGCGGATGCGATGGGCCAGATGATTCAGGAACTCATCAAGTCCTCGACACGAGTTCGATGCACAGACATTCATTCGGAGAACGTTCACGTCACTCGAATGGGTGATGCCGTCGTGATCGACTTCGGTTACTGAGCCACGGATGGGAGAGTTGGTCAATCCCAGCGGTCTGTAAAACCGCCGCTCCCCGGAGCACGAAGGTTCGATTCCTTCCTGTGGCACCATGCGGACGTAGTTCAATGGTAGAACGCTGGCTTGCCATGTCGGAGGTTACGGGTTCGAGTCCCGTCGTCCGCTCCAAAAAGAAAATAGCCCCTCGAATCCGGCTGTTCGGTCGAGGGGCTTTTGTCTATTGGATTCCGAGTTTTAGAGGCTGACGTTTCTTAGGGACATGCTTCTTGCCCTTTTTGAATTTCGCTTTAGCGTACCGGACTGACGGCGGATATTTCGCCATCACACGGGCACGATGAGCGTGACGTTCAGCCAGTTTGCGAAGACGTGTTGCTTCTTTTTGTTCTGGTGTACGCATGATGCTCCTTTCTCAAAGCGTCATGAGTCACCTTCCTTTCTTCCCCAAAGCCATCCGCAAAGACAGCGGAGGGCATCCTTCAGATGGGGCTTTCTCAAAGTTCGACCGCATTGTGGACAACGACGCATCCACATACGACTCCTATGCGTGGGCAAAAACGACGTTCATGCAGTAGCAACGACTATAGTTCGAGTCGCCAAGTGTCCAAGTCGGATTAACAGATGAAGTATCTGGGGCTACCAGATACCCATCAGTGACCCATTCTCCATCGTCACTAGATATAACGTTGTCTAGTTTGGTCACAGAAGAATCAACAGCAAACGAACTTGGCTGACCCGACCATCCGTATCCAGTAATCGCACAAATGATGAGATCATTCGCTGCATTCGGCGTCACTCCGGCTGTTGCTTGAATAGAGGTTCCACTGTAGTACACAGCAGAATCAGATTCACTCTTATACGGAGAAGTGGTATCTATTCCTGACCATGCCATCACTGCGATAGAGATTCCAGTACTCCCATTGTTTTTCGCAGTAAATACGTGATCTGCACCTGAACTCACAACTGGATTCACCACATAAAATATCTGGGGAACACCGTAACCATACCCACTAGAAGAGTTCGTGTTGGGCACTTGAACCCAAACGTTTCCGGTCGGAACTCCCCCGATTGTATCACTCACTGAGTTGAAGTAGTTTGTGTATGCACAAGTGATCGCAATGAGAAGGGATGCTCCCGCCGTCTTCAAACCCGAAGTCACTGCGGTTGTACCGCTGCTCTGAGCAGTCCCATTTGCAATGAGTGTTGGAGCCGCTGAAGCATACGTGAACGCACCTGAAGCAGTGACCGTCCCGCCATCGGGATTCGTAATGACCACATCTTGTGCACCTGTCGTTCCTGCTGGCGTGCTCAGACCTGTGATCGTTGTCCCATCTGGACTGACCGTTGCTGTGCCCGTGCAATCCGCTCCACCGATAGTGACCACGACCCCAGTCACAAAATTCGTGCCCACGATAGACGTGATCGACGTACCGCCGCCCGCTGGCCCACTGGTCGGGCTGATGCTTGTAAACGTTGGCACTGCGTCATACGTGAACGCATTGTGACCCGTGACCGACTGCGTGTCGAGATTCGTGATTTTTACATCCGCCGTTCCGACCGTTCCAGCCGGAGTGACGGCTGTCAGATGTTGAGCGTCAACAAAAGCGACACTGGTCGCTGGCACTCCACCAATCTTGACCGTCGCACCAGTCACGAAATTATTGCCCGTAATCAGGACTAGACTGCCGCCCGATGCGGGACCGTTCGGAGGAAAGATGCTTGCAAAAGTCGGTGCTGCATTGTACGTGTACGTTGTGATCCCGTTCTGATACATCTGGGGATCGAACACCCACACATTGACGGCTCCCGCTGCGTGAGCGGGAATCTTGCACGTCAAATGCTCTGAGTCAACAATGACGACATGAGTCGCCTCGGTCGTGCCGAACAGAACAACCATGCCCTCGATGAATCCGGCACCCGTGATCGTCGCTGTGCCGCCGCCCGCTGGCGAACCCGCTATCGGGCTGATGCCCGTGACTTGAACAGTCCACGACTGTCCGGGGTTGCCGAAGTGAGCCGAACTCGGTGTCCATGTCACATCGTTGCCGAAATCTTTGGGCAGAGTGACAGGGTTGCCAAATGTCTTAGGCAGAGTGACCGGATTGCCGAATGTATGAGGCAACGTGATAGGGAAACCGTTTTTGTATTCACCACTTCGATTGAGACCGAGAGGCATGACATTCCTTCTAGAACTTTTGGTGGACCGTGAGGGATTTGAACCCCCGTCCCTTCCGTGCAAGGGAAGAATCCTCCCACTAGACGAACGGCCCGTGCCTGAGCTAAGACAGAGCGAACTTACCCACGACGCCTTCAGGCTGCGTTTGGGATAATCTTTCTCTGACATCTATGAATGGCAGGAGCGGAGAGACTTGAACTCCCAACTTCCGGGTTGGAGCCGGACGGTTTATCGTTGAGCCTACGCTCCTGATATGGCTGTGGCGGTAGGACTCGAACTTACACCCTTCTGCTTAACAGGCAGACGCACTACCATTATGCTACACCACATCTGGTGCAGGGCTTTACGATTACGAGGCGAGGCCCGACCTGCAATTGGTAGCGGAGGCTGGATTTGAACCAGCGAACTCTTGGTTATGAGCCAAGCAGGATGACCAGACTTCCCTACCCCGCCGTTATTGTCCCGTTTCCGTTTTGATGATCTGCCGACCGAGGAACCCACTGACGAATCCCGCCCAGAACGTGTGCCACTTCCCCCGACGTGCTTCAGCCTTCGCCGTCTTCAAATCTGCGGCTGCCTTGTCATCGTGAGCCTTGAGGTCAATCTGATCCTGTGCAACTTGCTTCTGGTATCCGGCAATCAAACCCTCATCGCCAGTAACCTCGGCTTGGCACGAGGTCAATTGGGACTTCGTATCCTTGAAGTCGAGCACGAATGCGTCATGCTCTATCTTTGCGACCGTAAACTGCTGTATGTCCGCTGTGGGAACAACAGCACCCGCATCCGTCACGGTCACCGGAGCAGGCAAAGTGTATGCCGCTTCAAGTTCTGTCACGGCTTGTGTAGGAGTTTTCGGCTGCTGGACTTCCACGACCTTCGTCTGCGTGGCTGCGTCCCGTGCCGAAATTGCTGCCATCAGAGCGACAATCTCTTGCTTCGTCTCAGCATCATGTTGAGCCTGCTGTGCGGCCTGCTGTTGCAATGCGGCCTGCATCACGGCTGTCGTCTTGTCTTGCTGAACCTGGTATTGCTGTGCAATAGCCTGCTGGGTCTTCGCATCATTGACAGACTTCTCCGTCCAACGATTGAAACCATACACGCCAAGACACAGAATGAGGAACGCAATCACAATTCGTTCATGCTTCTGAAGCCACGTCTGTGACGGTATCCATGCCACAGGCGTTGTCGGTGTCGCTGATGTGCTCATACTTCCTCCTAATCGAACATTTTATGCAGATGCCCACCACCACCCCAGCCATTCTTTGCGAGTTTGGAACCTATGGGCTGGCTGGAAACTCCGGGTACACCTTTTTGGCGATTCGCCGCCGCCATCTGCTCACCGATATTCTCGGCCTCTCGCACATTGACGGTTGGACGCTGCACAGCGATGTTGACTTTCTCGTTGGCTGGTCCGAGTGGAAACTGCCCTGCTACTTTGCTCATAGTCCCTCATTGGGGTGACGGGTGAGATTTGAACTCACGATGAGAGGAGTCACGATCCTCCGTGTTAAACCACTTCACCACCGTCACAATTTGCCTAGACAGGAACAGTTACAAAGTCTCCATCGGCGGGTTATGCCGCTATCGGGAATGGCCTACTAGGGCTTGAAATTGGTCGCCTCGCCGGGAGCAACCCCGGCCTTTCACGGCCCCGAATGGCCGACGTGCCGCTCTTACACCACGAAGCGAAAATCTACAACTTGATATCGAAGAACGTTGCAATGCTCTTGTACTCATGCGGAGAGAGTGGTTCCGCTATTGCGACTTCGCCCTTCTCATTGAGTGGAGCAAGTTGATTCGGCATGTCGTTCAGTGTTGCCGAACGATGACCGAGTTTGATGAGGGTCGCTGTGAAGACGTACCCCACGAGATTCCAGATTGCTTGTGTGGCGTGCGGCTCGTCCCGCAGTCCACATTTCAGTTTGGCGATATGCCGTTCCGCCGAGTCGAGATACGCCGACAGAGGCATTCCCTTTTCCCAATTGCGTGCGGCATACTTAATCGCACCGTCTTCGTAAATCCGGCTGACAAGCCAGATGACGAAATTGGGAACTAGAGACGGTTTACCTTTGCCCGTCACCTTGTCTCGAACGGCTCCGGTCTCGAAAGTCCGGCGTTCGCCGGTGTCTTTGAGACCGTCAACCTTGATTTCTGTCGTGCTCATCACTCTCCTCGTAAAACGATTCCCGCAAAGTCGTTGAAGCCCATGACACGGGGAATCTCAGGAAGGACTACGCCTTGGTTGTGGCCTGCGTCCTTCAAGAAAACCTTGCATTCGGGTCTCGCCTTCTTGACCTCGACGCAGTTCTTCGGACGGTCGTCAATGAAGTAGTCGTACTTCAAGGCCGCTGCGAGTGGGCCTTTCTGGTCCGAGACGAAGACGGTCGGAAACGGAAGCATGAAGTTCTTCCGCAACCAGTATGCCGACTGCTCTCCCACGTCCCGACCTCTGCAAATTGCCCTCGCTGTCGGGAAGTAGACCTTTGCTTTGTGGTTCAAATCGCTCACGAGCCACGGGTCAACCCCGGATTCGATAGGCAATTCTTCCCAGAAGTTTTCGGTGTTCAGGATTTCAGCCCACACACCGTCGATGATGGTTTGGGTGTCTTCCGGCGTTTTGCCGAGTCCGGTCCACTCCCAATCGTAGTTGACGTACTCGTCGCTACGGATAGACTTGTACCTCGCGTCCGCAATCTTCATAAAAACAGAGATGAAGTCCGCGAGAACGTCGTCAAGGTCACACCCCACGATTCTCTTTGCGTCCTTGGGGAATTGAATCATAGGCCCAACTCCCTCAGCGGATTCGACATCGGCTGTTTTTCCAACCGGAAACCCGCAATCAGATTGATGTCGCACATCTTCATCAGTGCACCGAGCGAGAGCAGACTGTAAGGAAAGGTGTACGTCTCTTCCTTCATCTTGCTACTGTCGGCACTTGCACGAGTGATGACGACCACTTCGCAAAGCGGTCCCGGCCCATACGTCCCGTCCAACGGGATCGTAATGACCTTCATCCCCGGTTGCTGTTCGTTGTCCTCTGCCATAGACCCTCCTCCTGAGTCTGGGTTAGAAACTTGCGTACAGTTCTGCCATCGGGCCGGGGCCGAAAGAGCCATCGAGCCGGATGAGAACCTTGCCATCTTGTTCGTTGTCTGCCATGTTCTCCTCCAAGAGATGCGGACGTTATATGTTGTAGAACTACGCACGCCACTTTGCAAGATACTTCAAGGCGGCTTTCAGCAGCCGCCCACTTTCCACGATATGCAGTCCGCCGTTACAACTAGGACAGAGCAGACCGCGTTTCTTTCCTGTTCGATGGCTATGGTCTTCGTACGGATGCTTCATCTTCCGCTGGCATATCGCACATCGGTTTCGTTGCTTCTTCAACAGTGGTTTTATCCGCTGTTGACGAAGTTTCCGAGCCTCCTGCGTATACCATTCAGGGTGTGACCGACGCCATCTAAGATTACTCGCGGCTTTAC
>Ga0187891_1003830_pt1 | contig 10184 bp, 8 predicted proteins | sample June2016WEW_21_4_FD_132990 | JGI IMG/M metagenome (GOLD analysis project Ga0187891, IMG submission 132990) | Peatland microbial communities from SPRUCE experiment site at the Marcell Experimental Forest, Minnesota, USA - June2016WEW_21_40 | ecosystem: Environmental > Terrestrial > Soil > Wetlands...
CAGGTAGTACTGCCGCAGCGCCGTGAAGCTCCCTTGCACCGCCGGAGCCCGCCCCGACCAGATAAACATTACGTTCTCGCCCAGCGTATCGAACTGTTTTTTATTTCCGGACCGGAATCCCTCCCCCAGTCCCACCAGCAGCAACAACGAAAACACTCCCCAAGCGATTCCGAACATGGTGAGAAACGACCGCAGTTTATGTCCCCATAACGTTCGCAACGTTTGCCCGAAGATGTCGAAAAGAAGCCGCACTCCAACTGATTATACGGTCTGTGAATCAAAGCTTAATGTCACACCAGCTCGTAAATCTCCCTATTGTCTGGCGAACCACCAAAGACAAAGCCACTGTGAAATCATTGACCATCCGAATGGCCACAGTGGTCGCGACGAAAATCACGGCAATCGCCGATAGTTTGCTGATGACGGAACTTACCGGAGACCCAAAGAAACACGATGACGTGTATGCTGGTGGTCGGAACCCAGCGCCGCTCCTGCATCGCCATTCGCCGATGCGAAGCGACAAGGTGCCGTTGGAGTCATGCTGATCCACCCAGATCGTCTGTTTCCTGCCGAGCCTGGTACACGAAAGATAGCCAGGACCCTCTATGAATATGTGCGAACGTTGCCCATCGTTAGTCCTCACGGGCATACGCATGCGGCATGGTTTGCGAGGAACGAGCCCTTCCCCGATCCGGCAAGACTCTTTGTGCATCCGGACCACTACATCTTTCGAATGCTCTACAGCCAGGGAGTTCCGCTCGAGGATCTAGAGATTGGGCAGCCGGAGGTGAAAGATGCCCGGAAGGTCTGGCACATCTTCGCCAGTCATTACTATTTGTTTCGCGCTACACCGACTCGGATGTGGCTCGACTTTGCCTTCCAGGAGCTTTTCGGGCTTGAGCAGCGATTGTCGGAATCGACCGCCGATCTTTACTTCGACACGATCTCAGAAAAACTTCTGACGCTGGAGTTCTTGCCGCGCGCTCTGTACGAGCGTTTCAATTTGGAGGTGCTAGCGACTACTGATTCTCCGCTCGATTCGCTGGCCGATCATAAGGTCATCCGTGAATCAAACTGGAAGGCGAGGATCCTACCGACCTTCCGGGCCGACCCGGTTGTCGATCCTGAATTTACCGGATTCGCCGAAAACATTGCGAAGATCGGCGAAAAGACTGGAGAAGACACCTCGACTTGGGCGGGCTACCTGAACGCGCTCCGTGGGACGCGCCTACGCTTTCGCGAACTAGGCTGCACGGCAACCGATCACGGGCATCCCACCGCACGAACCGCGAATCTTGCCGCAGCAGAAGCTGCGGAACTGTTTCGTCAGGTGATTGCGGGCAACGCCGATGCCCAGCAACAGGAGCTTTTCCGCGCTCAAATGCTAACAGAAATGGCGCGGATGAGCCTCGAAGACGGGCTAGTGATGCAGATTCACCCCGGCAGCGCGCGCAACCACAATCGCAAGCTCCACGAGCGATACGGCCGCGACATGGGCGCTGACATCCCGATGCCGACGAATTATGTGGACGCGCTTCGCCCTTTGCTCGATCAGTTCGGCAATGAAGGCAATCTGACGATCATTCTTTTCACGCTGGACGAGTCTGCCTACAGCCGCGAATTGGCTCCGCTGGCCGGGCACTATCCGTGCTTACGGCTTGGTCCGCCGTGGTGGTTCCACGATAGTCCTGACGGAATGATGCGTTTTCGCGAGCGCGTCACGGAGACAGCGGGCTTTTACAATACCGTGGGTTTCAACGACGATACGCGAGCCTTTCTCTCGATTCCGGCACGGCATGATGTGGCGCGGCGTATGGATTGCGCCTTCCTGGCGAAGCTGGTCGCCGAGCATCGCCTTGAGGAAGAAGAGGCTGTGGAAGTGGCGCACGACCTTGCTTACAGGTTGGTGAAGAAGGCATATCGATTGTAGGAGCACGGCATGGAGGACAGTACAGCTTTCGACAGCCGAACGGAACGCGGCTCTTCTCCCGGGCCATCTTCGCGCATGGGGCTGGGACGCGTGCGCTGGACAGTCTGCGCCATGCTGTTCGTCGCCACCTCGATCAATTATATGGACCGCCAGGTGATCGCGATCCTTAAGCCCACCCTCGAGCACAGCATCGGCATGACCGAGGTGAGTTACGGCTACATTGTGGACGCATTTCAGATCGCCTACGCAATTGGCCTGCTAGCCGCCGGCCGATTGATTGACAAGCTGGGCACGCGCATCGGCTATATGTTGGTGATGGCGGTCTGGAGCCTCTCCGCAATGGGCCACGCGCTGGCCAGCACTGTGCTGGAGTTCGGATTCGCCCGCTTTTTCCTCGGACTCGGCGAATCCGGCAACTTCCCCGCTGCGATCAAGACCGTGGCCGAGTGGTTTCCGCAGAACGAACGCTCACTGGCTACGGGCATCTTCAACTCCGGAGCAAATGTCGGAGCGATCCTGGCCCCGGCCATCGTTCCTTGGGTGACACTGCGCTGGGGCTGGCACGCGGCCTTCCTGACCACTGGCCTCTTCAGTGTGCTCTGGATTCTGTGGTGGTTTCGCTATTATCGCAAGCCTACCGATCACGCCACGCTTAAAGCAAAAGAGTTGCAGCACATCTACCAGGAAGCGGCTTTGGACTTGGGACCGTCTGTGCCTTGGCGACGATTGTTGAGATGCCGCCAGACATGGGCCCATCGGCGGAGGCTGGTTGCCCGCGCCCTTCCGTCGCCTCGGACTCTCGCCCAATTATGCGCGGCTTGCGGCAATGTTCTTCTGCGCTGCTTTAGTCGTTCCCATCTACACGGCCAGCAGTGTCAAGTCGGTGTGGACCGCCATTGCGCTGATCAGCGTTGCCGCGGGGGCACACCAGGGCTGGTCGGCCAATCTCTTCACGACCTCATCGGATATGTTTCCGCGCAGCGCCTGGGTTCGGTGGTCGGTATCGGTGGCATGACGGGATCCGTCAGCAGCGCACTTTTTGCTTTCTTTGCGGGCCACATTCTGCAACTCAGGCACAGCTATGGCGGCCTGTTCGGCATCGCGGCCAGCCCTTACCTATTGGCTCTGGTCGTTCTGTGCGTGCTCGCTCCAGGGCTAAGGAAGATGGAACTCACAGCATGAGCCTCGCTGCGCTACGGGCCGTGCAGAAACCGATCTATCCGCGCCGCAGTTGCATGATTTGCTGGTGGGGATCATGAGACAATGACAACCAACATCTTCAGCCTCGAAAGCAAAACCGCCGTCGTGATCGGAGGCACCTCCGGGATCGGCCGTAACCTGAGCCTCGGCCTCGCAGATGCTGGAGCCGATGTCATCGCCTCCGCGCGCCGCCAGCAACACGTCGACGAAACAGCGGCCGAGATCGAACGCCGCGGACGCCAGACCCTGCGCCTCTGCTCGGATGTGTGCAATCGCGCGTCACTGGAACAACTACTGGAGGCCTCTCTCCGGCGCTTCGGCAAGGTCGACATCCTTATCAACTGCGCCGGGAAAATTAAGCGCATGCCTACGCTCACCATGCCGGAAGAGGAATGGGCAGACATCGTGGACATGAATCTCACCGGGACGCTGCGCGCTTGCCAAGTCTTCGGGAGGCACATGCTGAAGCGTGGCTACGGCCGCATTATCAACATTGCCTCGCTCAATAGCTTCGTTGCGCTCAATGAAGTCGCCGCCTACGCCGCCAGCAAGGCAGGAGTTGTATCGCTCACACGCTCGCTTGCCGTGGAGTGGTCGAAGAAGGCCGTTACGGTGAACGCCATCGCGCCCGGCGTCTTCCAAACAGCTCTGAATGCAGACCTGCTCGACAACACGCCGCGCGGAGAGGAACTGCTGGCCCGGACGCCGATGGGCCGCTTCGGCAGGACCGAAGAACTCGTCGGGGCTGCCGTCTACCTCGCTTCCGATGCCGCTTCCTTCGTTACCGGGCAGACTCTGGTCGTCGACGGAGGTTTTCTGGCTAGCGGCGTCAACCAATAGCCGGCGGAGGGAACACAAGATGGCTTGAGCTGATGGAACGTCACGGTAGAGAATCGTCTGGATAGCAGGAGGCGAACTGCATGGCGTACACACGACGTAGGGCGCTCGCGGGCTTAGGATTGGCAGGACTCTGGGCAGCGATCCCGTCGCTAGCTAAGAAAGCCGCAGCATCCTCGCTAATGGGTCGGTTGGCAGCCGGCGCAGGCACCTGCCCATTCAGGCTGGCAGTGATCAACGACGAGATCACGCAGGATTTCGAGAAGGCATGTCAGATCGTGTCCGGCGATTTCGGGCTGCACTGGATTGAGCTGCGTTCCATGTGGAATAAGAACGTGACCGCACTTGACGCGAAACAAGTTGAGGATGCGCGGAAGATACTCGAGGAACACAAATTGCGGGTCACGGATATCGCGAGCCCGCTGTTTAAGACGGACTGGCCGGGGGCTCCGCGGTCATCTCAGAGCGAAACGCGCGACCAGTTCCATGCGGACTTCGATGTCAGCGCACAGGATAAGCTGGTCGAGCGGTGTATCTCGCTTTGCAAGTCTTTCAATACGGACCGGATTCGCTGTTTCGACTACTGGCGGCTGGATGATCCGAAGCCGTACCGGGCGGCGATCAATGCCAAACTGCGAGAGGCTGCGGAACGCTGTGCCAGAGACAACATTATCCTGCTGCTTGAAAACGAGATGTCATGCAACACATCTACGGGCGAAGAGTCGGCTGCTGTGCTGAAGGCGATTCCAAACAGGAACTTCATGCTGAACTGGGATCCCGGCAATGCGGCAGCAATCGGAAGCACGCCCTATCCAAGCGGTTATGAGTTGCTACCCAAGGAGCGAATCGGGCATTGCCACTGTAAGGATGTGGTGAGCAAGCCCGATCACAAATACGATTGGGCGCCTGTGGGTGGCGGTATGGTGGATTGGGTTGGGCAACTCCAGGCTCTGCAGCGTGACGGCTTCCACTACGGCCTGAGCCTCGAAACCCACTGGCGTGGCGCGGGTACGCCCGAAGCATCCACGCGCATTAGCATGGACGGACTCAAGAAAACGTTGACGAAGGCTGGAATTTCCTGCTGATAACTGTCTGGCATGAGATCGGCATTAAGGAGAAATGATGGTTACACGACGCGAGTTTCTCGATGCACTTGCTGTAGGCGCGGCGGGACTTGCCGTGGGAACGACGGCCAAGAGCTATGCCCAGATCCTTGGTTCGAATGACCGCCTCAACTTTGCCGTTATTGGTCTAAATGGCCGCGCTTATGCGCATCTCTCGTCACTCAGGGCGAACAAGAGCGCAGCGCGGATCTCACATGTCTGCGATGTAGACAGCAATATTCTCAAGAAGTTCGCCGACAGTGTGCAGCAGGAGATGGGCGAAGCCCCCGTGGCAGAAAAAGACTTTCGCAAGATTCTCGAGCAGAAAGATGTGGATGTTATCACGATCGCTACTCCCGATCATTGGCATGCACCGATGGCCATCGCCGGATTGCAGGCGGGCAAGCATGTGTACGTAGAGAAGCCCTGCAGCCACAATCCTGCCGAGGGAGAAATGTTGATCGAGGCGCAGCAGAAGTATCGCCAGCTGGTGCAGATGGGCACGCAGCAGCGCTCGTCACCACACACCATCGAGATCGTCGACAAGATTCATCAAGGCATTATTGGCAGGCCATACTTCGCAAAATCCTGGTACGTCAATACCAGGAAGTCGATTGGCACTGGCAAAGAAGTGCCCGTGCCGCCGCAGCTTGATTGGGACTTGTGGCAGGGGCCGGCGCCGCGTCGCCCGTATAGGGATAATGTGCATCCTTATAACTGGCACTGGTTCAGAATCTACGGCACCGGTGAAACGCTCAACAATGGCACGCACGAGGTCGATGTCTGCCGCTGGGCGCTTGGCGTCGACTACCCGAAGCGGATTACTTCGTCAGGAGGCAGATACCAGTTTAAAGACGACTGGCAATTCTCTGACACGCTCGTTACCAGTTTCGAGTATGAAGACACAATGATTTCCTGGGAGGGCAAGAGCTGCCAGGGAATGAAGTATTACGGCCGCGGTCGTGGTTCGACCATTATGGGAACCATTGGCACGGTTCTGGTCGATCGCGATGGCTACGAGATATACGACCTCAAAGGCAACAAGACGAGCGAATTCAAGACCGGGGGCACGACCGAATCTTCCGATCTACTCGGCCGCGATTCCATGACAGACGCTCACTTCGCGAACTTCATCGCGGGAATCCGCAAAGGCGAGAAGCTCAATTCTCCGGTTTCCGTCGGCAACGTCGCTGTTACGCTGCTGCAGCTTTCCAACGTCGCGTGGGAGGTCAACCGGGAATTGCATATCGACACGAAGAACGGACGGATTCAGGGCGACCCGGAAGCGATGAAGATGTGGGGACGCGAGTACGAGAAGGGCTGGGCACCGCATGTCTAAGGAAAGCGCTTTTTCTCGTCGCGATTTCGTTCTCTCCAGTGCACTGGTCGCCGGAGCGTGCATTGCTCCAAGCGACGTTTTAGCGCTGGCTCACGAACGGACATCATCTGACGCGGCACCTCCGATTCGCTTGGGCCTCGCCAGCTACACCTTCCGCAACTTCAGTCGTTCGCAACTGATCGGCTTTATGAAGCAGCTCAATGTGTTCACCTTGAATGCGAAGGACATCAAGGATCATCTGCCGATGGATCCTCCGCAAGAGGAGGCTGCTCTTGCGGACTATGCCGCGGAGGGCATCAAGCTTCACGCTGCCGGCGCCATTTATTTCGCGAAGGACGAAGATGCGGACATACGGACTAAGTTCGAGTACTGCAAGCTAGCAGGCATTAGCGTGATTGTAGCGGGCGATCCCGCGCCGGAAACTCTGCCGCGAATTGAAAAGTTCGTAAAGCAGTACGACACCCGCATCGCGATCCACAATCACGGGCCGGAGGATAAGTTGTGGCATTCGCCGCTGGATGTGTTAAAGGCGGTGAAGGGTATGGATCCGCGCATCGGATGCTGCGTCGATGTCGGACATACAGTTCGCGCCGGCACGGATGTGGTTCAAGCGATCCACGATGCAGGTCCGAGGTTGTTTAACGTACACATGAAAGACCTCACAAACTTCGAGAGCAAGGGGAGCCAGGTCGCGGTGGGAGACGGCATCATGCCGGTGCGGGAGATATTTGAGGCGCTCATCGCCACGAAGTACACGGGCTTCGTTGATCTGGAGTATGAGATTCATCCCGACGATCCGATGCCGGGAGTTATTTCGAGCTTCGCTTATATGCGGGGCGTCCTGGCAGGCATGGGGTTCGCGAGCCAGGGCTGAATACGATTCGAATTAACCATGGATTTGCGCGGACAGTGGCGCTGTCGTAGATTGGCGAGCAGTTCGTGGAGGGCGTCATGAGTAAACCTAGATCAGACACTTCATCCAACAGCAATCGACGAACTTTTCTTAAGGCGGGCGGAATCATGACGGCTGCCGTCCTAGGTTCCACTGCTCTTCCGGATGTCGTAAACGGCCAGTCAAGTCCGCCTTCTCATCCTGCAGCCTCAGATTCCATGCCGACTCGGAATCTCGGAAAGACCGGATACAAAGTCGGCATCTTCAGCCTCGGCGGTCAAGCATCGCTCGAGAAGCCCAACAATGAAGCCATCGCCGTCCCGATCATCGAAAAAGCTCTCGATCTCGGCGTCAACTACATTGACACGTCTTCGATCTATGGCGGCCCCGATCGTTGGAGCGAGCAATACGTCGGCAAGGTACTGAAGCGCCGCCGCAGCGATGCGTTTCTAGCAACCAAAACCAAAGAGCGAACGCGCGATGGTTCCATGCGCATGATCGAAACTTCGCTCAAGCTATTGCAGACCGATCACGTTGACTTGTGGCAACTGCACGATATCGGAACGATGACCGACATCAACGAGATATTTGCCAAGGGCGGAGCCATGGAAGCGCTGCTCGAAGCTCGCGACCAGAAAATCGTGCGCTATCTCGGTATTACCGGGCACTACCGGCCAGACGCCCTGATGGAAGCAATCCACCGCCATCCGTTCGACACGATCTTGATGGCAGTCAATGCTGCCGATCCGCATCACTACAGCTTCTCCGAACAACTGCTGCCCCTGGCGGTCGAGAAGCAGATGGGCATTATTGGAATGAAAGTCCCCGCGCGCGGACGCATTCTTTCGTCGTGGACACCGCCGCCCATTGAGCAGCAGAAACATACGTGGGAAGGGATGGTGCTGGCGGCTACGCCGGGAACGCTCGATATGCGGCAGGCAATGTATTATTCGCTTTCTCTGCCAGTCAGTACCGTCATCATTGGCTGCGATTCCATTGTCCAACTAGAACAAAACGTGCAACTGGGGCGGGAGTTCACTCCGCTCAATCAGCAACAGATGGCGGTACTCACGGAGAAGGCACAGCCTGTGTCAAGGCAGTCGCTGTTCTTTCGTTTTTATGACCGAGCCTAGGAATGCTGTTGTGAAGCCTTGAGTTTGAGATCAGAAAACGCTGCATTCATCGGGACGTCTCACCCTCCGCCGCCCGGGCACAGTCCCAGCGGAGAGCCAACTTGCCGACGAAGCTCCACTTCCACCGAGCCAACTGTTCAAGCTAAACGACCCTTTTGTCCCGGGACGAAGATCCCACTAGCTCGTCGAACCGGCCGGGCTCCGCCACCCAGTCTTTCTTCAGGGTGCTGTAGACGAATCCTTACTATTATTCAGAGCTCGCCTTCGCCCGCACTCCGCCCGTCATCCGATTAACGAACCCGCCGCTTACGGACATTTACCTTCCCTTACCGATTCTTTACGCTGTCCAAAGGCCAGAAGATGTTTTTATTAGAAAAGCAATGCAAGGAATTCGTTGAAACAGGGCATGAGGAGCCCATCGCATGGGTCAACATTGGGATGAAGCTTATCGGGTGGCCTGCTGAAAGCCGATTATCATGAGCTGGGTGGAAACAAGCCACACATCTCAAGCGAGAGGCACCAAGCTTTAGATGTATTGCGCACTCTGGATAGGACGTCTGAGAGCTTGAGCTTTCTGTTTGCCAGTGCTTATGACCGGATAGCAAACGCGTTCATCGGTAGTCTTTCGAACCCGCTGTAAATTCGCAGAGGCAAAAGACTCGTTCTATAATGAGCGGCGCAACTCATACATTTCGTGCGCCTGGCACAGGGTCACGCAAAATTCAACACGGCGCCGAAGGCATATGGCCTCGATTTGGGTATCGCCTAGAATCATAAGTCTAGATCGACTGATGCAAGAAAATTCGGATGGAAACTAAAGCAACCAACGTTGGAATTGCTCGGGCGCAGTATTAGCATGCCATCGCCGTACTCATCGGCAAGGCAGCCTCAAACTTCTCTATCCCTGTAAAGCCGATGACCATGGCCCCGCCCCCGATCCCGGTCGGCGTACCCTCAGAGTTGCTCGAGCGGCGTCCCGACATCGCTGCCCAGCGAGCGCACGATGGCCGAAGCCAACGCGGCAATCGGCATCGCCGACGCGGCCTATTACCCCAGCTTGAGTTTGACGGGAGAAGCCGGCTTTGAGAGTTCAGCCATCGGTAATTGGCTCTCCTAGCCCAGCCGCTTCTGGTCCGTCGGCACGTCGCTTTCGGAAACCATCTTCGATGCCGGCCTGCGTCGCGCTACCGTGCAACAATATGTCTCCACCTACAATGCGGATCTCGCGAATTAGGGCCAAACGGTGCTAACCGCATTCCAGCGGGTGGAAGACGGTCTTGCGGAAGTCCGTATCCTGTCCAAGGAAATTCAGCGGGAACAGCAGGCGGTGAATTCCGCGCAAACCTATCTCAAACTCGAACAGGCGCGGTATGAGACCGGGATTGATCCCTACGTCGATGTGCTGATTGCCCAGACCACCGTGCTAGCCGACCAGCAGACTCTGAATGCTCTTCAGGTGGAACAGATGACTTACGCTGTCGCGCTGGTGCAGGCCCTAGGCGGCGGGTGGGATAGCTCGCAGTTGCCGAGCCCTTATCAAGTGACCCAGAAGCCGGCCAGGACGGAGACGACCATCGAGCAGTAGCATCTGGCGATGAGCGCGCCCTTAACTTGCCGTTTATCAGGCAAGTTCCAGACCTTTCAACTCATGAAGCAACGCCTTCTCCACTTTTTTCTGAAGATCCGCTGGAAGTTTCTTGCCACCCGACGTCAAGTAGAACGTATCAATCGCCATCTGTCCTTCGGTATC
>Ga0187891_1003832_pt1 | contig 10177 bp, 6 predicted proteins | sample June2016WEW_21_4_FD_132990 | JGI IMG/M metagenome (GOLD analysis project Ga0187891, IMG submission 132990) | Peatland microbial communities from SPRUCE experiment site at the Marcell Experimental Forest, Minnesota, USA - June2016WEW_21_40 | ecosystem: Environmental > Terrestrial > Soil > Wetlands...
GGAATAGGTGAGTCAGCTGCTGGAGCTACGGCTGGCAGGATGGCCGGTGCGACGCCGGCAGGATGAAAGCCACGTGGCGCCAGCGGATCGAGGTTGCCGCTGCTGGTGAGCGGAGGGCGTACCGATTGAGCGCTATCGCGAAAGCCGACTATGCTGCTCACTAGGGGCGCGAGATCGGCGGGCAGCCGCGGTGCCGCGCTGTTCGCGAAGTGTTCCGCGCCCTGCGGGTCGCGGTAGCGCACGATCGGCGTGCCGAAAGCAGCCTCGACTTGGGCGGCACTGCCAGTTACGTCTAGTAGGAGGCGATCGGGATACGTGCGAACGAGGTGCAGCCCATAGCCTTGCAGATAGGTCACCAGGGCCCGCTGCTGATCTGCCGAGGGGCTGAACCGCGCGGCGAAGTCGGTAGGGGTGAGGGTTTGGCCGTAGCTCGCGGTTCCCTGCACTGTGCGATCCCGCAGGAAGGCAGTGAGCTGATCCTGGTGCTGAATCCGGAGGCCGACCAGCAGCGACAGCTTGTGGTTGGCCGGAAGCTCGCCCTCCAGCAGAGCACCGTTGGGCAGCGTGGCGCCTGCGCCCGCGATAGGCAGCGTGCTCGGTTGCACCCATGGTGCCCGTGTCACCGGGCAAATCGCCGCGACGCCGAGCAGCAACGACAACGCCGGCACGAGCAAGGCAGCGTGCCCCAAGGGTGTCCGAGCCAGCCTGAGCGTTATCACGAGCCGATCCTAGCACGAATGCCCGTTACATTTCCGTAACAGGTCCGTGGCTTTAGCCCAGGCTCTGCTACTGCCTGCGGTATCCAAGCCAGAGCCCGGCCACGAGATGTTGTTTGTCGTACGTAACACATAGACGTTCCTGCGCGACGTTCCAGGATCAAGGTAGGTACTGCACGATCTTGCCAGCCGTGCCGATAAACCAGGTGGATTGCGCGTCTGGGTTGCTAGGAAGAGAAGGAAGCCACAGCAACTGCATGTGCGTGTCACGGGCGGGCACTTCGAAGCCAACTATTGTGGTTACCGAATTCTTGCCGACGGGGCGCGATACCAGCTCATTGGGCACGCCGAATTCCTCGCTATCAATCGCGTCGCCGCTTGAAGTCTCTACTTCGAAGTCCAATGGCGTGGCGGTGTAGGAATCGTGCGAACCCTGGCGCATGATTCGCACCGTGGCGAACAGAAAGATGTGTCCCGTGCCCGCCACGTAGTCGGCAGCACCCGCTTCGTGCGCCCGTGCAACCGCCATGAGCGTCACGGCGAAACCTGCTGTCAATACCGTGCTGCCAACACGGGGGATCGATGCGGCAGGTTGCGCCGCGCGCACAGGCGCGACCGGACCGGCCGGGAAAACTGCCAGCATGAGAGCGATGGCGATAAGCGCAAAACGACCGGCAATGCGGTGCATATTGCTAAGACTCTCCAATCATGTGAAACCAGGCGCGGCCAACCGGGGCACCCAACCCGCTGGGTGTGCCCTGCGGGCCGCGTACGATACCTAGTAGCGTCGTGCGGCTATAGTTGCATGTTCACTATATGCCACCAACCAGGCCCGGCCTTTAACGGCTGATTAACTGAGCCTTAAATTCATGTAAAGTTAACCGGGCATCCGAATATCATTCTTTGGCGCTTAATGCACCCTTAATGGTCCCTTAACATACGTGTGCTACGCTATGGCCGGTGCGTAGCGCAGGACCACGTTCGAGCAGCGCGGGGCGTCCAGACGAGTCGGAGAAGGTGTCTGCACCCCCGGATTGTTCGACGGAGGTGGGTCAGTGATGTACCGGTGCTAATGTTCACGCCACTCAGTGTGCTGCGCTTTGGGCGATGAATGGCGACTTTCAAGGGCGTTGCATGCGGCGATTTATTCTGCTCACCGCGATCACCTTCGTGGTGCTTTCGTTCCTCGGGTTCTCTGTGCTGCGGACGCTCCATGCGCAAGGCGAGGGCCAGATCACGGTAGGTGCGGGTGATCTGCTCGACAGCAGCCCGATGGCTCAGCTTGGTCTCCAACTGGTGTCCGTCGGCGGCAAAGTAACCCAGGTCTCGCCGAACAGCGCTACCGTGCGCGATAAGTATGGCCATGACCACCGGATCCTCTTTGCACAGAACGTCACGTACCTCGAGGGTACGACGCACGTTCCGGCGAGCGCCATTGAGATTGGCGCCCACATCTCCACGCAGGCGGTCGACCTCCATTCAGGCGCTTATGGCGCGTTCAAGGCCGTGCACATCATGCCGCACGTGATGGATATTGGCGGTGAGATAACCGGCATCCACGACGGCTTGACTATCACCGATCGACACGGCGCGGCTTCGTTCGTGCAGATTCTGCCGCATGCGTCCATTACCATGCAGGGGCAGCCGTTACGCGCACCGTTGGCGCTGCACATGCGCGTGCTCGCCAGGGCCTACAGCAACCCGATGGTGCTGGGAGTGTTTCTATCGGCAAACATCCGCGTGCTCGGCGTCCCGTCTACCACGCGAGTGGGCGGCATCGTCGCGAGTATCGATGGGCAGCGCAATCTCGTTTCGCTCTACAGCAAGGCAACCAATGTGACGTACAGGGTCGAGATGTTGCCCAGTACGAAGATCCTGCTCGCCGCCTACCCTGCAGGCGTGCCGGACCTGGTACTCGGCGATCACGTCACCGTCACCGGCAAGCCCGATGTGGTCAACGCCGCAACTGGGCCGAAGCCGTTACAGGCGAAAATCTTGCGGATTAGCTCACCGACATTCGGTGGCACGATTACCGGGATTACCAAGGCCGCGTCAGGCAGCATGATGCTGGCGGTGCATACGCGCCTGGGTCAAGTGCTGCAGATCCTTGCGCCTGGTCGCGTGCTTGTCTACAGTGTGATCGGCGGCATACAGCAGAATGGCCGCATCTTTGACCTCTTTGTCGGCGAGCACATTGCCACAAAGGGATTGCGTACCGGGAAGTACGCTCAAACCGCCGCGGCAATACATGTGTACCCCCGCCTGCACACCGTTGGCGGGACGGCGGCCAGTGTGCTGCCTGGTGTGTATCGCATGCTTGGTGCGGATGGCAGGCAGTACATCATTCACACCACCGCGAGCACCACGTACACGCTGAATGGCAAGTTAGCCGCCGCGACCGCCATCAAGCCCGGGCAACACCTCCGCGTGCGCGGCTTCGACGCGCTGCTAAGCCAGGAGCGCGGCTTCCCGACCATGATTGCATCGCACATCAGCATCATCGTGAGCACGTCGCGCGCGAAGACCAAGCCGGTGGTAAAGCCAAAGCATACAGCGCACCCGCAGGCTCCGGCAGCGCGGGTAGGCGGCATCATCACGGACATCAATCGGGCGCGGGGCCTGGTTACGCTCTACAGCAAGGCAGGCACGTTGACCTACACGGTCGAGGTGCTGCCCAGCACGAAGATCCAGCTGTCAACCTACACCGCAGGCTTGCCGGACATGGACCTGGGGGATCACCTCACCGTCACCGGCACACCTGATGTGGTGAACGCAGCCCTTGGACCCAGGCCGGTGCGGGCCGCCGTCATCACGATGGACTCATTAGCCTTCGGCGGCGTCATCAGCGCGATCAAGCCCATGGCCGGCGGGAGTATCGTGATCTCGCTACCCACCCACACAGGCCACCTGCTCCAGATTGCCGCACCTGCTGGCACCCTGGTCTACAGCGTAATCGGCAGTGCGCAGCAGACTGCCAACGTCCGCGATCTTCTTATCGGTGAGCGCATCTTCGCAAGAGGCACGCGCACCGGCAAGTTCAGCGAAACTGCCTCGGCGATTCACGTGTACCCGCGCCAGCACACCGTTGACGGAACAGTTGCCAGCGTGCAGCTCGGCATCTATCGTCTGCTAAGCACCGCTGGCAAGCAGCTTTGCGTGCAAGTCACGGCGAAGACAATCTACACGCTCAATGGAAAAGCTGCCACCAACAGCGCCATCCGGGCCGGCGAGCACATCCGGGTTCGCGGCTACGATGCACTCCAAGACGCGCAGCCCGGTCTACCCACGATAATTGCGGCACACGTGAGCATCACCGTGCGTGCGCCACACGCCGCTATGACGGGGTCAGCAACGCCAGCGCCCACCCCGCCCGCGCACCCCGCTGCACCCCAGCTCGGTAGTCACGCGGGTCCAGACGCCGTAACGCCACCCCAGCATCATGGCCAAGAATGACAACTATGACGATTAGAAGTGCGATTGCCAGGTAGTGGCGACCATTGGCGTGCTGCCAGCCCCGTCTGCAACCTCGAGCGCATCCTCGCGCAAGCGTGCAGGCTGGCCACGTGCGCTAGGCACGCTGGCGTGCGATATCCGCGCGCTGCTGGCGATGTCCACGATGCTCATCCTGGGCACGCTCGTTTGGTGCGTGACGCAGACGCCCAACCGGATCCTGGCCTATGCCGATGTGCCGACACATCTCAATCTGGCCAGGCGCCTGCATGACGATTTGCACCCCGGCTTGGGGCAGCTTGGCGACTACTGGCTGCCGCTCGCCCACGTAATCGAGCTGCCATTCGTGTGGAACGACACACTCTGGCACGACGGGCTGGCCGGTGCCATTCCCGCCATGGGCTGCTACCTCCTCTCGGTGTGGTGCATCTACCAGCTGCTGATTCTTGCTACCGGGCAGCGCGTCCCCGCCATGATCGCGGGGATTGCCTTTGCCGCGAATCCGAACGTACTGTACTTGGACGTGCTACCAATGTTCGAACCCGCCATCATGGCCAGCATGCTGCTGGCCACCTACTTGCTGGCGCGCTGGCTACAAGGCGGAGGCTACGCCGCGTTGGTCGCGGCGGCGGCGGCAGTGTGCGTGGCCACCACCAGCCGGTACGAGATGTGGGGCTTTGCCCTGGCATCGGCCATGGTGGTGGCCGTCGCCTTTTGGCAGCGCGGGGATCGGGGGCCCCGACTGCGCGGGCACGTCTTGTTCTACGTGCTTCTAGCCTGGTACGGCATGGCCCTCTGGTTGCTGTGGAATCTCTCGCTCAGCGGTGACGCGCTTTACTTCTTGCACCCGTCCTTCAACAAGGGCCTGTCCCAGGATCGGCTGGCCCCGCTCACCAAGAAGCAACTTCTGCACGCCACTGCGTATGTGTTCTATGCCGTGGCCGACAACGCGGGACCGCTGCTGATAGGTGTCGGTGCGCTGGGTCTGTGGCGCGCGATCGCCTCGTTGGGGGGCGCGGCGCGCGGGTTGTGGCTGTACCTGCTGGCCGCCCCGGTGGCCTTTGATGTCTTCTACCTCTATTGGAAGGGCACGCCGCCGATCCTTGTGCCGCAGCTGTTCCCTTACACGAGCGGGAACGTGCGGTACGGGGTGGTTGCCGTGCCTCTGGTGTGCGTGCTCGTTGGCCTGCTGGCGCGTCGACCCGATAAGGCCGTGCCGAAGCTTGGCTGGCAGCGGGCGGAGCGCCAGCTTGCTGCCGCTTGGCCGTACGTACGATTCCTCTGGCCGGCGGTGCAGGCAGCTGTACTGATCGCGGTCGTAGCACAGCCGCTGCTGCTGGTCCAGCGCAACTTCGTGGTGTCGTACGACGAAGCCGAGACCAAGGCATACGTCGCAGACCAGCAACTGCGCGTCGATCTCGGTCACTGGCTGGGCGTCAACTACGATGGCGGATATATCCTGATGAGCACGTTCAAGGGAGCAGACAGGATTATCCTGGAATCGGGACTGCCGGATAGCGATTTCATCCACGATGGATCGCAGAACACCTGGAAGTGTGCACTCCGGGTGCCACAGCGTTGGGTACGCTGGATCGTGCTTTACAAGGGAGGCGACGGCGCGGCGGCGCTGCTGACGAGCAGAGCCGTGTACGGTGGTGAATTCTTCAGCCGCATCACCAATGCACCAGCCAGCTCGTCATACTTCGTATTCCGGCGTAACGCCACGCCCTGGCATCCCCCCTCGGCAGGGCAGTGCGAATGAGCAGTCTGCTACCAATCGTGCCGATTCCCGGTGAGCTGTCGGCGCGGGCTACGTTCTCGCGACGGCAGCTGGCCGCAATGCTAGCGGTGCTGGCGCTGTTCTGCCTTGGCCTGCTGGTCATGCACCTGCTGGCGCTGCAAGTGGTCATAGCTGCCGCCATCGCTGCGTACGTCGCCATTGCCGTGTACAAGATCTACGTGCTCTTCGTTGCCGTGCGCCGGGGCACGCCCGATTTTCCCACCATTCAGAGCGCCAGTCTCCCGCTGTACACGATTCTCGTACCGCTCTACCACGAGGCTGCGGTACTGCCCGGGCTACTCGATGCGCTCGGCAAGCTCGACTATCCGCGCGATCGGCTTGAAGTGTTGCTCCTGCTCGAGGAAGACGACGTGGAGACGAGTCGCGCGTGTGCCGCGCTCTCGCTCCCAGGGTACACGCGGGCGCTGGTCGTGCCGCAAGGGTATCCCAAGACGAAGCCCAGAGCCTGCAACGAAGGTCTAGCCGCGGCGCACGGCGAGTACCTGGTCATCTACGACGCCGAGGATCGGCCCGATCCCGACCAACTGCGAAAGGCGCTGGCCGCATTTGCCAACGCACGGTCCAACGTCGTCTGCCAGCAGGCCAAGCTGGCCTACTACAACCAACGGCAGAATATTCTCACGAGGATGTTCACCATAGACTATGCAAATTGGTTCGAAGGGATCCTACCCGGCCTCACCTGGCTTGAGGCGCCTATTCCGCTCGGTGGCACCTCCAATCATTTTCGTACCGACAAGCTGAGAGAGCTCGGCGGCTGGGATCCCTATAACGTGGCGGAGGATGCGGACCTTGGCATCCGGCTGGCGCGCCGGGGCTACCAGACGGCCATGTTTGAATCCGTCACCTGGGAGGAAGCCAATAGCAAGCTCAAGAGCTGGATCAAGCAGCGGTCACGCTGGACCAAAGGGTACATGCAGACGTTTCTCGTCCACACCCGTCACCCACGCAGGCTGTGGCGAGACTTGGGCGCGATGAACTGCTGGCGGTTCGTGATTCTCGTAGCAGGCACGTGGTTTGCCGGCCTGGTCAACCCTGTCTTCTGGGCACTCGGCTTTGCCTACTACGCGACGCGCTCCACTGCAATTGAAGCGTTGTTCCTCACTCCGGTGTATTACCTTGGCCTGTTCTGCCTGATTATCGGCAACTTCATCTTTATCTACATGAACGTCTACACCGCGGTAAAGTGGGGCTACGACGGGCTAGCAAAGTGGGCCATGCTGACGCCCATCTACTGGATCTTGCACAGCGTGGCGGCGTACATGGCCTTGTATGAGCTGATCGTGCGTCCCCACCATTGGCAAAAGACGACCCACGGCTTGGCCAGCCAAGCACAGAAGCAGCAGGTTGACCTGGCCGCGGCCGTGGCCACCATTGCCACCACGAAGCCCGGCACGTGAGCGGCAGATTCCAGCTTCGGCGGTATGGCCCGGAATCGAGTAGCTTTGAGAAGGCGCTTTCCCTTTAGAAAGATCCGCAAGGCCCGGGGAGCATCGGGGAATACAAGCGGAAGCGGCGGTGAGGTCATAACCATGCAACGCACTGCACAGATGTGGCTCCTCTTGCTGTGCGCGGCAGTAGCCGGCGCCCTGACGTTGTCGCTGCTCCGGGAACCGCTCGCTGCCAGCGTAGGCGGACGCGCCGTGGCCGCCGGCGCCGTACCGATGCCAGGCGAAATCAGCCCGACACCAGCGGCGGCAGCGACGGCGAACGCAACGGCATTGAAAACAGCTGAGGCGTCGCCTTTAGTGACCTTGGCACCGTCCGAATCCGCGCTCGTCACTGCCACGGTGGTCACGGCTGCAGTGCCCCGGACGATGGCACCCACGCCGACGGCAACTGGGGTGCCGGCGCAAACCGCGCGCCCCAGCTCGAATCCAACGCCTGGCGCCGGGATCACGACCGCTGCCTGGTTACAGGCATCGCGCTCGACGCGTGGGCCGGCGTGGCCCGCCCGTTCGATCGACACCATGAAACTGAGCCGCGATACACTTACGTCCCAGCTTTCCGACGCCCAGATCGACGCAGTGATCCGCCTAGACGCCATGCTCCACCTATCGTACGTCACGGTGGACGTCTACTACGACGGTCCTGCTTATATGGCCCGCTGGGTGCAAGCCATACGCGCCGAGCATCTGCAGGTCTGGTTCCGCGCTCACTGGTATGCCTGGGAAACCCATCACGAGGCACACGGCGACATGACGCCACGGACTACATCAATGCTACCCGCGACTTCTTGCAGCATCATATCGACCTCGTGCACAACGGCGATATCTTCGATTTCTGCCCTGAGCCAGAGAATGGCGCCTATTGGAACGACACCTACGGCAGCGGCTGGTCGTGGCGGAACAAGGCCGCGAAGACCGAGTTCAATACCTTCATCAGGTCAGGCGTCTACATGGCCAGCACTACCTTGGCGAACCGAGGGCGCAGCGACGTGCTCGTAACGGCAATAAGCGTGGACGAATCAATAGCGACCCGGCTCGTGAGCAAACCCACTGCCGAGCGACTCGGCATGATCACGCTTGATCTGTACCCAGAAGGAACAACCACCGACCCGGCCACAGCCACGAGCCGACTACTGAGCGAGATCGACGGCGTCCACAAGCACTGGAATCTGCCGATCTTGATCGGCGAGCACGGTTACTCACGCGATCGCCTGGTGTCGGACACGACGCAAGCGAAGGTCCTGGCGGCAGAGTTCGCGGCACTGGAACGCCTGCCCTACATCGTGGGGCTCAACTACTGGGTCGATGCGGGCGGGCCGCAGTACGGCGGGTACACCAATCTGTATACCCTGAGCAAGGGAACGTGGAAGCCGCGCGCTGCTGCTGCCGTGCTTGCAGGCGCCTACCGCGTGATGTCCCAGCCAGTTGCGCGCTAGTCCTCGATCAGGGCTCGTGGGTTGCTCGCTGAAATGCTTGGGGACCTATCGAACAGCCGAGCCGAAGAATACAGCATCCGCCAACGCTTGGCGTGATGGCCCAGCATTCTGCTTGCTGTTATGGAAATGTAACAGGCTCTTGCTCTAGACTAAGCGCTGGGCCGCTGGGCAGCCAGCCCTACGGTCTTACGGACCACAGCGGAAGCGCGATCAGCAATAAGTTCGGCCGGTAATCTATTATGGGATTTTCATCCTGCTGTGACCAACCGATAGCATGCCGATAAGAAAGTTAGACTGGTTTGTGCAGCTTGCGGGATGGCTGGTTGGAATGCTCGGGCATGCATTGAGGAGAGGAGTGACCATGCGCCTTGATCTCTTCGGGTTTCACCTGCGTCGCGCCTGGGCTCATCCCGGGTCGCGGCGAATCACGATACTCGTAGCCCTCCTGGCGATGATGCTCGCCCCAGCCATGAATTCGTCCCCAGCGCGAGCAAGAACCGCAGCCGCCATTACGTTGACGCCCGGCAGCGGGCAGGCGCCATTCAGTTCCCCGATTACTGTGCAAGGCTCGCAATTCACCAATGGCGCCACAGTGGCGATCGCAGTGACCGGACCTCTCAGCGCGACGATGATGCTGACCACCACGGCAGGCCCAGTGCTATCCGATCTGACGTTCACCTACGCATTTACGCCAACCAACTGGAGCGCTGGCCAGTACAGCATCGCGGTCACAGACACTGGCTCCCTGACCGCCAGTGCGGTATTCTCAACGGCCACCTTGACAGCTACGCTGACCACACCCCAGCCCCAGGCGACACTGACTCTCACCGGATACGGCTATCCTGCCGGCGCCACCGGCCTGACCGTAGTCGTAGGCGGCGATGCGCTCTCGCCAGCCTCGTGCGGTATGAACGTCGACGGTTCGGGTAGCCTAGCCGGTTCCTGCACGCTTCCGACGCCGCTGAGCAAGGGCAGCCATGCAGTCACCGTGGCCGATGCCAGCGGCCGCACATTGGCCACCACCTCGGTGATAGTGTCGCCTGCGCTGCAAGCGGGCGCCAGCGCGGTAACCTCTGGCGGATCGCTCTCGTTCACCGGCTATGGCTTTGCCGCTGCCACGCCCGTGACTATCTCGGCCGCCGGCTACACGTTGTGCTCTGGCTCGACGGACTCAACCGGCACCATTTCGATCGCGTCCTGCATATTCGGTGCGAGCGTTCCCGGTGGCAGCCAGGTGGTTAGCGCGAGCGATGGTACGACCAGCGCCACCACGAGGGTGACAGTGAATGCCGGTCTTAACGTGTCGCCCACGGCGGGTGCGTGCGGTAC
>Ga0187891_1003834_pt1 | contig 10170 bp, 8 predicted proteins | sample June2016WEW_21_4_FD_132990 | JGI IMG/M metagenome (GOLD analysis project Ga0187891, IMG submission 132990) | Peatland microbial communities from SPRUCE experiment site at the Marcell Experimental Forest, Minnesota, USA - June2016WEW_21_40 | ecosystem: Environmental > Terrestrial > Soil > Wetlands...
CGATCCACGCGTTCCAGCCGATCTACGCGATCGCCGGATTCGCCATCGGCATGCTGGTGGGAATGACCGGGGTCGGCGGCGGCTCCCTGATGACGCCGGTCCTCATTTTGTTGTTCGGCATTCACCCGGCAACCGCCGTCGGAACGGACCTGCTCTACGCCGCGGTGACGAAGACGGCCGGCAGCGTGGTGCACGGCTTCAACCGCACCGTCGATTGGCGGGTGGTGCGGCGGCTGGCGACCGGCAGCGTGCCGATGACCGTCCTGACGATCGTCGCCTTGAGTTACGTCGACATCAACGGCGCGGCGGCCCGGGAACTGATCGCCGGCGTGCTGACCGTTGCGCTGTTCGTCACCGCCCTGACGTTGATCTTTCGTGACAAGATCATAGGCCGCTATGCGGCGCGGATCAGCAGTCTCGCGCCGAAACGGATCGCCGCCATCACCGTCGGCGTTGGCGCGGTTCTTGGCGTACTGGTGTCGATCTCATCGGTCGGCGCCGGCGCCATCGGCGTCACGGCCGTTATTCTGCTCTACCCGAAGCTGCCGACGGCGCGCATCGTCGGCTCCGACATCGCGCACGCGGTTCCGCTCACGCTCGTCGCCGGTATCGGACACTGGTTCCTCGGTTCGATCAATCTGGATGTTTTGGCATCCCTGCTGTTGGGATCGGTGCCGGGAATTTTGGTCGGCAGCTATGCCGCTGCCCGGATTCCGGAGTTCGCGCTCCGCATCGTGCTGGCGGCGGCTTTGCTCGTCGTAGCGACCAAGCTGTCTTTGGGCTTTTTTCCGTCATCGGCGAACGTCATAGCGCAAACAATTGCGCCGCACTGACGCGATGCTCAACCGAGCCCGGGGTTGCCGTTAGACATGCCGTAGCGATGCAGATCGCTGCCATGGACCTCGAGCCACACCTTGGCCCGTTCGTGCTCCGGGCAGAGGCGGCGGACCAGGCGCCAGAACCTGGCGGAATGATTCATCTCGACCAGGTGGGCCACCTCATGCGCGGCGAGATAATGCAGCACATGGCTCGGCGCGAGGATGAGCCGCCAGGAATATGACAGGACGCCCGTCGTCGAGCAGGACCCCCAGCGGCTCGCCTGGTCGCGCACGGAGACCCGCTTGATCCGCACGCCCAGATCGGCGGCAAACTGCAGGCTCGCAGTCTCGAGCTCGCGCTTGGCCTCGCGCCGCAGGAAATCGCCGATGCGGCGGTCGATGTGCGGAGCCTCGCCGGCGACGCACAACAGCCGCTCGCCATCGCTGTCGGTCTCGATCCAGACCGTACCGCGCGCGCCGCGGCGGTGCGCAATGCGGTGCCGCTCCCCGCGCAACGGAACCACGATCCCGTGCGCAAACCGTACCGCTTCCGGCAGCCGGCCCAGCCGCGTCGCGATCCAGCCGCCGTGCTTCTGCGCGAAGTCGCGCGCCTCTTTCAACGTGCCGCGGGGCGGAATGGTGAGGATCACTTCGCGGGTCGCGGCCTGAATGCGCAAGGTGTAGCGCCGCGCCTGCCGGTGCCGCCGCAAGCGCACGAGATAGATCGATCTGTCGAAGACGACCTCGATCGCCTGAGGCTCACTCGGGCGGCGATAGAGCAGCGCGCGGTACGGCATCGGTCACCCCGAACCCAACCCCCGGTGCGATACTGCCATATCCGGCGGCCGACGCAGCCTCTGTTATGGAGACCTCCGCGGCATACAACATCTTGGGCTCTCGGCAGTTGGGAGGTCCCAGAGCATGTTATTGATGGAATGAATTTAACTTCAAATTTTTGGCGATTCGCAGGACGCAGCGTTCACGCCAGATGATTCGAAATCCCCCGGATTTCTCAAGGCGTTAGGGTAGCCAACCCGGCGGATCGGCGTTTATGCCCGATAAAGCGGGCATTCAGTCCGATTGCTAATCGATGCGGGTCCGGCCGAAATCGCCGGCGGCGGCGGCGGGCTCACCGTCGGGAGGCGTGCTGCCGCCGTTGTACGCCAGCCGTGTGGCCTGGCCATTGCGCCGGGTGCGCCCGCTGAGATGCATCGACAGCACGAAATCGGCGATGCGCGGCGCGATTTCGGAGCGGAAGCGCGAGCCATTGAACACGCCATAATGTCCGACGCCATGCTGCAGCCAGTGCGCTTTCCGGTCGGCGGGGATGTTGACGCACAACCGATGCGCGGCTTCCGTCTGGCCGACGCCGGAAATGTCGTCGTGCTCGCCTTCGATGGTGAACAAGGCAACCCGCTTGATACGGCTAGGGTCGACCGGCCGGCCGCGATGCGTCATTTGGCCGAGCGGCAGCGCGTGGCGCACGAAGACGGTTTCGACCGTCTGCAGGTAGTACTCGGCGGCGAGGTCCATGACCGCCAGGTATTCGTCATAAAATTCCCGGTGCTTCTGCGCCGAGTCGCCGTCCCCGCGCACGAGGTGCTGGAACAGCTCCCGGTGTGCCTCGATGTGGCGGTCAAGGTTCATGCTGACGAAACCGTTGAGCTGCAGGAAGCCCGGATAAACGTCGCGCATGAAGCCTGGATTGGGAAACGGCACCTTGGTGATGACATTGCGGCGGAACCAATCGATGCCGCGGCGTTCGGCCAGCGTATTGACGACAGTCGGATTGATCCTGGTGTCGATCGGTCCGCCCATCAACACCATGGAAACCGGCACATATGGATCCGCGTCCGCCTCCATGAGCGCGGCGGCAGCCATGACGGGCACCGCCGGCTGGCATACCGCAATCACATGGGTGTCGCCGCCGAGTGTGTGCAGCATCGAGATCACGTAGTCGATGTAATCGTCGAGATCGAAAGCGCCCTCCGACATCGGCACCATGCGCGAATCGCTCCAATCGGTGATGTAGACGTCGTGATTGGGGAGAAACGCCTCGACGGTGCCGCGCAGCAGCGTCGCGTAATGGCCGGACATCGGCGCAATGATGAGCAGCCGCGGCTGCGGCCGGCGCGGCTGGTGCTCGAATACCCGCTCGAAGTGAAGGAGGCGGCAGAACGGCCGTTCCCATACGGTCGAGACATGGACGGGCACGCGCTCGCCGCCGACCGATGTGGAGGAGATTTGCCATTCCGGCCGGCCGTAGCGGCGTGTCGAGCGCTCGAACACCTCGCAGGCCGCCGCGATCGATTTTCCGAAAGTCGTATGGTACAGCGGATTGGCCGGGTTCTTGAAGAACAAGCGCGTGGCGTCGGCCCACGCCCGGGACGGATTGAGCGCCGCATGGCTCATCTCGTAGAACCAGTACAGCGGCGTCGACAGCAATAAGCCATTGCCCGGCACGGCCGGCGCGCCGCCGAATTCTCCGATTGCCATAGATGGTCCTTGCCCGGCTCGCTGCAGTGCAGCATTGTGATGTTGGTGTGTCATACCGTCAATATAAAAGCAATTTCCTTATTCGTTACGTATGAAGGTCAACAATTTCGCCCTCCGTTGGTAGCACCGATTGCGACTATTCGCCTGTCTGCATCAAGGAGCCATGGCGGCGGGCGCTTTGTAAGAGCTTGAGGAAGGCGAACGAGCCGCCGGCAAAGAACAGGACGTTGAGCCCCAGCGCATCGAGCATCAGGTTGGGGTGAAAGGTGTGCTCGATCAGCAGCGCGCGCATCCCCTCGAACACGTAGGTCGGTGGTAATGCCCATGCCAAGGGCTGCAGCCAGACCGGCAGCGTGGTGACCGGGTAGTAGACGCAGGTCAGCGGCATGAACAGGAACATGATCGACCAGGCGAAGTTCTCCGCGCCGAGGCCGTTGCGCAGCACCAGGCCGGAGACGAAAATTCCTACCGCCCAGCTGGTCAGCATCAGATTGATGAAGAACGCCACCAGCGCCAGGCCCAGCCCATAGAGGTTGAAGCCGAAGAAGAGGAGCGCGAGCAGCGTCACCGGGATCACGCCGATCAACAGCCGCACCAAGCTCATCACCATCAGCGCGATGATGAACTCGAACGGCCGCAGCGGGCTCATCATCAAATTGCCGATGTTGCGCGACCACATCTCCTCGAGGAATGAGATCGAGAAGCCGAGCTGGCCGCGGAACAGGATGTCCCAGAGCAACACTGCGCCGATCAAGGTGCCGGCGGCACGGGCAAAAAACCCGGCATTCTGCATCACGTAAACCTGCAGAAAGCCCCAGGTGATCATCTGCACCATCGGCCAGTAGACGAGCTCGACCAGCCGCGGCCAGGACGAGCGGAGGAGGTACCAGTAACGCAGCATCATCGCCGCGACGCGCCGCGGCGAGAAGGCGAACGCGCTCTCGGTACGCGTGATCATTGCGCCGCCTCGCGCGCTTCGCCGCCGCCGCGCGCCACGTCGAGAAACACTTCCTCCAGCGTGCGACGGCCGTAGCGCGCCAAGAGCCGCGCCGGCGTGTCGTCGTCCTCGATGCGCCCCTGTTTCATGATGATGACGCGCTCGCACAGCCGTTCGACCTCGGCCATGTTGTGCGAAGCCAATAGCACCGTCGCATGACGGTCGCGGCGGTAGCGGTCGAGATGGGCCCGCACCCAGTCGGCGGTATCGGGATCGAGCGAAGCCGTCGGCTCGTCGAGCAGCAGCAATTCCGGGGCGTTGATCAGCGATTTGGCCAGCGACACCCGGGTCTTCTGCCCGGCCGAAAGCTTGCCGGCCGGGCGGTCGAGCAGATCGGTCAGATCAAGCGCGTCGGCGAGCTCGGCGATACGGTCGGCAAGGTCGGGCACGCCATAGAGCATGCCGAACACCGTCAGATTCTGCCGGACCGTGAGCCGCATCGGCATCTCGACATAGGGGCTCTCGAAATTCATCCGGTGGAGAACGCGGTAGCGCTGCCGCGGCATTTCCGCCCCGAGCACCGTCACCCGGCCCGAGGTCGGGCTGGTCAGCCCCATGATCATGGCAATCGTGGTGGTCTTGCCGGCGCCGTTGCCGCCGAGAAGTCCGGTGATCGAGCCGGGCGCGATCGAAAACGATACGGCGTCGACCGCCGGCACGTTCTTGTAGATTTTGACCAGGCGCTCGACGTCTATGGCGGGTGAGGCGGGCATGACCGGCGAAGATGTGGCGTGCGCCGCCGATCGAGGCAAGAGGAGAGGCGCCGAGCGAGGCCTCGGAGCTAGCCCGCGGGCTACTGCCCGCCGTCCTCGGTCCGCCCGCGGTCGGCCCGCAGCGCGTCGGGATGCGGCATGGCGATGACGTTATAGCCGGAATCGACAAAATGGATTTCGCCGGTGACGCCGGTCGAGAGATCGGAAAGCAGATAAAGCCCGGCGCCCCCGAGGTCCTCCAGCGTCACGCCGCGATGCAGCGGTGAATGCCGCTGCTGAAAGGCGAACATCATCCGCGCGTCGCCGATGCCGGCGCCCGCCAGCGTCCGGATCGGTCCGGCCGAGATCGCGTTGACGCGAATGCGGCTGGCACCGAAATCAACCGCAAGATAGCGCACCGAAGCCTCCAGCGCCGCCTTGGCGGGTCCCATGGCGTTGTAGTTCGGCATGGCGCGCTCGCCACCGTTATAGGTCAGCGTCAGCATCGCGCCGCCGTTCGGCATCAGCGCCGCCGCGCGCTTCGCCGCTTCGGTGAAGGCAAAGCACGAGATCAGCATGGTGCGCAGAAAGTTGTCGCGCGTGGTGTCGGCGTAGCGGCCGGTGAGCTGCGTCTTGTCGGAAAAGGCTACCGCGTGGACGAGGAAATCAAGCGTCCCCCAGGTCCGCTCAATCTCGCCGAACACGGCATCGACCGAGGTCAGGTCCTCGACGTCGCACGGCAGCACGAGATCGGCGTCGACCGACGCCGCCAGCGGTTTGACGCGCTTGGCGAGGGCCTCACCCTGGTAGGTGAAAGCGAGCTTGGCGCCGTGCGCCGCCAGCGTCTTGGCGATGCCCCAGGCGATCGAGTGATCGTTGGCGACCCCCATGATCAGCCCGCGCTTGCCGTGCATCAAACCCTGCATGCATTAATCCTTTTTTTCGTCATTGCGGCCCGACGCAGCCTTGGCATCGGGCCGGTGGCCGGTCCCGTTGGCGGCGCCCCGGAAATGACGGGAAGAGAAATCACGCATCCAGCCGCTTGAACACGATGCAGGCGTTGGTGCCGCCGAAGCCGAAGGAATTCGACAGCACGCAGCCGAGCGTCACGCCGTCGCGGCGTTCGCGCACGATCGGCATGTCGGCAAAAGCCGGATCGAGGTTCTCGATATTGGCGCTCTCGCAGATGAAGCCGTTGTTCATCATCAACAAGGAATAGATCGCCTCGTGCACGCCGGTCGCCCCTTGCGAATGTCCGGTGAGCGACTTGGTCGCCGAGATCGGCGGGCATTTCTCGCCGGCGCCGAACACGTCACGGATGGCCTCGATCTCCTTGAGATCGCCGATCGGGGTCGAGGTGGCGTGCGGATTGATATAGTTGACCGGCGGTTTGACGTTCTGCAGCGCCATGCGCATGCAGCGGGCGGCGCCTTCGCCCGAGGGTGCCACCATGTCGACGCCGTCGGACGTCGCGCCGTAGCCGGCGATCTCGCCATAGATCCTGGCGCCGCGCGCCTTGGCGCGCTCCAATTCTTCGAGCACCAGCACGCCGGCGCCGGCGCTGATGACGAAGCCGTCGCGATCGGCGTCGTAGGCGCGCGAGGCTTTGGCGGGCGTGTCGTTGTACTTCGACGACAGCGCCCCCATGGCGTCAAACAGCACGGTCAAGGTCCAGTCGAGCTCTTCGCAGCCGCCGGCAAAAATGATGTCCTGCTTGCCGGCCTGAATGATCTCGTAGGCATTGCCGATGCAATGGTTCGAGGTCGCGCAGGCCGACGAGATCGAATAGCTCAAGCCCTTGATCTTGAACCAGGTGGCGAGCGTAGCGGACGCGGTCGACGACATCGCTTTGGGCACCGCGAATGGCCCGACGCGCTTCGGCCCCTTGCTGCGGGCGATGTCGGCGCTCTCGACGATGGTCCGGGTCGACGGTCCGCCCGATCCCATGATGATGCCGATGCGCTCGTGCGAGATTTCGGTCGCTTCGAGCCCGGCATCGCGGATCGCCTGCTCCATGGCGACATGATTCCAGGCGGCGCCGCCGCCGAGAAAGCGCATGGCGCGACGGTCGACCGACTCGCTGGGATCGAGGGTGGGCGCGCCGTGCACCTGAGAGCGGAAGCCAAGCTCGGCATATTTGTCGGCGCGCACGATGCCCGACTTCGCCTCGCGCAGCGAAGCCAGCACTTCCTGCGTGTTGTTGCCGATGGACGAGACGATGCCCATTCCGGTGACGACCACCCGCCTCATCTTGCCTCGTCAGCCTCTTTCGCCAGATGCGGCCACGTTACGCTTATCAGACTCCGCTCGGCTGCGGCGCCGCGTCGCGGAATAACCCCACTTTGAGATCCAGCGCACGATAGATCACCGCGCCATCGGCGGAGAGCCAGCCGTCGGCGATCCCGAGCACCAGCTTCGAACGCATCACGCGCTTGATGTCGATGCCGTACACCACCTTCTTCATGCTCGGAAGCACCTGCCCGGAGAACTTAAGCTCTCCGGTGCCGAGCGCGCGACCCTTGCCGGGCGAGCCGAGCCAGCCGAGGAAGAAACCGAGCAATTGCCACAACGCATCAATACCAAGGCAAGCCGGCATCACCGGGTCGCCTTTGAAGTGGCAGGGGAAGAACCAGAGGTCGGGCTTCAATTCGAGCGCCGCGCGAACGAGCCCCTTGCCGTATTCGCCGCCGACTTCCGCGATCTCGGAAATGCGGTCGAACATCAGCATGGGCGGTAGCGGCAGTTGCGGGCCGTGCGCGAAAAGCTCGCCCCGCCCGCAGGCCAGCAGGTCCTCGTAGTCGAAGGTGGAACGGCGTTCCTGCATTCTCCGGTCCTGTGTTTGCGGCGGGGCTGGCCAATCGCGTGCATCCCTAACATATGCGACTGTCACTAACAAAATCAATGACTTACGTGGCGGCTTAGCGGCAGTAGCGGCGGCAGTTAGCGGCGGTCAACGTCGAACTTTAGCACCATAAAACGAAACGGGGCGGCCCGACAACTGGCCGCCCGCTGAGCGCGAGCCGGGCTTGTAGCTCGTCGCGTTCGGCACGGAGGATGCTGCCGCGCTCGCTCGCTCGCACACGCGGTCCACAGCGCGGTCCGTCATTCTGCCGAAACGCTTGCCTACCTCATTGAGCGCGTCGAGCTTGGCGCTGATGGCGCCAACGAGCCCAACCAAAGGCGGGCTTGCCACCTGTTTTATCGGCCTGGCACCAGCCGTTTCATTGCATTTGGGACACCGCTCCAAATTCACGGTCCGCAGCGCCTTTGTCTCATGCTCATTTCGGCAAACCCAATTCTTGACGCCGACATTAGGACCATAACTGCCGTAGCGCCGCACCTTGCCCCATCGTTGCAAGTCTCGTGAAAGTACCCCGCGCGCCCGGAACAGCGCCGCGTAATACTGAGCAAAGTATCCGGCGCCCAGGCCTCACCAGGCCACGCCATGATAGCGGTCCGTTGCAGAAAGCTCGTTTGCACTGAACCGCGGGCCCACGAGTTCAGCTATGGAGATTTGCCGAAGCAGGTCGTTGCTTTTTCGACCAAATGCCAGGCCGAATCGGTCAAAACCTGGAAAGCTAAGGATGACGGCTATTGCATGAGACTGAGAGCGTAGCGCGGGGCCAGACGGGCGGCCACAAGCGAAAGTCGATTGCGGGCGAGCACCGCGTTTGGAGTCGAGGTCGACACCGACGCCGTGCACCAGATCGCCCGCCGATTCGCCGCCGGAGTAGCCGCGCCGCCACGCGCCGCATCGAGTATTTGCGCGGACACGGTGGTGGTTGCGCCTCGATGGACGGCGATACTCGATCTGACGTACAGACGCGCAATCCATTGAGGCTTGCCGTTGCCGTCTCGGCGCCCGAATAGTCGATGCCGATATAGCGCGTGAAGGCGGGCATTTCACGCTACCGCCTTAAACCGATCGAAGCGCAGCGCAAGCCGGTCCCGGTCCAGGCGGTCCTTCACGCGGCCCGGTAGGTGGATTGTCCCACCATTCAGCCGCTTCAGGGCTTCAAGCATCGGGCCGCCGTTCCGGCCGAGCAGCCGATCTCGAGCGGTTCTCGGCCAATTGCTTTCCATCAAGGGGACGCTCGCTGAATTCCCCTACCCAGAGGGACGTCGGCTGCGCTGAAGGCTACGTCGCCTCTCTTCCTGGAAGCCGCTTTGTGGTCACTCAGTGGTTCCGCGAAGGCGGCAGTTACCATGCGACAGTCAGCGCGTGGCTTTATATGCAAGTAACTTCATAAACCTGTACTGAAAAGCGGGCTGGACTCGAACCATCGACCTTCTGATCCACTATCAGGCGCTCTAAATAAAGGTGCAGACGATCCTCGAGATGCGCGCCTCGAATGCCTCTCTTAACATAGCTGGACACAGTTCCGCACGGTTCACACACCTAGTCCCGGCCAACCCCCGGGGCCTTTTCTTCGTCCGGTCGTCACGAGTGAGGGGCAGCGATGTAATTCGCTTCCCATCCATAGGCCTTGCTTGGGGAGACTCTCACGCTCTGTAAGTTCATGCCTGCTTCGAGGCACCGATCCCAAATCATGGCCTCCAGCTCTTCGCCGAGCGCGCGGATTCCCTCCACTCACCGAGGGACCTACGCTGGATCGTAATAGGTCTTGAACTCGTCGTGGTGTCGCAACGCCTCGGGGCGGTAAGGACCGTGCCGGCGCATTGCACTACATTCCGGAGCTTAAAGCGTTCTCTTACGGACGGATTCACGGGAGCGTCGTGGCTGTCGGAAGATTTCCGCCTTTCCCATATGTTCTTAAGTGCCCTACTGGCCCGACCAATCCTCACACCCGTTTTGTCCCTGGAGGATCAGTGTTCAGAGCCAAGCGGCCGGCACTAACGGGAGGCGCTGACTTCGGTCGGGGTTTCTTTTTGTTTAGGCCGCCTCAGTTAGCGGTCTCGCTCCCGATCCTACAGGCCGGAAACGGCATGAAGCCAACATCTGCGCCGCCCCATCCATCCCGGATGCTGAATCGTACTCTTGTGGGTAGTGGGGCTACTTTGAATAAGGCGGGGGAAATGCGCGGATTAGACGGAATACATTATTCCATGCATCGGTGACATCGCACCAAAAGACGAAGATACCAATCACCACAAGTGCGCCGAGAACAATCTCCACCATATTTCTCACCGGTAACGCCGAGCTAGA
>Ga0187891_1003835_pt1 | contig 10167 bp, 9 predicted proteins | sample June2016WEW_21_4_FD_132990 | JGI IMG/M metagenome (GOLD analysis project Ga0187891, IMG submission 132990) | Peatland microbial communities from SPRUCE experiment site at the Marcell Experimental Forest, Minnesota, USA - June2016WEW_21_40 | ecosystem: Environmental > Terrestrial > Soil > Wetlands...
GTCATGCGGACTTCTGAACCAAAGCCACACTAGATCAATACGTTGCTAGTGTCCTTCGATTCCGAAGTTCGCAAACGAGGGTGCCGCATAATGATGCGAACTTCGGAATCGGGACACTAGCCGGGCTTCACAGTCGTGCGAGGACGATCAGCACAGCCCCAAATGCCGCTATGGCGCCGCCATAATAGACCCACCTGGTCTGACTGACCATGAAGCTCTCGGCCGGCCATTGGATCAATCCAGAGCCTTGGCCGACAAAGAAAAGCCCCGCCACTACAACCAATATTCCGATGAGCAGGAGTAGCGCTTTCATTTCTTCTCCAAACATCCTGTAGCGCGCGAGCGGCCTCGTCGCGCCGGACGAGGCCGCTACCGACGCGGTTGCTTAGAGCTCAATCGATTCAGATTGAATCGATTGACGCCCTAATATCTTGGTGGAGCATGATCTTTTCGGAAAACCGGCCTCCACTTTTCCGGATCATGCTCTAGTGGCCGGCCCCCGAGATGACCTCGCCAAACAGCTGCCAGGTGGTGCCATCGAACTTGGCCATCTGCATCTGCTTCACCGGCGCGAAATCGGTCGGGCTGGTCGATACCGTGATGCCGGGCAAGAGCATCGGCAGCGTCAGATTGTGGATGTTGGCCGCCTGCTTCATCACGTTCTCGCGGGTCAGATTATCGCCGCACGCCTTGAGCACGGCGACCATGGTCTGCGTATAGCTGTAACCGGCCACATTGTTGGCGTCGGCGACATTGCCCGATGTATTGTATTTCTTCATCCACGCCAGCCATTCCTTATATTCCGGCGTGTTCTGCCATTGCGGATCGGTGGGTTCCTTGAGGTAGGCCGCCGAGATGATGCCGACGCCCTTCTCGGGTCCAGCCGGCCGCATCACCGACCCGACCGAACTCGATACGCTGGTGAGGAAATGCGTCGGCTTCCAGCCGATGTCGTAAACCTTGCGGATCACTTGCGCGGCGAATTTGGGGATGGCTGCCGTCAACAGTACGTCGGCGCCGCTGCCCTGCAGCGACACGATCTGCGAATCGACAGTCGGATCGGTGGTTTCATAAGTCTGGGTGGCGATGATCAGTTTATCCGCCTTGTCGCCCAGCCCTTCGCGCAGGCCGATCAGGTAGTCCTTGCCGAAATCGTCGTTCTGATAGAGCACCGCGATCTTGGCGTTCGGCAGCTTGTCGAGGATGTAGCGGGCATAGATGCGCGCCTCGATGCGATAGCTGGGGATCCAACCCATCGTCCAGGGATGGTTCTTGGGATCGTTCCACTTGTCGGCACCGGTGGCGATGAACAGGTGCGGCACCTTGTTTTCGTTCAAATAACCCTGGATCGCGGTATTAGGCGGCGTGCCGAGCGTGTTAAACAGCAGCAGCACATGCTCCTCTTCGACCAGCTGGCGCACCACCTCGACGGTCTTCGGCGGGCTGTAGCCGTCGTCGCGGCTGATGAAGTTGATCTTGCGGCCGTTGATGCCGCCCTGGTCATTGATCATGGCGAAGTAAGCCGCATCCGACTTGCCGATGGCGCCGTAGGCCGAAGCCGGGCCGCTGTAGGGCACGGTGTTGCCGATCTTGATCTCGGTATCGCTGACGCCGGGGCCGTATTGACCGGCGGCAAAAGCCAGCCCGCCGGCGAGCGCGAGGCTGGCCGCCGCCAACCCCGTCACCATGGTCTGTTTCATTGTCATGATGTCCTCCCTTTTGCACTTTTCATTATTCTGAATGCGGCTCGAACGTTGGATGCTGCAGCGACCGGCAAGCGAGCCACCAACCGCCGGCTGGCGCCGGCGGCCCGCGTTTCTATCAATGTTGCAGCGCGCAGCTGCGCGCGCCGTCCGGCCGCGATTGAATAGAGACCAGAAATTACAGGTCCAGGGCGATGCCTGCCGACGGCATGAATGCTGCCGTTAAGATAAAAGAGGACATCGGCACGTCCGACGGGCAGCTAGCAAAAAGCTATATGATTTACGAAGCGCCGGCAATGCTGGGCAGTTGCTCGAACGGCCGCCCGGCTGCTGATATTTCGAGTATGATCGGCGGCCGCATCCGGGCGCGGACAAACTCGAAAAGGATGGGAAGCTGTGGCTCTGACAATCTTGATCGTGCTCGCCGGCCTGATGGGCACGGGCGGCATCGTCCTCGCCGCCGCCGGAGCCCACGCGGCGCCGCATGCCGGCCTCGACAGTGCCGCTTACATGCTGCTCTTCCATGCCGCGGCTGTGCTCGGCGGCGCTGCGCTGACGCAACAGGGCCTGTTGTGGCGGCCGCTGATGCTTGCCGTCCTGGTCGCCTGGGTGATCGGCGCTGCGCTGTTCTCGGGCGATGTCGCGCTACGCGCCTTCGCTGGGCATCGCCTGTTTGCTTTTGCCGCGCCGACGGGCGGCATTATCCTGATCGCCGCTTGGCTCGCACTCGCCGCCGCCGCCATCGCCGCTGCGCTGCGGTCCGCCGGGTAACGAGTGATTCAGGATACCTTCAGATCCGCGCGGAAACCGCCGCAGCTGTTGCAAATTGGCACGTCTTTGGTCGGCCGACGACATGGCATTGGTAAACTCATAACCAACGCCCGCTAAGACTGTGGGGTACGCCGGCACGGCGTGACGCCCTGTAGCTTCGCGATGAATATTGCCGTCAGCCCCGTCCGTTCCACTGCCGACTGCAAGGTCGCCGTCATCGGCGCCGGCCCCTACGGCCTCGCGGCGGCCGCGCATTTGCGCGCCGCCAATGTCTCGGTCCGCGTGTTCGGCGAGGCGATGGCGTTCTGGCGCCGAAATATGCCGAAGGGCATGCAGCTGCGTTCGCCCTGGATCGCCACGCATATTGCCGATCCGCTCGGCCGCTATCTGCTCGACGATTATTTCGGCGAGGCCGGCTTGCCTTTGCCAGATCGGCTGCCCGTCGAAGATTTCATCGATTACGGCATGTGGTTTCAGGAGCGCGTGGCGCCGGATCTCGACAACCGGGCGGTCGTACAGATTGCCGCGCGCGACGACGGCGGGTTTCGTCTCCTCCTCGCTGACGGCGAAAGCTTCTTTGCCAAGCGCGTATTGATGGCCACCGGCCTGCGCGATCACGAGTACCGGCCGGCGCAATTCGACGGGCTGCCGCGGGCGCTAGTCAGTCATTCGTGCGAACACACGGACTCCGACTGTTTCCGCGGACGCCATGTTGCGGTCATCGGCCGCGGCCAGAGCGCTTGCGAGTCGGCAGCGTTGCTGCATGAGGCCGGTGCCGATGTCGAGATCATTTGCCGCGGCAAGCTTACGTGGAACGGCGACCCGGACGAGCGCAGCACGTTGCGCAAGAGGGCGCGTTCGTTGCTTGGCGATGCGCTGATTCCGCCGTCACAGGTTGGGCCGTTTCCGTTCAACTGGCTGGTCGAGGCGCCGGGCGGCGTCAGTTATTTATCCGAGCGGCTGCGCGACCGGCTGAACGAGCACTGCCTGCGCGCCACTGCGGCGCTGTGGCTGCGGTCGCGCTTGCAGCACGTGCCGGTCCACGAAACATCCCGCATCCTGGATGCGCGGCGCGACGGCGATCGCATCGCATTGAGGCTGGATAACGGCACGCGGCGCGTCGACCATGTTCTGCTGGCGACCGGTTATCGCATCGATATCGATAAAATGAATATCCTGGACCCGTCCGTGCGCAGCCGCATGGCGCGGCACAACGGTCTGCCGATTTTATCCGCCGGGTTTGAATCGAGCGTCGGCGGCCTGCATTTTGTCGGCTCCGCCGCGGTCGGGAGCTTCGGGCCGCTGCTGCGTTTCATTGCCGGTGCGGGATTTGCGGCGCGGCGGGTGACGCGATCGGTGATCGGCCGCGGCCGCGGCTCACGCGGCCTCGCCGACGATCGCCTCGACTCGTTCCGCCAAGAAGCGCCGTTGTCGCTTGCCGCGGAACGTGAGCGGCCATGAGTGTCGCGCCAACGCCGCCGTTGCCGACACCCGCGGCCCGCAGCCCCGGTGCCTTGGTTGTCGGCGGCGCGCACGTCAGCCTCGGCGTTGCGCGCAGTCTCGGCCGCCACGGCATCCCGGTGTGGCTCCTCGCCAGTCATCCGCTGCCGAAATTCTCGCGTTATGTCCGGCGCAGCTTTTCCTGGCCTGGCGCCGAGCACGAGGGTGCTGCGGCATCGATCGTCGACATGGCTACGCGCTACGGCTTGAACGGCTGGGTGCTGTTCGCTACCGGCGATGAGGATATGCGCCTGATCGCGCAGAACCATGATTTACTGGCAGCGCAGTTTCGTGTGGCGACGGCGAGCTGGGACACCGTGCAGTGGGTGTACGACAAGCGCCTCACCTATCAGCGCGCGGCGGCGCTGGGCATCGATTACCCGCGCAGCTTTCGGTCGCGCGATCTGGATGAAGTCGGGCGGCTCAATTGCAGCTTCCCGGTCGTTCTCAAGCCGGCCTACCGCAAGGGTCTGAACGAATTCACCCGGGCGAAGGCCTGGAAGGCGGAAGACCGCGACGCGTTGCGATCGCTTTATCAGCGCGCCGCGGCGCTCGTCGGCGGCGATGCGGTGATCATCCAGGAGTGGATTCCCGGCAGCGGCGAGGCGCAATTCTCCTATGCCGGTTTATGGAACCGCGGCGAAGCCGTCGTCTCGCTGGTCGCCCGGCGGACGCGGCAACATCCGATCGAGTTCGGCCGATCGAGCACGTTCGTCGAAACCGTGGAGCAGGATCAGGTCGAGGAGCTGGCTTGCCGGTTCCTGAAGTCGCTCGATTACACCGGCGTGGTCGAGGTCGAATTCAAGTACGACCGGCGCGACCGGCAGTACAAGCTTCTGGATGTCAACGGGCGTTTCTGGACCTGGAACGGCATCGGCGCGCTCGCCGGCGCCGATTTTCCCTATTTGGCCTGGCGGCAGGCGCTCGGCCAAACCGTCGCGCCCGGCCGCGCCAGGACCGGCGTGGCCTGGATGCATGCCAGCCGCGATATCGTCGCCGCCTATCAGGAGTTTTCGCGCGGTGCTTTGAAACTCGGTGATTATCTGGCGGGCCTTCGTAAACCCATGGCCTTCGCGAGTTTTGCCCTCGATGATCCGTTGCCGGCGATCGTCGAGCTTCCCGCCGTGGCCTGGTATCGTTTTGCCAAGGGGCGCGACGGAAGCTCCGAAATGCATCGCGCCGAAGAGCACGCGGATATCTTGCCAGCCGGCCGATAGATTTGCTGCTGCGGCTATTTGAGCGGCGCCCTAAAGGCGCACCGTGCCGGCCTGAATTCGCTGATAGAGCGCACGGTCGAGCCGTACAAAGGCCCCGCGCGCCGGATCGTCAAAGAAAATCGGATCGCTGGTCGCCGCCGGATCGTAGCCTTCTCGCTTCAGATCGTTCTTGGCGTGCTTGAAGGTGGCGGTCGCCTCGATCCGGTTGACGAGGCGCAGGAACAGCGGCCGCGCATAGGGCGGCAGCAGGCGCGCGAGATGCTTGCGCAATTCCGCAAGATCCAGCGTGCCGTCGCTGACGATCGCCGCCATGCCGGCGGCGCCTTCGGTGCCGGGCACGTGGACGCCGTAGACGTTGGCCTCGAGAATGCCGGGGAACGCCGCGATCGCCGCGGCGACTTCCGTGGTCGAGACATTCTCGCCCTTCCAGCGGAAGGTATCGCCGATCCGGTCGACGAAATAGCAGAAGCCGGAAGCGTCCATGCGCATCAGGTCGCCGGTGCGGTACCAGGCGTCGCCGCGTTCGAACACATCGCGCAGGATTTTCCGCTCGGAATCCTCGGCGCTGGTGTAGCCCTCGAAGTCGCCGCCGGAGGCAGACGCGCCGCCGCGAATGAGGCCGAGCGCTTCGCCGACCTCGCCGGTGGCGCAGCGGATGCACAAGCCGTCGGCATCGCGCGCCGGTTCGCCGGAGAGAGCGTCGCATCGCACCAGCGCCAGCGGGAAGCGATGGGCGAGGAAGGAGGGAACGCGGCCGATGGCGCCGACCCGTCCTTCGACGTTGTAGAGTGACACATTGCCTTCGGTCGCCGCATAAAATTCAAGGATGCGCGGAATGGCGAACCGTTGCTGAAATTTTTCCCAGACGTCGGCGCGCAGCCCGTTGCCGCAGCAGATGCGCAGGCGATGCGCGCGCTCGCGCGGGTTTTCCGGCGCGTTGACCAGATAGCGGGCGAGCTCGCCGATATACTGCAACAGCGTGCAGCCGCCATCGACGACATCGTCCCAGAACCGCTGCGCGGAAAATTTTTCACGGATCAGCACCGAGCCGCCGCGCACCAGCACCGCGCCGGTGGCGACGACACCGCCAACGCTGTGATACAGCGGCAGGCAATCGTACATGCGGTCGTCGGGGCCGATATTCATCAGGCCGGCGAACCAAAGACTCCACTCCAAGACCCGGCGATGGCTGACATTGACGGCCTTCGGCAGCCCGGTCGTACCGGAGGTGTAAATAAGCAGCGCGCGATCCGCGATGGTCACGTTGCGGACTTCCGCCGGCGTCAGCGGCGCTGCGGAACATCGCGCGACCGCGCGGTCGATGCGGTCGAATTCATCGCCATTGCCGTCGCCATGCGCCCAGATTTTTGGGCTGCCCACGCATTGGGCGAGCGCGCCGCGGAGTTCTGCGCAGAACTCCGCGGCGGCAATGACGTGTTTCGGCGCCACGATGTCGATGCAATGGGCGAGTGCGACACCGCGCAGATTGGTGTTGATGAGCGCAACGACGACGCCGACGCGGGTCAGGCCGAGCCAGATCGCCAGGTATTCCGGCCGGTTCGGCATCATCAGACAGACGGTGTCGCCTTTGGCGAGACCATGATCGAGCGCCCAGCGCGCGAACGCGTTGGCGCGCGCCGCCAGCGCCCGATAGGTCAGGCTTTCGCCGGCTGAGAGGAGCGCCGGCGCCTCGCCGCGGGTTTGCGCCAGTTGCTCGATGATGCAGGGAAGGAGCCGTTGCGGATTGGCGGCAATCGGCGCGGTTGATTCGAGCGCGCGCACCCAGTCGCGCAGCGCCGTCCCTTTGCCGCGGCTGGCCGGCGTCGCGCGTTCCGTCTCGATCAAAACCATGGCCGCCATGATCGCCCGATAACGTGAATCTTTCGCTTCAACACTGGCTAAAATTTTAGCTAGAGGCATCGCCTGCGTTCGCATTTACCGCATGTGCGGCGCCGGACGGCGCATTAAGGTTATTTCCTTCTAATCACGCGCGCCTGCGTTGCCGGCCCCAACCGCCACGGATAAGAAACCAAATAGGGGTAGCATCGGCGAGGGATAAAGATCGCGCGGCGGGTAAGCATGAAAAGCGACACGGTGGCCGTTCACGGCGGCTATGAAACAGAGCCGACGACCAAAGCCGTCGCGGTCCCCATCTACCAGACCGTCGCCTACGAGTTCGACAGCGCCGACCACGGCGCCGCGTTGTTCAACCTCGAGGTCCCGGGTTATCGCTACAGCCGCATCAGCAATCCAACCACCGCCGTGCTCGAACGCCGCGTCGCCCAACTTGAGGGCGGGCTGGAAGCGCTGTGCGTGAGTTCGGGGCAGGCGGCGCTGAACTATGCGGTGCTCAACCTCGCCGAGCTGGGCAGCAATATTGTCTCGATACCGCAGCTCTACGGCACCACGTATACGCTGTTCGGCCATATTCTGCCAAGCCAGGGCATCGGTGTCCGCTTTGCCGAATCCGATTCCCCCGACGCGATCGAAAAGCTGATCGATGAGAAAACCCGCGCGGTTTTCTGCGAGAGTGTCGGCAATCCGGCGGGAAACATCTGCGATATCGAGGCGCTCGCCGCGGTCGCCAAGCGGCACGGCGTTCCGCTGATCGTCGACAACACGGTGGCGACGCCGATCCTGCTGCGGCCGATCGATTACGGCGCCGACATTATCGTCCATTCGCTGACGAAATTCCTGGGCGGCCACGGCACCACGCTCGGCGGCGCCATCGTCGATTCCGGCCGCTTCCCGTGGCGGGAGCACGCGCGGCGCTTCCCGATGTTCAACGAGCCCGATGCGTCCTATCACGGACTGATCTACACGCAGCATTTCGGCAAGGCCGCCTATATCGGGCGCTGCCGCAGCGTCTATCTGCGCACCACCGGCGCCGTGCTGGCGCCGTTGTCGGCCTTCCTGCTGCTGCAAGGCATCGAGACGGTGGCGCTGCGCGTCGAGCGCCACGTCGAGAATGCGCGCCGCGTCGCCGAATTCCTGCGCAATGATGCGCGGGTCGAATGGGTCAATTACGCCGGCTTTGCCGATAATCCCTATCACGCTCTGGCGCGCAAATATTTCGGCGGGCGGGCGTGCTCGCTGCTGACTTTCGGCATCGTCGGCGGGCTCGAGGCGGGCAAGGCATTCTACGACGCGCTCAAGCTGTTCAAGCGGCTGGTCAATATGGGCGATGCCAAGTCGCTCGCCTGCCACCCGGCCTCGACCACGCATCGGCAGATGTCGGCGCAGGAACAGGAAAAGGCCGGCGTGCGGCCGGAGATGATCCGGCTTTCCGTCGGCATCGAGCATATCGACGACATCCTGGCCGATCTCGACCAGGCGCTGGCGGCGTCGCAATCGCGCCGCGCGTCGCCGCTCATTGCGGCCGAATAGGGTTTGTGGAGCGCCAGCGCCATGCCGCTTCTGCTTGACACGTCCCGATCCGACGCAAGCGTCATGTTGCGTGGCGCTAATTGCATGACCATCGGGCTGGTCAACAACATGCCCGATGCGGCCTACGAAGCGACCGAGCGGCAATTCGTCGATCTGATCCGGGCGGCGACAGCGAACGCCGTGGTCCACCTCAAGCTGTTTTCGATGGCCGATGTTCCGTGTGCCGGTCCTATCCGGCAAGAGCTCGCCGCGCGCTATCGCGATATTGCCGAGCTGTGGGACACGCGGCTCGACGGGCTGATCGTGACCGGCACCGAGCCGCGGGCGCCGAATCTCAAGGACGAGCCGTATTGGGCGACGCTGGCCAAACTGGTCGATTGGGCGCGGCAGAATACGATTTCGACCGTCTGGTCGTGCCTCGCAGCCCATGCGGCCGTTCTCCACGCCGACGGCATCGTGCGCCGTCCGCTGAACGAGAAAATGTTCGGCGTCTTCGATTGCGAAATTGTTTCAGCTCATCCGCTGACGACCGGCATGGAGCCGCGGCTCTCCGTGCCGCATTCGCGCTACAACGATTTGCCCGAGCGCGCGCTTGCGAGAAGCGGCTATCGCCTTCTCACCCGATCAGCCGCGGCCGGCGCCGACGCCTTCGTCAAGGAGGAGCGGGGCGGTTCTTTATTCGTCTTCTTTCAGGGTCATCCGGAATACGAGACCGATACGCTCGCGCGCGAATACCGCCGCGATATCGGCCGCTTTCTCCGCGGCAAGCAAGAGCACTACCCGGCGGCGCCGGAAGGCTATTTCGACGAGGCTGCGACCGCGCTGGTGCACGACTTTCGCGCGCGCGCCGTCGACGACCGCCGCGCCAGCTTGATCGCCGATTTTCCGTTCGCCGCGCTCGAACCCGCGCTGGAGAACACCTGGCGCCGCTCCGCCATCGGCGTCTATGAAAATTGGATCGTCTATCTCAAGGACCGCAAAGCAGAGCGGCGGACGTCGATGGTTCCGGCGCCACGCCGCCGTCGCGACGCGCGACGGATCGGCGGCGTGCGGCCGGCGGTCGATCGCCGGTCCGCCGGATAGTTCATTCTGATCCCGCTCGGCTTTATGATGCGGGCGTGGAACCATCTGATGCGTCGGCTGAGCGGCTTTGCCGCCGCCGAGGGCTTGCTTGCCGGGCGTCCGCCCATGCGGTCCGGGAGTGCGCAAGCCGCGTCCGCCTAGGCCGACATCGGCGGCGGATGGGCCTCATTGACAAGTGGGCAGGGCATCCGTAAGCAACCGGCAAAAGCCGGGATTATTGACCCATGAAAGTCCGCAATTCATTGAAATCGCTGCGCGGCCGCCACCGCGACAATCGCATCGTGCGCCGCAAGGGCCGTGTCTATGTCATCAATAAGACGCACCGGCGCTTCAAGGCCCGCCAAGGCTAGTGTGGCGGTTCAGAAGTCCGCATCATTTTTGCGGCGAACTCGTCATGCGGACTTCTGAACCAAAGCCACACTAGATCAATACGTTGCTAGTGTCCTTCGATTCCGAAGTTCGCAAACGAGGGTGCCGCATAATGATGCGAACTTCGGAATCGGGAC
>Ga0187891_1003846_pt1 | contig 10131 bp, 9 predicted proteins | sample June2016WEW_21_4_FD_132990 | JGI IMG/M metagenome (GOLD analysis project Ga0187891, IMG submission 132990) | Peatland microbial communities from SPRUCE experiment site at the Marcell Experimental Forest, Minnesota, USA - June2016WEW_21_40 | ecosystem: Environmental > Terrestrial > Soil > Wetlands...
ACGTCTGACATGGGAGCGCCGGCGGCGATCATAATCTGGCTCTTCACCAAATCCACATCCGTCACCATCTCCGTCACAGGATGCTCCACCTGAATGCGCGTGTTCATCTCGATGAAGTGCAGCTGGCGGTCTTGGTCCATCAAAAATTCAATCGTACCCGCATTCGTGTAGCCGATCTCCGCCAGCGACTTGCATAAGACCGCGCCGATTTGATCGCGCAACTCCGGCGTCACTTGGGTCGACGGCGACTCTTCCAGCAACTTCTGATGCCGCCGCTGGATCGAACATTCTCTTTCCCCCAGGCTCACCACATTGCCATGCTCGTCCGCCAGCACCTGAAACTCAATATGCCGCGGATGCTCGACATACTTTTCCATATACAGGTCGCCATTGCCGAACGCGCCCGCCGCCTCCGACTGTGCCGCCCTGAATAGCCCAGGCAGTTCCTCTTCGGTGCGCACGATGCGCATGCCACGTCCGCCGCCGCCCGCCGACGCCTTCACAATCACCGGCAAGCCCACCTGCCGCGCCCACTCGACGGCCTCCCCTTCGGAGGCGAGGATTCCATCCGATCCCGGCAGGATCGGCACGCCCGCTTGTTTCATGGCCGCACGCGCTTTTTCTTTTTCGCCCATCAGCCGCGTCACTTCCGGCCGCGGCCCGATGAACTTGATCCCGCTGGTCTCGCACACTTCCGCGAAGTTGGCATTCTCCGCCAGCAATCCGTAGCCCGGATGCACCGCATCCACGTTCGCGATCTCCGCTGCGCTGATTACGGCGGGGATGTTCAGATAGCTCAGTGCCAGTTGTGGCGGCCCGATGCAGATAGCTTCATCCGCAAAGCGCACCGGCAAGGAATGGCGGTCCGCCTCGCTGTAAATAGCGACGGTGCGGATGCCCAGTTCCTTGCACGCGCAAATGACGCGCAGCGCAATCTCTCCGCGATTCGCAATCAGAATTTTCTTAAACATTTAGATCAATGGGGGAACAGCCGCCCTTCGACTTCGCTCAGGGCAAGCTCTCGGCTGTCCGCGCCGGGTGGCAGCCCGGCTCCCTAACCGCGCCTCCTCAGACGCAAAAAGGCGCGCGAGGTGCGCGCCTGTTCTAACAATGTTTCATTTCCTCGCCCGGATGGCGAACAACTCCTGGCCGTACTCGATCGGCTGGCCGTTGCTTCCCATCTTTTTCACGATTTCTCCGGCCACATCCGACTCAATCTCGTTCAGCAGTTTCATTGCCTCCACGATGCACAGCACCTGCCCTATTTCCACCGTATCCCCGACCTTTACGAAAGGCGGTGCGCCCGGCGAAGGTGCCTCGTAGAACGTTCCCACAATAGGAGACTTCACGAGGTGCAGGTTTTCTTCCGGAGCGGGCTCGCTCTCCGCCGGGGGCGGAGCGACCGGGGGAACCGCTGCGGACGTCGGTCTCGGCTCCGCCGATCCGCCAGCCACGTATGCCGGATAGGACATCTCCCCGTGCGCGTGGACTACTGTGGCCTGTCCCCCACGCTTGATCTTGACCTTGACGTCGCCGCGCTCCAACTCGAACTCGGCAATGTCTTTTTCGATTAAGAACTCGATGAGTTCCTTCAGCTCTTTTTGATTCATTCGTATAAAGGCGGAAGCGCTTTCGGCTCCGCGCCAGAACTATCCCGCCGGAAACAGCCACGCTTTCCGCATGAACCGCTCGATTTAGCCAGCTGAATCTAACCTGCTTGAAATCTAAGAAGACCTAAACGGACAGGAAATCTTTGCTCGTCGGAGTCAACACCTCACAGCCACTTTCGCGGACGGCCACCATGTCCTCGATCCTCACGCCCCATTTTCCGGGGAAGTATACTCCGGGCTCAATCGTGATCACCATGCCCGGCCGCAGGATTTCCTTTTGCCCAGCTGCGACTCTCGGAGACTCGTGGATTTCCAGCCCCACGCCATGCCCGGTGGAATGCTTGAAATAACGCCCCAGCCCGGCCTTGCGCAACACGCTGCGCGCCGCGGCGTCCACGTCGCCCACCCTAATTCCGGGTCGAACCGCCGCAATTGCGGCCTCCTGGGCTTCCCTCACCGATTCATAGGCGTGGCGTGCCTCCTCTGACACGGTGCCCACCCAAACGGTGCGGGTCTGATCCGAACAATAACCTGCGAGTATAACACCGAAATCGCACACTACGAACCCACCGGCAGCGATGGGCTGCGCGGTAGCTCTCCCGTGAGGCAACGCCGATCTTGTCCCCGAGGCAATGATGGTCGGAAACGACATGGCTTCCGCGCCATGCCGCCGCGCCGCGTATTCCATCTCCGCAGCTACTTCCGTTTCCTTTATCCCCGGTCGCAAAATTTCCAGCGCGCGGTCAAACAAAGTCGCGCCCAACTGCACCGCCGCGCGGATGTTTCCCAGTTCATCGGCATCCTTCACCATGCGGGCGCGCTCCACTACAGCGGGCGCGTTCCTCAACCGCACGCCGGAAGGCAACAGATCCGTCAGCCTCTTCTTTTCGGCCACCGTCATGTGTTCGCCTTCTACCCCGATCGCCCATCCTCCCGACCTCTTGCGCCGGGATCCCATCCACTCCCCAAGCGCCAGCAACACCGACTTTCGCGCGATCACCACCTTGGCACCCTTCACCTCTTCGCGACCCTGCGTGTCATAGCGAACATCAGAGAAGAAGACGCTCCCGGCCTCTTCGACCAGCAGAACACCCGCACTGCCAGTGAAGCCGCACAGATATCGAATGTTAGGAAGATGACTGATGAGCAGCGCATCAAACCGGGTCGTAGCAAGGTGCTCCCGCACTTTCTTCTGGCGCGCAAGGAAGTCCATTGCTGTCGAGTTTAGCAGGCGGAAGGCGGGGAATTCTCAGTTCTGGGATCTATCCGGGCAATGCCCGAAAAACAAAACCGCCGGCCCTGACAGGTTCTTCAGGCCGGCGGCTCTAAATCTTCAACTGCGCGCTGCTATGTCTGAATGATTCGCGGCGTGATGAAGAAGATCAATTCCTGGTTCGAGGTGTTCACCTGCGTGTGCTTGAACAGGTTGCCCAGGATTGGGAGGTTCCCCAGCAATGGCACCTGCGTGATATTGATCGAGTTCTGCGTCTGGATGACGCCGCCGATCACCACTGTGCCACCATCGGTCACCAGCACCTGTGTTGTCGCCTGCTGCGTGATCAACTCGGGGTTGCCCTGCACTTCCTGACCGAAGTTTGGCGTAGTATTTTCCACATCCACGTTCAGGAAGATCGTATTTTCCGAAGTGATTTGCGGCGTAACGGTCAAGCGCAGGAACGCATCGACGTAGGTCACGGTCGGCGGACCGCCCAACTGCGCCTGGGTCACGATGGGCACGCGCACGCCCTGCTTCACCAGGGCCTGGATATTGTTTTGGGTTACCACTCGAGGCCGCGACAGAACTTTCAGCAGACCGCGCGACTCGGCCATCGAAAGCACGGCATCGATTCGCACCGTGTTGCTGGCGTTCAGGAACGTCAAGCCGCTGGTGGGTGCAGTCGAACCCAAGTTGGAAAACAGCGGAATGGATGATCCTGTGCCCGTGCCAGTTCCTGGTACCGTGATATAGCCCGGCGTCAAGCTACCCACGGTGGTCGGTGAGCTGCCCACCGCGGAAGCGCCGCCGATCGCGCTGTGGCCGTCGCCCCAGCCGAAGCCTAGCTGCGTACCGATGTCGCGGGCAAACTGCCGCGTCGCCGCTACTACGCGCGCCTCGATTTCCACTTCCTGCGTCTTGCGGTCTAGCTGAGTCAGCAGGCGGTCGATGATCGGAATCACTTTCGGAATATCGTTGACGATCACGGCGTTGGTACGTTCATCCGCAACCACATCACCGCGCTGCGAGAGGAACTTTTTCACCGTGACCATCACATCCTTGGCATGGGCATAGCTCAGGAAACGGGTGACAGAGACTTTTTCTACGGCCAAGGCCTCGGCTTCCACCTGGGCGCGCCGTCCATCAGCTTCTTTCTTCAAAGTATCAACCGTGGCGATGCGCAGGACGTTGCCTTCCAGCTCCCGTGCCAGGTCGTTGTTCTTCAGCACGATGTCCAGCGCCTGATCCCACGGCACATCGTCTAACACAACCGTCAGGGTGCCATGAACGTTCGGATCAAGCACCACGTTCAATCCGCTGATTTCGTGAATCAGGCGAAAGAAGTCTTTGAGATCCACATCTTTCAAATTGACTGAAATCGGTTCGCCCGTGTACTTGGGACCAACCGAAGCGGGCTGCTGTCCAGCTTGCGCTTTCTGCTCCGCTGCAAGATTTACCGCCGGCTGTATGCCAGTGCTGGAAGAAGTGCCCTGCGATGATTGCGCTGCGTTGACGCTCACCGGCAGTAGCTCAGCAGCCGTTTTGTCGGCAAACTTTGCAGCCGCTTCCTGGGCGCGTTCTGTGGGCTCAACCGTTGTTTCCGGGGTATTCGTCTTGGCCGCGTAGGTAGGCTCAACGAATACAAAATCGCTGGATGAAGCTGGCTCCGGCTTCTGGTTAGAGGTGGTCGCACTCGCGGTTACCGCTTTCGGATTAACTGGGTCGCTGATCGCCGATGGAGCCGACACTTCCTGCTTGGCTTCCGCTTTCACTTCCATGACGCGCGGCGCAAACGGAGACACGCTCTTGCCTGACGGCAACGGAGAAGGCTCCGCCACGGTTTTGGGGATGCTCGCGCTCGCCGCTACGGTTGGCTGCGTGTGCAGCGTCAACACCAGCTTTCCGTCGGAAGTCGAGTTGAGTTCATAACGGCAAGCATGCTCCAGATCGACCACGACGCGGGTGGTGGGAGGCTTCTGGCCATCCATGGCGATGCGCACACCCTTCACGCCTGCGCTGCCTACGCTGATCCGGCTCTGCCCTGTCACCATGACGGTGCCGGGCAAATCCACGATCAGGCGCGCCGGCGAATTCGCCGTGCTCAGCTTGGGCGTCACTGCCCCACGAGCGCTGATCTCGATACGGATTTCATCCGTGCCGCGGACCACGTTCACTCGTTGCAGTTCGTTTCGTTGACTCGCCCCTTGCAGCGCCGGAGTCTCCGCGGCTGAAGCCATCAGCCCCAGGAGCAACAACGGTAGGAATACACTCAGCAGTTGCTTTCGCATTTCGCCTCTCCCCAACTCGCGGGGTCTGCCCCGCGTGTCCTTACTGGAACTCGATTTTGTTGGCGCTCCGGTTTCTCCGGCGCGCTTCTTGCGCACGCTAAACAGCCGGCGTGAAAATTCGCTTCGTCACTTCCCGCGTCAGCGGCTTCCCCAACTTGTCCTGCACCGTTTCCTGGAACACAACCGTATCGCCGGTAATTCTCACCACATACCCGTTGAACACCGGATCGTTCTCGCGCAAAAAGTAAGCCTTGTTCAGGCTGTTGGTCACGACTGCGATGAAGCCATTTTCGGATTTCACCACGCCGCGCAGATTAATCTGCCCGATCTCCAGGCACTTTTTCCCCGTGGAGCAGCCCGAGCCAGAAGGCTCCTGCACTACCGGACTGAAGAAGGGATCGCGCTTCCCGCTCATTGCCCATTTCTTTTCCTCGGGCTTGGGTGGCTTGGGTGCTTCTGCGACCTTGCTAGCATCAGCCGTTTTGGCATCCGCCGAAATCTTCGTGGCCGCTGAAATCACGGTTTTGACGGCTGGCTTCGGTGCGGTCCCTTTGGCCGCGATTTCCGGCTGCGGCTTCGCAGTTGGCTTGGCTGCAGGGGCCGCGTGCGGTTTTGCAACTACAGTCACCGGAGCAGGAGCGCTCTTCACCGGCGCGGCCACCGACGGAGTTGCTACCGGTTTCGCCGCAGCACCAGCAGTTGGTTTCGCTGCCGGCTTGGCCGAAGGTGTACTCGTGATTCCGAGCGCGGCGTTCGAGTCATTCGTCTTCGTCTGCTGCACCGCGTTCATGGTGCCCTGCACCTTGTTGATGATGTTCGGATTCTGTGCCCAGAGTCCGCCCGTCATCATTCCCACTGCCAGAATGCCTGTCGTTAGCTTCATAGCGATTCCTATTTGCTCACGCCCGTTGTTGTTGTGGCGGGCTTGGTTCCAGGTGCCGCTCCGGCCGGCTCCAGATCGTGGCTGAAGAATGTCGTTGCGGTAAACGTCGCCACCACACTTTCATTCGGCGCGTACTGATAAGTATGCTTCGCCTTCGCCCCACTTGGATTTTTCGTATTTGAGACCAGCAACCCGCTGACGTTGACGATGCGCTCCAGCTTGCCCACCCGATCGAAGAAGTTCAGCATCGAGTAATACGGACCATCCAACTCCAGATCGAAGGGAACTTCCGAGTAGTACTCCTTCGCAGCGACCGGCTTGGCCGTATAGCGTCGCAGTTCTACGCCCGCCTTCGCCGCTTCGCCATCCAGGGTCTCGATAAACGTGTCGACCTGCTTCTCGTCTGGAACGATGCGCCGCTCGATTTCCAGTTGCTGTTTCAAGTTGGCGAGCTGCCGTTCCATATCTTTCAGTTTGGGACGGTAAGACTCGAGTTCGTTGTTTTCCCGAACTTTTTCTTGCAGCGCGTGTTGGGCCGCGGCATTCTTATCGCTTTGGCTCTTGAATACCGTGAAGTACAGCGCTGTCGTTACGATAGCGCCGCCGACAATCACCGCTCCCCACTGCTTCAAGCCCGACAGTTCGTTGAAATTCATCGCCATAGGTCCGCCTCTACGACTTTCCCTTCTCGCAGGTCAGCGTGAACTGGAACGCCTGCATGTCCTTGATCGCGTCGTCCTGGAAGGTCTCCTTGATCTCGACGTTCTTGAAGAAACCTGTCTTCTGCAGATTCGCGATCAGGTTCGCCACCGCGTCCGTACTTAGCGCAGTGCCTTCCAAACTTACATTCGCGCCCGTGTCATCCATGCTCCTCAGCCAGACCGCTTCGGTTCCGTTCACGGTTTCGCCCAGCATGGCCAGCAAGTTAACCGGGCCGGCCTGACCAGCGCGCAATGAATCGATCACATCGACCCGCCGCTTGTAGTTGTTGGCCTGGGTCTGCCGTTCCAGGTACCGCGCCTTCACATCGCTGAGTTCGCGATTCTTCTGCTCGGCAGACTGCATCTGCGTCGCAATGGTCTTACCCTGACGGTCCAGCCGGTACCAGTAGCCAAAATTCAGCAGTCCTGCCAGCAGCAGCACCACCAGCACCTTCAGCTTGGGCGACCCCATGTCGCCCATTTCCATCGTGGGCATCGTCGGCCCGCTGCTGCCGCCGCGCTTGTTTTTCCCCTTGGAGGATTCCAGCAGATTGATTTTGATCATAGGGATTCAAAGCTCCTCAACGCCAAACCTACTGCTACCGCGAGCTGGCCCGGGTTCTGCTCCACCAGCTCCGCCCCGGGGCCGTCCGCCGGTGGCACCACGCGCTGGAATGGATTCAATAATTCGACCGGCATGGAAAATTCCTGCCGCAATGCTTCCATCAGTCCCGGCACTTTCGCCGAACCGCCTGCCAGGTAAATCTTCTCGATGTGCTCGCCCGCTGCACTCGCCCGGAAGAAGTCGAACGTCTTCTGAATTTCCAGCACAATGATCTCGGTCACCTGCTGCAGGATCGGCGCCTTCGCATCCTCGCTCACGGTGCCAACCTTCTCGCCCAACTTCAGCTTCTCGGCATCTTCAAAGTTCAGATCCAGTTCCTTCTGCAATGAGTCCGTGTACTGATGCCCGCCCACGCTGACGTCGCGCGGGAACAGCGGCGTTGTCCCCTTCACAATGTTGATGTTCATCACACTGGCGCCCAGGTTCAAAAGCGCCACCACCTGGCCCGGCGCCGGCTGGTAGTTGTACTCGTAGCAGTTCTGCAAAGCCAGCGCATCAATGTCCACAATAGCCGGGGTACGCCCGGCCATCGAGAGTACGTTGGTGTAGTTCAAAATCTTGTCCTTCTTGACGGCGACCAGAAGCACATCCATCTGCGGGCTGCCTGCTTCCTCCGAAAGAATCTGATAGTCGAGGCTCACGTCCGCCAAATCGAAGGGAATGTGCTGGGCCGCTTCCTTCTCGATGGTTTCCGCCAGTTCCTGATCACTCATCGAGGGCAGCGAGATTTTCTTGACGATCACCGAGTGGCCGCTCACCGCCGTCGCCACCGACTTGGTTTTAATCAGGCAGTCGGCAAACAACTTCGAAATCGCGCTCGACACTGTTCCCGAATCCACAATCATCGAGTCCACTACAATGTCGGAGGCCAGTGCTTCCAGTCCCAGGTGCGACACTTCAATTTGCCCACCCTTCTTCTTCAACTCCACTGCCTTAATGCTGGAAGAGCCCACATCCAGACCTACAATCGTCTTCGATCCCATTCCAAACATGTGCCCGCCTTTTCTTACTGTGACCCGGCGGCTTTCATCGCCGCCTTCGGTTTACGTTTCGCTCCCAACTCCATCTGGCTCGACTTCTCTTCCATCCACTGGTCCAGCCTCGACTTCTTGAAGCGCCAGCGGTTGCCCAGCTTGAAAGCCGGAATACTCTGCTCCCCGACGTACTTGTACAGCGTGTCCGGACTCACTCCCAGATACTGCGACGCCTGGCGAATGGTCATCACTTCCCGCGAGTCGGCCATATTTCCTTACCCTGCCTCCAGAACATCCTGCGCCAATGTCTCCGGCACCAGCTTCATCTTGGGAGACGCCCTCGCCCTCTATGCCTGTCGAAGGGCTTTCGGTGTCCCGAGCATATATCAGCCCTGAAAAACCCCGCGCTCACGCGAGTTTCCTGTTTTTATTGGGGTTTTTAAGGGTTTTCTGGAAAAGAGAAACTTGAGGTTTTCGAGCTGATTCTACAGGCTGTGGACACGTCCATTGATGTGTCTATTAGTAGTAGTGGTCATGCATGTATGGATAAGTCACTCGTGTATCGATAACCGAAGTACTAGAGACGGTACGGAAGTACTATGTCGCTGGTCCAAGCGGTTGTTTTTATTGGCTCAACCCGAAGCCGCACCCGCCAGGAGCCTGGTGCCTGGCAAGCTCCGTCTTGGCGAATATCCAACGCGTTTCTCTCCGCCGACCTATTGCACGTCCGAAACTTTCCCGTTCAGGAAAGTCACTTTCAGGTCTTTGTACACGTAGATTTGTTTGGACCCGAGATTCACTTTCTTCTCGGGTTGGCCCATGGCCGCCTCGACTTGGTCAGTAGTCATTCCCTTTTCGATGCTAGCCGGCTCAGCCTGCGGCTGTTGCGCAGCTGGTTGCTGCTGGCCTTGGTCCTGGCCAGCTTGCTGTTGTTGTCCTCCCTGATCTCCGCCCTGTTGCTGACCACCTTGATCCTGTTGCGCGTCTTCGTTGCTGATTGACAGCACTTGTCCGATGGTATCTTCCACCCCGCCGGCAGCCGCATTCGCCAAGGAGCCTTTGGGGAACTCGAAAACCACGTTCGCCTTGTTATAGGTTGGCGGATCGGTCTTGTTGCAGGTGTCGCAGGCCACAATTTCAAGCGTTACGGTGTCCTTCGCCAAATTCACGTCGATCTTCATGGGATAGACTTTGTCGCCCACCGCAAATAGATGGGTCGTCTGTTCCTTGCCAAATTTCCCCATGATGGACTTCCGCCCCATCAACGACAGGCTGTTGGGACCCTTAATCGCTCCGTTCTCGTACTTGCTGGAAAGAACGTTCTGGTCGCCGTAGGGCACACCAAGAACTCCACCCTTTTGAATGGCCAGCAGCGTACCCTTCTCCACCACGGCATATCCGCTCGTGTCCGATCCCATCTTCACCAGTTTGTACTGCGCCGCCAGTTGCTCCTGCAGAGAAACCGCCTGAGCACCGGCCAATGAAAACGGAAAAACTGTGGCAGCCAGCAGCACGATCCCTGGCATTACATTGTCGAATTTCCGCGACATCTTAGACCCTCCGACTCGTTCTTTCCTAACTTGATTCTGATTGGGCGCTGAACAGCGAACGCTCAATCGCAAGAGATATCGCCCGTTGGTTGAAGAAGGAGCGCCGTCGTCCGACGCCCCCGTAATTGACGATCAGCGGAACCCGCCCCTTTACAACCGTCGGTCCTAGTTTCCTCCGCCGGACGCAGTTTCCTGCTTGACCTGCGACTCCGTCTGGTCGGCCTGCTGCTGTTGGTCTTGCAGAGTTTTCGCCACGCTGGTATCCGGTGGCGGAGGTTGAACGG
>Ga0187891_1003847_pt1 | contig 10127 bp, 9 predicted proteins | sample June2016WEW_21_4_FD_132990 | JGI IMG/M metagenome (GOLD analysis project Ga0187891, IMG submission 132990) | Peatland microbial communities from SPRUCE experiment site at the Marcell Experimental Forest, Minnesota, USA - June2016WEW_21_40 | ecosystem: Environmental > Terrestrial > Soil > Wetlands...
ATCGCTTGCCTGAGAGAAGTGACCTTATTCATCAATACGACGAGTTCCTAAAAGCTCGGCACAGGGAAAAGCCCTATGAAGCCGTTGATCATGACATGACGGTCTTGGATTCTGTTCGACATCAGCGATCCAAAGCTCGTTCCACACTAGACGCGAAAGCACTGATGATAACTTGCGACGCAATTCTCAGTCGCTTTGATTGGCAGGAACTGCGAACCAACACCGAGATGGCGTGTACTGTCCTGCCTAATCAATTCCTGCAGTTGCTCCGACCCTTCATTTCTGCAAGCCCTGAGTTCGACAAATCATTTGCTGAGTCTTTTGCAATTGCTGAATTCCGAACCATAAGTAGCTCGGCACGAGCGTCTTCGAAACTGTTATCGCTGCTTTCGACATATGAGGATATTAAGGAAGAGACTGCGGCTGCTCTCCTCGCCAACGAGTTGCTTCTTGAGAAACTTAAGAAATCGAAAGATGACCGTCAATTTAAGGAGTTCGTGGACGCTGCCGTGGTCGCCGAGAATTCCACACTCCTCGAAGAGGTAGTTGCCCTTAGGAGAGAAGTAGCGAAGGAAAGGGATCAGCGCCAAGAAAAGGAGCTAGAGAGGAAGAGGGTGGAGGAGGAGCGCGACGAGTTTCTTTTCGGCAAGGAAGAGACGGAGCGCAAATTGGTAAGCATCTCTCAAGCCCTTGAAAGTTCGAGGTCTGAAGCTGCTGGCGCTCTCAAGAAACTGCGGGAAGGTGTTGAAGAAGCGCAAGAGAGAGCCTCTGTTTACCAGACCAAGTTTGACAATTTGTTTTCAAGAGGCTGTATTTTGGTTGCGCTTCTCCTAGCGGTATTGCTAATTCTTGGTGGTGAGTATTCAATTCGGTTCTTCAATTGGCGGTGGTTGCTAACGCACCCGAACAGCTATGCACTTCGAACTGCGTTCTACATAGCGAGCACTTCTTTCTTGCTAGGTTTATTCAAGAGATCATGGAGAGAGTACTTCTGGTGGGGTTCCGCGGGCTTTGTTGCCTTGCTTATAGTCATTGTGGCTCTTTTAGGCGGACCATCCCAGCCGAAGTAGGGGTTCCAGCGAATTCTCCCCGTCAAGCCAGTCTGGCCCGGTACATCGGTACATCAGCACTATGCCGCCGCGATCAGAGGCTTGGGAAGGAAAGCCTTCCGCTTTCGGATGCGCGCAACCACTGCATGCTCTGCGTCGTAGTCGTGGGAGGGACGCTCGCCATAGTGACAAGGGCTATGAGCGGAGTCAGGAGAGCCGCGAAGACTCGCACCAATTTGTCCCAATCAATCACGCAGAGCGTTTCATTCATCATCTCGCCACCCCCGCAAAAAGCTGTGCAGCGTTACAATCAACAACATTATGCCCCAACCAATTGAGAAACTGGATGACCCGCAATTGAGGGCAAAACTCACGGAGATACTGGAATCGTGGCTGCTCACAGCGAGCTAAGTTATATTGGTTCAGCACCGAATTCGTTCAATGAAGGCACAGATGAGCGAGTGATTAATTTTCTCTTGCCGAGAGCAAAACCATGAGCGAATTCTCGACGTGGTTGAAATCTCACTTCGGTTCCTCGCTTATGCCTGACGATGCGGCGGATCGACGCAGTTACACAGATTAGCGTGGTACATCCCATTTCTCTTTGCAGTCCTGGGGTCGGTGCGAACGGCTGTTGGAATTTTCACAGCGTTCAGTAAGGAAGGAGAGGCTGAGAGGGGCATGGAAAAGTTCGCGGACGTAAGGGAGACTAGCTTTGGTTGGTCCGCGCAGGACCAAGAGACCAGACTGCTGTTTCCAGAAATCGCAACATCCATCCGCTCCCGCGCTACTACGGAGATGGCAACCCGAGGCACATCAAAGTGCAAGGCATGCGGAAGCCTCATCAGCAAGGGAATGCAGCGGTGCGTATTTAAGTATCTGAACGACTTCGGCTGGAGTCCGCCCAGCTTTGTGCATGCGCGCCCTGAGGACTGCTCTAAGGTGGAGATTTGGGATGCCCATCAAGTAGCGCGATTTCACGCCGCCAAAGTGGGACTGTAGCCGAGTTAAGAGGAACCACATCCTAGGTGAATCGGTGAGACGCGCTAAAATTCCCTTTTCATTTATCCGAAGGAAATAAGGCTGCGGCGCTCCCGGCGCGCTATGCCTGGAAGGCTCCCCAGAATGCCCCAGGACGCGCTGGGCATGCCGGGGGGTAGACAGTAAACGTCCGAGCAACACACCTGTCGGAGGAATGGAATCTGTGCTGAAGTGTAGGCATGAACGGAGAACAGCAGGTAGCGACACGAAGGCGACGGACACGAGCTGAAGTTCGGCAGTTAGTGTCAGAGTTTGTGAGCAGCGGCATGCGGCGGAGCGAGTTTTGTCAGAGTCGAGGTTTGAGCTTCAGCACGCTGGATCGCCATCTTAAGAAGCGGCGGTGGAAGACGAAAACGAGAAGCGCTCCCGCAGACGGCAAGTTGGTGGCGGTGGAGTTGGCCATCAGGAAACCGGCGGCGGAGCAGAGAGGCAGTTGCGGGCTGGCCGTTGTGTTGTCGCGCGGGTGCCGGATCGAAGTGCAGCGCGATTTTGATGTGCACACCTTCGAGCGCCTGATGAGTGCGCTGGAGCGGGTGTAAGCCGTGTTTGGATTGGGCCCAGCGACACGGATCTATCTGGCGGCGGGAGCGACTGATATGAGGAAGGGTTTTGAGGGCCTCTACGGTCTGGTGCGCGACAGATTGTTGTGCGAGCCTTTGAGTGGCCACCTGTTCTTATTTTGTAACGCGCAGCGTAATCGTCTGAAAATTCTTTTTTGGGACGGAACAGGACTCTGGGTGTGCGCGAAACGATTACCCAAAGGGTGCTTCACTTGGCCGCCGTCTGGCGATGCACAAGGCAAAGTTGTGTTGAGTCACGAAGAACTCTCTTTATTATTGGGCGGAATCGACCTGGCGAAAACGAAAAGCAAAAGGTGGTACCGCAAAGTAAACGCCGAAGGAGATGCTGCCGCATAAAACACTTGTAATCCACAAGCACTCCGTTTATTTAAGAACTCATCGTGAGTGAGGCGACTCATCCATCGTCGGGGTCCGGGGCCGCAACTTCTTCGACTTCTTCCGAGTGTGAGCTGATCGAACAACTGAAGCAGCAACTTGCCGGGCCGCTGTTTGCCGCGGTGAGCGATCAGTTCAGCAATCTTCAGAACACGGTCCTCTCGTATCAAAACAAGCTGCAATATGCGGAACTGAAGATCCGTCTGCTGGAAGAGCGGTTGCGGCTGGTACGCATCGCGAAGTACGGGCCCGGCAGCGAAAAACTCTCGGACGCACAACTGGAGTTGCTGGAACTGGAGCCGGGAATCAGCACGGTGGAAGTCCAGGCGGAGAGCGAGCGCCCGGCGATCCAGCCGTCGACGAAGACGAAGCACCAGCATCCGGGACGGCAGGAACTGCCCGCGAGTCTTCCGCGTGTCGAGCGAACCCTGAAGTGCACGCCGGAACAGTGCGTGTGCCAGGGCTGCGGCAAAGAAACGGTCGTGATCGGCTACGAGGAGAGTTGCCAACTGGATGTGGAGCCGGCGAAGTACTTCGTGCTGGTCAGCAAGCGTGAGAAGCGCGCCTGCAAGTCGTGCGAGGAACAGGGTGTGGTCTCGGCTCCGTTGCCACCACGAATCATTGAAAAGTGTTTGGCCAGTGATCAGATCGTGATCGACACGGTGGTCAGCAAGTATTGCGATCATCTGCCGCTGTATCGACAGAGCGCGATGCTGGAACGGGACAGCGGTGTAGAACTCAGCCGGGCGACACTTGACGGTTGGGTCCTGAAAGTGGGCGAGTTGCTGATCCCCATGGCCTCGGCCATGAGGCAAGAGTTACTCCGCGGCACTTACATTCAGGCCGATGAAACCCCGGTAGACGTGCAGATACATGAGGGCCGCGGAAAGAATCATCAAGCCTATCTGTGGCAGTACAGTCGACCGGGAGGAACGGTGGTGTTTGACTTCCGTTTGGGCCGAGGACGGGATGGACCGAAACAGTTTCCGGGACAGTTCGAAGGTCTTCTGCAGACGGACGGTTACGCGGCCTACGATCAGATCGGAGGACCGAAGATCGTGCATGCGGGTTGCTGGTCGCATGCGGAACGATATTTTTCCGAGGCGGTGCAGTTAAATCCCCAAGATCCGGTGGCGACCGCGATCGTAGCGCGGATCGATGAGCTGTTTGCCATCGACGCGGAGGCCCGCCGCCAAGGACTGAGCCTGGAGGCACGCCATGCTCTGCGTCAGGAACAATCGCGACCGCTACTGAGTGTGATCCGGAAGCAGATCGAAGCCGCACGCTCCATGGCACTGCCTGGGGGTGCACTGTCCAAGGCCTGCAACTACACGCTCACCCTGTGGGAAAAGCTCAACCGGTTTCTGGAATATCCCGAACTAGAGTTGAGTAATAACCTGGCGGAGAACTCGATGCGTCCCGTAGCTCTTGGTCGAAAGAATTGGGTGCACATCGGAAGCGCGCAGGCGGGACCGAAGATCGCAGCGATTCTTTCGATAGTGGAAAGCTGCCGTAGGCTGAAACTCCCAGTGCGCGACTATCTGGCTGCGGTTCTTCCCGGACTCGCTGATCGCACGATCCAGCGCCTACCAGACCTTACTCCCGCGGCCTGGGTCGCCCAGCATTCATAGACTCGAACGACAAGGTTGTTGGCGTGAAGGTGATTTTACGACAGTAATCGGCACGGGGCAGTTGCAACGCGACGAGAGGCATTCGCCAAAGAAAATTACGACAATCCAAGAAACGCCAAACCCTGTTATCACTACCGACGATGGCCACCCCGGGCCAGCTTCGCTTGGATATTGCCACAGCCAAAGCAAGCAGAACTGCGACGATGAGTTGACACGGCCACCGAATCCGACTCGGATGATTGGAGGGCAGAATGCAACTCTACAAACGCCTTCGAAGAGAATACGAACACGGGCTTGGAAGCATCAGGGGTGTCGCCCAAAAATACAAAGTGCATCGTCGGACCGTTCGGGCGGCACTGAAGAACGCTGTGCCGCCGAGGCGGAAAGTAACTCCACGAGAACGGCCGAAAATGACATTGGCCATTCCGTTCATCGACGCCATTCTGGAAAAAGACTTTAAGGCACCGTTCAACCAGCGACATACGGCGCATCAGATCTGGGGCCGCATGCAAATCGAGATGCCAGCATGCGATATTGGGGAATCGACAGTCCGGGCGTACGTCCGGATCCGGAAGGCTGAGCTGGATGTAGCTGAGCAACAGACATCTTCTCAGGCAGCAGCAGCCTGGATGATGGAAGTACTGCACAGTGACGCCGCCCTGCGGGTCATTGAAAAAGAGCTTCCGAGCGGCGCAGCGTCAAGCCTGGTAGGGTTCATCAAGGGTGGCCGATTCCGAGAACGCAAGAAAGCCTTAGCCGTTCTCGGCCGCCTGAGGGGCATCCGCACAGCCGTGATTGCTCGGTGTCTCAAGATGTCCCGCAGGACGATCGGCCGATACTTCAGCCGCTTTGCAAACGACGGCCTCAATGCACTCTTGTCGGCGAAGGCGACCAAGCCGAACGATGATCCAGAGCGCGATCAGTTCCTGTTTTCGCTACTTCACTCGCCTCCGTCCGCTCACGGGATTAACCGAACCTCCTGGAGGATGGATGATCTTCATCGAATTATGGCTGTGAGTGGTCACCGCACATCGAGGAAACGTATACGTGCCCTCATCAAGACGGCTGGATTCAAATGGCGGAAGGCAAAGGTCGTACTGACCAGCAACGATCCCGAGTACCACACCAAAGTGGGTGTCATCAAGCAAATCCTATCGGACCTGAAAGAGGATGAGGCCTTCTTTTCCATCGATGAGTATGGCCCATTTGCGATTAAGCGAAAGGGCGGGACCAAGCGGGTTGGCCCCGGCGAGGATTATGTGGTCCCGCAGTATCAAAAATCGAAGGGCTGGTTGATCCTCACGGCTGCGCTCGAACTATCCAGAAATCAAATAACCCACTTTTACTCCCTGAAGAAGAACACCGAGGAGATGATCAAGATGGCGGATCTATTGCGCGCCGAATACCGCACCTGCCGTACGATTTATCTGTCGTGGGATGCGGCCTCATGGCACATATCGAGAAAGCTGTTCTCGCATCTGGATGAAGTTAACCAGCAGGCAGTTCAAGACGGTTTCCCCATCGTGAAGACTGCACCCCTGCCCGCTGGTGCGCAGTTCCTCAACGTGATTGAGTCGGTCTTCAGTGGCATGGCTAAAGGAATCATTCACAACAGCGATTACCCGTCCGCAGAAGCTGCGAAGGATGCAATTGATCGATACTTCAAAGAGAGGAACGACTTTTTTGTCCGGTGCCCGAAGCGCGCCGGACGAAAGATCTGGGGGCATGAGCGGGTCCCGAGCGAGTTCTCCGAAGCAAACAACTGCAAAGATCCGCTGTATCGCTGATTCCGGCTCTGCGAAGGTAATTGATGTAACCAACCATTTCGCTAACTGAGAATTGCTGGCGAAGTCTTGATGTCTCAACATTGACTGGCATGGTCCCCTCGGACCACCGCGCCGTGTTGACGCCGGCTGCGGGCTCAACCCGTCAACCGTGTCTTAGTCTGACGCTTACGGTAGACAATGGGATATTCGCTCCCTGTTCGCCCCTCCACGGGTCGAGGAATCGCCGGGGATGGCCTTCCTGGGCGCGGGGTCTGCCATGGTGATTGGTTCTCTGGTCTTCGAGCGAAGCGGTATCGCGTACGGCGACAGGGGGAGACAAAGTCCGTACGTGTAGAACAACGAATTGTACAGAGACGGGACAAACCTATGCCTAGCCTATGCATGGCACTCGCTTGGAAAGGAGGCTAAGTACTTGCATGGCCATGGCTTGGAGGATGCAAGGCAGCAGCATAGGGAAGCAGCACCGTTTCAAAAAGACTGCAACGGACGCATAGCACACTCCGAGTGATCTAACTCCTTTATCTCTTATATGTTATAGCCAGTAGCCTTGGACGTCACCGTTACCCTGCGAAAGTCCCGAACAGACGGCTAAGTACACGGATAGGTACACGTTTGGGTAACGGCGGAGTCAACGCCCGGCAGTTGCGGAGGGAAAGCAAAGGCTTCGCCCTGCTGCTGCCTCTTGCTCTCTCTCCACGTGTCGGTGATCAAGCAGCCGGAGCGCGGCGGCGTACAGATGTACGCTTGAGCCCGCCACGGAAGATACCTCTGGAAAGTAGCCACGCTCATGGTGGTGTCTGCTGCTAGATCATGCTCATGTCGAAAAGCGGTGTCTGTCTTGCGATCACATCTCCCTGTCGAACAGTCCTCCACTCATCTGCGATCCGGTGCGCCAGTTCCGTGTCCGTATGGCCAGCATCGAGGTATTCGGATACATCCTTGAACCCGTCGAAGGTTACGACACAAAACTCGATCTGTCGCTTTTCCAACGACGCTAATATCTCTTCCTTATATTTCAGACCCGCATCGTCGGAATCTGGTATTACGATCACGCGCTTTCCACGCAAATGTTCCGCCAGCTTATCCGACCAACTGTCGGAGCCACCGGACGTGGTCGCCACGATTTCGGAACGGGTCGAGTCCCGTAGCTTCAGGCTTGTCACGCGGTCTGCATCCTTCTCCCCTTCAGTGATCACGACGGTGTGGGCAAACTCAAGCCTTGGCAAATTGTAAAGTGTGGGCTTCACCCCGTGTGTGTTCCAGACCAAACCGCTGGGAGTATACCGTCGTTGGGCAAAGCGTTTGCCCGGGTAACGCAAAACTTGTTTGACCAGATTTCCCTGCAAATCTTGGTAAGAATAGATCGCTTCAGCTTTAGAGTCTGGATCGTGATACTCCACCTCCAACTGGGCAGCAGCGGCTCTTTGCTGGATTGCTTCCCCTTTGCTGATGCCCTGCAACTTCATCGCAAGCTGCGTTAGGGTGCCATTTCTTTGACACCCGAAGCAGTGAAAGCATCGCTTCTTAGGGCTAACAGAACACGAGGGAGTCGGATCGTCATGGAATGGACAGCGGATTGTTAAGTCGCTGTTTCCCTGGGCAATGACTGTGGCTCCCAGCGGCAAGCACGACCTGATCCACGCCTCGGCTTGGGCTGGATCACCGCTATTGAGATTAACCTTCTTGCCTCCTGTCTCTGCCGTTTGAAAGTAGCGCGCTGGATCGTCTTCTTGGTTCCCATTGAACTCGTGAACTGGCTCGCCTGTGTTCGGATCGCAGAGGGTAAACTCCTTGCCTGTACCGTCCATGAAAATCAGACCGCGTGTTTCCAGTTCATCTAGGGCCTTTTTGAGCGTCGGCCTAGTCAAGTTGCATAGAGTCTTCAAGTCCGAAGGCTTAACTTCAATTGTGTTTCTGCCGCTCCTGTTGGCTAACCATGACAGCGACGCGTACGCCGCGAGTGCAGAGCCAGTCATCTTTGCGATTGACCAGTTGGCCGCTGTTTCTCGCACGATGCAAATGGGAAGGTTGAAATATTCGGCATCGTTGGCGTAAAGCAATTTGAACCCCGGCCTCGTCTTAAACGGTTCCCCGGTTGAAGAGTCGCACAAGAAGTACTTGTTGACTCCAAACTCGCCGCGCTTCCTGCGCTGTTCTGAGAGTTTGATGAATCGCTTGGCCTCCAATTCCTGTGCTGCCTTGGTGGGGACGTTCTTCGAGAGACCAGTCCGTTCGATGAGGAGTTTCTGTTTGATAGTGACACTGGCTAATGGGTCTGAGTGTTTCCCCTGGAGGTTCTTGGCAATTTCGTAGAGCACTAGCAGGATTGTCAGAGACGAGGGGCCCAGCGTTAATGATGGCTGAGGTTTCAAACTGGGGCTGTCTTGGAACAGTGACTGAGATTGGAAGATAGCGCAGGGTGCTTGGAAGACCTTGATGCTCCCCCATCGAGTTGGCTTGAATACTTTCACAACTCGGGATGCTCTAGTTGGGAGGTTCTTTCCATAGCAGCTACTCCCCTTGTACTGTGTATCTAGGCTGAAATCACTGATAATACTGGGCAAAACTCAGTCTGCGCTCCCAGTTTTTATTCATCATGTAAGCGAAAACCGACAAAAACAGGGATTGGACCATTCCCATTCTTTGTGGGTTTGGACAACCCACCCTTACTGCCGGGGCGGAGGCGGGTGATCGCGCCTCAGTTCGATCTTCCTAGCTTCCCAGTCTCGTTCGGCCTTCCGTTGGCGCTCGGTTTCGCGTTCCATTTCGCAAGCCCGGCAATAGCCTCCCGATCCAGTTAGCGTTTCGATTCTGTCGTTTGGTCCATGGCCGCATGACGTCTTCGGCACGGAACGCCGTAAACTTTCGTCGTAGAACGATGAACGCAGACCGCTCAACAGCGAACCCAACACCCCGCCAATAAAAATGAGAACAATGATAACGACGACCAGTGCTAGAAATCCGAAAACGATTAGCTGAAAGAGGTGAAGCATCTTGTCTGTGTCACGCGGCACTATGACCGCGCAGTCCTCCGAGCCGCCGCGCCTAACTTTCGGTTCGCTGCTACGCGACGTGAGGCGATAGGCGCTGAATAGGAGCGGTCGTTGAGCACGTCCGAGGAAATGCGCGTGGTGATCGTGAGGCACAGGCGACACTGTATGGTGCCGTCATTGAACAGAGACAACTGGCCTCTATAGCAAGTGGGGCAGGCAATCAGCGGAGCCAAACCGTGCAAGTCGCCCCGGCCTGTTTCCCATGCGGTAAGCGGAGTGTGTGCCATGCCTCCATGGTCACGCAGTGGAAGCCTCAACGCAAGGTTACTGACGGGGTTGCGGTGGCAGAGCAGCCGCAGGCCGCAGGCGAATCGCAGCCGCGCAACGCGCACGCTGGGCGAAAGTGAAAAGGAACAAAGCAGCGCAGGCACTCTTGAAGTTACTCAGCAGTTGACTCAGCACTAGAGAGCCGCGAGTTTTTGCTTTATGTACCCGTTTCTTCTGGAATTACCCCCAAAGGACTCAGTGACTTAGCGGGAATGCTAAGTTCCCAAGCTGGATGTCGCCGGTTCGATCCCGGTCTCCCGCTCCATTTTTTGAATGGTTTCCAGCTTGACACAGTTTTCAGGTCAGAGCGCTGCACTGTGAAAAGACAGCGGGGTTTTGTTAG